>Ga0209802_1000040_pt1 | contig 78312 bp, 70 predicted proteins | sample GraSoiAngelo_129_FD_185886 | JGI IMG/M metagenome (GOLD analysis project Ga0209802, IMG submission 185886) | Grasslands soil microbial communities from the Angelo Coastal Reserve, California, USA - 14_0927_12_40cm (SPAdes) (version 2) | ecosystem: Environmental > Terrestrial > Soil > Grasslands ...
CGTTCATGAATCTCCTCGGATGCCTCGACACGCCGACGGCAGGGAACTACCTGCTCGACGGCGTCGACGTCAGCGGGCTCTCGAAGGACGAGCTCGCGGGAATCCGCAACACGAAGGTCGGGTTCGTGTTCCAGCAGTTCAACCTGCTGCCCCGGACGACGGCGCTCGAGAACGTCGAGCTGCCCCTGCTCTACGGTGGTCTTCCCGCGCGGGCGCGTCGTGAGCGCGCGCTGGACCGTCTGGCCGCGGTCGGGCTCGCCGATCGCGCCTCCCATCATCCGAGCCAGCTCTCCGGCGGCCAGCAGCAACGGGTGGCGATCGCGCGCGCCCTCGTCAACGACCCCGCCGTGGTCCTCGCCGACGAGCCCACCGGCAACCTCGACACGCGGACCAGCGTCGAGATCCTCGCGCTCCTGCAACGCCTGAACCGCGAGGGCATCACGGTGGTGCTCGTCACGCACGAGCCCGACATCGCCGGCTACGCCAAGCGCGTGATGACCTTCCGCGACGGCCGGCTGCTGCGCGACGAGCGGGTGGCCGAGCCGCGCGATGCCGCCGAGGCGCTGACGACGCTGCCCGCCGAGGAGGAGGTCGTGACGTGACGATCGTCCAGTCGGCCCGCATCGCGCTCCGGGCGCTGCGCGTGAACAAGCTGCGGAGCGCGCTCACCATGCTCGGCATCATCATCGGCGTGGGCGCGGTGATCGCCATGGTCAGCGTGGGCGCCGGCGCCCAGGCCCGCGTCGCCGAGCAGATCCAGAGCCTCGGCTCGAACCTCATCATCGTGATGTCGGGCAGCATCACCTCGAGCGGCATCCGGCTCGGCCAGGGCAGTCAGCTCACGATCACCGAGGACGACGCGAGCTCCATCGCCCGCGAGGTCCCGGCGGTGCAGGTGGCCGCACCGTCCACCCGCGGCACGACGCAAGTCGTCTACGGCAACCTGAACTGGTCGACCGTGATCCAGGGCGTGACGGGCGACTACCTGGAGGCGCGGGACTGGCCGGTGACGACGGGGCGATCGTTCAACCCCGAGGACAACGACGGGGCGTCGAAGGTCGCCCTGCTCGGACAGACGACCGCGTTCAACCTGTTCGGTGATGCCGATCCGCTCGGCCAGGTCATCCGGATCAAGAAGGTCCCCTTCACCGTGATCGGCCTGCTGTCACGGAAGGGCCAGAGCTCGTGGGGCCAGGATCAGGACGACCTGATCATGATCCCGCTCTCGACGGCCAAGAAGAAGGTGCTCGGAGTCAGCCAGGCCAACCCGCGGTCGGTCCAGGCGATCTCGATCAAGGTGCGCGCCGGTGAGGACATGGCCGACGCCGAGCAGCAGATCCGCGGGGTCCTCCGCCAGCGTCATCGCCTGCAGCCGTACCAGGACGACGACTTCTGGCTCCGGAACCTGTCCGAGGTCCTCCAGACGCAGGAAGAGTCGTCCAAGGTCATGACATATCTGCTGGCGGCGATCGCTTCGGTCTCGCTCCTGGTGGGCGGGATCGGCATCATGAACATCATGCTGGTGTCGGTGACCGAGCGGACGCGCGAGATCGGGCTGCGCATGGCGGTGGGCGCGCGCGGGCGCGACATCCTGCTCCAGTTCCTCGTCGAGGCCATCACGCTGTCGCTGATCGGCGGCATCATCGGCATCGTCTTCGGCCTGGGCGGCTCACGAGCCATCAGCTATCTCGCCGAGTGGCGCACGCTCGTCTCGATGGAGGCCATCGTGCTCGCCTTCGGCTTCGCCGCCCTCATCGGCATCTTCTTCGGGTTCTATCCCGCCCGCAAAGCCGCCCGGCTCGATCCGATCGAAGCCCTGCGCTACGAATAGCGAAAGGCCGGCAGGGCGACCAACCCTGCCGGCCTTCTTCCTTGTCGGAGGAAGTCGCGACGGGGCCTGCCTGGTCGATGCGTGCTCTCTCGATCCGCCCTGGAGCCGCACAGGCTGCGGGGGCATCGTGGGGCTGGGCGTCGTGGTAATGACCTGCGTCGTGCCGGGCGTCGTGGCGACCGACTGGCGCTCCTCGAGATGACCGACGCCCAGCTTGCCTCACTCAGGTGCCCTCTCCGACTACCGCATCGCCCTCTACCGTCTCGATCGCACTCGCGGCCGGCGCTAAACGGTAAGTAGGGCTGCGCGCCGGATTGTCTAAAGGACGGACCTGGCGAGGGCGCTACTCGTAGCGGAGTGCCTCGATGGGATCGAGGCGCGCCGCCTTGCGTGCCGGGTAGAACCCGAAGAAGACTCCCACTGCGCCGGCAAAGCCGAAGGCGAGCACGATGGCATCGGGGGCGATCACCGTTCGCCACTCGGCGAAGTAGCTGATCGCGTGCGAGCCCGCGATGCCCAGGCCCACGCCGATGAGCCCACCGATCAGCGACAGCGTGACGGCCTCGACCAGGAACTGTGCGAGTATGTCTGAGCCCCTGGCCCCGACCGCCATCCGGAGGCCGATCTCGCGCGTCCGCTCCGTTACGGACACCAGCATGATGTTCATGATGCCGATGCCGCCCACCATCAGCGAGACCAACGCGATGGCGGCCAGGAGGTAAGTCATCACCCGCGATGATTCCTCCTGGGTCTGGAGCACGTCCGCGAGGTTTCGCAGCCAGAAGTCATCGTCCTGGTCGGGCTTGAGCCGATGGCGTTGTCTCAGGAGGGTGCGAATTTGAGTCTCGGCCTCATCCATGTCTTCGCCAGCCCGGATCTTGACAGCGATGGCATCAACGGCGCGGGGACTCGACTTGCTCACACCGAGGATCTTCTTCTTCGCGGTCGAGAGCGGAAGGAGAATCACGTCGTCCTGATCTGTTCCACCCGTCGTCTGTCCTTTCCGATCGAGCACGCCGACGATCGCGAACGGCACACCGCGGATCCTGATCGTCCGACCGACCGGATCGGTGTCGCCGAAGAGATTCATCAGCGCCGTCTGCCCGATCAGCGCGACCTTCGAGGCGCCATCGACGTCCTCCGGCGAGATCGTCCGTCCAGCCACGAGGGACCAGTCGCGCGCGTCGAGATACTCGGGCGTGACGCCCTGAATGACCGTCCCCCAGTTCAAGGTCGGCGACAGGACTTGCTCGGAGCCCCGAACCGACGGGGCGGCCACCTGCACAGCGGGGACCTCCCGCGCGAGCGCTACCGCGTCGTCCTCCGTCACGGTGCGGCGGCTTCCGTGCCCGAGCCGCGTCCCGGCCGCGTTGATGCTGCCTTGCCGCACGATGATCAGGTTCGAGCCAAGACTCTGGATCTGCTCAATCACTCGGGCTTGGGCGCCGGAGCCGACGGCCACCATCGCGATGACAGCGCCGACGCCGATGATGATGCCGAGCATCGTGAGGATGCTCCGCAGCATATTCACCCGTAGGGCGCGAATGGCGATGCGCACGCCTTGCCATGCCGTCATGCCGGAAGCTCCTCGGTCCGCGCGACAGAGGCGGTCAGGGCGTCGCGGCGTGAGTGGTTCGGCTCGTCCTGGCGTAGGCGGCCGTCGAGGCGATCGTCCGTCGCCAGCTCTTCAGTGACGACCAGCGGCGCCATGGCCTCAGAGCCTCAAGCGTGGCTCGCGGCCGCCACCCGCTGGACGGTTGGGCCCCGCCGCGCTGCCAGTGCCGACGAGCACCGACTGGCCTTCCTTCAAGTCGCCCTGCAAGACCTCGGTCGCACTTCCGTCGGTGAGTCCGAGCGTGATGGCAACCGGCTTCGGCTTGCCGTCGGCACCCAGGACCCAGACGCGTCCGGGAGTGCCGGAGTCCGTTTCGGAGCCAGACTCTGCAACGATCTCGTCGTAACGGGCGCGCTGCTCTGCCGTGAGGACTTCACGAATCCGCGCCCGCGCTCCTTCGCGTAGCTCCCGGGAGCGCGCCTTGCGCTCGGTCCCGGACAGGCTGCCTTCACGCAAGGCGCGGCGCTGCTCTCGGCTCGTCTTGAGGATCGAATCGATGCGCGCCCGTTGTTCATCGCTCAACCCGAGCTCCCGAGTGAGTCGCTCGCTGGTGCTCTCCGCTGAGGAAGCGAGCTGGCCGCCGTCTGCCCGTGCGTCGCCGGCAACGAGCTCCCTGGGCAGCGCGGCTCCGGCCGGGGCTCCGGTGCCGGCGCCGGCTTCGCCGGGCCGAAATCGAAGCGCCACGTTCTGGACCTTCAGGACATTGGACTTCTCGGCCACGATCACCTTCACGTTGGCCGTCATACCGGGCAAGAGCTTGCCGCCAGGATTGGCGACGTCCACCACGACCGTGTAGGTGATGACGTTCTGAACGTTCTGGGCGGCCTGCCGGATCTGCGTGACCCGTCCGGTGAACGAGGCGTTCGCGAACGCGTCGACCGTGAAGGTCACCGCGTCGCCGACCTTGATCCGTCCGATATCGGCTTCGGGGACGCTGGTCTCCACCTGCATCCGAGAAAGATCCTGCGCGATGGTGAAGAGGGTCGGGGCCTGGAGGCTCGCCGCCACCGTCTGGCCCATGTCGACCGAGCGCGCCACGACGACGCCGTCGATGGGCGCACGAATCGTGGCGTTCTTGAGGTCGACCCGGGCTTGCTGAAGGGCCGCCTCTTTCTGCTTCACCTGGGCGCGGGCGGTCTGGAGCATCGCCTCCGCGACACGGCGTTGCGCCTCGGCCGACCGGATCGCTGCCGTCAACGACTGTTCTTTGGCGCGTGACGCGTCCAGGAACGCGCCCGCCGCGTCGTAGGTGGCCTGGGCGGTGTCGAGGTCGCTCCTGGCGATCAGCTCACGACTCGCCAGCTGGCTCTTTCGATCCAGGTCGCGCTTGCTGTCGAGCGCGGTGACCCGGGCCTTGAGCGTGTTGGCCTTGCCTTCGGCGAGCGCGGCCTCCGCGTTGTCGACGTCTGCCCGCGCTCGCTCCAGCTGCGCCACCTGGTTGATCACCGTCGCCCGACTCGACTCCAGATCGGCCTGGGCCTGGTCCACGCGCGCCTGGAAGAGCTCAGGGTCGAGGCGGGCGATCACCTGGCCTCGCTCCACCCGCGTGTTGAAGTCGGCCAGCAACTCCTTGATCTGGCCGGACACCTGACTGCCCACTTGCACTGTGATGACGGCGTTCACCGTCCCGGTGGCCGAGACGGCGACGGTCAGCGGGCCTCGCTCTACCACGGCCGTACGGTACTTCGGGACGCTACCGCGTCCCTGGGCCTGAAAGTACCCCCAGATGCCGACACCGACGACGAGGCCGACGAGGAGCGCCCAGCGTGCACGCCGTATCATCATGGTTCAGACTCCTTTGCCGCTCCCCGACCGGTATAACGACCGGAGCCGACGTCGTGGGCTCCGGCTACCGCTGCCGTCGGAGCTTCGTCGACGACCGCCATCATCGAGCGCAACCGAACGCGGGGATGGTGTGCCAAAGGCGGAGAAGCTCGGAGGCGAGGCGATCCCGAGTCGCAAGCGCTTCGCTATGAGTTCGCGGCGGATGGGTTCCGTCTTGCGGTCGAGGTCACGCTTGGCGTCAGCAACCATCACGCGCACTCGTGCCGTCTGCGTCTTGCCCTCAGCGTGGGCGGCTGGCGCATTCTTAACGTCCGCTCGCGCCCGGTCCACCTGGGCTTGCTGGTTGGGCACCCTTGCCTTCGCCGAATCGTCGGCGCGTGCCTGGTTCACCTTCGCCTCGAAGATCTCCGGATCGAACAACGCGCGCTTGAGCCTCGAGTAAGGAGATGCCATCCAGTGAGGGATTCTGTCGTCGAGAGCGCAATCCAGCCTGCGTCGGATTCTGGTCGCGCTCACGAATTGATTCCTGGTGCGCGGCTCTGCAACGCATCGGGAAGCAGATACAGCATGGCCAACTCGTCTGGCGCCGCCGGCCATTGCCTCTCCGCCACGTCGGGGTCGAAGATCTCCGTCCAGAACCCACATTCGGCGAGCGCTTCCTGGATGATGGGTCTTGCGACGGCCTCCCAGTAGCCGAGCGAATCATAATTCTCCTTGCCTGTGGGTGGTCTCCAGTCTGGCGTGAGGATGTCCGGCTCTCTGAATGAGGCGGTTGCTGTTTCACTGGCCTGGTGCCTCACGTCCAGCTCCTTGGCGTACTGGACCGCCGTCCAGTCAGGCGAGTGGGTCGCGATGATGTAGCGATGGAAAGGGTTGATCGTTAGATCGCCGGTGTAACTGAAAACGGCGCGGATATAGTCCGGATTGAGAAACGGGGCCAGCACAACCCCGGTTTGAGACCCGAGGCTGCCGGAGGCCCACCGACGCGTGCGCTCGTACAGGTAGAAGAAATCAAGTTGCGCAGAGCCTTGCAGGTCATAGCGGTCGGCCTGACGGAAGGCCTGCCGGATCACATATCGGACAATCTCGTGGAAACCCTTCCGCGTGAATGGTGGCATCTTCGCCATGAGCTTCCCGATGAGCCAACCCTCATACTCGGCCTCGCTCACCTCCCCGGCGCGGATCTTCTTGGCATAGTAGCCGCGACCGATCTCGCCGTGCTGCCCCATGATGTTCACGCTGCCGCCATCCAGGAGCCGCTGATCAGCGAGAAACGTTTTATGCTTGTGGGTCACCATGTATCCTGCTTGCCAGCGCAAGGCGAGGGAGATAGAGCGCTTACACATCTCGACGTCCGTGGGAGGCACCCCGCTGGAGCTGTGAACCTTCAAGTCGAAGCCGCCGATCCTCGCCAGTTCCCGGGCGATGACGACGTCGGGCCGGCCCGGTAGTCCCCTGACCCGGGCAGCGAACTCCGCACCGGCGGCTCGCAATGTCGACACCACCGCCCGGCTGTCCCAACCGCCCGAAAGCCCGACCGAATTCCTCTCGCACAACGGCATCGCCGCATTGATGTGACGGAGCAGCGAGGACCGGGCCAGCTCGAGGCAATCACTCGACGACAGTGCGCTGGAGCGCACCCACGTCGACAGCACGTCGTGCCTTGTCCTGGTCAGGCCATTCGAATCCAGGTGCAGCTGCGTCCCAGGCTCTAAGAACCGGATCCTCTTGTAGCCGGTCATCTCCAGAGGAAACCAGCCCAAGGTCGCGCGCACCGCCCACTGTTCGCTCTCCGGCTCCAGAGCCACTCCCAGCGCCCTGAACGCGAGGATTTTGTTGCTCAGAGCCCACAGCCGTCCGTCCTGAAACTCGAAGAGCTGGGATTGCCCAAGCCCGTCGGTCTGGACGAACGTCTGGCCCGTCCGCTTCGAAGACCAGACCAGTGAGAACGGCGGGGCGAGCTCTTGTAGCAGCGCGGCGGGAGCCGCTTGCAACTCGCGGCCAAGCGCCGGCAGAACGCCGTCGTCGTCGACGCTCGTTCCCTTCATCGCCAGGGCGCTCCGAGCATTGATCGGATAGTCCGGAGCCAGTGCCCACGTCTCGTCGTCCTCTCGGTAGAACGCCGGCTTCCATCCGACAACCGGGAGCTCGAGTAAGACCAGAGACGCCGAGGAGTTCTGCATGGTCTTCGTCCTGAAGGGGGTGCGAAACAGAGGTGAAAACAGCTTCTGCAGATCGGAGCCGACGCCCTGGGGGTCGAAGGGCGGCTCCGATGCGCCGAAGCGACGCCACAAAAGGAATATCCTCACGTGCGTCCCCCGCCGGGTGTCGTGCTGGTGTGTTCTCTCGGCGCGCCGGGCGTCTCGCCCATCGTCGTCGGTGCAGCCTCCCGTGACTCTTTCCGAGTTCGAAATCTTCTCCTGCCAGCGGCGCTGGGGTCGAGACGCTCCTTGCAAAGAACACCGTTCCACCCTGTGTTCATCGACAAGTCGTTCGAGCGGTAGAGTGGTTGCCGCGTTCTGCGTTTCAGAAAACTGGATGCGCCCACGGGGTGTTCCATCACCAGACTCTACCTGCTAGGGAGTCCCCGGCCTCCTTCACCAGGGCGGCGATCGTCTCGGGCCAGCGTGGCTCCTGGCGTCGGAAGAAGCCAACCGCCACCTTCAGGGCAGCGCCGGCGTAGTGGAGGGGGAGCCTGCAGCGCCAAGTCCTCGGAACGTGGGCGAAGTATTCCTCGGTAAACGCCTGGGCGGCCGTCCGCACCCGGTCGTGGGGGAGAGGGGAGCGTAAGGACATTCCTACGAGCTGGGCCAGGAGAGTGGCGGGATCTAGGACCGGGTCGGCCTCGGCGAAGAAATCGAGATCGAGGAGGGCGAGGCGGTCGCCGTCCAGCAGGACATGATCAGGCATGAGATCCCGGTGGGTCGGCCCGGGCGGGACCTCCTCGAGGCCGGCGGCGATGGCGCCAATAATCGCCTCAACCTCCGCCGTAAGATGAGGGCAGGCCCACTGAAGAGTGTTCACCACCCACTTCAGATCGGAGATCTCGTCCTCTTGCGAGTGGCGCCGCGTTGTGGCCACGTCGCCTTGATTGAAGATCGCCAGGGCCCGGGCGACGAGACGAGCAGCCGAGGCTGTTTCGCGGCCTTGAAGAAGGACGTCCCCGAGCGTCGTCCCGGAGGCCTCCTCTTGGAGGAGGGCGTGAAGGCTGCTCAAATAGGCGATCGGTCGTCCGACAGTGAAGCCTTCTGCCCCGGCATCGGCTTTTCCCCACAGCGCGTGAAGCACCGGATAGGTCTGCTCCCCTTCCTCGTCGCGGTAGACCTTCACGTAGAAGCGCCGAGTTTCCGTTCGGCCTGTCGTGGCATCCCGGATCTCCACCTCGTACCGTAGGACCGCTCTCGCTCCGGTCCGGTACCGGATCGGCTCGATGTTCCACTCGCCGGCGTGCCAGCCGCCTCGCCCAGAGCGGGTGAAGAAGAGAGACTCGAGATCGCGTGATGGCCCCGCCATCAGGAGGGGAAGAGCCGCTAGCCTTCGGTCGTAGGGGAACACCTGCACCAGCATCCCGAGGTCAGGGATGAAGGAAACCGGTTCGAACGTTGGGAAAGCCTGAGGGATCTCCTGCCGTGGATCCGCGGCTCGAAGCTTTCGCCAGATCCGTTCGGCCCGATCCTCGGCACAGATCACGCCGCTCACCCACTGATTCCGCTCGCGACCTGTTTCAGGCTCCACGAGGCGCAGCGTGTATTGGAGCGTGCAGCGGACGCCGCGAAGATAACGTACCCAGGAGAGAAGGCAATCATCGATGTGATAGACCCTGCCAGGGAGCGGACAGAGAGATCCTCGGAACACCTCTCGCATTAGCTCAGGATCGCTGGAGATCTGAAGCTGGGGAAGGGCGGGATCAGCCGGGAACGCCTCAAGGCTCATTCTGGCCGGCCTCATCCACTCGAATATCCAATGTAGCGAGGAGGACTCCCTGCTCTAGCACCTGGTTGGCCTCGCGTGGCAGGCCGACAAGCTCACAGGTAGATGACCCGGTAGCGCAGACTCCCCTCCAGCCGTCCCACGCACTGACCGAGCCTTCTCACCCAGCGCGCCAAGTCCGACATGGTCCGAACGCAAGGGAAGCGCCGCATCAGCCGCAGCCAATCCCTCAGTCCGACGCCGATCGAGCGCCCCGGCATACCGGCCCCTCGGTACCGGCGGTACAGCAAACTGTCGGTCCTGCCTGAGAGGCGCGCCTGTCGGTATATGCGGCGGAGACTTTCGGGGTACTGGACTCGCACAGTCCCTTCGGGCACCAGGTTCAACGGTATCCCGGCGAGTTGCACCCGCCAACAGAAGTCGACATCCTCGCCCCCAAGCAGGTTTTCATCGAAGCCCCCCGCGGACTCGAAGATCGGACGCCTGACGCCGATCCTGGTCCCGCCCGCGTGGGGCAAGAAGTCGTAAAAGTTTCTGAACCCCTCGTACGGGTGTGTGTGCCGACTCGACCGGATCCACTTCGGGTTGAGCGACTCACTGTCGCGGTGGGCAGCGACGAAGTCGTGATGCCCCAGTGCATCGGCCATCGCAGGTAAGTAGCCCGGCGCAATCTCATCGTCAGCATCGAGGAACAGGAACGCGTCGCCTGAGGCCAAACGCGCCCCGACGTTGCGAGCGTACGATGCCCCTCGCCGCGCTGAGGCGTCGACAACGAGCAGGTGCGGTAGGCGATCTCTAAACCCCTCGGCCACCTCCCGCGTTCCGTCGGTTGACCCGTTATCGGCGATGACGACCTCCCACCCCCCTTGCCACTTCTCGCGGGTTAGCGCCTCGAGCTGCCGGGGGAGCCGATCGGCCGCGTTGCGACAGGGGATGACGGCGCTGAGCTTCATTCCTGGCGTTTGGCTCTCACCTATCGAGCGTGCCGTGACGTTGATAGACATCGTTAAGAAATTGATTGGCCGCCGTGCAGAACATCATGTGCCGCCACCCGTGACGAAGAGTTGAACACTTCCGACGATATCTCCGAACCGGTCCGAACCTTGTCCCGCCCGACCTTAAGCTCATAGAGTTGACGGTACTGGCGGCTCCTGGCCATCAGATCGCTATGCCGTCCGCGGTCAACGATCCGGCCCTCCTCCAGAACCAGGACGAGGTCTGCCTCGGCGACCGCCAAGAGGTCATGAGTGACCACAAGGCAGGTTCCCCCAGCCATGAGTCGGTTCAGGGCTTCTCGGACCCTCGATTCGCTCTCGGCATCGAGGCCCGTCATCGGCTCGTCCAGGATCAGGATGGGGGCGTTTCGGATGATGGCCCGTGCAATGGAGATTCGCTGCTGCTGGCCGCCGGAAAGGGTCACTCCCCGCTCGCCGATGGTCGTGTCGTATCCGCTTTCAAGGTCCAGGATGAAGTCGTGGGCGTTAGCGGCTTTGGCGGCGGCAACGATCTCCTCCTGGGTGGCATCCGGCTTCCCGTAGGCGATGTTTTCCCTGATGGTCGTGCCGAAAAGAACCGAATTCTGGAGGACCACCGCGATCTCGCGGCGGAGCGACTCGCGTCGATAGTTTTTGATGTTCAACTCGTCAATCGCGATGCAACCTTCCTGGGGGTCGTAGAGGCGGAGGAGCAGGCTCACGATGGTTGATTTGCCGGCGCCCGACGCCCCCACCAGGGCCATCCGTTGACCTGGAGAGATGGTGAACGAGACTTCCTTCAATACCTCCTTGCCGTCGCCGTAATCGAAAGAGACATTGTCGAAGATGATTTCCCCCTTCAGGTTCGACGCTTCGACGGCATCGGGGGCGTCCTGGATTTCCGGTTCGATTTCCAAGATCTCGGCAATCCGCTCCACGCTGACCGTTGCCTTTGAGAACCTGGTTGAAAGCTTGGCGAGATTCCGGATCGGTTTGTACATGCTGGTCGCGTAGGAGGCGAAGATCAGCACATCGCCGGGTGTCATCTGGCCCCAGAGCACCTGCAACGACCCGAAGAGGATCACGATCCAGATGCCGGTGGCGCTGATAATCTCCACAGTCCGCGCGGCGGCGGCCTCCGTGCGGGCGGTGTGGATGCTGTCCTCAAGAGTCTGGGCACTCTCGGTGTCGAAGCGTTCCTCTTCGTATCGTTCCCGACCGAAGGCCTGCACCAGGGCAACCGCCGTCAGGGCCTCGGTGATCTGGGAGGTGATTTTCCCCTCCGTTTTTCTCTGTCTTTTGGCCGAGGCCTTGACTTTTCGATACCGGTAGGAAAGCGCGTAGAGGAGGACCGGAAACGGAGCCATGACCATGAAGCTCAGTTTCCAGTTCAGGGCGAACATTATCCCGAACATCCCGATTACGGTAAGGAGGTCGGCGGTGCCCGCCAGGGCCGAGTCGGCAAACGCATCCTTCAGGGTGTTCGTATCGCCGGTGACCTTCGTCAGGAGTTCGCCGCATCGGGCCCGGTTATGAAAAGACAGGGACAGCCGCTGGAGATGAACGAAGAGCTCCCGCCGCAGGGAGTAGACCATCTGGTACCCGGTGCGCGACATGATGGAAAGCTGCGCGTACGAGAAGAATCCTCGGAGGAGGGCGATCACGAGAATGGCCAGCGAAATCACCACGAGGGAACGGACCCTTCCGCTCTGAAGCATTCCTCCCAAAAACGAAAGAGCGGGAGGGAGCGGGTTGTCCAGCAAGACGTGATCGAAGATAATTTTTAACGGCCAGGGCGCCAAGAGTCCGGTCAGGATGAAACCAAACACGCAGAGGACGGCGAGAAGAAGTCTCGCCTTCACCTGAAGCAGATGATCGATGACAACCTGCTTGAATCGGCTCCGTTTCGGTCCTCGCATCGCGGTTTTCAGACCAAGGGTTCGAGCGAACCGAGGATGGACCCGACGCGCGGGCCCTCACGGACCGCATGAGGCGTTTCCCCGCCCCGGTCTGGAGCGGCAAGTACCTCCTCCAGGAGCCCACGCAGCCTCCGCACGCCGCTGAAGTCCATGACCTCCTCGGGGGCCGAGCGACGCGCGGCCTTCGCCGTGAGCCACGCGGAGATCGCCTCGGGGGTCAGGTCGGAGGGGTGAAGCATGTCCGTCAGCCCGAGCGCCGCAAAGCGCGCAGCACGGATGAGCTGTTCGGTTCGTGGCTCGGTCCTGGGAATGAGCAGCGCCGGCTTGCGGTACGCCAGGATCTCACAGATCGTGTTGTATCCGGCCATCGCCACCACACGGTCAGCGCGCTCGAGAAGCAGGCAGGGATTGGTCACGAACTCGAGGACGTGGGTGCGCGGATGCTGCGAGGCAAGCGCCCTGAGTCTCGCCCTCGACTCCGCGGGCATGAGCGGGCCCGTGACCACGACGCCGATCCCCGGTTTCATTGCGTGCACGAACGCTTCGGCAAGCCGCAATCCGTCCCTTCCGCCCCCGACCAGACACAGGTCAAGCGGTCTTGAGCCGCCCTCCGGCAGCAGCGCATCAAAGTCCCAGCGTTCGGCCTTGCTGTCGGGGTCGGCCACGTCCAGCGGGTTCAGGTATCCGGTGAAGCGTACCCGCTGAGCGATGTCTTCCGGGAAGCCGTACTCCGTGACCGTGTCGTAGACGCTGCGGTCGCCGTACACCCAGATGCGGTCGTAGTAGGCGCGGATGGCCGACTCGTAATCGCCCTCGTCCCACTCGCGGCGCACCGCCTCCGCATCGTCGAGGACCTCGCGGAACCCCAGCACGGTGCGGGCGCGTCCGCGCGCGTGGAGCACTCCCAGACCAGGCAGGAGCTCGTCGAAGATTCCCCGCGGAACCTTATCGACGATCAGGACGTCCGGGTCGAACGAACGCAGCGCGGCCGTGATCCCGCTGCTGCGGACCTTGATCAGGTCATCCATCGGGACGTCCAGCGACCGGGGGAAGTAACGCCCGTCAACGCCCTTGCCCATCGACGGCAGCGTCACGCAGTCAACGCCCGGCGGCATGGGGAACGCCGCCGCTTCGCGAACGCCCGAAAGCAGCAGGATGACAGGCGACTCCCCCCCCGCGCAGAGCGCTCGCGCGATGAGAAGGTTACGCCTGATATGGCCCAGGCCCTGCGTGTCGTGCGAGTAGAGGGCGATCCTGGGCCGACGGCGGGCGTCCCCGTTCAACCCGTCCGGCAAGGACACCTTCTTGAACGCTGTCGGGTTCGACTCGGCGGATCGGAGGTGTCGAGTGACCCCGAGCCGTTCCTCGCACAGTTCAACCAATGACTGGGTAAAAGGACGCCGTTCGAGGAACTGCGTGCTCAGGTAGATGTGCCGGACCAGAGTCAGTGTCGCGTACGCTCGGACCGCGGCCGGCGCCACCCCGGACAGCTCCACGAATCGTTCCTCCAGTGCCTGCTCCCGGTCCACGAGCGCCCCGGCGTCTCCGAGGGTTCGAAGACTCTGCTCGGTGATGTGCCCCATGAAGTTACCGATATCGAGGGCCGGATCACCCTCACAGTAGAGGTCGAAGTCGAGCAGGAAGAGACGCTCGCCGTCCACGATCACCTGGTCGGCGTAGAAGTCCCGGTGGATGCCGCACGTCTTCGGCTCCCGCGTCGCTGCCCCCAGCCGGTCGGCGGCGTCGAGGAGTCGTGCAATGCGTCCCGCCCAGGGCGACCCCGGCGGCGAGACGGTGAGAAGGCGCGTCTTCAAGATGTTGAGTTCGTCCGAGATCGTATGACGCCGTCGGGCCGGGACCCCCGTACGGTGGACCTTGCAGGCCGCCTCCGCGATCTTCCGGGCCAGTGCCACGCCGCCCGGTGCCGCCAACAGGTCCGCTGCACACCGGCCTGGCACTTTGCGCTGGAGCCATATCTGGAATTCGGGGACGGTGCCGACTGGCTCGGGGACCGAGATCCCATCGGGACTGTCTGCTTGAAACCCGGCCTTCCAGAACGCGTCGAGGAGCCGATAGCCGTTCTTACCCGACCGTCCCGCCCTGACCTTGCCGACCAGCACGACCGTCTCCAGGCAAGCGTCCGGTCGCTTCACGTCGACGTCGTATTCGATCACGCAGCGGCGTCCGGGCTTGTGCCGGGTGACGCGGATCGCCTGCAGATGGACGCGCCCATCTTCACCGGCCAGACGTGGTAACTGCCGTTCGAGGTGCTGCTGAGCAACGCCTGGGTCCAGCGCAAATACGAGCGACGGCATCGCCCGATCACGCGTGGCCACGAACGGATCACTCACCGAGATGCTCATCGCCCGCCCTCGTCCACCAGCGTCCTCCAGAGCGCGACCAAGCAGTCGACCTGGCGCGCGAGCGAGAAATGCTCTTGTGCTCGTTGTCGGGCTGCCACGCCGAGCCGTGCGCCCAAGTCGGGATCGCCAAGGAGTCGCTCGAGCGCCGCGGCGAGCTTGCCGGCGTCGCCGGGCGGCGTCAGGAAGCCGGTCACGCCATCGTCGATCAGCTCCGGAACGCCGCCGACGGCCGTCGCTACCGCTGGCACGCCACACGCGGCCGCCTCCATCAGGCTGACCGGCATTCCTTCGCTGTCGCTCGGAAGCACCGCCGCCGCGGCCTTGCGCCACCATGCGAGAACCTCGGCCTGCTCCGCAGCTCCCACCAGCTCCACGGCTTGGGCAAGGCCGAGCCGGGCGCGCGCCGTCTCGAGTTCGTCGCGACACGGCCCGTCACCGACGATCGCGCACCGGAACTCGACGCCCCATGCGCGGAGAATCGCGCACGCCTCCAGAAGAAGCCCGATCCGCTTGAAGGGAACGAGCCGGGCGACACACACGATCAGAGGCGGCTTGGCCCGATCCCCGTCCGGCCGGAAGCGCTCCGTGTCCACGCCGCATGGGATGACGTGAATGTGGGCCGCGGGCACGCCGAAGGCCTTGACGATGTGCTGGAGATTTGCCTGTGAGACGGTGACAACCGCGCCGGCGGCGGCCGCGCGATCAGCGAAGTCCGATGGCGCTTTGTCGTAGAGATCGTACCGATGGGCGGTGAACGTGAACGGGACCCCGATCTCGGCTGCCAGTTCCCGGGCCTTCGCGGTCGCCGCCGTGGCGAAGTGGGCGTGGAGCAACTGAGGCCGGAACTCGCGCAGGGTGACTGGAAACTCGCGCAGGTCGTACACCGTCTGTTCATCCAGGCCGGCCCGAGCGACGAGCTCATGGCGCAGATCCTCCGCCGGCCGCCGCAGAGACAGGATGCGCACCTCCACCCCGCGCCGGCGCATCTCGGCCAGCTCATTCGCGACAAACGTCTCCGAGATTTTTGGAAATACGCGGAGCACGTAGGCCACCCGAAGGGGCGTCATGCGTCCGCTCTCCGCGCGGGCGCAAGCGAGCGTGCCAGATCAACGACGCGTTCCGCGTTCTGGTCCCAGCTATACCGGCCGTGGATCTCTTTGGCAGCCGCATCGCCGAGACGGCTCCGCAACGTCGGATCCGATAGCAACCGCTCGCAGGCGGCGAGCAAGGCGCTCGAGTCACCGGCCGGGTACAGCAAACCGGTCTCGCCGTCTCGAATCACCTCGGCGATCTGGCCCACCGCGGCGGCCACGACCGCGACGCCGCAGGCCATGTATTCGAACATTTTCAGGGGGGAGAAATAGAATGCGTGCTCGAGTCGGGCGTAGGGAGCAATGGCCACATCGAACAGGCGGATCAGTTCTGCAACGTCGTCCTGGGGAAGTGACCCCGTGAGCACGGCGCTCCGCCCGAGCCCTCGTTCTCGTAGATCCCGTTCGAGCTCGGCACGCTGGGGACCGTCGCCTGCGACCAGGAGACGTAGGGTCGGGTGACGGTCGATCAGTCGAGAGAGCAGATCGGGCAACGCATCGACCCCATGCCATGGTCGGAGCCCGCCGACGAACCCCAGGACCGGCCCGACGCCCAGCCCCCAGCGTGTTCGGAGTCGGGGATTTGGCGGCCCCGGCCGGAAGAGCGTCGGATCCACGCCATTGGGAACGACGTGCACCCGACTCGGCTCGACGCCAAGGGACACCGCGTAATCCTGGAGCGGGGAAGAGACCGCAAGCACCGCGTCCGCGTGCGTGAGCGTCCAGCGCTCCGCTTGCGCGGCGAGTTCTCCGAGCCCGGTGCCCCGGTAGACGGACTGCTCCAGGGGGAGCGGCGCGTTCAGCTCGACGAGCGCCGGCACGTTCAATTCACGGGCGACCGTGACGCCGGCGGTCGCGTAGAGCGACGCCCGCTCGTAAATGAAGTCCGGCGGAGAATGTTCGAACCGACGCATGAGCTGCTTCGCCAGATCCTGGTTATAGAGGACACGGCGAAGCTCGCCCGGCAGTGAGCTCTGCACGCCCAGCGTGACATTGAGGGTCTTCAGTGCGACGAACACGTTCTCGGCATCCGCGCCGGGGGGCACATGCAACAGCTGGACTTCAATGGCGGCCGGTTCTTCCCAAGGAGACCCGTTGAGGATCGGGGTCACCACGACCACGGGGTGCCCGCCACGCCTGAGGGCCGCCACGAGCCCCCGGACATGCGCCGACGCGCCCTTCCGGCCGAGCACCGGGACGCCGAGATCAGGACAGAGATAGGCGATCTTCACGGCGACGCCGCCGGTGGTGGGAAGCTCACGACGAGCGGGCTCCGTCTCCCCGGAACTGCTTGCTCAGATCGTGAAGGAGCCTGATCACTCGATCGAAGGAGATCGGATCCAGGAGATCCTGCGCGATCATCCGGGCGAGATAGTGAATCTCGCAGCCGATCCGGTACCAGAGGAGCCGCTTCGGATTCAACGTCTGGTGCGCCCTTTCCTGGTAGCCCTCCACGTACGCCTGACAGGCCGCCGTCAGGAGGTCGGTCGCGTCCTCTTCCACGTTGACGAAGCGCTGGCGAAAGAACGGGACGTCATGTTTCAAGAGCGCCATCAGCTTCGCCACTTCCAGATAGGGGTCGGCGCGCATCGCCGCATCGAAATCGATGACCACCGCGCTCCCATCGTCTTGGAGCACGTGCGAGCAGCGGAAATCGCCGTGGCAGAAGGCATACGCGTCGGGATCGACCCGTGGCACATGCGTGATCAGCAATTCGCGGACGTCTTCGAGGAACGCCGCCTGTGCAGGACAGAAGAACGCAATCCACTGGACCCGCGCATTGAGGCTGTCCACGAAGGCGCGAATGTCCCAGGTTGGCACATGCCTGACGTCGAGGGTGTGAACATCCCGATGGATAGCTCCGACGGAACGGAGCACATCGCTCGATCGGTCCGTCTCGAGGCGAACGGTCAGCGGTTCGGCCGACCGTGCCTCCTGGAAGAAGACGCTCGAGTTCCGGTCGATCCCCCTGGGAGCGGCCACCGAGAAAATGGACGGAGTGCGAGCGACGGCGCGGTAGACCTCGCCGAGGGTTTCATACGCCGTCTCGAGCTCGGCGTTGCGCACGAACTTCCCGACGACCGGAGCGCCCCCCTCCAACGGGCGACGGACGAGAAACGTCAGACGCCGTCGTGGAATGTAACGGCGCACGTCCACGATCAGATCGGAGCCTCGACCCATCGGCCCAGACGCCGCGTCGGCAAAGAACGAGGCGGCCGTCGGCAGATACGGATCGCGCGGGAATTCATACGCGTCGATTTGTTGCGTTTTCGCCGAGTAGAGAAGCGTCAGCGCGTCGAACCGAAGCGGTCTCGACTCATCTCGAAACTGGAAGGAGACGTACACCCACTGCAATCTCCATTCACCACCCGGGATTTGGCGGCCCCGCATCAGCGTGCGTACCGCGGTCGGGGAGGTCCGGTGCATCCCGTCTCGCCACAGGGGGTGGCGGCTCACTTCGGTCCTCAGGCGGGCGATGTCGGAATAGAACGGATGCTCCGGACCTACGAACGGGAACAACTCCATCGCCGCGACACCGGCGAGCTCAGTCAAGCGGCGACCGAAGCGATCACGACTGATCGCCAGACATGACGGCTTATGCCCTCCCGCATAGCACGACGTGAAATAACACTGCGTGAAATACCCCTGCGTGAAATACCCTTTTTTCGTCTTGGGAGGGCAATTTCTTCGCCTTTCGTGACATTTTATTTACGCTTCTCCGAGTGCCTCGAACTGGACGACCTCGTCAACGTCAGCGCGCCAGAAAGTTGTAGGACAAAAGACTACTTTCGAATCAACGAATTGGCGCGATTGCTCTCGTCAGACTTCCGGAACGTTGGTCGCCCCCTGATGACTCCCGCCTCGGGTGCCGCAACCAATGTGCCAGTCGCCGAAGAATCATCACGCCGAGTGGCGCACGCTCGTCTCGATGGAGGCCATCGTGCTGGCCTTCGGGTTCGCCGCGCTCATCGGCATCTTCTTCCGCTTTTATCCGGCCCGCAAAGCCGCGCGGCTCGATCCGATCGAAGCCCTGCGCTACGAATAGCGAAAGGCCGGCAGGGCGACCAACCCTGCCGGCCTTCTTCCTTGTCGGAGGAAGTTCTCAGATCGCTTGCCGGCTCGCTTCAAACTCCCGCAATCCGCCCTGGAGCTTCACGGGCTCCGGGGGCATGACAACGGCGGGCGTGGTGATCACGCGAGTCTCGGGCGTCGTGACCACCGACTGGCTCCCAACGACGGCCGCCTGCTGACCGTTCGGATAGATCACGACGCGGGTGCCAGGCTCGAGCTTGGCGATCATCACCGCGCGATCGTCGACGAGCACCACGGTCTGCTGCGTCGTGGGAATTCGCCGGCCATCACTCAGGACGATCGTCGTCGAGTCGATCCGGGAGACCGTCCCGGTGTAGGAGACGGGCGCGCTCGGCGCCGGGGTCACGACGGTCGTGGACGGCGCCGTTGTCACCGTCGCGGCCGGTGCCGACGTCGCGCCGACGACGCGTTCGCGATTCCGACCACTGAAGGGCATCGGGCTGACCGACGCGATCGTCACGTACCCGCCGGGGCGGACGCTGTCGACCGCGACCTGGCGGCCGTCCTGGAACACCTGCATGTCCGGCGTCAATGCGATGGGCCGCAGGCCGTCGAGCACGAGCACGTTCTCGACGGAGTCGATGAGCGTGACACGACCGCTGACTTCGTACGGGACTCTCCTCGGGTCCGCCGGGACGTACACGCCGTTCTGGTACGTCACGGCCTGACCGTTCTGGATCGCGACCAGGGTGCCGGGCTGAATGGTCGAAATCGCCATCGGCTGCCCATTGATCAGCACGGTCCCGCCCGGGACGCGGACCATCCGTCCATCCTGGAGCACGATGACGGAGGCCGGCTGGTCGATGCGCGTCACGGTGCCGGTGACGACGGTCTGCGCGGCGGCGGCGCCGACGAGCGCGAGCACGAGCCCGCCTGCGACGATGAGAGTGCGTGCAAACATTTGCGTCCTCCCCTTGTGAAGCGTGTCGTTCGTTCAGTGCCGGAAGGTGCAAGCAGGTTGCCAGCAGAAGCCTCGGTCAGCGACGCCTTTGTTATCTTCACCATCGTGGCGAGACGACGTCATCAGGATCGCCGGACGAAGAGCCGGACCCAAAGTCGGACGAAGCGCCAAACCAAGCGCGGGACGAAGCGCCGCCCGGCGCCACCGCCGGCGCGGCTCGGCGCGGGCGAGGCGCGGCTGTTGACCCTGGCGCGCGACCTCACCGCACTGATCACGACGGCGCCGCCGTCTCGTCTGCTCGACGCCGCGCTCGAACGGCTCGCGTCGGGCGCCGGCCCGATGGCCAAGCGCCCGAGCGCGACGAGCCGCGGCGACAAGACGAAGGCGCTCGCCGCGGCGTGGGCGCACGAGCAGGCGCGGCTGGCGATGCACGAGATCCTCGAGCACGAAGCGCGCCGCGGCGCGCTCCGCGACGACCTTTCACGCCCGCTCCTGGCCTGGTTGCTGATCGCGGCCCGCGACGCGCTGGCCCACGAGTCGCCCGACGCCCTGGACGAGCGGGTGCAGGCCTTGGGGCGCTTCCTTCGATTGACACCGGGAAGAGGCGGGAGCTAGAGTCCGGCCGGATGTCGATCGCCCTCGCCGTTCTGCTGCTGGTCGCTCCCGCCGTCGCGTTCGCCCAGCCTCCCGTGGAGCGCGCGCGTGCGCTGATCGCGACCTATCACGAGGACCCGCATCGCATCGACGAGGCGCGCGATCTGCTCGAGGACGCGATCACCCGCGAGCGCCCGGCCGATGCGGTCACCCTGCTCTCGCGCATCTATTTCCTGGCCGGCGAGGTGCGCGCGACCACCGACGACGACAAGCTCGCCGCCTTCGGCCGCGGCCGTGACCTCGGCAAGCTCGCGCTCGAGATCGCGCCTCGGAGCGAGGACGCTCACGTCTGGTATGCGCTCAACCTCGGACGCTGGGGCCAGATCAAGGGGATGATGCGGTCGCTCTTCCTGTTGCCGACGATCCGCGAGGAGCTCGACACGATCTTCTCGATCAACCCGCGCTCGGTGCGCGGTCACGCGCTGGCTGGCAACCTCTTCTTCGAGCTGCCCGGGATGCTCGGCGGCGACCGCAAGAAGGCGGAGGAGCATTTCCGGAAGGGGATCGAGGCCGATCCCCACTTCACCGTCCTGCGCCTGGATCTCGCCCGGCTGCTCGTCGCCGAGGGCCGCATCGCCGAGGCCCGGCGCGAGCTCGAGCGCGTCGCGAACGAGACCGCGCCGACCAACGTCGCCGACTGGACCGCGAGGGACCGACCACGCGCCCGCACACGACTCGACGAGCTGCGCGACCGGAAGTAGACATCGCGGCGGTGATCCGTCGCCTGCGGCGTACCCGGCGCGCGTGGACACGGACGGCGCTGGCCGTGGTGGCCGACGACACCGGTGATCCCTTCCGCGTGCTGATCGCCTGCATCCTCTCGCTGCGCACCCAGGACACCACGACCGGGCCCGCGGCCCAGCGGCTGTTCGCCCTGGCCGACACGCCGAAGGACCTGCTCACCCTCAGCCCGCGCGTGATCGAGCGCGCGATCTATCCGGTCGGGTTCTACCGAACGAAGGCCCGCGTGGTCCTGGGGATCGCCCGCGATCTGCTCGAGCACTTCGGCGGGCGCGTGCCCGACGACATCGACGCATTGCTCACGCTCAACGGCGTGGGCCGCAAGACCGCTAACCTGGTCGTCACGATGGGCTACAACAAGCCCGGCATCTGCGTGGACACCCACGTCCATCGCATCTCCAACCGGCTCGGCTACGTGCGCACGCGCTCGCCCGAGCAGACCGAGATGGCGCTGCGAGCGAAGCTGCCGCGACGGTTCTGGATCGACTACAACGATCTGCTGGTGGGCTTCGGTCAGAACGTGTGCACGCCGATCTCTCCGCACTGCTCGCGCTGCCCGGTGCGGGCGCTCTGCCGTCGCGTGGGCGTCACGTCGTCCCGCTGAGTCGTCCCGCCGGTCCCGCGCGCGCTCGCGAGCGCGGCGGGCGTCTCAGGCGGCGCAGCCTCGCAAGATTTCGCCGGTCGGCCTCCGGCTCGGGCTCCTTGGGCGTCTCGAGGACCTTGGGGACGCGCGCGAAGCGACGGTCGTTGAGCAGGCATCGGAACGCGCCCAGGCCCAGGAAGCCGAGGCCGATGTGCTCGTGCCGGTCCAGGCCCGAGCCCAGGGGCGCCCGCGCGTCGTTCAGGTGGAAGGCCAGGACCCGCGAGAGCCCGACGGACTTCGAACACTCCTCGACGGCCGCCTCCCATCCGGTCGCGCGCCGGAGATCGTAGCCGGCCGCGAAGAGGTGGCAGGTGTCGATGCAGATGCCGAGCCGCTCCGGTCGCGCCGCGCGCCGCATCAGCTCCCCGAGCTCGCCGAACGTCCGGCCCAGCGCGTTGCCTGCGCCGGCCGTGTTCTCGAGCGCGATGCGAATCCGATAGCCGGCGGTGCGCCGGGTCGCCTCGTCGAGCGCTGAGGTCACGCGGGCCAGACCGAGCTCGACGCCCCGGCCCATGTGCGAGCCGGGATGGATCACGACACAGCGGAGCCCGAGGGCCTCGCCGCGCTCCAGCTCGTCGGTGAAGACGTCCACCGCCTGGCGCCAGGCCGCGTCGTCCGGCGCGCCCAGATTGATCAGGTAGCTGGCGTGAGCGAAGACGGCGGCCGTGCGGGTGGCCCGCCGCGCGGCGGCGAACGCACGGACGTCCTCGTCGGCCATGGGCTTGGCTGCCCACTGGCGCTGGTTCTTCAGGAAGATCTGCACGGAGCCACACGCGAGCTCGGCACCACGCTCGAGCGCGCGATGGAGCCCGCCGGCGATGGACATGTGAGCGCCGAGCTCGTCACGCGGCGGGGCGACGCGCGCGCCGGCACCTCGTCGACCGTTCGTCATTGGTGACTCATGGAATGACGGCGACTCATGGAATCGCGTCGGACACGGGCGCCACCAGGACGCTCAAACGCTGCCGACGGTACGCCCAGATGGCGGCGAGCTGACGCTCGACGATCAGGGCGTGGACCAGTCTCCCGAGCGGCCCCAGCGGCAGACGATACGTCACGCGGTCCTCCATCCACGTTCCCGCTCGCTCTTCGAGGAACAGGTGGCGGTGCTCCCAGCGGTCGTACGGCCCGCGGACCTGCACGTCGACGAACCGCGCCGGTGGATCGTACTCGCGGATCATCGTCCGCCACGACACGGGGAGGCCCAGCCACCTCACCCGGTAGTCCAGGACGGCATAGGGCGCCATCACCGGACGCTCGGTCAGCAGCCGGAAGCCGAGCCACGGCGGCGTGATGCGGGCCAGGTTGGCGGGATCGGCGAAGAACGCGAACACCTCGACGCGCGGCTTCGGAAGCCACACCCGCGATTCGAGGATGTGGTCGGGCATCAGGCGGCGGCTATGATAGGCACGTGCCCGGAGCCAGTCAAACGCGCGCCTACGTGGCGCTCCTCGTCATGGCGATGCTCTGGGGCAGCTACCCGGTCACGGCGAAGCTGGCGCTTCGTGACATCCCGCCGATCATGCTGGCCGCCATCCGCTGCACGGTGGCGTCGACGTTCCTCATCGCCCTGTTGTTGCGAGCCCGCCCCGAGACGCTGCGCGGGCTCACGCCGGCGACGTTGCGCGACTTCCTGCTCCTGGGCGCCTTCGGCATCTGGGGCTCCACGCAGGTGAGCTATCTCGCGATCTACTACACCACCGCGTCCAACGCCGTCATCCTGCAGGCCGCCACGCCCGTGATCGTCGGCCTGGGCGCGTGGCTCTACCTCGGCGAGCGGCTCGCGCGACGCCAGTGGGCCGGGGTCGTGCTCTCCGGCTTCGGTGTGTTGCTCGTCATCACCGACGGCCGCCTGGCCGCTCTCAGGCCCGAGGAGTTGCGGGCGGGCGACTTCATCAACCTGATCGGGCTCTGCGGCTGGAGCGCCTACACCCTGTACGGCAAGAAGGTCCTGACGCGCACCTCTCCCGCGCTGGCCACGACGGGCGCCTACGTGATGGGCACGCTGCTCATCATCGTGACGTCGATCGTCACCGCGCCGCTCTTCCCGAAGCCCCGGCTCAGCTCGGTGACGGCGTGGACGGTGATCCTCTATCAGGGCCTGGTCGGCGCCGTCGCTCACGTGTGGTGGTACCGCGCCGTGAGCGTGGTCGGGCCGAGCCGCTCGGCCGTCTTCATGAACTTCCAGCCCGTCGTCGGCGTCGTGCTGGCGACCACGCTCCTCAAGGAAGGCCTGACCGGGTGGGACGTCGCCGGCGGCGCACTGGTTCTCGTCGGCGTCGCGCTGACGACGCGCGAGAAGAAGACACCGGTCGCAGATCGCGCGAATGGGGAGGCTCGGAGGGGGCCATCGCGGCCCCCTCCGACCTGATCGATCAGAGCGGCTTGCCTCACCCCGCGTGTCTTACGCGAGTTTCTTTACCTCAGCGAGAATCTTGTCGGGATCGGGGAGCTGGCCCTTGCCATAGCGTTCGACGAACCGGACCTTGCCCTGCTTGTCCACGACGAACGTCGCCCGGCTGTTGGCGTTCCAGTCGGCCCAGTAGACGCCGTAATCCCTGACGACCGAGCGCTGGATGTCGGACAGGAGCGGATAGTGGCTGATGTTCACGGACTTCGCCCAGTTCTCGTGGCTGAAGGGGCTGTCGGTGCTGATACCCAACACCTGGGTATTGACCGCCTCGAAGTCGCGGATGCGCTTGTCGAAGGCGGGCATGCAGGTGCTTCAGCCCGGCGTCCAGTCGAGCGGATAAAAGAGCAGGACGACGTTCTTACCCTTGTAGTCGTGGAGGCTGACCTCCTTCAGCCCGATCGTTTTCAGCGTGAAATCGGGCGCGGAGTCGCCGACGTCGAGTGTCTTCGCTTCTGTCATCACTCCCGGTACCCTCCTTTGGCGGTCTTCCTCTCCCGTTGTGGCCTCATCGGCACGGTACCCACCTTCGCCGCCGGCCGCCGCGCACGGCTCCAGAGCTCGCGGCGTCGCGTCTCCAGCACGGTCGTGCCGTGGCCGATGAAGCCGGCGGCCGTCACCACGCGGCCGGTCTCGAAGAGTCGCGCGAAGCGCTCGGCCCATCGCGAATCACGGAGCGCGTGGTGGTCCATGATGACGCGGCAGCCGGTGGCCTCGATCAGCCCGGCCAGGTTGGCGATGCCACGATCGATGACACCGGCGCCGACCTCGTGCTCGACGTACGACGGTGGCCCCGACAGGTAGACGAGCGTCGGCCGCTGGCGGATCAGATACGCGCCGGCCACCGACGACAGCGGCCCCTGCACGTCGGACGCGAACACGAAGCGCTCCCGCTGGGCGTGATCGACCACCGTCAGCGCCAGCACCGATCCGAGCGTCGTCCCCTCCACGCCGTGGGGCAGCGGTGTCGAGACCTCGAGCGTGAAGTTCGCTTCCCGGTGGACGGTCCCGTCGGCACTCGTGATCGAAGCACAGGGCGCCAGCGCGACGCCAAGCTCGAGCGCGCGCTTGGCCTGAGCGCCCTGGATCATCCGGCGCGCGTCCTTGAGCAAGACCCGGCGCCCGGTGTACGTCGCCGGATCACTCCGGAAGTGATCCTCGTGGTAGTGGCTCACGAAGACGAGGGCCGCCCGCGTCGCATAGGCGGAGATGCGATCGTTGGCGCGCCTGAGCTCCTCCCACTCCTCGTCGGCGGGCGGCAGGTTGAAGCGCGACGGCGCCAGCGTGGCCCCGGGATCGATCAGGATGCCGACGCCATCCACCTCCACGAACGTCGCCATGGAGCGAACCCCCATGGACTCGGCCGCGAGCGGAATGACCTTCATCCTGCTAGATGCACCGGCCGCCGTCGACCTCGACACAGGACCCGGTGATCATCGCCGCGTCGTCGGACGCCAGGAAGACCGCGGTGCGCGCGATATCCTCGGGCTGATTGAGCCGGCCGAGCGGCACCGTCGCCTCGTACCGCGCGAGGCCTTCCGCGTCGACCGCCTGCTTGTTCATGAACGTGGGCAGCATCGGCGTGTGGGTGGCGACGGGGGCGATCGCCACGACCCGCACGCCATGCGGGGCGGCCTCGAGCGCCAGCGCCTTCGCCAGCGTGACGACGGCACCCTTGGACGCCGCGTACGTCTGGCCGCCCGGTCGCGGCCTGATGGCGGACGTGGACGCGGTGATGAGGAACACGCCGCGGCGTTGCCGCTTCATCACCGGCAGCGCGTACCTGGCGCCCAGCCAGACGCCCTTGACGTTGACGGCGAAGATCCGATCGAAGACCTGCTCCTCGACCTCCTCGATGTCGCTCTTCCACTGCGGCACGCCGGCATTGGCGTAGAACACGTCGAGCCGGCCGAACGTCGCCACCGCTCGCTCGACGAGCGCCTTGTTGTCCGCCGCGCGAGCCACGTCGACGTGCAGGGCGAGGCCCTGGCCGCCCTGGCGTTCGATCTTCTCCACGATGGCCTTCGCCGCGGTCTCGTTCACGTCGGCGACGACGACGCGCGCGCCCTCGGCCGCCAGGGCCAGCGCGGACGCCGCCCCGATCCCCGAGCCAGCACCAGTGACGATCGCCACGCGATCTTTAAGCTTCACAGTCGACCTCCCGATTCCGGATTCCTCGGCTCGCCTCACGACAGGCGGCTCGCATTACAGCGCCAGCTCGGCCATCGTTCGAACGGCGGTCAGGTCGCCACGGAGCATCAGCGTCGTGATCCCCGAGCTCTTCCACTCGGCCAGGCGCTCACGGATGCGCTCGCGCGGACCGCACAGCGCCACCTCGTCGACGAGCGCGTCCGGCACGGCAGCTTCCGCCTCCGCCTTCTTGCCGGCCAGGTAAAGATCCTGGATCGTCGTGGCGGCGTCCTCGTAGCCGTAGCGACGCGCCAGCTCGTTGTAGAAATTCTTGCCGCGCGCGCCCATCCCGCCGACGTAGAGCGCGACGTTCGACTTGACCCGAGTGCGGCACGCGTTCACGTCGTCGCCCACGACCACGCTCGTCGACGGCATGATGTCGAAGCCTGTCTTGGCGGCCCGGCCACCGGCGGCGCGGAACCCGGCATCCAGCCACTCACGGTACATCGCCATCCGGCGCGGCGAGAAGAACACCGGGATCCAGCCGTCGGCGATCTCGGCGGCCAGCGCCACGTTCTTCGGTCCGATCGCGGCGAGATAGATCGGGATGTCGGCGCGGCCGTGGAGAATCGAACGCAGCGGTTTGCCGAGTCCGGTGGCATCGGCGCCGGCGTACGGGACCTGGTAGTACTCGCCGCGGAACTCCACGGGCTTCTCGCGACGCAGGATGGCCCGCACGAGCGCCACGTATTCACGCGTCCGGCTGAGCGGCTTGCCGAACGACTCGCCGTGCCAGCCTTCCACGACTTGAGGCCCCGACACGCCCAGTCCCATGCGAAAGCGCCCACCCGAGAGCTGATCGAGCGTCATGGCGGTCATCGCCGTCATCGCCGGCGTCCGCGCCGCGATCTGCATGATGGCGGTGCCGACCGCAACACGCTCGGTCCGCGCGGCGATCCAGGCGGCCGGCGTCACCGCGTCCGAGCCGTAGGCCTCGGCCGTCCACACGGAGTCGTATCCCAGCCGCTCGGCCTCGAGCACTTTGGGGAGATCGAGCTCGATGCGCGGGCCCGAGTAGGACAGGTGCAACGCGAGCTTCATCGTCGGTCTCCAAGCCATGAGCCGTTCCGCAATGAACCGCTCTGCCGCGAACCGCCTGCGCCCCACCGATACCGCGTCAGCGACACGCGGCCGCCCCGGAGCCTGATGCCCTCGGCCTCGAGCCGCAGCCGCTGCGTGATCATGCCGCTCATCCGCGCCCGCGGGCTGATGCCACCCGCCGCGTTCACGACGCGATGCCAGGGCAGATCGTGCGGGCACTCGCGCATCGCGTGTCCCACCGCCCGCGCGCCGCGCGGCCGTCCGAGCCGCTCGGCGATCTGTCCGTACGTCACCACGCGTCCGCGCGGGATCCGCCGGACGAAGCGCCACACGCGCCGGGCGAAGCTCACCCCTGCTGCGTGCGCGCCGAGATCTCCCACAGCCGTGCGTAGAGCCCACCCGCGCGCAGGAGATCGGCGTGACGTCCTTCCTCGTGGACACGCCCGCGGTGCAACACGAGGATGCGGTCAGCCGATTGCACGGTGGACAGCCGGTGGGCGATGGTGATCGTCGTGCGTCCCTCCACGAGCCGCGCCAGCGCGCGGCGGATCAGCGCTTCGGATTCCGGGTCCACACTCGAGGTGGCTTCATCGAGGACGAGAACGGCCGGATTGTACACGAGCGCCCGCGCGATGGCCAAGAGCTGACGCTGGCCGTGCGAGAGATTGGCGCCGCGCTCGAGCAATTCCTCGCCGAGGCCTCGCGGCAACGTCTCGACGAGACGCCGGCAGTGAGCCGCGTCGATGGCGCGATCGAGATCGGGGCGCGTCACCCGGCCGTCGAGGCCGAGCTGGAGGTTGCTCTCGACGCTGCCGGTGAACAGCACCGTGTCCTGGAAGATGACGCCGACGTGGCGGCGCAGTGCGGCCAGGTCCCACTCGCGGACGTCCATCCCCTCGAGGAGGACGCGGCCGCGCGCGACGTCGTAGAAGCGGTTCAGCAGACGGGCGCAGGTGGTCTTACCTTCGCCAGTCGCGCCGACGATCGCCACGTGCTCACCGCGCTGGACCGCGAAGCGGCAGTCGCGCAGGACCCAGCGCTCGTCCTCGTAGGCGAACCACACCGAGCTGAATTCCACGGCGGCGGCGTTGGTCGGCGCCGGGCGGGATGTCGCCGGCGGCGCCTGGACCGCTGGGACCACGTCGAGCAGCTCGAAGATGCGCTCGGCCGAGGCCATCGCCGCTTGCATCACGGTGTATTTCGCGCCGAGATCTCGGATGGGCAGGAAGAAGCGGGTCGTGTACTGGATGAACGCGACCAGCGTGCCGAACGTCAGCGCCTCCGCCGCGATCTGCCGCGCGCCGTACCACAGCAGCACGGCCAGCGCAGCGGAGCCGAGGGCCTCCACCGACGCGTAGAGCGACGCCTCCCAGATCGTCGAGCGGAAGAGCATGCGCCGGTAGTCGGCGTTGAGCCGGCGAAACGCCCGGTGCTCGTGGGCCTCGCGAGCGAAGAGCTGGATCACCGTCATGCCCTGGATCGACTCCTGGAGGAACGCATTCAGGCGAGCGAGCCGCCGGCGCACCTCGCGATAGGCGTCGCGCGCCCGCACCCGGAACCAGGCGGCGACGGCGGCCAGCACCGGCACCAGCGAGAACGTGACGAGGGCCAGGCGCCAGTCGAGCCACAGCATCGCGCCGACGACGGCCACGAGCGTGACGATGTCGCCGATGACGGCGAAGAGCCCGCTCGTGAACGCCTCGTTGACGGCCTCCACGTCGTTGAGCACGCGAGTCATCAAACGCCCGACGGCGTACCTGTCGTAGAACGCGGCGTCCAGGCGCAGCAGGTGGCGAAAGATGGCCGCGCGGAGGTCGTGCATCACGCGTTGGCCAGTCAGGTTCATCAGATACGACTCCACTGCCCTCAGGATCGCGAGCACGGCCAGGGCCGCCAGGAAGAGCGCCGCCACGCCGGTGAGGCCGGCCCAGTCGGCGCGCAGGATGTGATCGTCGATCGCGATCTTCACGAGGAACGGCTGCACGAGCTCGAACGCGGCGATCAGCGGGAAGAGCACGCCGGCGGCCGCGATCAGCCGGTGGTGCGGCCGGGCGATCCTGGCCAGGCGACCGACGAGCCGTCGATCGAAGGCGCGACCGAGGATCTCGTCGTGCTCGACGTCACGCACCGGCGATCTCCGCCTCGAGCTGCTGGATGCGCCAGAGCTGAGCGTACGCGCCGTCGGCTCTGAGCAGCTCGTCGTGCGTGCCCTGCTGAACCACGCGCCCGTCGACGAGCACGACGATGCGGTCGGCCGCCTGGGCGGCGTGGAGGCGATGGGTCATCAGCAGCACGGTCCGTCCGGCGAGCCGCGGCCTGAGCTGGCGAAGGATCTCGTCCTCCTTGGCCGCATCCACGCTGGCGAAGACGTCGTCGAGGACGATCAGCGAGGGATCACCGGCGAGCGCGCGAGCGAGAGCCACTCGCTGGCGCTGGCCGCCCGAGAGCGTGAGCCCGCGCTCGCCGACCACGGTCTGCCAACCGCGGGGGAATCCCTCGATCTCCTCGGCAACACCGGAGGCGACGGCCGCATCGCGCACCCTGGCGGCGTCGAGGGCTTCGCGCTCGAGACTGACGTTGTCGGAGACAGAGCGCGAGAACAAAAACGCCTCCTGGGGAACGTAGCCGATCGTCCCGCGCAACGCGCGGAGCGGGAGCGTCCTGACGTCACGGCCGTCGAGGAACACGGTGCCCGGCGGCGGCTCCCACAAGCGCGCGAGCAGTGCGCCGAGCGTCGACTTCCCGCTGCCGGTCGGCCCGACGACGGCCACGGTCTCTCCCGGCCGGATCTCGAAGGTCACGTCGCGGAGCGCCGGGCCGCGGTCGTCGTAGGCGAACGTGAGGTTCTCGAAGCCGATGCGTGGCGCCGTCGCCGATCTCGGCGCCGTCTCGCCGTCGGCCGTCGCCTCGCGGGGCGGTGCCCCGTCGATGATCTCCTGCACTCGCGCCATCGACGTGAGCCCGCGGCGCAGCAGAGCGAGCGTCCAGCCCAGCGCGAGCGTCGGCCACGCCAGGTACGCGAGGTAGCCATTGAAGGCGACCAGCGCGCCCAGGCTGAGCCGGCCGGCGATGACCTCGCGTCCGCCCAGCCACAGCACGATCAGCGCGCCGACCCCGGTAATCGCACCGGTCAGCGGGACGAAGGCGGCCATCGTGCGCGCCAGCCGCAGGCTGCGCACGAGGTATTCGCCGTTGGCGGCGTCGAAGACGCGCGCGGCGTGCTCCTCCATCGTGTAGGCGCGAACGACGGACATGCCGGCCAGATGCTCCTGGACCGTGCTCGACAGCACGCCGAGCTGGTGCTGGGCCGCGTCGGTCTGGGCGTGGATCCTGGCGTTGGCCCGCTTGGCGACCACGATCAGGATGGGATACGGCGCCATCGCCCACAGCGTCAGCCACGGATCGACGCTCACCATCGCGGTGAGCGCGCCGACGAAGGCCGCGATGGTGCCGATGAAGCTGACCGCGCCGAAGCCGACGAGGCTCCGCACGGCGCTGGCATCGCTGGTGGCGCGTGTCATGAGGTCGCCGGTCGTCCGGCGGGCGATCTCCGCGGGCGGAAAGCGCTGGAGCGCCGCGTAGAGGTCGTTCCTCAGATCGTGCTCGATCCGCTGAGCGCCGCCCATGATGGAAAACCTCGAGCCGAGCCGCGCGATCCCGTTGGTAGCGGCGAGCAGCAGCACCAGCCCGACGTAGCGTCCGATCGCGGCTCGTGCCGTATCGGCTTCGAGCGCCTCGATGGCGCGCTGGACCGCCCACGGGATGGCGAGGCTCGATGCCGTCGCGGTGAGCAGGCAGGCGATGCCACGCGCATAGCGCGCGCGATAGCGCGAGAGGTATCGGCTCAGAGCACGGGCGGCCGGCCCGAGCCCGGCCGCGGCCACGCTAGGCGTCGGAGGCGTGGGGGCGGCCGTCGACGTGCGGCTTGAGGGCCGCGTACACGGCAGACACCGCGGGTGTGGCGATCCCGAGTCGCTCGCCGAGCCGGACAGCGTGGCCGTGCAACGCCTCCAGCTCGAGCCGGCGGCCCTGCATCAGGTCGTTGCCGAGCGAGGCCATCAGCGCCGGCGGCAGCGCTTCGCCCTGCTTGACCAGCGTCTCCACGATGTTCGCCGGGAGCGCGACGCCCGACGCGCGCCCGAGCGCCGCGACCTCTTCGAGGATCGTCCGGAACATTCGCCACGTCTCCGGGATGCTGCGCACGACGCCGACGGGACACCGGGTGAGCGCGGTGAGGCCGGCCTGGGCGCAGATGAAGAGATACTTCTCCCACAGCACGCGCCGAATGTCCGACGAGATCTCGACGGGTACCGACGCGGCGCCGAGCGCGTCCCGTAACCGTTCGCAGCGCGGCGTCGTCCGGCCGTCGAGCTCGCCGAAGACGATGCGGCCGCCGAAGCGATGCGCGATGACACCGGGCGCCTCGATCCCGGCGAACACGTAGGCCGCGCCGCCGACGGCGTGGGAGCGGCCGAGCACGGCGTCGATCTTCTCCTCGTTGTCGACGCCGTTCTGAAGCGACACCACGGCGGTGTCCGGACCGATCGCGGGCGAGAGCGCCGCCGCCGCGCTCTCGGTGTCGTACGACTTCACGCAGAAGAGCACCGCGTCGGCGGGGGCACCGCCGCAGAGCGTCTCCACGGCGTCGATCTTGACGACGCGCTCACCCTCGGTCATCGAGCGGACCCGCAGGCCGTCACGGCGGATCGCCGCGAGATGGGCGCCGCGCGCTACGAACCTGACGGCCGCGCCGGCGAGCGCAAGTCGAGCGCCGAAGTATCCCCCGACGCCGCCCGCACCCACGACGACGATCGAGAGTGGCGACATGAGCGTCATGCTCGGGGAGCGTTGGTTGGTTGTCAAGCGAGCGTGTGATAGATTTCGCCAGGATGCATTCGCCCGAACGGCGGGTCGCGGTGGACGCGGCCCGCGCCGCCGGCCATCTCCTGACACGCGAGCTCGACGGCGTCCGGCGTATCGCCTACAAGGGCAGTCCCACCAACCTGGTGACCGAGATGGACGCGCAGTGCGAAGCGCTGATCGTGGATCGCCTGCGGCGTGCGTTCGCTGGCGACGCCATCCTCGCCGAGGAGACGGGGACGACGGCCGGCCGCTCCGGGCGCCGTTGGATCGTCGACCCGCTGGACGGGACGACGAACTATGCCCACGGCCTGCCGATCTACGCGGTCTCCATCGCGCTCGAGGTCGATCACCGCGTCGTGCTCGGCGTCGTCTACGATCCCACCCGCGACGAGCTGTTCGTGGCCGAGCGCGGGCGGGGCGCGACGGTCAACGACGTCGCGCTCGCGGTGTCGGACACGGCCACGCTCGACGAGAGCCTGCTCGCGACCGGATTCCCGTACAACATCCGCGAGTCACACGCGAACCTCGCCGAGTTCACCGCTTTCACGCTACGCTCGCGCGCGGTCCGGCGCCTGGGCTCGGCCGTGCTCTACTGCGCGTGGGTCGCGGCCGGCCGCTTCGATGGCTACTGGGAGCAGACCACCGGTCCCTGGGACGTCGCCGCGGGGAGCCTTCTCATCGAGGAAGCGGGCGGCCGCGTGACCGACCTCGTGGGCAAGCCCCTCGATCTCGACAAGCCCTCGATCGTGGCCAGCAACGGCAACATCCACGCCGCGATGCTGGGCATTCTCGCCGAGGTGCGCGGGCGATGAGCCACGATCGCCCACCGATCCAGATCCGCACCATCCGCGTGGAAGTGCACCAGGTCGGCGACCACGAGCTCGAGGTGACCGGACGTCTGCTCGACGAGCGTCCGGGGGCCCGACCGATGTGGTTCGGGATCCGTGAGGACGGCGCCGTCCACGACATGTCGCTCACCGTGCGCGTCCGTCATCCCGGCCTCGTCATCACGGCAGCGATTCCCGACATGACCGCGCATCCGTACACGATCTGCCGGGACGCCCTGCCGCCGCTCCAGCAGCTCGTGGGCGTGTCGGTCGCGCACGGCTTCACGCGCGCGGTGAACGAGCGCTTCGGCCGGCAGCACGGCTGCGCTCATCTCACCGCGCTCGTGCATGCCATGGGGCCGGCGATCCGGCAGGGCGCCGGCGCCGCCTTCCGCGACGAGGACGAGCTACCGCGCGCCGAGCGCGACCTCTGGTTCATCGACACGTGCCAGGCCTGGCGCGCCGACGGCCCGCTGGCCGATCGCATGAGGGCGGGCGACCTCGACGCGATCCGCGCACTGTCCATGCGCCAGCCACCCGAGTGAGCGGAGCCGTGGACGACCACTCGGCCTCGCGACGCCTGGCCCGCTTCGCCCTCGGCCTTCGTCTGGACGACGTCCCTCCGCCGGTCGTCGCCCGCGCGGGACTCCTCGTTCTCGACACCCTCGGCTGCGCGTTGGCCGCGGCGCCGACCGATTTCGGCAGCTCCGTGATCGCGACGGCACGCGGGCTGGGCGGCGCCAGCGAGAGCACGATCATCGGCGGCGGCACGAGCGTCGGTGCGCCGAGCGCGGTGCTCGCGAACGCCGCGCTCGCCCACGGCCTCGACTTCGACGACACGCGCGAGGACGCCATCGTCCACACGGGCTGCGCCGCCGTACCGACGGCGCTGGCCGTCGCCGAGGCCACGCGTGCCTCGGGCGCCGCGGCGCTCGAAGCCACGATCGCTGCCGTCGAGGTGATGTGCCGCGTCGGCCTCGCGGTGCCCGGCCGCTTCCACGCGCGTCATTTCCATCCCACCTCGCTCACGTCGAGCTTCGCGGCGGCGGTGGCCTCCGGCCGGCTCTACGGCGTCGACGAGGATCAGCTCGTCCACGCGCTGGGAATCTGCGGCAGCCAGGCGGCCGGCATCATCGAGTACCTCAGCGAGGGCGCGTGGACGAAGCGGATGCATCCGGGCTGGGGCGCTCACGGGGGCGTGATCGCCGCCCTCCTCGCCCGCAACGGGTTCACCGGTCCCACCCGGGTCCTCGAGGGCGAGCACGGACTCTACGCGGCGTTCGCCGGCGGCCACGATCCCGCGCGGCTCGACGCCCTGATGGCAACACTCGGCAAGACGTGGGAGCTCGAGCGGCTCACCTTCAAGCCCTACCCGTGCGGCTCCATCGCCCATCCATATATGGACTGCGCGCTGAAGCTTCGGACCGAGCACGCCTTCACGCCCGAGGACATCGTCGAGGTCCGGTGCCGCACCGCCGCCGGGCCGCTGCCACGGTTGTGGGAGCCACTCCATGCCAAGCACCGGCCGCCGAACGGCTACGCGGCGAAGTTCAGCTTGCCCTACCTGCTCGCGGTGATGTTCGTCCGCGGCTGGGCCGGGCTCGCCGACTTCACCGACGACGCGGTCGCCGACGAGAAAGTGCTCCGCGTCGCCGCCACGGTCGGCTACGATCTCGACGAGACGATCGACTATCCGCGGCAGTTCGTCGGACACGTCGCCGTGCGGCTGCGCGACGGCCGGCGACTGGAGGCGCGCCAGGACCATCCACGCGGTGGCGCCGATTTCCCCTTGACGCCCGCCGAGCTCACGGCGAAATTCCGCGGCAACGCGACCCTGGCCCTGGCCCCCGCGGTGGTCGACACGATCATCGCCGAGGTGGGCCGCCTGGCCTCGGCCCGGACGCTCGAACCGTTGATGCGATCGCTCCAGGGAGAACATCGAGCATGACACGCACGATTGGGACACTGGCGGCCACGCTCCTGGTCCTGGGCGCCGCGGCTGTGGCGAGCGCGCAGGACGCCGCACTGGTCGAGGCCGCGAAGAAAGAGGGCAAGATCGTCTGGTACACCTCGCTGGTCCTGCCAAGCGCCGAGAAGGTCGCCAAGCTGTTCGAGGCGGCGTATCCCGGCATCCGCGTCGACGTCAACCGGACCGGCTCCCAGCGGATCCTCCAGAAGGTCCTGCAGGAAATGCAGGCGGGGATCAAGAACGCCGACGTCGTCCACACCTCGGACGCCGGCCACTTCGTGCTCCTCAAGGACAAGAAGCTCCTGCTCCGGTACCTGCCGCAGGGGATCGACAAGTTTCCGGCCGGCTTCAAGGACAAGGACGGCTACTACTTCGGGCTCCGCGCCACCGTGAACGTCATCACCTACAACACCAGGGCGGTCACCGCGGCCGACGCGCCGAAGACGTGGAAGGACCTGCTCGATCCGAAGTGGAAGGGCAAGCTCGTCACCGCGCATCCCGGCTACAGCGGCGTCATCTCCACCCACGTGCTCGCGCTCGTGCATCTCTTCGGCTGGGACTATTTCAAGCAGCTCGCCCAGAACAAGGTGATGCTCACCCAGTCGGCGGCGGACCCATTGACCGTCGTCGCGTCCGGCGAGCGTCCCGTCGCGGCCAACGGTGGCGAGTACAGCGCCTACCAGCTCAAGAAGAAGGGCTCGCCCATCGAAATCGTGTATCCGAAGGAGGGCGTGCCGCTCGTCGTCTCGCCGACGGCCATCATGGCCGCCGCGCCTCATCCGAACGCGGCGAGGCTCTTCACCGACTTCACCTTCACCCGGGAGATCCAGCAGGTCATGGCCGACAGCGAGGGCCTCTACACCGGCCATCCCGAGGTGAAGTATCCGACCGACAAGCCGAAGATGACGGACCTCAAGCTGCTCGCCGTCGATCCAGAGGAGCTGGAGAAGCGCAATGAAGAGATCAAGAAGCGCTTCGTCGAGTTCTTCGGCGCGTAAGCGCCTCGCGCCGCTCGTCCTGCTCGCCCTGCTCGCCCTGGTGGTGGCGGCCGGCGGGGCATCGGCGCAAGACGCGCGGGTGGCCGAGGCGCGGCGCGAAGGCAAGGTGGTCTGGCACACGGCGCTGGCGCTCGACTCGGCCCAGCGGCTCGCGACGCGGTTCGAGCAGACCTACGGGGTCAAGGTCGAGGCCCATCGCTCGGGATCCGAGCGGATCCTGCAACGGGTGATGCAGGAGCTGGCCGCCGGAATCAAGAACGCCGACGTCGTCAACACCTCGGACACCGGCCACTACGTCCTGCTCCGGCGCAAGAACCTGCTCGCGCGCTACACGCCGGCCGGCGCCGAACGCTTCGCCGACGGCTTTCGCGATCCCGACGGCTACGCGTGGGGCTGGCGGGCGTTTCCGATCGTCGTGCCCTACAACACCAGGCACGTCGCCGGCGCCGACGTGCCGCACACCTGGAAAGACCTGCTCGAACCCAAATGGAAGAACCGTCTCGTGATGTCGCATCCGGGTTACGCCGGCTCCGTCGTGACCCAGATCATCGCGCTCGAGAAGCTCTACGGCTGGGACTTCTGGGCTCAGCTCGCGAAGAACCGTGTCATGCTCGTGCAGTCCATCCACGATCCCGGACGCACCGTGCGCACCGTGCTCTCGGGAGAGCGCGCGGCCGGCGTCAACGGCGCCGATTACGGCCTGCTCTACACCGAGCGCCGCAGGCCGGGCACCACGCTCGCGGCCGCGTACCCGCGTGACGGCGTCCCGCTGATCTTTTCGCCCACGGCCATCATGAGCTTCGCGCCCCATCCCAGCGCAGCGCGGCTCTTCACCGACTTCATCTTCACCCGCGAGATCCAGCAGCTCCTGGCCGACGGCGAGGGACTCTACGTCGCTCATCCGGACGTCACCTACCCGCCCGATCGTCCCAAGCTCTCGGAGCTGAAGGTCCTCGTCGTCGATCCCGACGAGATCGACCGGCGCACCGAAGACGTCAAGAAGCGCTTCGTGGAGCTCTTCGGTGCGTAGCTCGGTCGTCAAGAGTACGTTCGACCGCTCGGTCCCCGTGTGGATCACGACGGCGGTCACGCTCGTTCTGCTCATGATCCTGCCGCTCGGCTGGCTCGCCTGGGTCAGCGTGAGCAGCGAGCAGGGCACGACGTTCGCCAACTACGTCCAGGTCTTCGGCGATCCCCATCTCCAGAAGGCGCTCTGGAACACGATCGTGCTCGCGTTCTGGGTCGGCGCGGCCTCGCTCGCCGTCGGGGTGCCGATGGCGTGGCTCACCGGACGGACCGATCTTCCCGGCAAGCGCACCATCCGCGCGCTCATCATGGCGTCGTTCGTGACGCCGCCGTTCCTCGGCGCCTTCGCGTGGGTGATGCTGGCCGGCCCCAACGCCGGCCTCCTCAACAAGGTCTACCGGGGGTTGACGGGCAGCGACGAGCCGCTGATGAACATCTTCACGATGTCCGGGCTCGTCTTCGTGGTCACGCTCTACTCGTTCCCCTACGTCTACATCATGATCGTCAACACGCTGGAGCTGATCGCCTCCGACCTGGAGGAGGCGGGCGCGATCCTCGGGGCGAGCCGCCTGCGCGTGGCGCTGACGATCACGTTACCGCTGGCGCTCCCGGCGATCATCAGCGGCTTCATCCTCGCCGTGCTCCAGGCGCTGGCGCTCTTCGGCTCGCCGGCCATCCTCGCGCTGCCGGCCGGCTTCCACACGATCACGACGCAGATCTGGACGTTCTTCCAGTACCCTCCGAAAGTCGAGCAAGCCGCCGCGTTCTCGATTCCGCTCCTGCTGGCGACGGCCCTGCTCCTCCAGCTCCAGAAGCGCCTGCTCGGCCGGCGTGGCTACGCCGGCGTGGGTGGCAAGACCGGAGCGCGGCGCCCGATTCCTCTCGGACGCTGGCGCTGGGCGGCGCTGGCCGGCGTCTTCGCGGTGCTGGCGTGCACGATCGTCCTCCCCTACGCGATCCTCGCCAAGGCGGCGTTCGCGAAGGCGTGGGCCCAGCCGCTCTCGTGGGACAACCTCACGCTGGCCAACTTCACCTTCACGTTCTTCGAGTACAGCGCGACGCGCGACGCCATCATCAACACGCTCGAGCTCGGCATCGTGACGGCGACCGTCGGCGCGGTCATGGCCGCGCTCCTCGCCTATGTGACGAACCGACGGCTCGTGCCCGGCCATCAGGCTCTCGGCTTTCTCGCCGTCGCGCCCGTGGTCATTCCCGGCGTGGTGCTGGCCGTCGGCCTCTTCATCGCCTACACACGCCCGCCCCTGGTGCTCTACGGCACGCTCGCCATCCTGTTCGTCGCCTACCTGACGAAAGAGCTGCCGGTGGGCTACGCCCAGGCCGACACCACGTTCAAGGGCGTTCACCCCGAGTTAGAAGAAGCCGGGCGCATCCTCGGCGCCGGCCGCCTGCGCGTGCTGCGCGAGATCACCGCGCCGCTCGCTCGAAGCGGGATCATCGCCACGTGGTGCTTCGTCTTCATCGGCGTCATCCGAGAGCTGTCCGCGTCGATCATCCTGTTCACACCGGCCACCAAGGTCATCTCCGTCGTGATCTTCGACCTGAAGGAAGAAGGTCAGTTCGCCGCCATCTCCGTCCTTGGTCTCTTCATGCTGGCGATGACGTTCGGCATCGTGCTGCTGATGCAGACCGCGCTCGGGCGGGACTTCCTGGGCGCCAAGGACTGACGAGCGCGCCATGCCCGGAGTGACGCTGCGCGGGCTCACCAAGCGGTACGGCGGCGTCGCCGCCGTGGACAACCTCCTGCTGGAGGTGAAGCCGCGAGAGCTGGTGGCGCTGCTCGGCCCGTCGGGCTGCGGCAAGACCACCACGCTCCGCCTGGTCGCGGGCTTTCTCACCCCCGAGGCGGGGGAGATCTGGGTCGGCGAGCGCTGCCTGTCGTCGGCGACGGCGGTCGTGCCGCCGGAGCGACGGCGCATGGCGATGATTTTCCAGAGCTACGCGCTGTGGCCGCACCTCACGGTGGCCCAGAACGTCGGCTATGGACTTCGGTTCAAGCGTGGAATGACGCGTACGGACCGCGATCGCCGCGTGAGCGAGATGCTACGCGTCGTCCAGCTCGACGGCTTCCAGGCGCGCTATCCGTCCCAGCTCTCGGGTGGCCAGCAACAGCGGGTGGCGGTGGCGCGCGCCCTCGTCGTCGAGCCGGAGATCCTGCTCCTCGACGAACCGCTCTCCAACCTGGACGCCAACCTGCGCGAGGAGATGCGCTTCGAGATCCGGCGCCTGCACGAGACGTTCGGCATCACCACGCTCTACGTCACCCACGACCAGGCCGAGGCCATGGTGATCTCCGACCGCATCGCCGTCCTCGACCGCGGGCGCGTTGCGCAGGTCGGCTCGGCCGAGGAGATCTTTCAGCAGCCGCGCACACGCTTCGTGGCCGATTTCATCGGGCGGACGAACCTGGTGGATGCGGTGGCGGCAACGCCCGACGCGGTCACGCGCGGCGCCCTGCGTCTGCGCGTGGCCAGCGCCGACCTCACCCCGGGGGCGCGGGTGTCGGTCTCGATCCGGCCGCACGAGATCGCGTTCGCAACCTCGACTGAGGGCCACGCCGGTGACAACGTCGTGAGCGGGCGGGTCCGGCGCGTGAGCTACCTCGGCGACGCGGTGGACTACCAGATCGAGCTCGCGGACAGCGACGTCGTCCTGCGCGTGGCGGCCGCGCCGGTGCTCCGCCTCCGGGCCGGCGAGGCGGTCAGGCTGACCATTCCACCATCCGCCTGCGTACCGCTCCCCGAGTAACGCGCGTCAGGCCTGCTGGCGGACTGACGTCGCGCGCGCCTACGCTTTCTTGACCACCTTCTTCAGGACCATCTCCACGTTCACACCGACGCGGTCCCGATACTGGCCGATCGGATACTTCGACATCCCCTTCTCGTACTTCGGGGCGAGATCGTCACTGATCTTCTTCTGCATCTCCTCGAGGCTGGCGCCCTCGCCGGCCGCCTTCCTCACGGCGGCGATCAGGTCCGCCATGTAGCCGCGGAAGAAGGCCAGGTTGCTCTTGGGCAGCACGGTTCCGTGACCCGGGATGATCTGCGCGAAATCGAGGTTCTCGAGGGCGCTCAGCGTCTGCACCCAGTCTTCTGGATATCCGTCGTTCATGAACGGCATCCAGTCGATCAACGCGTCTCCGGTCGCGACGATCTTCTCCTTCGGGAGATAGATGAAGAGGTCGCCGTCCGTGTGCCCCCGGCCGAACACGTGGAGCTGGATCTCACGTCCGCCCTCCTGGAGCGTGGTCGTCGAGGACACCGTTCGCGTCGGCAGCGTCGGCTTGAAGCTCTTGAGCTCCTGGAAGTACGCCTCGGCCTGCTGGAGGTTCGACTCGAGGCGGGCCTTCATCTCCGGATTGCTGGCGCGCATGACATCGTCCTTCAGCTTCTGGATCTCGGCCGGGAGCAGCGTGGTGACCTGCTTCTCGACGAAGGGAATCCCGCCCAGGCCCGCGTCCGGACGGGTCAGGTTCTCCCGCGTGCGCTGGGTGGCGACGACTTCGAGGCCCGGATTGCCTTCCGCGTAGATCTGGTTGCCCTGCCAGTGATCGAAATGGAAATGGGTGTTGACGAGCTTGCGTACCGGCTTGTTCGTGATCCCCTGGATCTCCTTGTAGAGAGCCCGGGCCGCCGAGGGCTTCGAGTGGGAGTCGACCACCACGACCCCGTCGTTCGTCACGATCACGGCGGCATTGCAGTTGGTCTTGTATCTCGGCGCCGCGATCGCCGCGTAGACGCCGTCGCCGACCTTCTGGAGCTCGAAGAGCTCCTTGTCGGCCGTCTGGGCCCACGCCGGCGTGGCGCAACAGAGCTCGTGCGGATCGAGGGTGTGGACGGCGGCCGCCGCGATCCCCATCTGGGCCAGCACCTGTCGACGCGTCCAAGGCTTGCTCATCGAGTGTCCTCCGCCAGATTCGTCCGGCCGATTCCAGGTGAAGTCACGAACAACCGGTTGGCCGCTCGATGCCTCTTCGCGAGCATCACGGCAGCAGCAGCAACTTGCCCGTCGATTGGCGCGATTCGATGTAGCGATGCGCCTCGGCGGCCTCGGCCAGCGGGAACGTCCGGCCGATGTGGAGCTTGAGCCGGCCATCGCGCATCAGGCCGAAGCAGAGCGCGGCGCTCTCGCGCGTCTTGTCCGGCAAGCCGCGCGTGACCGCGGGCAACATGAACCCGCTCACCTTCTGCGACTTCGCGGACAGCGTGGAGACGTTGAGCGGATCGGGAGATCCTCCGGCGCGCCCGTAGAGAATGAGATGCCCGAAGGGCGCCAGGCAGCGCAGATCCTCCTCGAACGTGGGCTTCCCCACCGCGTCCAGGATGAGGTCGGCGCCGCGGCCGTCGGTCAGCCGCAGCACCTCGTCGGCGAACTTGTCCGTCGTGGAGTTGATGATCGCGTCGGCGCCGCACTCCTTCACCAGGCCGGCCTTCGCGGCGCTCGATACCGTCCCGAAGACGCGGGCGCCGGCGACCTTGGCGAGCTGCACCGCCACGAGTCCCACCCCGCCGGCCGCCGAATGGACGAGCACGCTCGTCCCCGGCCCCGTCGAGCCGGCCGTGTGAAGCAGGTGATACGCGGTCAGGACCTGGATCGGGAACGCGGCGCCGTGGGTGAAGCTCACGGAGTCCGGAAGCGGGATGACCATCCCAGCCGGGGCGAGGCAGTAGTCCGCATACGTCTTGCTGGCGAACACGGCCACCCGGGCACCCGGCTGGAGATTCGTCACGCCCTCGCCCACCGCCTCGATCACGCCCGCGGCCTCGAGCCCCGGCGTGTCCGGGAGCCTGGGCTGCACGGCGTACGTGCCCTGACGGAAGCGCGTGTCCGCGAAGTTCACACCGATCGCGTGGTTCTTGACGAGTACCGTCCCCGGCCGCACATCGAGCCTGGGCACATCGGCGATCGACAACACCTCCGGACCACCGAGCTCCCTGAAGACGATGGCTCTCACGGCGTCCCTCCTGGCCGCCAAATGTGCGCCGACGGACCGGCGGGCGCAAGTGTCAAATCCCCTTCATCCTCGTACTCGACCGTCGCGCTCGCGTCGGGCTGGGCGCTTGACACCCACCCCCTCTTCTTGCAGACTTCGCGCGTTCCATGATGGGGCGAGCCGTGGTTGTCCTCGCGTGCCTCCTGACGCTGATCGCGCCGTTCTGCGCCGCGCAGGACTCGCCGATCTTCTTCATCCCCGAGCGCACGCCCGCGCCGTCGTTCACCCTTCCCGACCTCTCCGGGCGGCGCGTCAACTCGACCGCATTCAGCGGCAAGGTCACCGTCCTGAGCTTCGGCGCCACGTGGTGCACCACCTGCACGTCCGAGCTCAAGAGCCTCGAGAACTTGCACGGCCGCTTTCCCGACGACCTGCTCGTGTACTTCGTCGCCCTCGACGGCCGCGGCGAGAAGGACGTCAAGCCATACATGGACAAGCACGGCCACCGCCTGCCCACCCTGCTCGATCCCAAGATGGCGATCGCCCGCGAGCACGGTATCCGCTGGATTCCGGTCACGGTGATCGTCGACCGCCAGGGCACGCTGGTCGGACGGGCGATCGGCCCCCGGGAGTGGGACGGCAAGGAGGCCATCGACCTCGTGCAATCGTTCGTGAAGCGATGACCGCCCGGTACCCTGAAGGAGGTTCGACCATGTGGCGGAGAAGCCTCGTCGCGGCGCTCCTGATCGCCGCGCTCGTCGTGATCAGCGTCGCCGCCCCCGCGGCCGCCCTCCAGGTGGGGGACAAGGCTCCGGATTTCACCCTGCCCGCGACGACGGCGGAGAAGTTCTCGTTGAGCCAGTTCCAGGGCAAGAGCAACGTCGTGCTGTTCGGATTCATCGGGGCCTTCACGCCGACCTGAACGCGGGAGGTCGCGGCTTTCCAGCTTGACCTCGCCAAGTTCGAAAGCCGCCAGGCCCAGGTCGTGGGCATCAGCACGGACTTCCCGATGGCCAGCAGCGCGTGGAGCGAGAAGCTGGGCGTCACCTTCCCGCTCGTCAGTGACCTCGGGCGGAAGACGCTCGACGCCTACGGAATCCTCGACACCGACCCCAACAGCCGCCTCTACCGCTACGCCAAGCGGGCGTACCTGATCATCGACAAGAACGGTGTCGTGCGTTACGTGAAGGTCCTGGACAATCCCCGGGAGCTGATCGCCAACGACGATCTGCTGGCGGAACTCGAAAAGCTCAAGTAGCGACGATCGCTAGATCTTCCTGGGGGCCGGCTTCCGGCGCGCCGCCAGCTTGCGGTCCGCTTCCGGCGCGGTGGAATCGCTCTGGGCGAGGCTCAGGCCCCCGGGCGCGGCGCCCACGTCGACGAGCCCGCGAACCGGACCGGTGCGGGGCAGCACTTTGCCGATGCTCAGCGCGACACTTCGACTGCAGTGCTCGAACTCCAGCAATTGAAGGATCGTGGCGCCGTGCCACGCGACGAGCGCGCCGAGGCTTCGATCGAGGAACGTGGCGCCGATCGACTCGACGTCGGCGAAGTCGAGGCACACGCGCTGGGAACCCTTCAACGCCTGGGCGATCCGGTCGTGCACGACCTGTGCGTGGACGCTCTTGCGCATCCGACGGCCATAGTCGGCCATCCGAATGACCTTCGTCGACGTGCTAGTCATGGTCGCCTTCGGCCCGCCGCATCGCCTTGCGTCGCTTCTTGCGGGCGGCGGCCTGCTTTCGCTTCCGCTTGACCGACGGCTTGTCGTAGGCCACGCGCCGCTTCATCTCCTGGAACAGGCCGTCCTTCTGCATCTGCTTTTTCAGCGCCTTGAGGGCCGGCTCGATCTGATTGTCGACGACGACGATCTTGGTGGCGACGACCATCAGGCCGACAACCGTTCGCGGCGAGGCATCCACCGCTTCCAACCTCGAGCGACCGTGGGCGGCGCGACGTCGATGGCCTGGCGGCGCCCGGCGCCGGACACCAACGCCGCCGCGATCGTCGCGAAGATCTCACGCGACTGCTCCACTACCTCACCGGCGTGGCCGACGATACGCCAGCGCCATCCCTTCTCGGCGGAAATGGCGACGACATCCATCCAGACGCTCTCCATTCCTGGAACGGGCGGCTCCTCTCGAAGCCGGACTGGGTGACCACAATCGGGGGGACACGTCCTGGCCGCGCCGCCGGCTAGCAGGGAACAGCGGCGGTACTCCAGCCCGAACACTGTACACGAAGTCGGCGCCACCTGCTGGACATTCCCGTCGCATGACGGCGGCGTGGAGTGCGAGCTACCTTCCCATCCGTCGCAACCAGCGGAAGTGCGAGGCCATTCCGGCTCGGAACGACGTGTACCGCGTGTACCTGACGCCGAAGTCTCGACAGGTCTCTTCCACCACCCTCGAGATTGCCGGGTAGTTGACGTGGCTGATCCGCGGGAACAGGTGATGCTCGATCTGAAAGTTCAATCCGCCGAGAAACCACGCGGCGACCCGGCTGCAGCGGGCGAAGTCCACGGTCGTCTCGGCCTGATGGACCGCCCACGCGTTGTCGACGCGCCCACTGACCTTGCCCGGCAGTGGGAACGACGCTTCCTCCACGCAGTGGGCGAGCTGGAACACGACGCTCAACACGGTCCCGAGCACGAGCGCGGCCACCAGATAGTAGACGAGCACGACGTCCGGCGAGTGGAACAGCAGCGGAATGCCGAAGGCCGCGGTGAGGAAGAATGCTTTACCGCCGAGGAGCACGACCAGGTCCCAGTTCTTGGGGCGAGGCACTCGATGGGCGCCGATCCGGCCGGTGAGGAGCTTGCGAAAATCGTCGAGCAGCTGCCATTTGATGGCCAGCAATCCGTACAGCGGCCACAGGTAGAGGTGTTGCCAGCGGTGGAACACGCGCCGCTTTTGATGCGGCGCCAGCCGGGCGACCATGCCGAGGTCGATGTCCGTGTCGTGGCCCGCGATGTTGACGTAGGAATGATGGAACACGGCGTGCTTCCAGTGCCAGAGGTAGGAGCTGCCCCCGAGCAGATCCATGGTCATTGCCATCAGCTTGTTGATCCAGACGTGGTTCGAGTACGCCTGATGCCCGCCGTCGTGCTGCGTGTTGAATCCGATGCCGGCCGCCGACAACCCGACCACGATGGCCAGCCCCAGGGCCTGGAGCCAGGTCTGGGCGACGACGACCAGCAACACATAAGAGGCGATGAGGCAGGCCACCAGAATCGTCGTCTTCAGGTACATTTGCCAGCAGTCGCGTTGCCGCCGGCCGCTGGTCCTGAAGTACTCGTCGACCCGTCGCCGCAGCTCCGCGTAGAAGGCACTCTGGCCGCCGAACTTCAGCGCGCGGCCCAGCCCCTCGGTCAGCAGGGGGGTGGCTTCGATCGAGCTCCCGCGGGGGTCACCGCCGTGGAGAGGGAACACCACGTACGAACCATGGTGGCACGGTTGGGCTGCCGGCGAGAAGGAATGCGGTTGACGGCCCGACCGGACTCTGGCATTCTTATCTCGTTCTGGCCATCATCGGTACAGTGTTTCGAGATTCGAAATACACGCCGTGCGAGATCCAGTTCGCGCGGCGTTTTTGTTTGTCCGCCGATGGCCGGCGGATACTCCGCCATCACGGCGGAAGCGACGACGGGGCAGCGCCCCGGAGGAAAGGTTCAATCATGGCAACCGGACGAGTGAAGTGGTTCAACGACGCGAAGGGCTTCGGCTTCATCACCCAAGAGGGCGGCGAGGATGTGTTCGTGCACTATTCCGCCGTGCAGGGACAAGGCTTCAAGAGCCTCGCCGAAGGTGATCAGGTCGAGTTCGACGTCAACCGGGGTCCGAAGGGGCTGCAGGCCGCGAACGTCCGCAAGGTCTAGCCAGAACGCACGCCGCGTGGGCCGCTAGCGGCCGTTCGGCCGCTAGCGGTAGTCACGCTCGGGTCCGCGCAGCGTCGCCCCGCCGTCCACCACGAGGACGTGGCCCGTCACGTAGCGCGCCAGGTCGGAGAGCAGGAAGCGGACGGCGTGACCGATGTCCCAGCCCGTCCCTTCGATGCCGAGGACGGAGGCCTTCCGCCGCTGATCGCGAGCGGCGGCACTCATGCCCTTCTGATAGACCATCGGCGTGTACACGGGCCCCGGCGCCACGCAGTTGACGCGGATGCCATCGGGGCCGTGATCCACCGCCATCGCGCGCGTCAACGCGATGACCGCGCCCTTCGACACCGAATATACCGTCAGCCCGCGCGGGCGCAGCGCGGAGATCGACGAGACGTTGACGATGGCCCCGCCGCTGGCGCGCTTCATCGCGGGGATCGCGTGCTTGGCGGCCAGGAACATCGTGTCGACGTTGACCTGCATGACGTGTCGCCAGTTTTCCTCGGTCTCGTCGAGGACGGTTCCGCGGCTGCCGATCCCCACGTTGTTGTCGAGGAGGTCGAGCCGGCCGAAACGATCGAGGGCGGCCTCGACCATGGCCGCACAATCGCGCGCTCGCGTGAGATCCGCCTGGACGGCGAGGGCCTCGCCGGGAAGTCCCGCGATGGTCTTCACGGTGTGCTCGGCGAGCGCGAGGTCCCGGTCCACGACGACGACGCGCGCGCCCGCCTTGGCCAGCAGGATGGCGGACGCGCGGCCGTTGCCGATGCCGTCGCCGGCCGCCCCGCCCCCCGTCACGATCGCGACCTTCCCCGCGAGCCCCCAGTCGTCCCGGGTGTCGAGATTCACGCCTGCCTCCTCGCTTCAGCGTTGAATGCCGCGGGAAGAATCCGGCCAAAGCGTTTGCGCGTCAAGTCGGGTCGAGCGACATAAAATATGCCCGAGCGGGGAGGATGCGACCGTGCGCGTGGGCGTTCCGAAAGAGATCAAGACCTTCGAAAATCGAGTCGGCCTCGTCCCCGGCAGCGCGCGTGAGCTGACCCATCACGGCCACGACGTCCTCGTCGAGACGGGCGCCGGCGCCGGCAGCGGCTTCACCGACGACGCGTACCGGGCCGCCGGAGCGCGCGTGGCGAAGAACGCCGAGGAGGTCTTCGCCCAGACGGAGCTGATCGTCAAGGTCAAGGAGCCGCAGCCGATCGAAACCGCGCGGCTCCGTCCCGGGCAGGTGCTCTTCACGTATCTCCACCTGGCCGCCGACAGGCCGCAGGCCGAGGGGCTCATGCGCTCGGGCTCGACGGCCATCGCGTACGAGACGGTCACCGACGCGCGCGGCGGTCTGCCGCTCCTGGCGCCGATGAGCGAGGTTGCCGGGCGCATGGCCGTCCACGTGGGTGCTCACTATCTCGAGAAGGGCCAGGGCGGCCAGGGCATCCTGCTCGCGGGCGTGCCGGGCGTGCCGGCGGCGAAGGTCGTCATCCTCGGCGGCGGCGTCGCCGGAACGAACGCGGCGCGGATGGCGATGGGGATGGAGGCCTACGTCACCGTGATCGACCGGTCACTGCCCCGTCTTTACGAGCTCGACCTCCAGTTCGGCAGCCAGCTCCACACGCTGTACGCGACGGTCGAGAACATCGAGCGCGAGGTGGTGGCCGCCGATCTCGTCATCGGGGCCGTGCTGATCCCCGGAGCCTCGGCGCCCAAGCTGGTCAGCCGCGAGATGGTGCGGGCGATGAGGCCGGGCTCGGTCCTCGTCGACATTGCGATCGACCAGGGGGGCTGCTTCGCCACCAGCCGGCCCACGACGCTGGCCGAGCCGTCCTACTCCGAAGAGGGCATCATCCACTATTGCGTCACCAACATGCCGAGCGCGGTGGCCAGGACCTCGACGCTCGCCCTCAACAACGCGACGCTTCCGTTCGTGCTCGCCCTGGCCGACAAGGGATGGCGCCAGGCGCTCGCCGCCGATGCTCACCTCCGCCCGGGGCTCAACGTCCATGCGGGCCGGATCATCCATCCTGCGGTGGCGCGAGACCTGAACGTCGAGCCGGGACCCGCTCCGGTGTGATCAGGAGGGGGCCGTTGCGGCCCCCTCCTCGGGTCTCTGCGATCAGCGCGCCTTGATGCCGAAGTGGGCGCGGCGGTTCTGGGTCCAGCACTCCTCGGTGTGCTCACGGCACGTCGGCTGCTCCTCGCCGTAGCTGATGATCGAGATGCGGTTGGCCCGCACGCCGTGGGCGATGAGGTAGTTCATCGAGGCCTTGGCCCGGCGATCGCCGAGGGCCAGGTTGTATTCGCTGGTGCCACGCTCGTCGGCGTGACCCTCGATCAGGACCAGATGGTTGGGGTTCGCCTTGAGCCACTGCGCATTGGTGTCGAGCACCGTCGCAGCTTCCGAGCCGATCTCGGCGCGATCGAACGCAAAGTGGATGTCCTTCAACTCGACCGCCGCAACGAACTCACGCGGGGACGGGCCCCGCCCCATCCCGGGGCCTCCACGCCCCGACCGGGAATCCGGGCCCATTCCCATGGCGGCCCCACCACTGCCGCCGTACGCCGACTCGCTCGAGACGCCGGCCTGCGCCGAGCCCGATTGAGACGCGCAACCGGAGAGGATAAGCGCCACTACAGCCAACAACGTCACCATCGCCTGCCATCCCCGTCCGCTCATGGCTCCTCCTTTGGCTTGTGCCGGCGTCATCGCAGACCGGCCCGAGAACAAAAAGGAGGAGGAAAATTGCACGGTGGATGCCGAGCCCGCCGTGGGGCCGGTTCTCTTGAAAATCGCGTGCTTGCGTTCTTCGAGGAGCTGGCGTCGAGGCCAGCCTGACACGGGGCCGTGCCTTACTTGAGCTCCCAGGGCGGCTCGACCGTCACGTTGAGCTCGAACAGGGTCGGGCCGCCGGCCTTGAATGCCGCGTCGAGGGCGGCCGGCAACGCGTCCACGCTGGCCAGGCGCTCACCCCGCGCGCCGAACGCGCGGGCCAGGGCCGGGAAATCGGGATTGGCGAGATCGGCCTCGCCCCAGCGCTGGAAGATCTCCTCTTGCAGCCACTTGATCGCGCCGTAGCGGTCGTCGTTCATCACGATGAAGGGAATCGGCAGTCGATACTTCACCGCCGTCGCCAATTCGTTCACCGAGAACATGAAGCCGCCGTCGCCGACGACGGCCACGACGGGACGATCCGGATTCGCGATCTTGGCGCCGATCGCCGCCGGCACCGCGTACCCGAGCGTGGCCGAGCCGACCGGATAGAGGAAGGTGCGCGGGGCCAGAACGGGGTACCTCCACTCCATCCAGTAATTGATCCCGGTCTGATCGTTCACGACGATCGCCTCGCGCGGCAGCGCGCGGCGCAGCGTCGAGATGAGGCCGGCGACCTCACGCGTATACCGAGGGCTCGCCGCCGTCTTGAGCTCGGCCAGGCGCGCCCGGTCCCACGCGCTCGTGGCGCGGCCCACGCCGAGCGTCTCCACGAGGCGCGCGAGGCCATCGCGCGCATCGCCGACGATGCCAAGCTGCGGTTTGAACATCCGTCCGATCACGGTCGCGTCGAGATCGAGGTGGATGAGGGTCTGATCGGGTGTGAAGGACAGGTTGAGCAGCAGGCCCTGCGTCGAGCGGGCCGCGAACCGACAGCCGACGGCGAACACGACGTCGGCCTCGCTGATCACGCCTTCGGCCGCGCGCTTGTTCGGGAGCACGGCGTGCCAGACGGGATCGTCCTCGGGCACGCTCCCCCGCCCCATGACGGTCGTGAGGACGGGAGCGTCGAGCCGTCGTGCCAGCGCCAGGAGCTCGCGCTCGGCTCCCGAGGCGATCACACCGCCGCCCGCGATGATGAGTGGACGCCGGGCGCGCTCGAGACGCCGCGCGGCGTCGGCGATCTCGGCGACGTGGCACGGCGGCCGGCGGCCATCACCGCGGCGCGTCTCCGCTTCGACGCTCGTCCCCAGGAAATCGTTCGGGATCGAGATCGCGATCGGCCCCGGCCGCCCCGTGCGGAGGAGATCGAAGGCCCCGGCGATCGTCGCCGGAATGTCGGCGGCTGACGTCAGCGTCTCGGCCATCCGGCACACGGGACGGAAGCAATCGATCTGGTTCGGAACCTCGTGGAGCGCGCCGAGGTCGCGGCCGACGAGATGTGACGCGACGTCGGACATGATGATCACGACCGGGATCGAGCCCGCGTACGACTCGACCAGCGGCGTGAGCGCGTTCGTTGCGCCGGGGCCGGTGGTAACGACCACGACACCGGGGCGGCCCGACGAGCGCGCGTACCCATCGGCCATGAAGGCCGCACCCTGTTCGTGGCGCGCGAGGATGTGCGTGATGCCCGGCCGCCGCAGCAGGCCGTCGTAGATGGCGAGGTTGTGGACGCCGGGAATGCCGAAGACGTGGCTGACGCCCTCGGCGCGCAGCGCTTCGACCACCCAGTCGCCCCCGGCGAGCTTCGTCATCACACGCCTCCCCTGACCGTGCGATCGATCGACACGTCCACGAGACTCGGGCCTCGATGGGCGAGGCCATCGGCGAGAGCGTCGCTCAGCTCACCCGGCTTCTCGACGCGTACGGCCCGGACGCCCAGCGATTCGGCGAGGCGCACGTAGTCCACCTCGGGCGCGGTGAGGTCCATGCCCGGGTAAAAACCCGTCTTGGCTCCGGCCAGGCCGAGCGTTGCCATGCCCGCCTTGAGGATCGCGTAGGACGTGTTGTTCGCCACGACGTAGGTGATCGGCAAGCCCTCGTGAGCGGCCGTCCACAAGGCCTGCGGCGCGTACATCACCGATCCGTCGCCGATCGTCACGACGACCTTGCGCCGCGGATCGGCGAGCTGCACGCCGATCGCCGCGCCCATCGCCCAGCCGAGCGTCCCCGTCTTCGAGCCGTAGAACGAGCCTGGCCGCCTGAACGGCAGATGGCGGAGGACGTGAGGCAGCGACGACGCCGACTCGTCCACGATGACGACATCGTCGGGCAGCAGGCCCGCCAGCGTGTGCATGAGATGCGCGGGCGAGATGGGCGCGCGCTCCGCCTCGGCCTCCGCGGCCGCGCGCGTTCGCGCCACGAAGTCGACGCGCACGCGCTCGAGTTGGGCGCGGCGGTCGGCCGCGGCGGCACGCTGGGCGTCCGACAACCGCTCGGCCAGCTCGTCGGCGATGAGCCGGAGCGTCGGAGTGATCGCGGCCGCGAACGCCAGATCGACCGGATAGCTTCGTCCGATCTGTCGCGAATCGTCGGCGAGCTGGATCACCGGAACGCCCGGGCGGAAGGGCGCGCCGGGCCCGTGAAGGAACCACGTGAAAACGTCGGCGCCGACGATGAGAATGACGTCGGCGTCGTCGAGCGTCTTCCTCACCGCCGGGACGCTCGGGTAAAGGCCGCCGCGCCAGAGCGAATGGTCTCCGGGGAAGTTCGTGCGCCGATAGATCGGCTCCCCGTAGACTCGCGCGCCGAGCGCTTCGGCCAGCCGCGTCAGCGCGGCGACGCCGTCGGGAGCCCGTCCGACACCGTCCCCGGCGATGATGAGCGGCGCCCGCGCGCCCGCGAGCAGGCCGCACGCTCGCGTGACGTCGGCCATTCCCGGAATGCCCGGCCGCTGGGCCGAGGGACCCTGCGTACGCGGCGCCGGTGCGTCGGTATCGTCCGTCATGAGATCCATCGGCAGCGAGAGGAACACCGGCCCGGTTGGAGGCGTGAGCGCGATCGTGACCGCGCGCCCCAGCACGCTGACCGCCTCGTCGGCGCTGCGGATCTCGTACGCCCACTTGGTGAACGGCTCGGCCATCTTCACGAGGTCGCCGGCCAGGATCGGCTCGTGGACGAGCAGGCGCGTGTCCTGCTGACCGGCCGTGAGGAGCACGGGGCTGCGCGAGCGCGCGGCGTTGTGCAGGATCGAGAGCGCGTTGGCCAGGCCGGGCGTGACGTGGACGTTGGCGACGCCGACCTCACCCGTGGCCTGAGCGTACCCGTCGGCGGCGGCCACGACCGTGGCCTCCTGGAGCCCGACGACGTAGTGGAGCGCCGAGCCGTCGAGCGCATCCAGGAACGGCAGCTCCGTGGTGCCGGGGTTCCCGAAGAGGTGGCGCACGCCGGCCGAGCGGAGCGCGGCGATCAACGCGGCGGCAGCGTGCATGCGCGCGAGGATACTACGGCTTGCTGGTTTGCGTTCTCCGCATCACGTCCCGCGTGATGTCGAGGCACACGCTTCAGGTCGCCGCGTGGCTCGTGAACGTCTGCATGTCGCCGCGCTCGGCCTTGACGTAGCAGAAGCGATTGTTCACGTGGCCGACGTTCACGCACCCGCACGTGCACACGGCTCCGGTCAGCTTCTCCGGATGATCCGCCGCGAAACGATAGAGCGTGGCCACGTCGCCGCCCGTCGCGAACGACGGAAGTTGACCGCGACGCACCGTCTGGACCTTGTCGCCGATCTCGTCGACCGTCACGGCACCCTGGCTCTCGCCGTCGCGGAGCCACCAGGCGCCGAGCCCGAGCGCCGTGCCGATGATCACGAGCGCGACGACGAGCACGCGGCCACTCACGCGTCACGCCTCGATGGATTCATGCGCTGCGCCTGAGCGGGATGCGGCGGTCGCCGAGCCGGAGCGTCCCGCGCCCGGTCGCCTCGTCGTACTCGGCGAGCGCCAGGAGCTGAAAGGTCGCGGCCCGGTTGAAGCGCGCGTCGACATCACCCTCGATCCGGCAGTACGGCACGTCGCCACGGCCGAGTCTCACCGTTGTCGCCTCGACGTCCGCTTCGCTGCCGTCGTTGAGCACGACGTGCAACCGTTCGGCCCGTGGCTCCACTCGCGTGACCACCCAGGGAGCGTCCTCGACGACGACCGGAATGCGGACACGAGTCTGCAGGAAATAGCCCTGCCCATCCTTGCGCAGGTTACCGCGCAGGTTGGCCAGAATGCCGGGATGGGTGACCTGCACGTCGTCGTCGTACCAGTCCCCGTCCCGATCGATGCGGAGGTTGGGCAACGTCCAGCCCTCGGGCAGATTTTCGCTCATTGCAACGCTCGGCGGGCCCTCAGCTCGCACCGCTGTTCGATCATTTCACCGCTCGCCACTCGGGACCATGTCAACGCTCGGCTCGGCCGCCGGACGGCCTCACCTCGCACTGCCACACGCGGCGCGCCTCAGCTCGCACTGCTTTTCGATCATTTCACCGCTCGCCACTCGGGACCATGTCAACGCTCGGCTCGGCCGCCGGACGGCCTCACCTCGCACTGCCACACGCGGCGCGCCTCAGCTCGCACTGCTTTTCGATCATTTCACCGCTCGCCACTCGGGACCATGTCAACGCTCGGCTCGGCCGCCGGACGGCCTCACCTCGCACTGCCACACGCGGCGCGCCTCAGCTCGCACTGCCATCGAACACCACGCTCGCGTAACTGACGATGCCCTCGGGGTCCGGCCACATCCCGTATCGCTTCAGCGCGCCAAGCCGGCCGTCGAGAGCGTGAAGGACGGCGTAGATCGGCGACAGGCCGCAGATGCGGCGGCGATCCCCGTCAGCAGCGACACTGTCGAAGAACGCCTCGGCGTCGCCCCGTTCGACCGTCTCCAGCATCTTCCGATCCTCGGCCTCGATCCGGGCGCGCTCGGCTTTTGCGATCGGGCGCGGATCGCCGAAGCGTGGGCCCATGTGGGCGAGATCGGCGCCCGCGATCAATGCGACGCGCCGGCCGCTCGTTGCGATGGTCTCTCCGAGCGCGGCCAGGAACCGGGCAACGCGCGCGTCGGCGGTGGGACGGCGCCGGCGTGCCAGCGCCTCGTGAGCGAAGCTGGCCAGCACCGGCACGACCGTGATGTCCCTGCGTCCGGCGTAGAGGTACTGGAGGAACACCGCCTGGAACTCGATCGAGTGCTCGTTCCGGTGCGCCAGCTCGGAGCCGAAGCAGTCCTGCGCAGCGCGCGCGGCCAGGGCCTCGACGAAATCGCGATCAGCGCGGGCGGGCCCGAGCGGCGTGTCGTAGTCCTTGCGGGTGAGCGCGAACGGATGGCGCATGCCGACGTGGCAGGTCCCCACGATGACGAAGAGGTCGGCCGCGCACCTCTCGGCGAGGTCGCGATAGGCCCAGGCGTATGCGGGCCCACCGCGATGGAAGTCGATGTGGGGCGCGATGATCGCCTCGACCGCCGGGGCGCTGGGCTTCGGCGGCCACGCGATGACTCCGGGGCCTTCCTGGTGAGTGAAGAAGGCGTCCATCGACGCTCGAAGCTCATCAGCTTTCCCGGGATAGGCCCCGCCGGCATGAGACGCCGGCCGGGTCGTCGCGCCGAGGAACGCGCCGTCGACCTTCGCCCGGCGCTTCGCGAAGCTCGGAGACTCGAGAAATCCGTGCTCGTCGAGCATGGAGACGATCTTGTCGATGTCCGCTCGCGTGACGTTTTCGCCCTCGTACCGGCGACTGAGGTCGGCCTGGATCTGGCCGATGGAGTGCTCGCCGTCGAAGAGGGCGACCACATCGACCAGCGCCTGAGGCAGGAGCAGGATCGATTCCGTGTAGCCGGCGGGGTCGCGCAGCGCGATGAAGCGCTGGCCTCCTTGGGCCATTGGAAAGGCTTCGATCCCGCGGAGCTTCGGCGTCTCCATCAGCCCTCGAGGAACTTGAGTGCCGTTGCTGTGTAAATACGCGCGGCTTCGACCAGTTCGCTCGTCTCAACATACTCATCGACCTGATGCGGGATGAGGCGGTTTCCGGGCCCGCACGTCACGATAGGGATGCCGAGCGTCGCGCGGAGGATCGTGCCGTCGGTCGAGCCGGGCACGCCACCGAACCGGGGCGCGTGTCCCGTGACCTCTCTCACCGCGCCGGCCATGGCCTTGACCAGCGGCTCGCTGCGCTCGACCCGCGTGGCCAGGCGATAACCGTTCACGGGCCGCCAGTCGACCGTCACTCCTTCCGTTCGCGCGGAGGCCTCGCGGCAGAAGCGATCGATCTCGGCGGCAATCGCCGTCTCATCCGGGCCGGAAGTCAGCCGGATATCGAGCGTCGCCTCGGCCGCCGCCGGGATCACGTTGGCCTGGGCGACGCCGGCGAGCGGCGAACGCACGGTGGTCGGTGTCACCGTGGGCGGGCGGAGATACGGGCTGGGCCGGCAGAGCCGGCGGAGGCGTCGCTCGAGCCGCGGCGCCTGGCTCAGCACGGTGCCCAGTGCGGCGATGGGATTGGCTCCGGCCTCGGGCATCGCGCCGTGGGCCATGCGGCCGCGCACGGTCACGCGTGCCCAGACCACACCGCGCTGCTCGAGGCACAGCTCGTTCTGCTCGGGCTCGCAGATCACCGCGGCGGTCAACGCCCGGCCGAGCGGCGTGCCGCAGAGATGGCGAGCGCCGATCATGTCGCCCTCCTCGTCCACCAGCGCGCCCACGACGAGGGCCCCTTGAAAACGGGCGCCACTGCGCTTGATGGCGGCGGCCGCAATCATCGCCGCGGCAAGCCCGCCCTTCATGTCGGCAGCGCCACGTCCCCAGATGCGGCCGTCGGTAACGTCTGCGGCAAACGGCGGATGAGTCCACGCGGCGGGATCACCTTCGGTGACGACGTCGGTGTGGCCTTCGAGGAGCAGCGTCCTCCCCGCACTGGGCTCGCCGATCCAGCCGAGGACGTTCGGACGGCCGGCCGCAACGGGTTGAACTTCGACACTGAGGCCTTCCTTGGTGAGCCAGCGCTCGACGTACTCGGCGACAGCGGCTTCGGTGGCGACGGGATCTCCGGGACGGACGACGCTCGGGATGCGAATCAGATCGCGCGTGAGCGCGATCAGCTCGGCAGAGTCGACGTGAGCAAGAGCCTCGCGATTACTCGTGGGGAAACGAAAGGATGACGGCATCCAGGCGGATGACGCGATATTCCTCGCCGGCGACGTAGAAGTAGTGGCCTTCCACCTCCTCGGCGCTCTCCTCGAAGGCGACGACGGTTTTGATCCCCGGCATCTCGCGGAAGGCGTTCGCGCCCTCGTCGAAGCCGTCGCCGCGGGCGACGACCTCACCGTACCGGATCGGCGAACCCTTCGGGCAGTGAACGCGCACGTCTGCAGGACCCTCAGCCAGGAGCCGTACCAGGAGATTGATGCCGTACACCTGGATGGGAATGTTCGTCATGCGGGTCATGATACCACGCGGTATCATCGCGCCGGGGCGCGCCATGACCATTTCCGGCATCGACTGGGCGATCGTTGCCGCCTACTTCCTGCTCTCGGCGGGCATCGGGCTCTACTTCACCCGCCGGGGCGGCGAGAGTCTCGATCAGTACTTCCTCTCCGGACGCCAGGCCCCCTGGTGGCTGGCCGGCACCGCGATGGTCGCGACCACCTTCGCGGCTGACACCCCCCTGGTCGTCACCGGTCTCGTCGCCAGCAAGGGCGTGGCCGGCAACTGGCTGTGGTGGAACTTCGTGATGAGCGGGATGCTCACCGTCTTCTTCTTCGCCCGGCTGTGGCGCCGTGCCGAGGTCATGACCGACGTGGAGCTGGCCGAACTGCGTTACAGCGGCCGGCCCGCCGCCTTCCTCCGCGGATTCCGCGCGCTGTACCTGGCCTTGCCCATCAACCTCATCATCCTCGGCTGGGTCACGCGCGCGATGATCAAGATCCTGACCATCGCGCTCGGCCTGAAGGACGTCACGATCGCCGGCGTGACCGTGAGCGGCGAAGTGGTCGCCGTCGGCATCTGCTTCGTGATCACGGCGCTCTATTCGGTGGCGGCCGGAATGTGGGCGGTGCTGTGGACCGATCTCGTGCAGTTCGTCATCAAGATGAGCGCCGTCGTCATCCTGGCCGTCTATGCGGTCGCCGCGGTCGGCGGCATCGCCGCGATGAAGACGAAGCTCGTCCAGCACTTCGGGAGCGAGGAGGCGGCCCTCTCGGTGTTGCCCGTCAGCGTGACCGCCGAGGGTATCGCGTCGTACGCCTGGATGCCGCTGCTCACCCTCGCCGTATATCTTTCGGTCCAGTGGTGGGCCGCCTGGTATCCGGGCGCCGAGCCGGGCGGCGGCGGCTACGTCGCCCAGAGGATCTTCAGCGCGCGCTCGGAGCGCGACGGCGTGCTCGCCACGCTCTTCTTCCAGATTGCTCACTACGCGCTACGGCCCTGGCCGTGGATCGTGACCGGACTCTGCACCGTCATCCTCTATCCCACGCTGGCCGACAGGGAAGCCGGCTACGTCCAGGCCTTCGTCGATCTGCTGCCCACGCCCTGGCGCGGCTTCATGATGGCCGGCTTCGCCGCCGCCTACATGAGCACCGTGGCGACCCACCTCAACTGGGGAGCCTCCTATCTGGTCAACGACTTCTACAAGCGTTTCTTGAAAACGGACGGCGACCAGCGTCATTACGTGGCCGTGTCCCGCGCGGCGACCGTCCTCCTCTTCCTGGCCTCGATCGCGGTCACGTCCCAGCTCGCCTCCATCGAGAAGGCGTGGGAGCTCCTCCTCGCGCTGGGCGCCGGCACCGGGCTCGTCCTGATCCTGCGCTGGTACTGGTGGCGCATCAACGCCTGGAGCGAGATCTCCGCGATGATCGCGAGTTTCGTCATCAGCCTGCTCGGCTTCGCCTTCATCGTGCCGCGCTTTCGGCCCAACGATCCGAACGCCACCGCGGTGGTCATGCTGGTCACCGTGGCGGGGAGCACGATCGTGTGGGTGGTGACGACGTTCTCCACAGCGCCCGAGCCCGATCGAATATTGCAATCCTTCTATCGTCGGGTACGGCCGGGCGGCCCGGGCTGGGCGCGCGTGTCGCAGCGGCTCGGGTACGGGCGTGAGCCGATCCCCGGCGGCGCGCTGGCGTGGACGAACTGGATCGCCGGAATCGTGGCCGTCTACGCGACGCTGTTCGGGATCGGCAAGATCGTGTTCGGATTCACCGGCGCCGGCATCGTCATGCTCGCCATTGCGGCGGCCGCGTTCTACTGGATCTCGCGGTCCTTCAGGAGCGAGGCGCCGGTCGCGAGGACGAAGACGAAGCTGGCCTGAGCCGCCTCACGTCCCCTCGGCGGGGACGTCGAGCTGGCGCGGCACTTCCGGCGCATCCAGTGCCCGCGGCTGTTCGTCGATGGGCTCGAGCGGCGGGATGTCTGCGGTCGTGCCGACGCCAAGGTCGCGAAACCGGCGGGCCGTCGGCAGCACGCGTGACTCCAGCGATCCCACCGCCTTGTTGTACGCCGACGTCGCCTTGCCGAGCTTGTCGCCCACGTCCTCCAGGTGTCCGATCATGACGCGCACGCGCTCGTAGAGTTCCTGGCCCAGGCGGCGGACCTTCTCGGCGTTCTCGGCGAGCTGCTGCTGCTGCCAGCCGTAATAGGTCGCGCGCAGGAGCGCATAGAGCGTGGTCGGCGTGGCCACCACGATCTTCTTGGCCATGCCGTCCTCGATCAGCCCGCTGTCGGCGTGCGCCGCGGCGGCCGCGAACGATTCTCCCGAGATGAACATGACGACGAAGTCCGCAGACTTGGCGAACTCCTCCTGGTAGGCCTTGGCGGCCAGCGCGTTCATGTGCTGGCGCACCTGCTGGGCGTGGCGACGCAGCGCCTCGCGCCGGTCTCTCTCGGTGGTGGCGGCCATGGCGTCGAGGTAACCGTCCGCCGGCGCTTTCGCGTCGACGATCACCTCGCGACCGTTGGGCAGGTGGACGACCATGTCCGGCCTGAGCCGGCCTGTCTCGGTGTCCGTGGTCACCTGCTCGACGTAGTCGCAGTATTCGGTCAACCCAGCCAGCTCGACCACGCGACGCAGCGTGATTTCCCCCCACCGCCCGCGGACCTGGGAGCCGCGGAGCGCGGTCACGAGGTTCCCGGCCTCTCGCTGAAGCTCCGAGCTGCTGGTGCTGAGGTGCTCGACCTGCTGCTTGAGGCTCGCGTAGGCGTGCTCACGCTTCGTCTCGATCTCGCGCAGGTGTTGCTCGTACCGCTCGAGGTCCTGGCGGAGCGACGACACGAGGCCGTCCATCGTCGTCTGACGCGCGGCGAGCTGGGTGTCGACCTTCTGTCCGGCGAGCTGGAGGAAGTCCGCCTTGGCCGTCTCGAGGGCGCGCGCGCTCAGGTCGGCAAAAGCCTCGCGGAGCTGCTCGCGCGAATCGGCCAGCAGGTGCTTCTGCTCCTCGAGATTCTCTCGCGTCGCCTCGGACCGCGCGTCGGCCTGGGCGCGGAGCTGGCGCTCGAGATCGAGGCTCTGACGTAGGTCGGACAACTCGAGCTCACGCTGCGTGAGCTGCTTGCGGAGATCGTCGCCCAGGGCCTCGGCGGCGGCCTGGCGGCCGGCGAGGGCTTCGCGCTCGCCGAGCGCGTGAGCGCGATAGTGGCCACGGGCGAGCGTCCACGCGAGGCCGCCACCGACGACGAGACCGGCCACCACCAGGAGCGCGTCAGCCACGGCGCGTGCCTCGCCAGTGGCGGCACACGACGCGGAGCCCGCAGGGCGCGCACACGACCGCGTCGCGCCTATCACGGCAGTCGCCCGACATGCGTTTGTGGCAGAGCGCGAAGTCGTACTTCACGGGATCCTGAGGATCGATGGCCGCGAGCGAGAGCGTGATGTCCTCCGCCATGCGCCAGTTCCGAGATTTCCGGCGCGTGAGGCCGATGGCCCGGCTCATGTTCTCCACGTGCGTGTCCACCGGCATCAGCAGCCGCGCCGGAGACACCGAGGTCCAGAGCCCGAAATCTGGCGGCTCGCGCCGGACCATCCAGCGGAGGAACAGGTGCAGGCGTTTGCACGGCCCGCCCGCTGACGGCAGCGGGAAGAGGTGCCGGTAGCCGCGAGACAGTCGTCCTCGCGGGAACACGTGGCCGAGCTCCGCCTCGAGGAAGACACGCACGAAGCGCTCCAGGACGGGACCGATCGGGCCGGCGGCATCGGAGTCGCCGGCGAGGAAGCACTTCTCGAGTGTGCCGTGGCGCGCCAGGGCGCCGCGAGCGGCCACACAGAACGCGACGATGTCACGCGGACGGTTGAAGCGATACCGGAAGCGCGCAAACGCCTCACCGTCGCGCGCCGGGTCGAAGCGGGCGACGAACTCCGCCGGCGATGGGCCCATCTCGTGGAGCACGCGCTCGAGCTCCCGGCTGAAGAGATCGACACGTCCATAGGCCAGACACGCGGTCAGCAGCGCGACGATTTCTCGGTCGCGCGGATCAGGATAACGGAGAGGAAATCGGATGGCGTCGCGCTCGACCCGGGCGGCGTAGTCGAAGTCGCGGTAGAGCTGCTCGAGCGGTTCGCGCAATGCGCCGGCTCGTCTCATTCGCCGCTGACGCGCATGATAACATGCTCCGCCGTGGCGAAACTCCGCGACGTCGGCGTGTGCGGGCTCGGCGTGATCGGACGCGCGGTCTGTCGCGCGCTCGACGGCGGCATCCCCGGCCTACGCCTCGGCGGCGCCATGACGCGGAGCCGCGCGGCGGGCGAAGCCTTCCTGGCCACGCTCCAGTCCGCGCCACCGTTCCTGCCGCTCGAGGACCTCATCGCGACGTGCGATCTGATCGTGGAAGCCTCCACGCAGTCGCATCTCGCGGAGATCGCGCCGAAGGTCCTCCAGGGCGGCCGCGATCTCGTCGTGCTCTCGGCGGGCGGCTTGCTCGGCCGTGGCGACTGGGTCGCGCTGGCCGAGGCCAATCGCTGTCGCATCTACGTGCCGTCGGGCGCCATCGCGGGCCTCGATGGCGTCAAGGGCGCCAGCGTCGGCGCCGTGACGTCGGTCACGATGGAGACACGCAAGCCGCCCCGTGGACTGGCCGGCGCCCCATGGATCGTTCAGCAGAAGATCGACCTCGATGCCATCACGAAGGAGACGCTGATCTTCGAGGGCCCGGCGACGGAGGCGTGTCGCGCGTTCCCCGCCAACGTCAACGTCGTGGCAGCGCTGTCGCTGGCCGGCGTCGGACCGGAGCGGACACGGATCAAGATCTACGCGGTGCCGGGCCTCGGCCGCAACCAGCACCGGGTCACCATCGAAGGTGAATTCGGCCGGCTCTCCGTCGAGTTGGAGAACGTGCCGTCGGAGAATCCCAAGACCGGCAAGCTCTCGTACCTCTCGACGATCGCGCTCCTCCGCCAGCTCGGCGCCCCGCTGGTCGTCGGCACCTGACCGAAGGGAGTTGCGCCGGGCCTCGGGGATGGCGCTCTGCCGAGACCCGTGTCTCAGGGTACCGTGCCACCGCCGCGGAACGGTCGTATCTCCGGGGGATGTTGGGTGGTGTGGTCGCGGCGGGGCGCCGAGGCCGCCGTGCCGTAGGCAGTGGCTTCGCATAACCCTCGGCTCGCAGCACCGCCGATACGTTCCAGCCGTCGACGTACACATCGGCCAGCGTCCGACAGTAGACGTCCTTGCCGTGGCGCACGATGACGACGTTACCGGACCTCAGCAGCGCCAGCAGGCGGTAGGTCGCGCGACCTGAGCCCGGCTCGCCGCGTTCAGGAGTGTCGATGCCCAGGATGCGGATGCGCTCGCCGTGGAGCCTGAACGTATCGCCGTCGACGACTCTCAGTGGAAGGGCGCGATGGACGGTCGGCGGGCACGGTGCGTGATCACGCGCGGTCGCCATCGCCGGGAGCCCGACGATGATGACGAGCGCGACAACGTGGCCGCCCATGACGTGCTCATCCTGCCGCGCCGCCGAGCGTGTGTCGATGTCCAATCTTCGAGACACCCGCAACAGACCCGACGCGTCGGAAACAGTACGAAGCTCGCGCGCAAGCATTAGCCGCGGCGTGGGGCGGCGGGTGGGAAGTTGGGTGGCGTGGTCGAGATTGAGCCACCCGCCACCCCACCTCGCGAGCTAGTGCGGCTGCGTCGCCTCGAGATACCGCTCGGCCTCGAGCGCGGCCATGCACCCCGTCCCCGCCGCGGTCACGGCCTGGCGGTACACGTGGTCCTGGACGTCGCCGGCGGCGAAGACACCCGGGACCGACGTCTGCGTCGTGCCGGGCTTCACCTTGATGTATTCGTTGGGCAGCAGCTCGATCTGACCGCGGAAGAGCTGCGTGTTCGGCTGATGGCCGATGGCGACGAAGAGCCCATCGACCGAGCGTTCGACGAGCGCGCCCGTCTTGACGTTGCGGAGCTTCACGCCGGTGACCTTGCCCTGGGCAGGATCGAGGATCTCCTCGACGGTCGAGTCCCAGAGGAACTGGATCTTCGGATTCTTGAACGCGCGGTCTTGCATGATCTTGGAGCCGCGCAACGCATCGCGGCGATGGACGAGGTCCACCGAGCTGCCGAGCCGCGAGAGGTAGAGCGCTTCCTCCAGCGCGGAGTCGCCACCGCCCACGACCATGATCTTCTGGTCCTTGAAGAAGAAGCCGTCGCACGTCGCGCACGTCGAGACGCCGCGGCCCATGAGCTGCATCTCGGCCTCGAGGCCGAGGAGCTTCGAGGATGCGCCCGTGGCGATGATCACGGTGTGACCTTCGTAGAGGGCATCGCCGGCCCACACCTTGAACGGCGCCGCCGAGAAGTCCACCCGCGTGGCGTCCTCGGGAATCATCTCCGTCCCGAAGCGCTCTGCCTGCTTCCTGAAGTTCTCCATCAGCTCCGGGCCCATGAGGCCGTCGACGAAGCCTGGATAGTTCTCGACGAGCGTCGTGAGCATGAGCTGGCCACCGGACTGAACACCGGTCAGCATGAGGGGCGCCAGGTTGGCCCGAGCAGCGTAGATCGCCGCCGTGTAGCCGGCAGGGCCGGACCCGATGATGACCACCTTGCGCGTCGCCATTCCTACCTCCTCGTCCTTAGATGTACTGCCGGTGGTGTCGGATGCAAAGCCCTAGATCCCCAGCACGGGCCGCAGGTCGCCGAGGTCGCGCAGCTCCACGTCGGGTTTCGGAATTCCAGGCGGCAGCGGGGCCGCGTCCGGATTGATCCACGCCGTCCGCATGCCGACCTGGTGAGCTCCGAGCACGTCGATGTCAGGCCGGTCGCCGACGAACAGCGTCTGTTCCGCCGTCACCCCGACCCGGCGCAGCGCCTCTTCGAAGATGACGGGCGCCGGCTTGCGCCAGCCGATCTCGTCCGACACCACGATGGTATCGAAGAGATCGGCCACGCCCGCCTCTCGCAAAATGCCGAGGGCGGTCGGCGTGTAGTCGAAGTTCGAGACGAGCGCCAGGCGATATCGACGGGCCAGATCGGTGAGGAGCGGCCCGTGATGCGCCGGGAACTCGGCGGCCTTGGACAGCTCACGACGGTGCGTATCGAGCAGGCCCTGCAGGAGGCCGGGCGGGCATCGATCGGGATCGAGCGCGAGACAGCGGAACAGGTGGGCGAAGCGCTCGGGCGCCGCCACCTCGCGGTGATCGATCGCACGCCGGCGCTCGGCCTCCTGCCAGCTTTCCTGCAGCGCCTTGTGAAAGGTCTCGAGCGTGAGGTCGGGGCTCCATGCGCGGAGGATCGGGTGGAGATGACCGGCCGTCGAGCGCACGGTGCGCCCCGCGATCGTCACCTCGGGCAGCCGGTCGCGATCGAAGCGCACCAGCGTGTCGAAGAGGTCGAAGAAGACGGCGCGCACGTCCATACGCTCAGAGCGGCTTGCGTCCGGCATATCCCTCGTCGAGCCCGTGCCAGTAGCCGATCGCCTTCTCGCCGAACTTCCAGCAGAGGTTGACCTCGCGACCCTCGCGCATGTGCGGGAAATCCACCAGCCCCAGATCGAGATCCTTCGTCACGCCACCCAGCCGGGTGATGGCCTCGAGCCCGGTCCGCATCCTCTCGATCAGCCGCTCGCGACGTTCCTGGTCGGCGCGCCAGGCGTCGCGGTCGAACGCCGCGCCACCCGCCATCGTGATCCGCTGCTGCTCCGTCTTCATCCGCTCCTCGACGGCCATCACGTCGCGGCGAGCGTCGCGGATCCTCTCCATCACCGCGGTGAGCTCCGGGATGAGCGCTTCGACGTCGGCCGGATTGAAATACCGGTCAGCCACGGATCGGCGCGTCCACGAAGATCGCGTGCACTTCCTTCGGTCCGTGGACGCCGACCTCGGGGAAGAACATGTCGCCGAGACACGTGATCATCAGCGACGCGCGGACGGGCCGCGCCATCAAGCGTGCGGTGGTGGCGGAGTCACGACGACGGCGGCGAGCAAGCGGCCGGGGCCGGCGTTTCGGAGGCCGTGTTCCTGGCCGGCCCGGGCCACGACCGCCTCGCCCGGCTCGAGGCGCTCTTCCTTACCGTCCACGACGACCAGTGCGAAGCCCTCGAGGACGAGATAGATCTTGTCCTGGTCAGCGTGGGCGTGCGGCTTCTGCTCCTGGCCCGGCTCGAGACAATAGAGATCGAGCTGCGTGCGCGACGTCGTCGCCAGCGCGACCTTCGCCATCTTGTCCGAACGAAACTCCGCCCGGTCCTTGATCCTGATCTTCACGTGCGATCTCCGATCATTTCACTCTCGCCTCGTCGCGCGACGCGCCTCGGCTCGCCCCGCCACGATCATTTCACTCTCGCCTCTCTCGATCATCTCAGCGCTCGGCTCGGCCGTCGGACTGCCTCACCTCGCACCGCCACGCGCGACGCGCCTCGGCTCACACAGCCACCATCACGGCAGCGCTCGCCGCACCGAGCGGGCCAGCAGCGTCACGGGATGCAGCACCTCGAGGTCGAGCCCACGCTCTCGACAGCCCTTGGCGATCTGAAGGAGACAACCCGGGTTGCCCGTCACTACCGCCGCCGCACCGGTCTCGGCGATGCGATCGATCTTCATGGTGAGCAGGCGGCCCGCCACCTCGGGCTCGAGCAGATTGTAAACGCCCGCGCTTCCGCAGCAGAGGTCGCTCTCGGGCAGCGGCACGATTTTCAGATCCGGGATTCGCCCGAGCAACCGGCGCGGCTCGGCGCGGATGCGCTGGCCGTGGGCGAGGTGGCAGGCGTCGTGATACGTCACGGTGAGATCGACTGGCCCCAGGGGAAGCTCGGCGTCGACCAGAGCCTCGCTGACGTCCTTGATCTTTTCGGCAAAGGCCACCACGTCTGCCTCTCCCGGCATCCAGCGCGTGTACTCCTTCATGGCGGAGCCGCAGCCGGCGGCGTTGACGACGATGACGTCGAGGTCCACCGGAAATGCCGCGATCAGCTTCCGGGCGCGGTCGCGAAAGTCGTCGAGGAATCCGGCGTGAAGCTCGAGGGCGCCGCAGCATCCCTGGTCGCGCGGCACGACGACGTCGTACCCGGCCAGGCTGAGCAGACGCGCCGTGTCGCGGTTCACGTCGGGATAGAGATGCCGCTGGATGCAGCCCGTCAAGACCCCGGCGCGGCCGAGTCGCCGGCGGCCCTGGGCAGGCGTCAGCTCGGGCAACGCCGGAGCGCTCGGCACGTCTGGCAGGAGCGACTCCATCGCGGCCAGGCGCGGCGCCAGCGCCAGCACGTGGCTCGCGCGCACCACGCGTCGCAGCCCGCTCCGTTGATAGAGCTTCAGGCCCCCCAGCATCAGGCCGAGCCGCCTCGGTTCGGGGAACATCCCGTGCACCAGGCGGCGGAGCAGCGCGGTACGGGGCCTCGGCCCGCGCTCGACGAGCTGAGAGCGGGTGGCTTCCAGGAGCGAGCCGAAGGGGACGCCGGCCGGGCACGCCGTCTCGCACGCACGGCAACCGAGACAGAGATCCATGTGGCGCGCGAACGCGTCGGTGAAACCGAGGCGGCCTTCGGCGACCGCCCGCATGAGATAGAGCCGCCCGCGCGGCGAGTCCATCTCTTCGCCGAGGACGCGATAGGTCGGACACTGGGGCAGGCAGATCCCGCAGTGCACGCACAGCCTGAGATCGTCGATGTCCGGAGCGACCGCCGCCATCAGAGACCGCCGACGAATCGGCCCGGGTTGAGCACGCCTCGCGCGTCGAACTCTTGCTTGATCGCGCGCATCAGACCGAGCGCCGCCGGCTCGACCGGTCCCCAGGGATCGAATGCGGCCCGCACGTTCGTCGGCGCGCTCTCGACGACGACGGCGCCACCAAAGTCCGCAGTGAGGCCTCGCATCTCCTCGACGAGTTGCTTGACCGTCTCCACGTCGGCCCCGGTGATCGCGACGCGCAGCGAGCCGAGCGAGGCGCAGCCCGTGATCAGCACCGCCCGCTCGGCCGCCGGAAACGCGCGCTCGATCACCTCGACGGTATCGGCGAGCCGGCTCGGCAACGACCCGATACGGAGGATCACCTCGTCCTCGGCCGGAGTCAGCGCCGCGTCGTACCGCGTCCATAGATCCTCTCCCACGGCGGCCACGCGGACTTTTTCGCCGCTGGCCAGGACGGCGAGGGCCTCGCCCTGCTCACGAACGGCGGGATGGGCGCTGCCGATGGCGACCGCCACGCCGAAGGGCGCGCTCGGGGCCTGGCACACGCGCAGCGCGGCTTCGTTGAGGAGCTCGAGGCGCATCGGCTGGAGCGGCGAATTCACGACGCGCGCAGCGAACGCCTGGGCCGCCTCGACCGACGTGAAGGGCGCCAGCCACGTCTGCTCGGCCTCGGGCATGGGTTGGAGGCGAAGCGTGAGCTCGCACAGGACGCCGAGCGTCCCCAGCGCGCCGACCATCAGCTTGGGCACGTCGTAGCCGGTCACCGATTTGACGACGCGCGCTCCGCCCCAGGTCACGACACCGTCGGCCTGGACGAAGCGCACGCCGAGCACGAGATCGCGCAGCGCCCCGTAACGCGCGCGCAATGGCCCCGCGGCGTTGGTCGCGATCATCCCGCCGAGCGTCCGTCGGCGCCATCCCGGCGGATCCATCGGCAGCCACTGACGCCGGCCGGCGAGACGTTCGGCGAGGCCGCCGGCCGTCATGCCGGCCTCCACGCTCACGGTGAGATCGTCGGGGTTGTCCTCGAGGACGTGATCGAGGCCCGTCAGATCGAGGACGACGTCGACGCGTGATGGCGGCGCTCCGAGGCCGAGCGCCGTACCCGCGCCGCGGGGCACCACCGCGAGGTTCTCGTCCCACGCGATGGCGAGGACCGCGGCCACGTGATCGATCGACGCCGGGCGGACGATGAAGCGCGGCGTGTGGCCATCGATGGCCGCGGTGGACAGCGCGCCCGGATCGATGATGAGCCGGTCGGGGCCGAGACGCTCGGCGAAGACCCCGGCCATCGATGCCGCCGAGACGGCCATCAGATCCAGGCGCCGGCGGGCAGGACCGGCCGCTTGGGCCGGAATCCTTCGCCGCAGGCGGGGTGGGACGGCAGCAGCTTGTCGGGATTCATGAGGCCCGCCGGATCGAACACGCGCCGCAGCCGGAACATGAAGTTGAGATCGGCTTCGCCGTACTGGAGCGGCAGGTTCTTGGCCTTGTCCAGGCCGACGCCGTGCTCACCGGTAACCGAGCCACCGAGCGCGATGCAGGCGGCGAGCAGCTCTTCGTTGGCCTGCTTGGCGCGCTCGAGATCCTCGGCGCTGCGATCGTCGTAGCAGATGAGCGGATGGAGGTTTCCGTCGCCGGCGTGAAACACGTTGGCGATGATCACCCGATGGCGCGCCGCGATCGCTTTCATCTCGCGCATGATCTGGGGCAGCTTCGAGCGCGGGACCACGGCGTCCTGGAGGAGATAGGAGGACGTGAGCCGCCCGACGGCGCCCGCGGCTTCCTTCCGCCCCTTCCACAGGAGCGCCCGCTCCATCTCGTCGGCGGCCACACTGACCGACACGGCGCCGTGACGGCGGCAGATGATGGCGACGCGCTCGGCCTGCGCCTCGACCTCGGCGCGAGGTCCATCGAGCTCGATGAGCAGCACCGCGTCGGCGGCATCCGGGTAGATCTTGCCGATGCTGGCGTTGATGGCGCTGATGATGGCGGCGTCGAGCATCTCCAGCGCCGCCGGCACGATCCCACTCGCGATGATCTCCGACACCGCTTCGGACGCCTCGGTGATCGACGCGAACGTCGCCAGCGCGGTCTTCACGGCCTCGGGCGTGTGGAGGACGCGGACGGTGATGGCGGTGACGATCCCGAACGTCCCTTCGCTGCCGACGACGACGCCGGTCAGGTCGTAGCCCGGTCCATCCACCACCTTGCCGCCGACCCGCACCAGATTGCCGGTGCCGGTGACGATCTCGAGCCCCAGCACGTGATTCGTCGTGACGCCGTACTTGAGACAGTGCGGCCCGCCCGCGTTGGTGGCGACGTTGCCGCCGATGGACGACACCATCTGGCTCGACGGATCGGGCGCGAAGAAGTATCCGCGGTCGCCGATGGCCTTCGTGAGCCACAGGTTGATCAGCCCCGGCTGAACCACCGCGCAGCGATTGGGCAGGTCGACCTCGAGGACGCCGTCCATCCGATTCACCGAGACCATCACGCCGCCCTTTGGGGCCATCGCGCCGCCGATCAGGCCGGTTCCCGATCCGCGCGGAACGACGGCGAGGCTCTCACGCCGACAGAGCTTCACGACGGCTTGCACCTGGGCGGTGGTTCGCGGCAGGGCCACGGCGTCGGGAGCGCCCTTGTAGAAGGTGTGCATGTCTGCCTCGTAGACCATGCGGCCTTCGGGCGTCGTCACCAGCCCGTCCGCGCCGAGGATTCGCAGGAGCTCTTGGACGATGGCGGGAGTCAGCGGCATTGATATCGATCTCCGAGCGGATTATCTCTTGTTTCGCGCGGCGGCTTCGCCGCCGCAACTCTCATGGGGGAGGGTTCGGAGGGGGCCGTCGAGGCCCCCTCCGACGAGGATGGGGGACGAAGTCCCCCTCCGAGTTACTCAATCTTCCAGGTGTCGCCGGACACGAGGAGCTTCGCGATGTCGCCAGGTCCGCGGTCGGAGATCGCACGACGCTCCTGCTCGAGGAGGACGTCCTCGTAGACCGGCGCCGGGCGCGCCGTCAACACCCCGACCGGGATCGGGAACTCCGGCGTCCACAGGTCGGCCAGCAGCTTCGCCGCGTTGAGGTTCGCCTCGTCGTGAATCCACAGCGCGCTCTCGGGCACGCTCTTGGCGCTCACGACCTTGGGGATGACGCCGTCCATGACAACCGCCTTGCGATCGTCAGGCGCGCCGAACAGGAGCGGCTTGCCGTGCTCGAGCTTGAGCTCGTGCTGGAGCTTCGACTCCTTCTCGTACACGACGTTCCACGCGAGGTCGTTGTACACGTTGCAGTTCTGCAAGATCTCGAGGAAGCCCGTGCCCTTGTGGTGGGCGGCGCGCTTGAGCATCTCCTCCATGTGCCGGATGTCGCGATCGATGGTGCGGCCGACGAACGTCGCCCCGCAGCCCAGCGCGAAGGAGAGCGGATTGATCGGCCGGTCGGCCGACCCCATGGGCGTGGACTTCGTCACCTTTCCCTGCTCGCTCGTCGGCGAATACTGGCCCTTGGTGAGGCCGTAGATCCGGTTGTTGAAGAGCAGCACCGTCACGTCCACGTTGCGCCGGAGCACGTGCAGCAGGTGGTTGCCGCCGATCGACAACCCGTCGCCGTCACCCGTCACCACGAAGATCTTGAGGTCGGGCCGGGCCAGCTTGAGGCCCGTGGCGATGGCGGGCGCACGCCCGTGGATCGTGTGGAACCCGTAGGTGTTCATGTAGTACGGGAAGCGGCTCGAGCAGCCGATCCCGGAGATGAACACGATGTTCTCCCTGGGAATCTCGAGATCCGGCATGCTCTTCTGCACCGCGGAGAGAATGGCGTAGTCTCCGCATCCCGGGCACCAGCGGACGTCCTGATCCGACTCGAAATCCTTCTTGGTATAGCGACGGGCTTCGGCGGCCCCCGCTCCACTCGCGCTCATGGCTTGCTCCCGATGAGTTGGACGATTGCCTCGTAGATTTCTTCCGACGCCAGCGGCAGACCACGGACGCGGTTGAAACCGACCGCGTCGACCAGATATTCGGCGCGCAGCACGCGCACGAGCTGGCCGCTGTTGATCTCGGGCACGAGCACCTTGCGGTACTCGCGCAGGATGTGGCCCAGATCGGGCGGCAGCGGGTTCAGGTGACGGAGATGAACCGATGCGACCGACCGCCCCTCGGTCTGAGCCCGCTCCACCGCGGCGGTGATCGCCCCGTACGTGCCGCCCCAGCCCACGACCAGCAGGTCCCCGGTGGCCTCCCCGTTGATCGTGGTCGGCGGAATCTCCTGAGCCACGCGCCGCACCTTTTCGGCCCGTGTCTTGACCATGTGGTCGTGGTTCTCGGGATCGTACGAGATGTTGCCGGTCACGTCCTGCTTCTCGATGCCGCCGATGCGATGCTCGAGCCCGGGTGTGCCCGGGCGCACCCACGGTCGCGCCAGCGTGGCCGGGTCGCGCAGATACGGGAAGAACCCATCCGCCGACGTGCGGAACTGGATCTCGATCGGCGGCAGCGTGTTGACGTCGGGGATCAACCACGGCTCGGAGCCGTTGGCCAGGAAGCCATCGCTCAACACGATGACCGGCATCATGTACTTGGCGGCGATGCGCACGGCCTCGTAGGCGACGTAGAAGCAGTCGCCCGGCGTCGCCGGGGCGAGCACCGCCACCGGTGATTCACTGTTGCGACCGTACAGCGCCTGCATCAGGTCGGCCTGCTCGGTCTTGGTCGGCATGCCGGTCGAGGGGCCGGCACGCTGGATGTTGAGGACGACGAGCGGCAGCTCGGCCGTCACGGCCAGACCGATGCCTTCGCTCTTGAGCGCGATGCCAGGGCCGCTCGAGCCCGTCACGCCGATGGCACCGCCGAAGGACGCGCCGATGGCCGCGGTCACCGCCGCGATCTCGTCTTCCGCCTGGATCGTGCGGATGCGGAAGCGCTTGTGCATGGCCAGCTCTTCGAGGATGCCGCTGGCCGGCGTGATCGGATATGCGCCGTAGACGAGGGGAATCTTCGAGCGCTGGGCGGCGGCCAGCAGTCCCCACGCGAGCGCGCGGTTGCCCGTCATCGCCCGGTAGAGGCCCGGAGCCATGTCGGCGGCGTCGACCGTGTAGTGCTCGCCGAAGATCTCGGCCGTCTCACCGAACGCGTGGCCCGCCTTGAGGACGCGCGTGTTGGCCTCGGCGATGTCCATGCTCTTGGCGAACTTCTTGTTGATCCAGTCGAGCGTCGGTTCGAGCGGTCGTGTGTAGATCCACGACACGAGGCCGAGCGCGAAGAAGTTCTTGGTCCGGTCCTTCTCCTTGGTGTTCAGCGCGAGGTCCTTGATCGCCTCGTGCGTGAGCCCGGTCATGTCGACCTTGTGCAGGCGGTAGCGCTCGGCCAGCGCCGGATCGTCGAGCGGGTTCTGGGCGTAGCCGGCCTTGTCGAGGTTGCGCTTGTCGAATGCCGCCGTGTTCACGAGGAGCAGGCCGCCCGGTTTCAGATCGCGAAGGTGCACCTTGAGTGCGGCGGGATTCATGGCGACCAGGCAATCGAGACGATCACCCGGCGTGTACACGCGCTGGCTGCCGAACTGGAGCTGGAAGCTGGAGACGCCGAAGAGGGTGCCCGCGGGTGCGCGAATTTCGGCCGGGAAGTTGGGCAACGTGGCGATGTCGTTGCCGGCCCAGGCGGATTCGGTGGTGAACTGCTCTCCGGTGAGCTGCATCCCGTCCCCGGAGTCCCCGGCGAAGCGGATCACGGCACGTTCCAGCCCCCTGCGCGGCTTCTCGGTGCCCTTGACGGGAGCCACCGTCTCGCTCATCGATCCGTATCCTTTCCTCTGTCGAACTCCCGGCGCATACCCCTTCCGCCAAGTCGCCCCGTCGGGATTCGCGCCGGACTGCGTTTGACTGTCCTCGCTCCTGCCGTCAGGACAGATCACCTGTCATCTTATCGGACTGCGAGCGAAGGAGCAAGGATTGTCGCGCGGTTAGACCATCTCACCGCCTCAGCCCGCGTCGATACGCTCCGGGTGCTTGATCGCATCGCCGGGCGGCAGGTTGAGGACCGCCTCGGGAAACAGATTTGCCAGCCATCGGATCACGTCGGTGACCGTGACGACGCCGATCGGACGGCGGTCGGCGTCGACGAGCGGCACCGTGCGATAGCCCGCGACGCTCATGCAATGCACCGCGTAGGCGACCCGCTGGCCGGCCGAGAGCGCCTCCGGACTCGGCGTCATCACCGCGGATAGCGGCGTCGTCGCCACGTCGCGGCCGACGCCGACGACCCGGCGGAGCACGTCACGCTCGGTGAAGATCCCCGTGAGCCGGCCGTCCGCATCGACGATGAGGACACCCGCCTGCCGCCTGGCCAGCATCGCCTGCACCGCTTCGCCCACCGTCGACGTCGGGCGCAGGCAGATCGGCTCCGCAGCCGAGAGGATCGCGATGGTGTCCCCGAGCAGCGCCCCGCGGATCTCCTGGAGATCCTCCTCGATGTCGCGCGAGCGATCGTCGTCGAAATCCGTCATCCGGCACCTCCAGCCGGCCGAGCGCCGGCTCAGACGCGAATGGTAGTCCCGTGGCGGGGCCACGGCAACGAGATCAGCGCGAGGCGGCCTCGCGTGGGCGAGCGGCCGGCGGGTCCCCGTTCGAAGCCTGCAGAAGCTCGACGAAACGGGTCACCGCCGGTGTCAGCGGTTTCTGCCGGCGATGGATGATGCCGACCGGGCGCACGAGGTCGGAGATTCCGAATGGGAGGACGGCCAGCGTGCGGATTCCGGCTTCCTTCTCCACGGTGTGGCGGGGCAGAATGCTGACCCCGGCCGCGATCATGATCGCCTGCTTGATCGTTTCGATGTTGTCGAACTCCATCACGATGTTCACCTTGACGCCGCGCTGGCGGAGCGCTCGGTCGATCGCCTTGCGGATCGTCAGCTCGCGGTCGAAGGCCACGAATGGCTCGCCATTCAGCTCGGCCGGCGTGACCAGCCGGCGCCGGGCGAGCCGGTGATTCGGGTGGCAGACGAAGGCCATGGGCTCGGCCCGGAGGGGCACGACGGTGAGCGCGCGGTCGGCCGGCGGATACGACATAATCCCCACGTCGGCCTCATCCCTGAGGACCGCCTCCACGACCTTGTGGGGATGCAGGCACTCCAGCTGGACGCGCGCGTTCGGATAGAGGGACATGAAACGCTGCAAGTGGTGGCTCATGTCGTGAAGACCGACCGAGTAGATCGCGGCGACCCGCACCGTGCCGTCCACGCGGGCCTTCACCGAGGCGACCTCGGCCTTGGCCTTCTCCCACGTCTCGAGCAGCGAGCGGCAGGCCTCGTAGAACGTTTGCCCCTCGGGCGTGACCACGAACGGCCGCTTCGTCCGATCAACCAGCGCCACGCCCAGCTCCCGCTCGAGCTGCTGCACGGCCTGACTGGCCGCCGACTGCGAGACGAAGCTCTGCTCGGCGCCGCGCGAGAACGAGCGGAGACGGACGATGTCGCAGTAGAGGCGCAGGGTCTCGAGGTGCACAGGCGTGAGTCTATCATTAGCATTTCTAATTCACATCATATGATTTTTTCGGGCTGACTTATGCTCGTCGGGCCGGTAGTATCGTGCATCCGTTCACAAGGTGATGGAGTGCCCATGATGGAGCCGCACCAGCCCGGACCGCCGCCCGCTCAAGGTCTCTACGATCCCCGCCACGAGCACGACGCCTGCGGCGTCGGCTTCGTCGTCGACATCAAGGGACGAAAGTCGCACGCCATCGTGCGCCAGGCGCTCAAGGTCCTGATCAACCTCCTGCACCGGGGCGCCTGCGGGTGCGAGCCGAACACCGGCGACGGCGCCGGCATCCTGTTGCAGATGCCCGACAAATTCCTGCGCAAGGTGTGCGCGCCGCTCGGCCTCACGCTGCCGGCGGCGACGGAGTACGGCGCCGGCCTCACGTTCCTGCCCCGCGACTATCTCCAGCGCGACAAGGTGCAGACGCTGATCCAGACCCTCGTGGTCGAGGAAGGCCAGCGCTTCCTGGGCTGGCGCGACCTGCCCACCGACGATCGCCACCTGGGCGCCACCGCGCGCTCGGTGGAGCCGGTCATGAGGCAGATGTTCATCGGGCGCGGCCCCGGTGTGCGAGACCACGCCCACTTCGAGCGCAAGCTCTACGTCATCCGCAAGCGCATCGAGAACGCGGTCGACGCGATGGACTTCACCGAGAAGAAGCTCGTGTACGTGCCGAGCCTCTCCTCGAACACGCTCATCTACAAGGGCATGCTCTCGGCCGACCAGATCGAGGGCATGTTCCCCGATCTCACCGACCCCGACGTCGAGTCGGCGCTGGCCCTCGTCCACCAGCGGTTCAGCACCAACACCTTCCCGTCGTGGCCGCTGGCCCACCCGTATCGCTTCGTGGCCCACAACGGCGAGATCAACACGCTGCGCGGCAACATCAACTGGATGCGCGCGCGGGAAGCGCTCTGCCGGTCCGACGTCCTCGGCGAGGACCTGGCCAAGGTGTTCCCGGTGACCCGCGAGGGGCTCTCGGACTCGGCGACCTTCGACAATGTGCTCGAGTTCCTGGTCATGAGCGGGCGCTCTCTGCCGCACGCGATCCTCATGATGATTCCCGAGCCCTGGCAGAACCACGAGTCGATGAGCCCGGAGCGGCGGGCGTTCTACGAGTACCACGCCTCGCTCATGGAGCCGTGGGACGGCCCGGCGTCCATCGCCTTCACCGACGGCACGGTGATCGGCGCCGTGCTCGACCGCAACGGCCTTCGCCCCTCGCGCTACTACGTGACCAGGGACGACCTCGTCATCATGGCCTCGGAAGTCGGCGTGCTCGACATCGCGCCGGAGAACGTCCTCACCAAGGGACGACTGCACCCAGGCCGGATCTTCCTGGTGGACACCGCACAGGGCCGGATCATCGCCGACGAGGAGATCAAGGCCCAGCTCGCCGCCGAGAAACCGTACGGGGCGTGGCTGCGTGAGAACCTCGTCCGCCTCGAGGATCTCCCGGCCCAGCCGGTCGCCGAGGCCGATCACGAGAGCGTCCTCACGCGCCAGATCGCCTTCGGCTACACGCACGAAGACGTGCGCCTGCTGCTCGCGCCGATGGCCAAGAACGGCGAGGAGCCCCTCGGCTCCATGGGCACCGATACCGCGCTGGCCGTGCTCTCGGACAAGCCGCGGCCGCTCTACGACTATTTCAAGCAACTCTTCGCGCAGGTCACCAATCCACCGCTCGATCAGATCCGTGAAGAGCTGGTGACGTCCATGGAATCGACGGTGGGGCCCGAGCGGAATCTCCTCGCGCCCGAGCCCGAGTCGTGTCGCCAGATCAATCTCAACGATCCCGTGCTCTCGAACGAGGACGTCGCCAAGCTCCGCCACGTGGCCCATCCCTGGTTCAAGTCCACCACGCTCCCGATGCTGTTCGAGATCGCGGACGGCGCGCCCGGGCTCGAGCGCGCGATCGAGGACCTGCAGCACCGGGCCAGCGAGGCGATCGCGGCCGGTCACAACGTCATCATCCTGTCCGACCGCGGCGTCACCCGCGAGCGGGCCGCCATCCCGAGCCTGCTCGCCACCGCGGCCGTGCATCACCATCTCGTGCGAGGCGGCGAACGCACACGCTGCGGCCTCGTCATCGAGACGGGCGATGCGCGCGAGGTCCACCACATGGCCCTGCTGATCGGCTATGGCGCGGGTGCCGTCAATCCGTGGGTGGCCTTCGAGACGCTCGACGACATGATCGCCCAGGGCATCCTGGTCGGCGTCGATCACGACAAGGCGGTCAAGAACTACATCAAGGCGCTCAACAAGGGGATCCTCAAGGTCATGGCCAAGATGGGGATCTCGACGCTGCAGAGCTATTGCGGCGCCCAGATCTTCGAGGCCATCGGCCTCCACCGCGACGTCGTCGACACCTACTTCACCGGCACCGCGTCCCGCGTGAGCGGCATCGGCATCGACGTGATCGCCGAGGAGGTGCGGCTCCGTCACGAGCGGGCCTTCCCCACCCGGCCCGTGGGCGAAGCCGAACTGGACTGGGGCGGTGAGTACCAGTGGCGGCGCGACGGCGAGTACCACCTGTTCAATCCCGACACCGTCTTCAAGCTCCAGCACGCCACTCGCGCCGGCCAGTACACGGTCTACCGCGAGTACACGAAGCTGGTGGACGACCAGTCGCGGCGCCTGGCGACGCTGCGCGGCCTGATCGAGCTGCAGCCGGCCGCCACGCCGATTCCGCTCGACGAGGTCGAATCGGTCGCGTCCATCCTGAAGCGCTTTGCCACCGGCGCGATGTCGTACGGCTCCATCAGCCAGGAGGCCCACGAGACGCTCGCCATCGCCATGAATCGCCTCGGCGGCAAGTCGAACACCGGCGAGGGCGGCGAGGACGCCGTGCGCTATCGTCGCGATCCCAACGGCGACTCGCGCCGCAGCGCCATCAAGCAGGTGGCCTCGGCGCGCTTCGGCGTGACCAGCGAGTATCTCGTCAATGCCGACGACCTCCAGATCAAGATGGCCCAGGGCGCCAAGCCTGGCGAGGGCGGCCAGCTCCCCGGGCACAAGGTCTATCCGTGGATCGCCAAGGTGCGCTTCGCGACGCCGGGCGTGGGCTTGATCTCCCCGCCACCGCACCACGACATCTACTCGATCGAGGATCTGGCCCAGCTCATCCACGATCTGAAGAATTCGAATCCGAGGGCGCGCATTCACGTGAAGCTGGTGGCCGAGGTCGGCGTCGGCACGGTCGCCGCGGGCGTGGCCAAGGCCCACGCCGATGTCGTGCTGATCTCCGGCCACGACGGCGGGACCGGTGCCTCGCCGCTCACGTCGATCAAGCATGGTGGTGTCCCGTGGGAGCTCGGTCTCGCCGAGACCCAGCAGGTGCTCGTGCTCAACAAGCTACGTGATCGGATCGTCGTTCAGGTCGATGGTCAGATGAAAACGGGCCGCGACGTCGTCATCGCCGCCCTGCTCGGGGCCGAGGAGTTCGGGTTCTCCACGGCTCCGCTCGTCGTCATGGGCTGCATCATGATGCGGGTCTGCCATCTCAATACCTGCCCGGTCGGAGTCGCCACGCAGGACCCCGAGCTCCGCAAGCGCTTCAACGGCACGCCGGAGTTCGTGGAGACCTTCTTCCGCTACATCGCGGAGGAGGTTCGCGAGTACATGGCGAGCATGGGCTTCCGGACCATGGACGAGATGATCGGCCGGGCCGACCGTCTGAATTTCAAGCCGGCCCTCGAGCACTGGAAGGCGCGCGGCCTCGACCTGTCACCGATTCTGTACCAGCCCGACGTGCCGGCCACCGTGGGCCGCCACTGCGCGGTCGCGCAGGACCACGGGCTCCACCGGGCCCTCGACCACACGACGATCATTCCCGCCTGCCGTGAGGCGATCGAGTACGGCAAGCGTGTGGAGCTGACGCTGCCCATCCGCAACGTGAATCGCACGGTCGGCACCATGCTCGGCTACGAGGTCACGTCCCGCTGGGGCGGCGGCGGCCTGCCCGACGACACCGTCAAGATCCACTTCACCGGCTCGGCCGGGCAGTCGTTCGGCGCGTTCGTTCCGCGCGGCATCACCTTCATGCTGGAGGGCGACGCCAACGACTACTGGGGCAAGGGACTGTCGGGCGGGCGGTTGATCGTCTTTCCGCCGCGGCGCTCGACCTTCACCCCCGAGGAGAACATCATCATCGGTAACGTGGCCCTCTACGGCGCGACCGGTGGTGAGGCGTTCGTCCGCGGCGTCGCCGGCGAGCGCTTTGCCGTCCGCAACAGCGGCGCTCACGCCGTCGTGGAAGGCATCGGCGACCATGGCTGCGAGTACATGACGGGCGGCCGCGTGGTCGTGCTCGGGCGCACGGGACGCAACTTCGCCGCCGGCATGTCGGGAGGCATTGCCTACGTCCTGGACGTCGCCGGTGACTTCAAGCGACGCTGTAACGTCGGTATGGTCGACGTCGGGCCGCTCGATCAGCCGGAGGACATCGAGCTCGTCGGCAACCTCATCGAGCGCCACGTCGCGGCGACCGGCTCCGCCTATGCCGCCCGACTGCTCTCGAGCTGGCGCGAGGCCCAGTCGCGCTTCGTCAAGGTCATGCCCAAGGACTACAAGCGGGTGCTGCTGGCCGAGGCGCGGGCGCGCGGCGAAGGCCGGGAGCCGACGTTTGCCGAGCTCGTGGGCGCCACGAGTGGGTAAGGTCACCGGCTTCCTTGAGATCAAGCGCAAGAAGTGGCCGACCCGGCCCGTGACCGAGCGCCTCCACGACTGGCGTGAGGTCTACCTCCCCTACCCGGAGCCCGACCTCAAGAGTCAGGCGGCCCGCTGCATGGACTGCGGCATTCCCTTCTGCCACCAGGGGTGCCCGCTCGGCAACCTCATCCCCGACTGGAACGACCTGGTCTATCGCGATCACTGGCACGAGGCGATCCAGCGGCTGCACGCCACCAACAACTTCCCCGAGTTCACCGGCCGGCTGTGCCCGGCGCCCTGCGAGGGATCGTGCGTGCTCGGGATCAACGACGATGCCGTTCACATCAAGGCCGTCGAGGTCTCGATCATCGAGCGCGCGTTCGGCGAGGGGTGGATCGGGACGCAAGGGCCTGCCGTGCGCACGGGCAAGAAGGTGGCGGTCGTCGGGTCAGGGCCGGCCGGCCTCGCGGCCGCCGAGCAGCTGAATCGCGCCGGTCACTGGGTGACGGTGTTCGAGCGCTCCGACCGGATCGGCGGCCTCCTGCGCTACGGCATCCCCGAGTTCAAGATGGAGAAAAAGTTCCTCGACCGACGGTTGCGGCTGATGGAAAAGGACGGCGTGGTGTTCCAGCCCAACGCCGCCATCGGC
>Ga0209802_1000042_pt1 | contig 78137 bp, 70 predicted proteins | sample GraSoiAngelo_129_FD_185886 | JGI IMG/M metagenome (GOLD analysis project Ga0209802, IMG submission 185886) | Grasslands soil microbial communities from the Angelo Coastal Reserve, California, USA - 14_0927_12_40cm (SPAdes) (version 2) | ecosystem: Environmental > Terrestrial > Soil > Grasslands ...
CGCGCCCGTCGCACCGACCCACGAGACCGCGCGATCGATCCGTGGCACACTACTGTCCCCGCCAGGGCTTTCGATGACGAAACGATACTCATAGACGGTGTCATTGACGGCTCCGAGTCGGAGCGGGACGACCCCGGTCGCGCAGTTTCCTTCGTTCCCACGATCTCGCGCCATGAGAGCCCACCGCTGCTTGATGACGTCTCGAGCGGCGCTGGTGTCCTCGGCCACGACAATCGCGATCGCGTAAACCGGATGGAGCTCCGAATGCCCCTGGTGCACCGCGTCGAGATTGAAGAGGCCGGTGACGATGGCCCGACCCGGACCCAGGAGTGAGTCCACTCGTGTGATCGACGACGTGTCCGCGATTTCGCCGAGCGCAAGGCTGTCCAGCAGTCTCCACCACGCCCCCTGCCCCGCGGGCAGGCGGTTGGTGGTCTCCCGATAATCGAACTCCAGATGGATACTTCGGAGAATGCTGTCTTGGTCCTTGCCCGTGCTCGCCGAGTTCCAGCGCGTGACCGGCCAGTTGGCGGCGGAAACCAGCTCAAAGGTGAGATCGTAGTCTCCGCCCGTCCCGCGCAACGATCCAGCGTAGCGCAGGATTCCCGTCAGCGTGACAGGAAACCAATTGACGTGGCCGTGTACCGAACCGTCTTCCGCGGGTTGTCCGCACAGCACCCCGCCCATTCGTAGGGTGCGAGGCTCGTTGAGGCGGAGGATGCGGCGCTGTAGGGCGCTGAAACAAGCCGTGTCTCGCAGCAGCATTTGCCGATACCCCGGCGTTCCGTGCTCCGCCAGAATACCGCACTGGTCCACGGGATCGAGCGTCGGTGGAAGGGCGGCGGAGTCTCCCCAGCTGGGGTTCAGGAGCAAGCCGTTCGCGTCGCGACGGCTGCCGACCAGATCGAAGCGCGCGCCTGCCGGCGTTTGGCCATGCGACGGCCAACTCACCGCGCAGGCAAGCCCGGCGAGAAGCCAAACGACTCTGGTGTTGTCCATGATCGCACCAACGAAATCAGGGGTCACGGCGGCCCGGGTGAGCATCCCACTGCCTCCCTCTCGGGTCCTTCAGGAATCCTGACTCGATACCTCCCACGGCTCGCGCCCGACCACCGGAGCTCCCACGTCGCGAGACCGCGGTGTCGCGCCTGCAAGCGAAGCTCCAACATTGGATCGTCATCCCAGCTCTCGACCGAACCGGCGGCGGCGGCGGCGGCGGCGACCACGATCTCCACTCGAGGGCGAGCGGCGACGTCCCCAGTGGAGACGGGCCAGTCTCGGACGGCGCCGAGCGCGAGCCGTGCATACAGCGTGTCACCCGAGCACCACGCCGTGTCGATCGTGCTCCGTGGAGCCCGCTTCGCGGGCTTGCGGGGCACGATGTCGCGTGAGTGCCCGACTACGGCGACAATCCGGGCTGCATGAGAGGGCGGGAGGCTGTCGCCGCTCGAGACGCTGGCGGCGAGCTCAGCGAGGGTGCGGCCGAACATGGCCGCCTCGCCGGGGCCGTACAGAGTGGATCCGCCTTCGTAGTATTGGGCGGTGTACTCCTCCGGCGTCGTGATGTACTCGAGGTAGCCGTTGGTCAGACCCATGATCAGCGCGGCGCTCACCGGCAGTCGGCGTTCCCGCGCCGCCGCCAACATCTGCTCCCGCATCCGCCGGCCGGCGGTCGTCGTCACCTCCCCGGGGAGCGTGCCGATCAGCCGATCGCCCAGCCGGAGGACGCTCACCTGGGCGAAGGACGGGAGCGCGCCGGCGACGGCGACCTTGTTGAGCCACTCCCCGAACAACCCGTCCAGCAGCTCGCGCTTCTGCGCCTGACAGCCGGGCGCGTCGGGATTGGCGGATCCCTCCTCGAGACCGACCGGGAATGCACCGAACAGCCGCCACCCTTGCATCCGCGAATGGGAGTCGTCCGCCCCGGCCAGCGCCGACATGCCCACCGCGGGCGTCGGACACAGGTGCAACACGGTCGCACTGTCGCGCAGCGACAAGGTGACGAACGCGCGAGCGAGCTCCATCCGGTCGATGAGGGCGCCGCCCAGCGCGTCGAACAGCGCGCTGGCGCTGTCCCCGAGCGCCTCGCCGATTCGCACGACGGCTTCGCGCGCGGCGTGCTGGCAGGCCGCGACGTGCGCGGCGCTCGGGGGCCGCCATTGCCACAGGGAACGGGTGAAGGGCCCGTCGAGCGCGGGAAGCACGGCGAGCACGGGCACGGCGCACCGGCTCTGGGGCGGCCACGCGGGCGACACGTCGCCTTCGGTCCCGTTGGCGAACAGGTGGAACGCTCGCGGCACAAATGGCCGGTCGCTGTGGTGATTGAGGTCGCGGTCGATGTGGCGCTCGAGCTGCCGTTCCACGATGCCGTGAATGTCCGCGTCCAAGAGGTCGTTGGCGGGCGCGTTGCCGGTACCGTGCATCGCGAAGATGCTGAACGCGCCGGAGGGCCGATACCGGCCGGTGGCCGGATCGAGCTGGTCGACCCGAAGCATGGCCAACTCCGGATCCACCAGGCGGTACTCCGGAAACAGCGTGCTCGGCGCATCGGGCCGCGCCGCGGGTGGGGGAATGTTGTGCAGCATCGCGGGTAGACTGCGGATCCGGGTGTAACCCCAGACCGCCCGGCTGCCCCAGGCCACCCGGGCCGCTCGCAGGTCCGCCACCGCCGCGTGCACGGCGCGCGCGATGCGCGCGGTGAGCGAGTCCAACATCAGCGGGTCGAAGCCCACCACCGAGCTGCCCTGGTCGTTGTAGGCGGCGGCCTCGAAGTAGTGGCCCGGGCCAGCGTGGGTGTGAGTCGCCGCGATGACCAAGCGATCCACGCCGATGCCGTCGGTCCGGGCCGTCAGGGCGGCGACCCGGCGGTGCAGCAGCGCGGACCCGAGCGGAAAGTCGGCGACCACGAGCGCCAACCGGTTGCCTTCCCCATCGGCGAGCACCAGGACCCGGGCGTACAAGCGCAAGCGATAGCCGCGCGCGGCGGCGCCCTCGGGTCCGTTTCCCGCGAGGCCCACGCCCGGGGGCGGGGTGATGTCGACGCGGGCAAAACCGGCGCGCAGCCCTGTCCCGAGCATTGGCCGGGGCGGGGGACTGAGGGAGGCGGGCAGCTCGAGCCGCGCGGGAGCGCACGACGCCACGGCCGCGGCCACTGCCCCCCACGAGACCACGCAGCGCGGCGTCATCGCAGGCCCCGCGCTTCCCCGCCCAGCAAGACGGTCGCGCTCATCCATAGCCACCCGCCGAGGTCGCGGGTCCGGCCGACGCCGTTCACCCGCGTGGCATCATCCATGTTGAGCTGCACTCGGAAGCCCGCGGCGACGGTGGTCCACCCCACGCCGGGAGTGCGCCTGGCCCGCAGCTCGAATGCCGCCCCGACGCCGGCGTGCGTAACTCCGCGGCCGGCGAAGTTTGCCACTCGGCCGGGCCGACTCGGATCGGGCCCCTGTCCGAGGTTCAATCCGACGTCGCCGTCGACGAAGGCGAAGACAAAGGGAGGAAACGGCCAGGCCAAGGCGGGCGTACTCGCCGAGTAGCGCAGGAACGTGCCCCGGACCCGGTCCACGTCGGACCAGACTTCCAGAGAGGAGTTGAGGTAGGTGCCCGTGGTGGACACGGCACCGTACCACTCCGTGGTGTTGTGCCCCGGTCCCAGACCGCCGCGCGTGGAGTCACCATGAAACAGATAGCGAACCACGCCTGCGTGCACGCGCGCGGCCCCCATCCCCCAGACCGCCCGGCCCCACACGTCGTCCTCACCCAGATGCCCGTCACCGGCGCCGCACTCCGAGAGCTCCCCACTCGCGACGCGGTCCAGCTCGTAGTGACGTACCGCTCCCCCCTCGAGCGAAAGGCGGCCCAGCCGGAACCCCGTTGCGAACGATGGCTGCAGCAGCGTGCCGGCTGCCCGGGAGATGCCGTGCCATACGTAGCGGTTGCTGAAGGAGACGTCGAAGCGAGCGGACAGCTGCGCTGCGGCGGACGGTAAAAGCGCGACCAAGCCTGTGAGACCTAACCGGACGGCACGCACGACGGCTACCCTCCGCACGCGCGACTCTGAGCTATGATCGAGGGTCGCCCGGCACAGAGCAAGGGCGGTTTTGCGGCATCGAGGGGCGGAAACGCGACAGCTACGGTACCCTCTCCCAATGGTCCACGAAGGTCCCGAAGACTCCCTTGCCCGTTGCCGTCATCTTGCTTCCCTCGAACACGACCGCGGGCTCGCCGTGCAACGGCATCTGTATCTCCATCCGCGTCCCCTTGATCGTCACGGGCGACGCGCCGCTCGCTGGCGACAAGTCGTAGCTCGCCCCCTTGCCGCCGATCTCGTCGTTGACCTGGAAGAAGATGCTCTTCTCGCGATACTCCTTTGGGGTTAGCTCGTAACTCGCGATGTACGAGACGGAAAACAACTTCCCCTGCGCATCCTTCCAGTAGATGTTGAAGTTGCGGTACCCCTTCGCGTAGGTAAGCAAACCGTCGATCGACGGCGGAATCAGCTTCGATCCATCGGGCAGATCGCGCGACACCAGCCGATAGGTGCCCTTCAGTTTCGGCTGCTTGGGAGGCGGAACCGCGCCGGTGAGGAGGATGAGCGACAGAGCAGCGAGAGCGAAGTCGGCACGCATTGCGCCCTCCGGGTGAGGAGTGAGGCGCACAACATGGCGCTGGCGAGTTGCCGAGGTAAGGGGTCGGCAGCAAGATACGCGCTGGGCCGGTCCGCCGCGGGCGGCGCGTACTGGTTCATGCGCGAGCCGAACGGCGACGCGCGCACCGCTGCCGGAGCCATTGCATCCGGTTCAGAGTAGTCCCTTCGAAGCTTTCTGTGGCTTCGGCACGTTCATCCGAACCGCGTGGCGCGCCACAGCGCCAGGCCGCCCGCCGCGAGGAACGCGACCAGCGCAAGCAGCAGGGCGGCCGCCCAGCCCCAGTCGAGCGCGAGCGCGGGCACGCGGGCAACCGCGGCGAATCCCACGAAGACCGCACTCGTGCCGGCGACGATCAGCCAGTCGAGCGGGCCGCGGCGGGTAGGGCGGCCGGTGCCCCTCGAGTCTTCGCCCGCCATCCCCGCCGCCACGTAGGCCGGATCCACGCCGTAGCGAGCGCTTTCGCGCGCCCCCGCTTCCTGCCAGCGGCGGTGCTCGCGGCCGGGCGCCGTGGCGAGCGCAATCGCGCCCGCCCCCACGGCCATCAAGAGCGAGCCCCCGACCACCCGCCAGTACAGCGCCGGGTCGCCGCCTTTGAGCTCGCCGAATACGAAGACTCCCCAGATGAGTCCCCACAGCTGGTTCGTGTTCGAGAGCGGGATGCCGCGGCTGATGCCCACGTACTTGGCCGCGTACTGTTGGAACAGGTCACCCACGACCCACACGAACCCGGCGAGTAGCAGCCAGAACAGCACGTCGCGGCTCCGAGCGAGCTCCTGCCACAGGGGGTCCAGCCCACCCGAGAAGCTCAGGGCGAGCGCCGTCATCATGCCGAGCTCCCCGATCGTGAAGAACGCGACGAACGAGAGCGGATGCATCCCGGTGAGGTATGCCTTGCGGTAGGGGATGTACATCGTGCCCCAGAGGGCGCCGGCGGCGAGCGCGGCGGCGACGCCGCGCAGCGCGTTGCCCCCGGGCGCGTGGGCCGACGACGCGACCGCGAGCAGCGTGGCGCCGGTGAACATCAGGACCGCGCCCCCCAGCACGCCGAGCCAGCGAGCGGACCCCGCATCGCGCAGCTCGTTGAAGAGCAGCGTGCCCCAGAGGATGCCAAGCAGGCTGTTGGCGTTCCACAACGGGAACGCGATGGCGAGCCCGATGTCCTTGATCGCGAAGATCGTCAGCGTGTTCGCGACCGCCCACAAGCAGCCCGCCAAGGCGGCCCAGACGATGAGGTGGGGGGCCTGCCGGACGTCATCCCGTACGGCGGCGGTGCCGCGCACCAGGGCGGGGAGGCTCCAGCGCGCCAGGAACACACCGAGCACCATCATGAAGGAAATCACGACGGGCGGGATGCCGAGCGTGACGAGCTTGGTGGGTGCCTCGGCCGCGCCGAGCCACGCCCCCGCCGCGAACCCCGAGAGAGTGCCCACACGCTGCAGCCGGCGCAGCCGCGCCGGATCGAGCTCGGTCAGGCGATCCACCGCAGCACGAGCAGCCCCGCGAGGAGCACCGCGACCGGGATCCAGAAATGGATGTCGCCGAGCAGCGCGCGCCAACGGACGGGTGGCGGTTGCACGGGGAGAACATGGCCGCTGTACGTCGCCCCGGCTAGCGGGCGCAAGCCGGCGCGACGAGCGTTCGGGCCTTCGCCGCAATCGGCTTCGTGTTATTCTGCGCAAGCACGGCATTGAACGCCGCGAGCGCCGCGCCGTTGATCCCGGTCCACGTCGTTACCACGGTCTGGAGGTCCCTGCAGCCGGCGACGTAGGCGGCCTGCATCGCCGGGGTGGGCGCCAAGTCGCCATTCTCGAGCGCGTTGATCTGGCGCACGAGATTCTCGTTCACACTCACGAACGTCGGCGCCGGCCGGGCGCCGCCTCCGAAGAAGCCACCTCCCCCGCCTCGCCCGCCCTCCGGGTCGCCGCCTACCTGGGCGAGCGTCGAGTCGAAAGCCCGCGTCGCCGCGACCACCGCGGCGGGCAGATGTGACGCGGTATCCGCCACCACAGCGGCGCGCAGCGCCGCGACTTGATGGTAGCCCTCCCACGCCGCTCTCATGCCGGCGACGAGCTTCATCTGTAAGTCGTACTGCGCGCGCAGGTCCGCGACCCGGGTGGGAGAGCGGGGATCGTTCACAACCGTCACGTTCTGCGTGTAGGCTTTGCCGCCCACGCTCAGCTTGAGCGTGTAGACACCCGGGGTCACGAGCGGCCCCTCGGGGGACGGGGGCGTCAGCCCTGGGTTGGCGTTGATCTCGAACGTGTGGGCCAACGCCAGCGGGGCCTCGGCGCGCAGATCCCAATTCACCCGGTTGGTGCCGGCCGCGGTGGGGAGCGGCCGCGGCGTGGCGATCCAGAAATTGGGCTCGGGGGGCTGCGCGGCCTCCTTCACCGGCTCGACCGGCGCGCCCGAGAGATGGCGCACCACTGCGCCGCCCGCGTCCAGGACGTCGAGCGCAATCTCGCCTACCGGCGGTGCCGCTAGGTAGTAATAGATGATCGCGCCGTCGGGCGGGTTGAGGGCGTGCGGGACTTCGGGCGGGAACGGCGTGTCCGCGCCCACGTTGCGGCGCACGCGCATGGCGTCCCCGGGCGCGAACAGATGCACCGGCTCACGCATCGTGGCGGGCGTGATCTGGCGCAGCGGCGAATAATCGTCCAGCACCCAGATGCCGCGGCCGTAGGTGCCGACCACCAGGTCGTTGCCGTGAATCACGAGGTCGCGATACGACGTGGTGGGGAGATTGAGCTGCAGCGACTGCCAGTCGTCCCCATCGTCGAACGAGACGTACATCCCGCTCTCCGTGCCCGCGAACAGGAGCCCCGCCTGCTTGGTGTCCTCGCGGATCACCCGGGCGAAGCTGCCGCTCGGCTGGTCCGTGGGCAGGCCGTGCACGATCGCCGTCCACGTCTTGCCGTAGTCGCGCGTCCGGAAGAAGTACGGCTTGTAGTCGCCGGTGACGTGAAAGTCGACCGCGGCGTAAGCGGCGGCTGGATCGAAGTGCGACGCGTCGATCGCCAGGATGTCGCCCCGCCCCGAGACCGGCAGGTCGGGAATTGACACGTCGTCCCACGTCTTGCCCTCGTCCTTGGTCAGCTTGATCAGGCCGTTGTTGGTCCCGACCCAAATCACGCCCCGCCGTACGGTGGACAGCGCGAGCGACTGGATCGCGCCCCCGATGGGGGCGCCGGGAGCGCCGCGCCCGCGCACGCTGTCAGGGGGCGGCGTGACGTCCTTCGGGTAGCCCAGGTCAGGGGACAGCTTGGTCCAGTGCATCCCCCCATCGGTCGTGGCCATCACGAACTGGAATCCCGTGATCAGCTCGTGCTGGTTCCACGGCGCGAAGGCGAGGGGCTGTGAGATCGTGGTCCGTCCGTACAGCGCCGGATCGACATTGGGACTCACATTGATCCACTGCTCGCTCGGGGAGGTGATCTTCAGGATCCCCAAGCCGCTCGCGTACACGATGTTGGGGTTCAAGGGATCGGGAATCGTGGTGCCCCACTCCCACCCGGATACCGGATTCCAATCGAGCGGCGTCACGGCACCCAAGTTGCCGCGGCTGCGCGTGCGGATGGCGCCCGCGTCCTGCTGCGACCCGTACACCCAGTAGGGATACGAGTTGTCGACCGTGATGTGATAGATCTGGTCGGTCGACTGATTGTACCAGGAGCTCCAGGTCGCACCGCCGTCGAGCGTGACCACGGCGCCCTGATCGAGCCCCATGAGGATGCGCTGGCCGTTGGTGGGGTCGATCCACATCTGCTGCGGGTCGTCGCCGCCGGGGGCGCCCTTGAAGCCGGTGAACGTGTTGCCGCCGTCGGTGGACTTGTAGCTGGATGTGTTGATGGTGTACACGACGTCGGGGTTCTTAGGGTCGACGTAGACGCCGCAGTTGTAGCCCCCTTGGCCGTTGGCGATGCGCCGGTCGGCGGCGTCCATCTGGCGCCATGTGGTGCCGCCGTCGTCGGAGCGGTACAGGCCGAAGTTGCCGATCACGAACATGCGCTGCCCGTTGGTATTCATCGCCACGGCCACCGACGTCCGGCCGGTGAGCCGCGGCAGCCCGCCTCCCGTGATCTCGCGCCATGTGAGACCCTTGTCCGTGGATTTGAAGAGCTTCGTCTGGGTGGGGCCCGCCCCACCTGCACCTGCGCCACCGCCTCCACCACCTCCTGCCGCCGCCGGTACTCGGGCCGGGCCCGTGATGGGCGTGACGTAGTGCCGCACGCTGGTCGCGAGGACCACGTCGGGGCGGTCGCCGGCCCAGGTGACCTTCTGCAGGCCCGTCGAGTCGTCCACGTACAGCGTCCTGGTCCACGTCTTGCCACCGTCGGTCGAGCGGAACACGCCGCGGCTCTCGCTCTTCTTATGGACGTCTCCCTGGGCCGCGATCATCACCAGGTTGGGATCGTGCGGATCGACCAGGATCGATGGGATCTGCTTGGTCGAATCGAGGCCGAGGTGTTGCCAAGTCCTGCCGGCGTCGACCGACTTGTAGACGCCGTTGCCTTCATTGATGCCGCCGCCCGAGATCAGGTCGCCCATCCCGACGTAGATCAGGTTCGGGTCGGAGGGGGCGACTTCGACCGCGCCGACCGACGACGCGGCGGTGATGGCGTCGAACATGGGCGTCCAGGTTTCGCCGGCGCTGGTGGTTTTCCAGACGCCGCCAGCCGGGAGTCCCGCGTAGAAGACGCCGGGCTGGCCGATCGCGCCGGAGACGGCGGAGATGCGGCCGCCGCGGAACGGCCCCAGGTTGCGCCAGGCGAGCCCGGAGAGCAGGCTGGGTTCGACCGGTGGGTGAGCGCGAGGAGCGTGGGCGGCGAATGTACCGAGTGTGACCAGGAGCAGTGCGAAGCCGGGGAAGCGGCGCGGGAGGGTGGTGCGTGCGATCATGTCGGACGATCTCGCGAGGTGTGGGAGTGGCGGCAAGTAATCATACGGGTGGGTTGGGCGGCGCGTTAGCGGCGCCCTGACCTCGGGGGCACCGCCCGGGGGTCAGCCGGGCTGCGAGATTGCTAAGGCCGTGCGGGCTGCAGCGGGACGACGGCCCCCGAGCCGGAGTGGGTTCACCGCCGCTCTGAGGCCGGCGTCGCACAATGTCCCGCCCACAGTCGGCAGGGCGTTATTTCGGTCGGATGGTGATGGGAACGATCGTGGTGCCCCAATGCAACCGTAACACGGTCGAGTCGGGGGCGACGATAGGAAAGTAGAAGGCGAGCACTTCCATGTGTGCGCCCTGCTCGGGCGCGACGCTGATCCGCAGCAGGTCGAGCGCCTCTCCCGGATACTGCGTATGCCACACGTCCACTCCGCGGCTCAGGATCAGCGTCCAGGGCTTGGGTGGCTCCTCGGGAACGGTCCAGAGGGTGTAGCGGCCCGCCGGGACGTCGTGGCCTGCGATGGTGACGGCGCGGCTGAAGGCGATCGTCGTGGCCGAGTCCGCGCCCGGGTGCCAGATGTGTCCCCAGCGGACGAGATCGCCGAACAGCCGCCGCCCGCGCGCCACCGGGCGGTTGTAGGTAACCGCGATATCAGTGTTGCCCACGCGCTGCGTGACCGAGCCGTGCTGGCTCGCGGGAATGCGTTGGGCCGATGAGGCCCGCGCCACGAAGGTGGCCAGGAGCCAGAAAAGCGGGGCCCGGAGAGGCATCATCACCCTGCTACGCGCGCTGAAAGTGTAGCGGGTCTCTCAAGTTCTGGAGCTCCCGGTAGTAATAGAGGGCGGTGGGGCGCCGGCCCTTGAACCGCAGGTCTCCGAGGAACTCGAGCTCTTGCGGAGTCGCCGTCCCGCTCAACGAGGGATCCGCCAGGAATTCCTGGAACCCCGGCTCCGGCCGGGCCTCCCGCTCCACGAACTCGAACCGCTTCACTCGCTCAGCCTCCGGCCGTCGGTGCAGGACGATCTCGAGGCTGAAGGTCGCGAGATCGATATCCCACGAGTCGATCAGCGAATCGAGGACTGCGAGGTGCCTGGCTGACAGGTGGAAGATATCGGTCGCGAGGCTGGCGACCTCGAGCAGCTGCTTCGCGACGAGCCGCTCCAGCTCGCCGAAGGGCTGTCGCTCGAAGATCGCGAGGATTTGTTTCGCCTTCGCGGAGCTGCATTTGCGCAAGATCAGGTCGCGCACGCGAGGGAACAGGGGTTCGGGCGTGTCCCCCAGCTGCCGCTTCAGTTCCTGCTTGCGCGCGAGCTCCGCCACCCGCGCGAGCTCGCCGTCCGGCAGCTTCAGGAACCGGTCCATTCGGTCGTAGATGTCGGTGCGGTTAGGCGCGGGGGGGGCCTTTTTCCGGGTGAGCAGCTGCGAGACGTACGACTCCGTCACCCGGGCCGCACGGGCGAGGTCGCGCTGCTCCAGTCCCAGCTCGTCTAATCGCTCCCGGATCACGAAGGCCACGTCCACGGTACGGTCTCCTCGCACGGTCAGGTCATTGACTGACAGGGGGCCTTACCAGGATGGCTCGCGCCCGCTGTCAGACGACGGTCGGGGCCTCGTCGTCGAGCCAGCCCAGCCGGTTTTGCAGGTGCGCTTGCACGGGACCCGTGATGACTCCGCGCTGGAGCGCGTCGGCGAGCGCCGCCGTGGCGACGGCCCGATCAGCGTCCAGGCCTCGCTCCCGCAGTTCTCGGATGATTCGAGCGAGCCGGGCGTCGTAGTCCTGCTCTTTCAGCATTCCCGCGTCCGTCTCTCGCTTCAACTTGTCCAGCTCCGCTACGAAGCGCTGCAGTGTGATCGGTGCCATGTGTACTCCTTGACCGTGCCGCCTTACGGACGAGAGGAGGGCAGTCTCGGCCGCCCCCCTCCCCTGAACAGACCGCTGGCTCGTCCTGAGCGCGGGCGGTCCTAGTTGCGCGCCGCGATCTTGTGGAAGGTCGAGTTGGCAACCTCGTAGTTCTCAACCTCGGGCGTGCCCTCAACCACCTTCGCCAGAGCCTTTAGCACTGCGGGATACGTGTCGCGGCTATAGGTGTCCGCATTCTCCTGGCGGTCCCACAGACTGATCGCAACCGCTTCGGTGCCGGTGGGAGCGACGAACGTGATCTCGTCCTTGAAGCCGTTCTGCTTGCGCAGGATGGGCAGGACGTCCGTTTCCAGCGTCCGGGTGAACTCTGGGGCCGCATTGGCCTTGAGGTGCAGCGTGACGTTGCGTGCGTACATATCGACTCCCGTTAGCAACCAACATGAACCTGGGTAACGACTGGTGGTTCTCAACTGCTCGAACAGTACGCCACTTTACTAAAATTGTCAAGTTGAGGAGGCAACATGTTAGTTAAACTTGACAAAACTAGTACATTGGAGTATCCTACGGGCAAGGAACGTCCTGCAATCGACTCGCAGCAAGGAAGCAGAGGACGATATGGTCGGCATTACCAAGAGAGATCCGATGCTGGATCTGTTGTATCAGCTGGAGCAGCGGATGGGCCGGAGCTTCAACGAGCCGCTCCGCGCGTTTGAATGGCCCGTACCCGAGGCCGCGACGACCGCCTGGATGCCGCTGGTAGACATCTTCGAGGAGCCCGATGTGATCCGCCTGGTGGCGGAGATCCCCGGGGTGAAGCCCGAAGACGTGAAGATCTCGGTAGAGGGCAACCTGCTGACGGTGAAGGGCACGAAGGAGCAGGTGGCGGAAGAGAAGGCCGAGAAGGTGCATCGCTATGAGCGGACCTATGGCGCCTTCGAGCGGACGTTCAGGCTGTCCGCCTCGATCGATCCCAACAAGATCAAGGCGGCTTACAACCTCGGCGTGCTGACGATCACGCTGCCGAAGGCGGAGACGGCCAAGCCCCATCTCATCAAGGTGGAAGTCACGCCAGAGAAGGCGTTGAACGCCTGACCTCACGCGGAGGAGGAGGGTGGCCTGGTTGGTCGCCCTCCTTCTCGTTCGGTGGCTATATGCTTCCGGAGCAGACACACGGTATGGAAGGCCAGCTGACACACGTCGCCGCAGCCGACTGCTTCATCACTCTACCTCATCCGGCGCTGGGGTGTGGGATCGTCACGGCCTGGTGGCAGTCTCAGGTGGAGACAGACGCCGGCTTGCGGGAGCAGCATGAGGACGAGCAGCCGCAGCCTCCGGGCCGGGTATAGCGTCGGATCACCTGAAGGGGGCTGGAATATGGGCGAGATTCACTGCCACAGCTGCGGCGGGTTCATCAGCGACCCGAGGCGCATCTCGTATCGGTTCCCGTTGAACCCAGCACACCTCGCCACTCCCCATAGCGCTTTCTGCGCGTGTGCATGGCCAATCGTCTACGGGCCCCCGCCCGGGTACTCGACGTCGCCGGGCATGCCGAGTGCCGATCACCCCAGCACCTGACAAGCGTGCCGGAGTTCCTCAGCGCCGCTCGCGGGGCGTGCGCTGCGGCGGAATCGGGAGAGTGACCTCGAAGGTGGTGCCGCGACGCACCGTGGACTCCACTCGGACCGATCCCCCGAACATCTCCTGAGTGATCTGGCGGACAACCAGCAGCCCCGTGCCTGAGCCCGAGCCGAAGGCCTGCGTGGTGAAGCCCGGCTCAAAGATCCGCTCGAGGTGCTCGGCCGCGATCCCCACGCCGTCGTCCCGGACGGCGAGGCGCAGCGTCTCGCCCACCTGCCCGAGTGTCACCACCACCGGAGTCTTCCGTTCGCGGGACGCCGAGACTGCATTGCGGATGAGGTTGGTGAGCACCTGATACAGGGCATTCGGATCGCCCTGGAGAAACACTCCGTCGACGGCGATGACCCCCTGGAGCGCGATGCCGCGCTTGCGCGCGAGCGGCCGTTCCAGCGCCACGCAGGACCGGGCAACCTGGGCCGCGTCGAACCGCTCCGAGCGGGCCAGCCCGCCCCGCGCCCGGTCTTGAATGGAGCGCAAGAACTGGATCGCCTGCTCCATACCTTCCCCGACGGCCGCGAGCTCCTCGAGCAGCTCCGCCCGGAACGCGGGCTCCAGGGACTCAGCGGACCGCACCACATCCAAGGAAAGATCGAGGCTCACGAGCGCCGCCGTCAGTGGATTGGCGACTTCGTGGGCAATCACACTGGGCTGGCGCACCAACTCGGCCAGAGCATCCGGCTCGGGCGAGCGCGGCCGGCTCACGGCCGGCGGTTGATCCACGAGCCCTAAGCAGAGACCCGCCAGCTCGAGGGTCATCCGCTCACGGCTGCGGCGCTCGATGCCATCGGGCGGCGGGGCGGGAGGTTGCTGTCGCACCGGGGCGACGCACCACGGCCCGGCGTCATCCAGCCGGCAGCCGACCCAGCGGCTGCCTTGAATGATCGGGGCACCCCAATAATGAAGGGTGCCATCGACGTCCAGCCGCGTGTCGCTGTGTTGGGGAGTCGTGGCGCTGCTCAACACCGGCATCACCTCCGCGCGCGCGGAAACCTCCCAGAGGGTGACGACCCGCCCCTGGAGCGCGACGCTTGCCTGGCGCAAGACCTCGCGACGGCGCTCGTGTCCCTGATCCGGATGAGAGTCGCTCACGTTGATCAAGTCTGGGGCGCCAGGACCTGCGGCATAGGGCGTTTTTGCGGCACGGACGGGCGGGAATGCGACAGGGCCGGATGGCCAAATCGGTCTAGGAGAGGAATTGAGCGGCGAAGAAGGCGAACCCCACCGCGCCGAGGGAGAGGGAGGCCCACCACACAGCGCGGCTGCGCGTCAGGGCCGCCAACGCCCCCAGCGCGATGGCCACCTGAAACAGCGCGACCGCGTTCGCGAAGCCGTGGTGCTCGTGGAGTAGATGATCGGCTTCGTGGGAGCGTGCGTCACGCTCGCGCTCGAGGGCTTCCGCCTTGGCTTTGATTTCGTCCTGTTCGGCCGCGTAGCGCCGCTCCTTCTCGAGCAAGTCGGCTGGCGCGCGCTTCCCCAAGCTGCGCCACGGCGCCTCGGTGGCCTGCGCCACGGCGAGCTTGATCCCCTTCGCTTGGTAGTAGGCCCACTGGTCCGAGGCTTCGGCCTGGAGGCGCGTGGCCTCAGTCTTCAGGACCAGCGCCTCGTTCGCGGTGCTTCCGGCCTTAAGCGCGGCTATCGCCGCGACCGCGGCAAGCACGGCCGTGGTGAGAGCGATGCGCCGCAGGAACCCGCCACCTTCGCGCCCGAGCTCCTCTTGCACGGCTTCGCGCAACTTGTCGGTGTCGATATCCGGGCTTTCGGGCATCCCCACTTACCGGTCGCGAACGCGGAATCTGATGCTACGAAGACGTAGGGTGCTTGCGACGCTTGTCCCGGTACAGCGCGCGGTCGGCCCGGTCGAGCAGGCCCGCGACCGAGCCGAGGGTGCTCGCCTTGTGCGCCGCGAAGCCGAGGCTGATCGACAGCTGGTAGGGTCGGGCCGCGCGGCGGTTGAACTCCCGCACCTGCCGCTTCAGCCGATCGGCGAGCACACCGGCGCTCTCGGGTCCGGCGTGGCGCACCAGCACCGCGTATTCGTCGCCGCCGATCCGGGCCACCAGGTCCGAGTCGCGAAACGTCTGCCGCAGCAGGCCGGCAGTGTCCCGCAGCGCGCGATCGCCGACTGCGTGGCCCGCGGTGTCGTTCACGCTCTTGAGGTCGTCCAGGTCGGCGAACGCCACGAGTAGGGTCTCGTCGCCGCGGTGCGCCACGCGCAGATCCCGGGTCGCGAGCGTCAGGAAGCCCCGCCGGTTGTACAAGCCCGTCAACTCGTCGACGAGCGCCAAGTCGAGGAGCGCGGCATGGAGCCGGTTGCGCTCGATCGCGTGGCGCAGCGCGCGCGCGAGGCGCTCACCGTCGAGGTCGCTTTTCACGAGGAAGTCCTGTGCCCCGGCGCGCACAGCCTCGAGTCCGTGGCGCTCGTCGTCGGCTCCTGAGAGAAACAGGAACGGCACGGCGGGTCCGAGCGCTCGTAGCTCGGTGAAGATCGCGAAGCCGCGGCGGGCGGAGAGCGACATGGCGAGGAGCACGACGTCGACTCCGCCCCGCGCCAGCCGGGCGAGCGACTCCTGTGGCGCCGCCGCCGTCACGCCGAATCCTTCTGGAGCGGCACCGTCCAACAGCTCCCGCACCCGCCGCGCTGCCTCGTCCTGGTCGCTCACGACCAGCACGACCAGCTTGTCGTGCGCCTCCCCGTGGCGTCGGCCGGTGGGCTGGCGCCGATCGGTGGCCTGGCGCCGCTCGGCCTGATCGCGCCGCTCCTCATCGAGCGAGATGACGGCGAGACGGCGCTCGCCGCTGCGACGCTCCAGCTCAGTGCGCCGCGGCGGTAGCAGGCGCCGCTCAGCAGGATGGTGTTGCCCACGTACCACCACGCCCTAGCCTCCTATGCCCCCGGTGCAAAGATGGGGGGCGAGGCGCCTGCTCCACAATCGCGCTCTGGCCGGCACCCGGATCCAATCGGGACTAAGTCGAGAGGTGTGTCGAGAACGTGGCGACTGCGGGGAACGACCCCACCGGCCGGGGACCAGCGGGTCCGCAATGGCGGACGAGCCGGCCAAATCCTGGCACAGTCAGCACTCGGGTCGGTCCCCTCAGTCTGGCAGAAACGCTCGCATGTTCCGGGCCAAGCGGACAGCCTGCCTCGGCGGCGTCGGCTGCTCGACGACGGGCCCTTGCGAGCGGAAACCGCCTGTCGGATCCGCGCAGCAGCGTGGCGAACTTGTCACGGGTCTGCGACAACGAGGGCACACGAGGTAAATTGCAGCGTCCTCCGCCGGAGCGCCCCGTGCGTTGCCCAACCTCACCCCCGTCCCGCCGCCTGGTCCCACTAGCGCTCGCGTGTGCGAGCGTCCTTCCCGGCGCGGCCGCCGCGCAGCGTGCCCGACCCGTTCCCCAGTACACGATCGAGCAGTTCATGAACACCACCGCGATGTTCGGTGCGTCGTTCTCGCCGGACGAGCGCTCGATCCTGGTAACGAGCGACCAGTCGGGCGTGTTCAACGCGTACGAGATCCCCCGGGGCGGCGGCACGCCGCAGGCGCGCACCCGCTCGACGACGGACGGAGTCTTCACCGTAGGGTATCTCCCGCACGACCGGCGCGTGCTCTACCTCCAGGGCCGAGGCGGCAACGAGAACGATCACCTCTACCTGCTCGATACCGCCGGCACGGCGCGAGATCTCACGCCGGGGGACAGTCTCAAGGCCATGTTCGTCGACTGGGCCGGGGACGACAGCTCGTTCTATTACGCCACCAACGGCCGCGACCGGCGCTTCTTCGACGTATACGAGATGCCGGTCGCGACGCTCGCGCCGCGGCTGGTGTTCCAGGACACGGTCGGCTACCAGGTGGCGGCGATTTCCCCCGAGCGGCGCTGGATGGCGCTGCAGCGCACGCTCACCACCCAGAACAGTGAGATGTATCTGCGGGACATGCAGACCGGCGAGGTGCGGCATGTGAGCCCGCACGAGGGCGATGTACAGTTCAGCCCTCAGGCGTTCAGCCCGGACGGGACATACCTCTACTACACGACCGACGAGGGGAGCGAGTTCGCCTGGCTCGCGCGCTACGAGCTAGCGACCGGGCGGCGAGACACGGTGGAACGGCCCAGCTGGGACGTCGCCTTCGCATACTTCTCGAAGCACGGCAAGTACCTCGTGGTCGGTATCAACGCCGACGCCCGCACTGAGATCCGGGTGTACGAGGCGGCGACACACCGCCGCGTGGCGCTGCCGAGCGTTCCGGTGGGGGAGATTCGGGGCGTAGAGATCTCGCCGAGCGAGCGCTCGATGGCGCTGTATGTGAACGGCAGTCGCGCGCCGAGCAACCTCTATCTCCTCGACCTGGGGACGGGGCCGGGCACGCTCCGCCGGCTGACCCAGAACTTGAGCCGCGACGTCGATCCCGCCAACCTGGTCGAGGCGGAGGTGATTCGCTTCCCGTCGTACGACCGGGTCGCGGTGCCGTCCCTGCTCTACCGGCCGCTCCAGGTCGCCTCCGGCGCCCGGGCGCCCGGGCTGCTCTGGATCCACGGCGGGCCGGGTGGCCAGTCACGCGTCGGGTACAATCCCTTCGTGCAGTACCTCGCCAATCACGGCTACGCGGTGCTCGCGGTGAACAACCGTGGCTCGGGCGGCTACGGCAAGACGTTCGACAAGCTGGACGACCAGCGGCACGGCGAAGCCGACTTGGACGACCTCGTGTGGGCGAAGCGCTACCTCGCGACGCTGGGTTACGTGGACACGAGCCGCGTGGCGGTGGTGGGTGGCAGCTACGGCGGCTATCTCACGCTCGCGGCGGTGACGTTCCGTCCGGACGCGTTCGCCGCAGGGGTGGACCTGTTCGGGATCTCGAATTGGGTGCGCACGCTGCGCAGCATCCCGGCGTGGTGGGAGTCATTCCGCAAGGCGCTCTACTCGGAAATGGGCGACCCGAATGGGGCGGACTCGGTGCGGCTGTACCGCATCTCGCCCCTGTTTCACGCGGACCAGATCCGGAAACCGTTGCTCGTGCTCCAGGGAGCCAACGATCCCCGGGTGCTGAAGGTCGAGTCCGACCAGATCGTGGAAGCGGTGCGTCACCGCGGCGGCGTCGCGGAGTACGTCGTGTTTCCCGACGAGGGCCACGGGTTCATCAAGAAGGCGAACAACATCACGGCGTACCGCACGGCGCTCGAGTTTCTCGACAAGTACGTGAAAACGGCGCCGCAGGCCTCCGGGAATTAGGGCTCCAGACCGACGCGCCTCACGAGCCGCGCGAAACGGGGATCGTCGCGCACCCTGTCGTACAGCGGCTCGACCTTCAGGAAGGTCATGTAGGCGTCGCGCCCCTCGTACCCCCGCTCGAGCCATGCGAACGTGCTGTCCGCGTCGCCCAGCGCCGCGTACGACAGCGCCACCTTCGTCGGTATGACGTAACCGCGTCGCACCTGTGTCTTCAGCTCGCCCAGCACACGCACGGCTTCCCCCCGGTTCCCGCACCGGGCATACGCGTAGCCACGGACCGCCGCTTCGGGGTTCGGGAGCGACAGCGGAACGAGTCGGGCGGCCGCAATCGCCTCGCCGCAGCGGTTTGCCTGCAGGTACGCCCGCGCCAGCTCCGCGTGTACCAGCGCGTTGGTGGAGTCCAGCTCCAGCGTCTTGCGCAGCCGGGCGATGGCCTCGTCGTAGCGATGCGCGTAGTAGAGCATGGTCGCCCAGCGCGTGTTGAGGATCACGGACAGGGGATCGAGCTCGATCGCCTGTTGCACCTCGCGCAGCGCGTCTGCCGGCGTTCCTACGATGATCGAGTGCCACGCCTGGAACAGGTGCGCGGGGCCGTACTGCGGGTCGAGGGCGATGGCTCGGGCCAGCTCTTGTTCGGCCGCCGGCCAATTCCAGTCGTAATACAGGCTGATGATCCCGAGCGACGTGTGCGCTTCGGCGAGCGTGCTGTCGAGCAGCAGCGCCCGCTGCGCGGCCGCCTTCGCCTGGGAGAAGCCCTCCCGCGGGGCGTCGTAGCCCCAGATCGCGAGCACGCTGGAGGCGTCGCTCAAGCCGGAGTAGGCGGAGGCGTACAGGGAATCGGCCCGCACCGCTTGCTCGAAGTACTCGGCACTGCGGCGCAACAAGCCCGGCTCGGTCCGCAGGCCGAAGAAATAGCGGCCTTTCAAGTACAGGTCGTGCGCTTCCGGACTCGCCGTCGAGCGCCGCACCAGGGGGGTGTTGGTCGCTTCAGCGAGCGTGACCTGGAGCGCGCGTACGATGGACCGCGAGATTTCGTCCTGCACCGCGAACACGTCCTTGATGTCGCGCTCGTACTCCTCCGCCCAGAGCTGATAGCCACCCGCGGCGTCGATCAGCTGGGCATTCACCCGGACGCGGCTGCCGGCGCGCCGCACCGAGCCCTCGAGCAACGTCGCAACGTTCAGCTCCTTCCCGATCTCGCTGGCGTTCACGTTCCGGTCCCGGAATGCGAATGCCGAGGTGCGCGCCGCCACCCGCAGGCCGGGCACCGCGTGCAGCGCGGTGATGAGCTCTTCCGACATGCCGTCGCTGAAGTACTCATCGTTGCGGTCGGGGCTCAGGTTCGCGAAGGGCAGCACCGCGATGGACCGGGCAGGGCCGCGCGATGCGGTGACGCTGCCGCGCGGTCGCTGCCAGAGCAGCACGAAGCCGGCGGCCAGAATGGCGGCAGCCGCGGCGTACCGGACGGGCCAGCGGGCCCACCAGCGAGACGCCGGGACCGCAGGTGCCGCGGTCAGCGCGTCCCCGAACGCGCCAGCCGTGGGAAACCGGTCGGCCGGTGTCTTGGCGAGCGCCTTGAACGCGGCCCGTTCGATCGCGGCCGGTAGGTCGGGACGACTGGGGCGCAGTGGCGGCACCGGATCGAGCGTGTGTCGCGCCACTATCTCCCGCGCAGTGGTTCCGAAGAACGGCGGGTGCCCCGCCAGCATCTCGTACAGGACGCAGCCGAGCGCGTAGACATCGGTGCGCGCATCGACCGCCCGCTCCCCACTCGCCTGCTCCGGGCTCATGTAGGCGGGCGTCCCGACCGCCATTCCCGTCTCGGTCAACCGGTCGCTCCCTTGCAGCGTCCGGGCGATCCCGAAGTCGGCCAACAGGGAGTGGCCCTCGGCGAGCAGGATGTTCTCGGGTTTCACGTCGCGGTGGATCACGCCGTGCCGGTGCGCGTAATCCAGCGCCTCGGCCGCCTCGCGCGCGATCCGAAGCGCGTCGGCCATCGGGAGCTGCCGCTCGCGCTCGAGCCGATCGCGCAGCGATTCGCCCTCTACGTAGGGCATGGTGAACCAGAGCTGCCCGGCGGCCTCGCCCGAGTCGTGCACGCTCAGGACGTGGGGGTGTTGCAGCCGCGCGGCGAGCCTGATTTCCCGAAGGAAGCGCTCGGCCCCGAGCGCCGCAGCCAGCTCGGCGTGGAGCACCTTCAGGGCGACGAGACGATCGTGCTTCAGGTCGCGGGCGAGATACACCGTCGCCATGCCACCGCGGCCGAGCTCGCGCTCGATCGTGTAGCGGCCGGCGAGGGCGGACTGCAGACGGGCGAGCAGATCGGTCAGGCAGCGATTCCGGGTGCGGGACAACCCCATCATAGGGCCGGCGCAAGGGCGCGCCAGAGGGCCGAGGCCGCCGGTATATTTCCGTCCGTTATGTTCGCAGGGGAGGTCCGTCGTGGAACCAGCCGCAGTGTCGCCGTTCGCCGCCTGGGAGAACTTCTACGTCATCGTCGGCTCCTCCGCCGCGGCGTTGACGGGTCTGCAATTCGTGGTGGTCACCTTGGGCGCCGAGGCGCGCTCGATGCGTGACCCGGACTCGGTGGGCGCCTTCGGCACGCCCACGATCGTTCATTTCTGCGCCGTCTTACTCACCGCGGCGATCCTGAGCGTACCCTGGCGATCGATCTCCAGTGCCGGGCTCAGCCTCGCCGCGTGCGGCGTGGCGGGAATCGTCTACATGGTAATCGTCATCCGGCGGGCGCTGCGCCAGAAGGGCTATGCGCCGGTGCTGGAGGACTGGCTCTGGCACGTAAGCTTTCCACTCGTCGGGTATGTCGCGCTGCTGGTGGCGGCGCTCCTCCTGTGGCGCGATCCGGCGCCGTGCCTCTTGGTGATCGCCGCGACCGCGCTGCTGTTGCTGTTTATCGGCATTCACAACGCGTGGGATGCCGTCACCTACATCGCCGCGCAGCAGCCGCAGCACGAGGAGGGTCCGCCCGGCGCGAAGTAGCCTCCAACTCCGACCGGCGGTTACCGCGGCCTGGCGCCACCGGGCTAGCTCTTTCTTGATCAAGCGGTTACTCTCTCGGCGGCGCGATGTCTCCGGCAACCCGCTACATCATCCAGGTGGACCGCCCCGGCGAACGGGTCGACATGGCCACGATCCGCGCTCTGCTGGACGGCGTGGGGGTCGCGGTGGACCCCGACTACGGCCCCGTCCCAATCAATCCCAAGCTGGGTCGCTACGTGGTGCGGGGTGTAGCCTCGCCCGACGCGCGCCAGCGGGCTGAGCAGATTCCCGGCGTACGCTTCTTCGCCGACGCGATCCAGGAGTCCGCAAGCTAGCAGCCGTGGGGCGCGCTACGCCGCCGGTTTCGCTCGCTTCCTGGCCCGCGGCTTGACCCCCAGTCCCGCCTCCACCCCCAGCGCCTGCAGCGCCGCCGCCGCGTCGATCACTCCGTAACCCAAGTCGTAGTCCCAGCCGTCGCCCCCCAGGTCGCGGGCGGTCCGCTGCAACAAGCCCTTGAGCTGCGCCGGCGCCAGCCGGTCAGTGGCGAAGCGCTGCCGCAGCGCGGCCGCGACTCCGGCGGCGACCGGACTGGCGGCCGAGGTGCCCCCGTCGGCGGGGTAGATACCCGACCCCTTGAAGTGACTGAAGCCCGCGAGGTCGGGTTTGCGGGAGTAGAGCGCGCCGGGCCCCTGCGACGAATAGCCCAGGCGTCGATCGGTGACGGTGACGGCGGCCACGGTGACGACATCGGGATGGGAGTTCGCACCGTGGATCGAGGCCCCGGGGCCGGTGTCGCCGGCGCCGCACCTCCCGTCGGGGCAGTCGGCGCCGCAGTTCCCCGCCGCGAAGAACACGTCGGCGCCCGCCGCGACGAGGGCGCCGGTGATCTGATTGAACGGATGGTCGGGATTGGCGCTGTAATTCTCCGGCGAGCCGATCGGTGCGTCGCTCGCGCGGTCGAACAACCCCCAGCTGTTGTTGACTACCCACCGCCCCGGCGCGCTGTTTACCCGCTCCACTAAGTCCGCGAACGCGGCGATGGCGTCCGAGAGAAACGCCGCCCACGTCCCAGCCTGGGACTTGAGCAGCGCGTAGTCGAGGATCTGGGCGTCCGGCGCGGCGATGCGGACGTCGTACGCCACCATCGTCCCATGGGTGGGCGCGGTCGAGCCGGGCACGTAGCCGGGGGTGGGCGCCCAGCCGCCGGCGACGGGGATGCGCGAGCCGTCGATCCCCGTGTCGACGACGGCCACATGGACGCCTCCGCCCGTCAGCCCCCTCCGGCGCAGTGCCGGGACGCCGAGCCCGCGGGCCACGTCCTCGGCGGCACCGATCGCGGCGTCGCCGCAGTAGGAGGAGGGGAACGGGGACACGGCAGGGTCGGCGAACACACCGACGATCTCGGGCTGGCGGTCGCGCCGCAGCCGTTCGATGGCGCCCGCGTCGTCCGCGTCCACCCGCACGGCGTAGGTGGCGGCTGGTCCGACGGCACCGTAGTTGAAGCCGCTCGCGGTGGGAGGGTCGTCCCCGCCACCGATGCGGCGCAACACCTGTACCGGGTGGTAGGTCTCGTCGAACCTCACGCCTGCGACCTTGACCCTATTGTCGAGGAGCGGTCCGGCCGGGCCGAACGAGCGCTTGCGCCATCCCTCTTGCAGAGGCTCGTGGCTCCGGATCAAGACGATGCAACGCATGGTGCATATACCCCTGGGCCGGTCCCTGGGTGCGAACACGGTCTCGATCGTCATCCCCTCGAGCGTCGATCGCCACGGCTTGACCCTCGCACTGGCGGGGTCTAGTGTCCGGCCCATGCTCGGGGCCCAACTCCCGCTCGCGAGCGCCTTGCCGTTCGTGGCGCTGCTCGCCGCGATTGCGCTGCTGCCGCTCGTCGCCCCGCGCTGGTGGCACCCGAACCACAACAAGGCCCTCCTCGCGGTCGTGGTTTCGCTCCCCGTTCTGTGGCAACTGGGGATCGCGCTCGGCGAGCCCGGCCGGGCGGTGTTGGTAGAGAAGCTCCACGACTATGTCGGGTTCATCGTCGTGATCGGCGCGCTGTTCGTGATCGCCGGCGGCATCCACGTGCAGGGGTCGCTCTCGGGCACGCCGCTCGTGAACACGGGGATGCTCGGGCTGGGCGCCGTGCTGGCGAACCTGCTGGGAACGACGGGCGCCTCAGTCCTCTTGATCCGGCCGCTTGTGCGGGCCAACAAGAGCCGGCGGCGGAGCGCGCACATCGTCGTTTTCTTCATCTTCCTCGTGGCGAACTGCGGCGGGCTGCTCACCCCTATGGGCGACCCGCCCTTGCTGCTCGGCTTCCTGAAGGGCGTGCCGTTCGAGTGGACGTTGCGGTTGTGGCCGCAGTGGCTCACGGCGACGGGCGCGCTGCTCGTCATCTTCAACCTGTGGGATCAGTGGGCCTTGAACCGCGAGGAGCGGGAGCGGCCCGGCTCGCAGCTCGAGCGGGTCATGGTGCATGAACCGCTGCGGGTGAACGGCGCGGCCTCCGTGGCCGCGCTCGGCGGCGTGGTGCTCACGATCATCGCCGCGGGTCGGGCTGCGGCGGACGGCAGGCCCTGGGCCGTGGGCAGACAGGAGGCGGTCATCGCGCTGCTCGCGCTCATCGCCTACGGCGCGGCGTCGAGCGAGCACCGCGAGCGCAACGCGTTCACGTTCGGGCCGATCGTCGAAGTGGCGGTCCTGTTCGCGGCGATCTTCGTGACGATGGCGCCCGTGCTCGAGATCCTGAACGGCTGGAGCGAGGGGGCGCGCACCGTGCTGGGCATGCGGTTCGGGGTGACACACCCCTGGGAGTTCTTCTGGACGACGGGGGCACTGTCGAGCGTGCTCGACAACGCCCCCACCTATCTCGCGTTCGCAGCCAGCGCGGCCGGCCTCGAAGGCATGCCGGCGCATGGGCCGTTCATCGGCGCGCTCGCCCACCATCCCGACACCGCAGGCCTGCTCGCCGCGATCTCCACAGGAGCGGTGTTCATGGGCGCGAACACCTACATCGGGAACGCGCCCAACTTCATGGTCAAGGCGATCGCCGAGGAGAACGGCATCAAGATGCCTTCGTTCTTCGGCTACATGGCCTACAGCTGCGGGATTCTACTGCCGCTGTTCGTGGCGATCACCTTGCTGTTCTTCTAGTCATCGATCATTTCCGCCGCGGCAACCGGAACGGCGAATGTTTTACCACTCCGTCCGGCACGGTGTCGCCCTGCCGCAGCGTCACTACGGCCGTCTGCTTCCACCCGAGGTCGAGCTCGACCACCACGTGACTGCGGTCGCGCGCCAAGCGCCAACGGCGGGTTGGCTTCGGTCCACTGCCGGTCGCCGCCAGCACGGCGGCGACGACCGCGGGCGGGAGATCGTTCACCGCGGCGAGCTGTGCGCACGTAGCGCAGCGCCGTGACTCCACGTTCAGGTCCGCGGTGCACACGCTGCGGCCGCAATGCGCGCACGCCGCGCGATGGCTCTCGCACACGCCCTTTCCACAGATGGGACACGCCCCGACCTCATCCGATGCGAACAGCGCCGCCGGCTCGTGCGCGCACGCCGCCCGGTGCCGCGCGCACACGAGGCGTCGCGATTGGTCGGTGCGGCGCAGGTGGGGCGAGCAGTGCACCTGTCCATCCACCACGCACACGGCCTGATGCGCCGTGCAGACCGATCTGCCGCAGCTCGCGCATTGCGTCACCTCGTCCACGCCCACCGGCTCGTTGGTCCCGCCCTCACAGTACTTGAGGCAGGCCGCGCACAGACGACGGCTTCCCTTGGGCGCCTCGGCGTGGCTCTGCTCCGCGTGCCGGTTGCAGACGACCCGGCCGCAACTGCCGCACGGCGCGAGGCACGCCGAGCAGGCTTTGTGCCCGTCCTCGGCGCAGACGTCCTCGTGGGCCGTACAATGCTCGAGCCGGCACGACGGGCAGACGCGCACGTGCTCATCACAGGCCGGTTGTCCGTCCACACGACACTGGGCGATGCCGTGGTCCGCGCAGAAGTCCTCGGCGCAGACCGAGCAGCGGGACGCGCACGCCTCGCAGCCGCAGTGGTCGTGCCGACAGATCACGAGGGCCGTGGGCGCGCGGCCGCAATGAGGACATGCCATGATCCAGGCAGCCGCGCCAGTCGATCCTAGGGACCGCTGCGCGCTGAACGTCGCGCGACGCCCCCGGTCCGACTCGAGCTGCCACTCGGCGCGTTGTATCAGGACGGTGGCCTCGATGAGCTGCAGGGGATGCACGACGGCCTTTACCTGGCTGCGCCTGATCTCCTCGGTGCGGCGACGCTCGGCGAGCGCGGTGACGGTTCCAATCGCCTCAGGATCGGTTTGCTCCTTGAGGATCGACTCGAAGTACCGGTCCAAGCGGCTGAGCTCGGCAGCAAGCTCCTGCTCCGCCGCGGCACGCCGCGCGGCGACCCGCTCCGCCGACTTTTCCTGGAGATGGCTCAAGAGGAGCCGCAGCAAGTCCCCGGGCTCCCGCGCCGGGACGGTTGGCGCTTTAGCCGCGTCCGACGGCTCCGCGGGTTCCGCCCGGCCCGCCTCCAAGTCCCGGAAGGCGCCGGCCAGATCGTCACCCACTGTGGCACCGGCCGACAGGTCGTACACGTCGCTTTCGACCACTGCTTCCTCCACACCCGCTCCGGCACGCAGCACGACGCGCGCGACGAGCCGCCCCACCCGATGCACGGCCACCCGCGTCGCGCTCCGCTGGGCCGTGCCCTCCCGCACGGGAATCGTCAGCTCGACGCTCTTTGGATCACCCGCGCCGGAGGGCGTGATCAGACCGAGCGACAAGCGCGCCGCGCGCGCGCGGATCGCCCCGAGCAGCTGGGAGAGGAACGGGCTGCCGAGCACGGCGATCTCGGCATCGGGGTCGCGCTCGAGCGCGTCGAGCGAGAACGCGACCCGCAGCGATGCGCGGTCACGGAAGAACGGGCGCTCGCTCTGGGGCAAGCGCAGCTCGGCGTAATCGGGGGCGAGCGCGGCTTGCTTCACACCGGCGAGCTTGCAGTAGCGCTCCAGCAGCGGCCGCAGCGCCGCGTCGGCGAGCGGGTCGGCGTCGCCTGGCGTGTCGCGGCTGAAGCCGCGGCTCGGCCCTACCGCTGAAGCGCCCACGGCAGTGCGGTTTACGGGCAGACGTCGAGCCGCGACTTTACTCGCGCGCTTCGGGCGGGGTTTGCGAGGGCGTTTCACGCGGCGTCCACCGCGATGTCCACGAGCGTCAGGGGCAGGCGTTCCACCTGCGCCACGAGCGTGATGGCGCGTCCCGCGCTGGTCAAGCCGGTGAGCTTCACCAGCTCTCCGTATTCCGGATGCCCGCCCGCCGGCGCGAGCGGCGGCGTCACGCCCCCGATCGGCTCGATCGACTCGAGGGCCTCGAGCAGCTCGGTCACGTGGACGCCGAGCCGGTGGCGCTTCGCGTCCCAGCCGGGCGCTTTGACGACCTGGCTCGTACCAAGCCCGAGTCGCAGGCGGCCGGGGACCGACAGCGTCTCGAACCGACGCTCGAGACGCATGGCGTTGTCGTCCGGTGCGATGAGCGAGTTCAACTGCTCTTGCTCCTTGCCCAGCGCGCTGCTCTTCTCGATGTCGGCGCCCATCGCCTCCACCCGGCGCGCGAAGTCCGCCTCGCCTTCGGCGGCGAGCCACTCTTCGGCCAGCCGGCCCTCGAACTGCTGCGCGCCGCCGAACTCGCCCAGGATCAGGTCCAGCTCGCCCACCACCAGCTCGAACAGCTTGATCTTCTGGTCGAGCAGCTGGAGGATGTATGACTCGATCGTCCCCGCCGCGGCGAGGTTCACGATGTGGACCTCGCGCTTCTGCCCGATGCGGTGCAGCCGTCCGATGCGCTGCTCCACCACCATCGGGTTCCAGGGGAGGTCGTAGTTCACGAGCACATTGCAGAACTGGAGGTTTCGTCCTTCGCTCCCGGCACGGGTGGCGATCAGGACGCTGCGTGTGTCGTCGTGGAAGGCGCGGATGCGCTTGTCCCGATCGACCGTCGAGTGGGCGCCCCAGTAGACGATCGGCTGCCGGCCCAGTTTCTTGACGCGCTCTTCGATCAGCTGAATGGTCGGGCGATGATCGCTGAAGACCACCAGGCGGTCCGGCGTTTCCTTCAGCAGTTTGGTCAGCACGTCCAGCTTGGCGTGCGTCTTGATGCCCTCCGCCCGTTTAGCGAGCTGCTTCGCGATGGTACGATACTCGGGGCTGACGCGCTCGCTCTCGGCCAAGTGCGCCAGCGATTCCGCGAGCGCCCGCGACGAGGAGCACAGCCGCTGGCGCAGGTGGATGACGGCGAGCTGCAGGATGCCCTGCTTGGTGCGCCGCCGGCGTAGCGTCCCGTCCTCCGCCTCCTCCTGCTCGACCGGCTGGATGAAGCCTTCCCGATAGAGCCGCCGCAGGAACTCGGTGGTGCGCCCGTACAGGTCCGCCTCGGCGCGCGTCAGCTTGACCTCGGGATGTCGCGGCCGGCGGGGAGGCAGGTCCAGGTCGTCCACCACGCTCGAGCGCCTCGTGCGGATCATCACCTCGTGCGTGAGGGCGCGCAGGGCCTCGGGATCACGCGGCTGGCGGTGGTCGCCCGAAACCAGGTGCTCGCTCTTGAACTCCTGCCAGGTGCCGAGCTGGCCGGGCCGGAGCAAGGTGATGAGGTTGTACAGCTCGCGCAGGTCGTTCTGGAGCGGCGTGGCGGTGAGCAGCAGGATGAAGTCGCGCTCGATCTTCTCGATGAACTGGTAGGTCGCGCCGCGGTGGCTCTTCACCTTATGCGCCTCGTCCACGATCACCAGGTCCCAGCGGTGACGCAGGATCTCCTCCGCGTGGCGGCGGGAGCGCGCGCGGTCGTGCGAGATGATCGCCTTCGTGACGCGCTGCCAGTCGTCGGGGTCAGTGGGCGTCTCGAAGCGCTCGAAGAACTTCTCCTCGAGCTCCCCCTGCCATTGGCCCACGAGTGAGGCGGGGGTGAGGATCAGCGCGCGGCGGGCGAGGCCGCGGATCGCTAGTTCCTTGTAAATGATGCTCGCCTCGATCGTCTTGCCGAGGCCCACCTCGTCCGCGAGGATGGCGCGGCCGCCCATGTCGCGCAGCACCCGTTGGGCCACGTCGATCTGGTGCGGCAGCTCCTTGATCGCGTTGGCGTCGAGGGTGACCAGCCGGTCGAACCCGGGAACCAGGGCGATGCGTTCCGCCTCGCGCCGCAGGTCGTACCAGGCGCGCTCGGCCGGCGGCTGCTGGAGCGCGTCGACGAACAGCTTCAGGGAGCGTTCGTCGACCGCCCAGGCGTCGTCGGGCAGCGGGTTGGGTAGCGTCACGCGCTAGCTCAAGCAGTCGGGGGGTCGCAATATAGGAAATCGGGGGGGCTGGAGGTGCCCCCCCCTCTATCAGTGCCAGGTCGTGGCGCCGTACCAGGGGACTACCGCGCGAGTTCTGCCTGCAGGTCCTGGTCACCAAGCGAGGCCATCATCACCGCACCACTACGGTGCCGGTCATGGCAGAGCCGTGCACCGCGCAGTCGTACTGATAGGTTCCCGGCGAAGTGAATGTGAGAGAGTAGGTGCCGCTCGACTGCACGGCACTGCTCGCGAAGCTTTGGGACCCCACTGACTGCACGCTGTGCCCGCCGTAGGCGCCCGAATTCGCGCCCCATGTCCAGGTCACCGTCCCGCCGACCGCGATGGTATCCACGGCCGGGTTGTGGCTCCCGTTGTGGCCACTCACGAATTGGATGGCGGCGCCTACTGTGACCGACCCGACGGGGCCCCCTCCCCCTCCCCCACCCCCACCCCCGCTCCCGCTGCCCCCGCCGCCGCCCGTGCCAGTCCCGTAGCCGTTGCTACCGCAGCCCACGAGGGCCGCGAGCGCGATCAAGCCGAGTGCTGCATTGCGTAAGCGCATTGGATTTCTCCTCAGCTCGCCGGCTTAACGGGAGCTGGATTTTTCCCAGTTGACGAACAGGAACCCGCCCGGCGCGTCGAACTTCGGCTCACCGGGGCCAGGGAGGATTTGTAGCTGCAGCTCTTCGATCTTGTTCTTCGAGCAGTCCCAGCAGGCGAGTGCGAAGTCGCCGTCCCGCCGGGTGCGCGACAACAGCATCACGTGGACCATCGCGTTGTCGGTGACTAATTGATCGTTCTTGTACAGGTGCCCAACTGCCCACAGGGCCACCGCGCTGTTGATCGTAGGCACGAGCGGGGTGTGCACCTGGGTCGCGCCGTGGTAGTAGAGCCCCAGAATCACTCCGCCGAATCGCGGGTGGTGCGGCACGTCCTTTGTCTGCACGCGGTCGAGCACGAGCTTCCAGCGCGCCCCGTCCTGCGTCGCGAACTCCGCTACGCCCTCTACGGAGTCGCGGGTCGCGCCCTTGTCCCACGCCGTGAAGGTGAACCTCCCGGAGATCGGCGCGACGTTGTTCGAGTACGGGCCATTCTTCACCTGCGACTCGAGCCCCTCGCGCTCATCGCCGAACGCCTGGAGGATCGGGGCCGCGCTGTCCGGGAACGGGAACGGGCCGGGGAGGATCTGGATGACGGGCCCGCCGCTCTTCACCTGGATCACCTGTACCTTCTCTGCCACGGCAGGCGATCCGCTCATCTCCGACATGTGCGACTCGCCCATCGCGGAGCCGCCGTACCCCGCGGAGCCCGAGGCCCTCGAGCCGACGACCTTGAGGTGGGTCTCCATGCCAAGCTTCTTGTGCGAGTCGGCGCCCACCGGGCAGTAGACCTCATAGCTCCCAGGCTTGAGCGACAGCGAGAGCGTGTCGCTCGCGCCAGGCTGAATCGTCTCGATCTCCTTCTCCAGCCCCTGTCCCTCAACCTCGAAGCCGTGCGGAATACTGCCGGCGTTGGTGACGGCGAACCTCACTGCCCCCGCGGCGATCGTCTGCTGCGAGAGCTCCACCTTCCACTCCGAGAGCCGGACGCTCACCAGTGCGGGAGCATCAGGCTGCGGTCGCGCCGCGCCGAGCACACCGACGAACAGCCCGGCGGTGAGGACGGCCCAACCTGAGACCATGTTCGAGCTGCGGTCCATAGCGATCTTCCTCGTCAAAAGGGATGTCACGTTGAATGCGTTCACTGCCCAGGACCCGCGAGGCCTCGTCCTTATTCCCGGGACATGACCGACCGCCGCGGGAGCTCAAACCGTCAGACGGTGGCGTGGAGCAGCGTGCCGGCCAGGAGGATGAGAAACCACAGCGCGAGACTCGCGATCGACGTGCGTCGGAACCAGCCCCATCGGGCAGCCGAGCCCTGCCGCAGCGCCACCTCAACGCGCAGCCGCGCGTAGCCATTGCCGATGAGCAGGACGACGAGCCCCATCTTGACCCAGAAGACGGGCGAGGTTGCAACGCTGCCGACCTTGGCCAGCATCATCACCACGCCGCTCGCGAAAATGAGGGTGAGGCCGGCGACCACCCAGCGGTGAACGGCGGCGAGGCGATCGAGCTCCCTGGTCGAGTCTGGCCCGGTCTCGGGCGAGAGACGGAGCGTCGCGGCATCCGCGGCGATGGCCAAGCCGCCCCCCAACAGGACGCCGCCCAGGTGGAGGTAAGTCACCGTTGCGCTCACGGCAGTCGTCCGGCCATAGAAGTGCGCCCAAAGCGCGAGCAGATGCGACACGTCCGTCGAAACGACCATGGTCCTTTCCTCCTTGGTGCGCCGCCTGCACCCCGGCGACGTTGCGACTCGGAACCTGCTGCATGCAGGTCATTCGTGACCTTCCCCCCGCCAGCATGCCAGAGCAGAATGGATCACTGTCGGAGACCCCACGCGCCCCGTGCCTATTCCCCCGGGAATAATCCCGCTGCCCGCGGAGTCCTCACTCGAAGGCGTACCGCAACACCTCGAGGGCCGGTTGGAGCCAAGCGACCTAGAGCGATTCGAAGCGATGGTGTTGCCGCACCTGGACGCCGCCTACACGCTGGCGCGCTACCTGACGCGCAACGATCACGACGCGCAGGACGTCGTGCAGGATGCCTACCTGCGTGCGCTCAAGTACTTCCGCGGCTTCCGCGGAGCCGAGGGTGGCGACGGCCGCGCGTGGCTCCTGGCCATCGTGCGCAACACCGCCTACACCTGGCAGCGCCGGCACCGTGCGGACGGGCTCACGACCGAGTTCGACGAGGAGCTGCACAGCGACGCGGTGGCGGAGGACCATCCGGGGGCAACGCTCGAGCGAGACACCGCGCGCGAGTCCCTGCACCGGGCGCTCGATCGGCTGCCGCCCGAATTCCGTGAGGTGATCGTGTTGCGCGAACTCGAGGGGATGTCGTACAAAGAGATCGGCGACGTGACGGGGGTGCCGATAGGTACCGTTATGTCGCGGCTGTCACGGGCGCGCCGGCGGCTCCAGGAGGCGCTGTGCGCCGGAGAGGAGGGGCAGTAGCGTGACGCACGGCGAGGTCGAGCTGCAACTCGATGCTTACGTAGACGGCGAGCTGGCGCCGGGCGACGCGCGGGAGCTCGAGACTCACCTCAAGGCGTGCGTCGAGTGCGCCCGACTGCACGAGGCCCGCGTCGCCCTCAGCGCGACGATCCGGGAGCAGGTCCCCGCGTTCCGCGCGCCGGATGCGCTGCGCAACCGGGTGCGGGCGGCGCTGCGCAACGCGGCGGAAGCGCCCATTCCCCGCCGCCTCATGCCGTCGGTCGCCGCGCGCTGGCTGGCGCTCGCCGCGTCGCTGGCGCTGGTCGCGGTCGGGAGCTGGCGGCTCGGGCTGAGCCGGGCGGGCGCGGACGCGCTCGCCGGGCAAGTGCTCGCGAGCCATGTTCGCTCACTCATGCCGGGCCACCTCACCGACGTGGTCTCCTCGGACCAGCACACGGTGAAGCCGTGGTTCAACGGCAAACTCGACTTCTCACCCCCCGTGTATGACTTCGCCGGGCGCGGGTTCCCCTTGGTCGGCGGGCGGCTCGACTACTTGGTTGGGCGGCCGGCCGCGGCACTCGTCTACGGACGGCGTCAGCACCTGATCAACGTGTTCCTCTGGCCTGCGAAGCAGGGGCCGGTGGGCGGCCCCGACGTGGCCACGCGGCAGGGCTATCATCTGCTGCACTGGACGACACCGGATTACGCGTACTGGGTCGTCTCCGATCTCGGCATGACGGAGCTTCACGATTTCGCGCAACTGGTCCAGCAGGCGGATTCGGCGGCGAGCAGACCGGCTGCCGCGCGCGGCCTTCCTTGACCGAGTCGTGGGGGCTCCGGGGAGGTGACGCGGTACACCCGCGAGCGTAGATCTCTGCCTTACTTCGACCTCTGACTGGGGCGACATGCTATCCATCACGACCTCGCTCCGCACGTTCGGCTGCTGCATCGCGGCGGTGCTCATCCTGCCGGGGCTCGGCACGCCGCGCAGCGCGGGCGCGCAATCGACACCAGCACGCCCTCCGCTCCGATCGGCGGTCTTCCCGGCCGACACCGGGCGCGTACGGGTGACCCACGCCGCTGTGTTTCGTGCGCTCGTTGACACGGTGACCTCGAATCTGAGTCGGCTCGAGATCCACGTCACGACGCTCGGGCCTGGCGAGTCGCCGCACCCACCGCACCGGCACGCGCACGAGGAGCTGATGATCGTCCGCACCGGTACGCTCGAGGTCCTTCAGAACGGGGCAACCCGACATGCCGGTCCAGGCGCGGTGATCTTCGAGGCGTCGAATGAGCTGCACGGACTGCGCAACCCTGGTCCTGACTCGGCGACTTATGTGGTGATCCGAATCGACCCGCACGATCTGCCGATCCCGGGCCGCCGCTAGCGGTCCCGTCCGGACCTGCAATTCCTGCTGGACGGCACATCCGAGGTCCGGATCTGGCGGGCGCGGTAGATTCGATCGTGTCCCGGCTCGACCAGTTCGCCCCGGCTTGGCAGTTCCGCGAGGTCCATCGCCGGTTCGTCGAGGCGCCGCCCGAGCGCGTGTATCGTGCCATCAAGACGGTGACCGCGCGGGAGATCCCGTTCTTTCGGGCGTTGACGTGGCTACGGCGGCTGGGGCGGCGGGGCCCGGTGAGCATCCTCAATCCTGCCCCCGATCGGCCCCTGCTCGAGGTAGCCACGGAGTCGGGGTTTCTGCTCCTGGCAGACGAGCCGGGTCGGGAGGTCGTGGTTGGAACGGTGGTGATTGCGCCGCCCGGCGCCGCCCGCGCCGTGACCGCCGAGCAATACCGCAAGCTCGCCGGCTCCGGCTGGGCGAAGGGCACGATGAACTTCCTGATCGAGCAGCGGGGTGCCGGCTGTGTGGTCACGACCGAGACGCGCGTCCAAGCCACGGACGCCCGCACACAGCGGCGGTTTCGGCTTTACTGGACGCTGATCTATCCCGGAAGCACGCTGATCCGTCGGATGTGGCTGCGCGCGATCCAGCGGCGAGCGGAGGTCAGGCCTTGACCGCGACCGCCCGCTCGAGCGCGGCCGCGAGGCCTTCCTCGTCCCACGCCTGATCGTGCCGCACGCCGTTGATGAAGAACGTGGGCGTGCCGTTCACCCCGCTGCGCACTCCGCTCATGAAGTCGTCTCGCACGCGGCCCTTGTACGTCCGCGCCGCCAGCTCGCGCGCCACCCGGCCGCTGTCGAGGCCGAGCTCCTCGGCGTAGGTGATCAGGTGCTCGTCGTCCAGGGCGAACTGTCGTTGGAACAGCCGATCGTGCATCTCCCAGAACTTCCCCTGTGCCCCCGCGGCCTCCGCCACCTCCGCAGCGTGCTGCGCGTGGGGGTGCAGCTCCGTGAGCGGGAAGTTGCGGAACGCGAACCGCAGGCGCGGTCCCATGCGACGCTGGATCCGCTTCACGATAGGGTGCGCCTGACGGCAGTTGGGGCACTCGAAGTCGCCGTATTCGACCAGCGTCGCCGGCGCATCCGCAGGGCCCTGGATGTGATCGCGGTCCCCGACCGGCAGCACCAGCACGCCCGTGCCCCGGCGCTGGCTCACCGCCCTTCTGCCCTCGCGTCGAGCGTCTCGAGCGCTCGCAGTATCCCGTCCGCTCCGGGGTTCACGTCGATCGGGGAAACGTAGCTCCAGCGCACGATGCCGTCCCCATCGATCACGAAGAGCGCCCGCTCGGCGAAGCCGTCCGTCTCGCGGTACACCCCGTAGGTCCGCGCCACGGCCCCTTTCGGCTCGAAGTCCGCCAGCAGCGGGAAATGCAGCTTGCGTTGCTGCGCGAACGCCCGGTGGCACCACACGCCGTCGACTGAGATACCGAGCAACTCAGCGTCGTGGCCCTGGAACTCGGGCAGCACCTCGTTGTAGAGCGCCATCTGGTCGCCGCACACCGGACTCCAGTCCGCCGGGTAGAACGCGAGGATCACCGGGCGACCGCGGAAGTCGTGCAGCGACACCGTCTGGTCGGGCGCGCTGTGCAGCGTGAAGTCCGGGGCCCGAGTACCGGCCCGAACCGGCTGGCCGGTCGCGCGTGTTGCCGTCTCAGTCATGATGGTCACTCCTCGTCAGAGGGCGCGCCGCAGTGCGGCCGCCAGCGTGCGCGTGTCGCCCGGCTCCTCGTGGCGCTGGCCGTTGATGAAAAACATCGGCGTGCCACTCACCCCGCTCCGCACCCCGCTCATGAAGTCGTCGTGCACTCGCGCTTTGTAGGTGTGCGCCTCGAGCTCCCGCGCCACCCGGGGAACATCCAGCCGCAGCTCCTTGGCGTAGGCGAGCAAGTCGTCGTCCGCCAGCGCCGCCTGGCGCTGGTACAGCAGATCGTGCATCTCCCAGAACTTCCCCTGGGCTGCGGCCGCTTCCGCAACCTCGGCCGCGTGCTCGGCGTGCGGGTGCTGCTCGCCCATGGGAAAGTGGCGGAACACGAAGCGCACCTTCGGTCTGACCTCGACGAGCACGCGCTTCAGCTCCGGGTACGCACGACCACAAAAGGGACACTCGAAGTCCCCGTACTCGACCAGCGTGACCCGCGCGTCCGGCGGTCCCAACACGTGGTCCTGCTCGCCGACCGGTGTCGCGAGCAGCGCCGGGGGTTTCGGAGGGCCCGAACCACGTCGCACTCGGCCCACCGGCGTCAGTCCCGCCGCCGGGGATGCTGCCGCAGTCTCGCCGTCGCGTCGTCGATCCGACCCATGTACGCCCGAACCGCCTCGCCCTTGCCCCGACGTGGCAACACGAAGTGGCGATCGTCGGGTTCCCGGCTCTTGAGGTCGTCCACCATCAGATCCCCGCCGTGTGCCTCGACGGCGGCCTCGAACCGCTCCACCGCCGTGAGCAGGTTCGCCAGGTCGTCGGGAGGTTCGGTACCGGTCACCGTGACGCCGCGGCCGCGCAGTCGCGCCGCGACTTCGGCGACGGCGGCATCCCGCTCTTCCTTGCGGTGTGGATCGAGGGTGCCTTCCAGCTCTTCATAGGGGTCGCGCGAGTCCGGCTCCATGGTCGCCTCCCGACTAGGGTAAAGCAGCTCCGGGCAGTGAAGGTGCATGAAGAACAGCAGAAAGACCACCGCCCCCGAGTCTCAGTGGTGGCCCGGAAAGGACGCGTGCCGATTGCCGTGCGTAAGAACATCAACGTCGCCGAGGCGAAAATAGTTGCGGTCGTGGTGTGACCGTCAGGTCGTGAGCACGATGGGGACAAACCGCACCTCGCCCGCCTTTCGGACCCCTCCCCTGTTCGGCCGATGCCGCTCAGCGCGGCCCCCCCCCATACTCCGACCCACCTGGACGGGCGCTGACGCCCGTCCCTGACGGAGGCAATCTTGAGCACAGTGCTGCAGTCTCTTTCTAGCGAGCTCGCCGATGCCGTACAGTCGGCCGGGGGAGCCGTCGTCGCGATCCACGCCCGGCGGCGCATTCCGGCGAGCGGGGTGCATTGGCGACCGGGCGTGGTCGTCGCCACGAATCACACGATCAGCCGCGACGAGAACATCACGGTGACGCTTCCCGATGGAACAACCGCCCCAGCGAGCCTCGCCGGGCGCGACCCGGGCACGGACCTCGCCGTCTTGAAGCTCGCCGGCCAAAGCTTCCCGACCGCGAGTCTCCGACCCGAAACGCCCCCCAAGGTGGGCGAGCTGGTGATCGCGCTCGGCCGCCCGGGGCCGAGTCTCACGGCGAGCTGGGGCGTGGTGAGCGGCGTGGATGGGCCGTGGCGTACGTGGCAGGGTGCCGAGATAGATACGCTCCTGCGGCTGGACCTCGCCATCTACGACGGTTTTTCCGGCGGCCCGCTGATTGATGGGGCGGGTCGCGTGCTCGGGATCAACACGTCGGCGCTGGCGCGCGGCGTGCCCGTCACGATCCCGGTCGCGACGGTCGAGCGTGCCGTCTCCGAGCTGCTGGAACGCGGATCGATCCGGCGTGCTTATCTGGGAATCGGTACGCAACCCGTGCGGGTCCCGGAATCGCTGGTTCGCAAGCTCGAGCTGAAGGTGGACGTCGCCCTGCTCATTGTGAGTGTGGCCCCGGGCGGACCCGCCGACCGGGACGGCTGGCTGCTGGGTGACGTGCTGCTCGAGCTCGACGGTGCGGCGGTGAGCGATCCAACCGACATCCTGGCGAAGCTTGGGGGAGACCGTGTGGGCCGGCCCCTCGCGGCGCGCGTGATCCGGGGAGGACAGGTCAAAACGCTTCAGGTGACCCCAGGCGAGCGGCCGAAGTCGCGGGCGGCATGACTGCGTCCCTCCTCGCGGCCGCTGGCCTCGCGCGCGAGCTCGCGGCAGCGGTCGACCAGCTCCGCCGCATCACCGTGCAGGTGCGGGCGCACGGTGCGGCAACGGGCGCCGGGATCCTATGGACCGGGGGAGAGTCGGAAGGCCGAGGGCTGGTCATTACGAACGCCCACGTCGTCCGGGGCGATCGGGCGACAATCGAGCTCAGCGACGGTACCGCTGCGCGCGGGCGGCTCGTGGCGCGTGACCTGAAGCGCGACCTCGCTGCCCTGGAGTTCGAGCCGACCAGCGCGACGCCATCCGCCGCGGTGCGGGACTCTCCACCGCTGCGCGTGGGCGACCTGGTGATCGCGATCGGTCATCCGGGCGGCCTCGTGGGCGCAGTCGCGCTCGGCATCATCCACGGTGCCGAGAGTCCGCGCGAGGGTCGGACGGCGCGGTGGATTCGCGCGGACGTGCGCCTCGCTCCCGGCTTCTCGGGAGGCCCACTCGCCGATGCCACGGGCAGACTCGTCGGAGTTAACACGATGACGCACGGTAGCCTGGCGCTGGCGGTTCCCGCGGCGGCGGTCGAGGCGTGGGTACGACGCTCTCACGCGCTGGTGGCGTCGTGATACGAGTGCTGATCGTGTCACCGAGCTCCGGCACCCGGAGAGCACTCGAGCACGTTGTCGCCCAGGACCCTGGCCTGGTCATCGTGGGTGCGTCCGACTCTCTCCAGTCGCTCGACGACGTGATCGACCAGTCCCGTCCCGAAGTCATCGTACTCGATCCCGGACCTGAGTCGCACCTGCCCCTCCCCCTGCTGCTCGAGCAACGGCCCAGCCGCCACGCGACGCCGCTGGTCGTGCTGCTGGAGGATCTGGAAAGCGAGGTGGGAGCTCGGGCATTGCGCGCCGGCGCGCGGGCCGCTCTGCCCCATACAGCGTCGCCCAAGGAAATCCACGCTGCCATTCGAGCGGCGGCAGCGGGGCTCGCTTCGCTGCCGGCGGCTGTGGCGATGACGGTGCTGGACGGTAAGTCAAACGACGGCGCGCGTGGGCCGGTCGATACCGGGGACCCTACCCTGACCCCTCGGGAAGGGGAGATCCTGACCTTGCTCGGTGAAGGGCTCGGGAACAAGGAGATCGGGGTGCGGCTCGGCATATCCGAGCATACCGTGAAGACCCACCTTGGGGCGATCTACGAAAAGCTCGATGCCTCGAACCGGGCAGAAGCAGTGGCGACCGGCCTGCGGCGAGGCTTGATCATGCTCTGATACCGCGGGGTGCGGGTCGAGTCCTCGCTCCTACGAACTTTGGACTTCTTGCAGGAGTCCGGCGAGCGGCTCGGGCAGCGACACGCCGGGCTCGCCCTCATGCAACACCACGAGTCGCTGGGCCTTGCCCGTGTCGTCCACGATGTCGATTTCGTACCGATAGAGGTCCGCCCCGATCGGCTGGGTTCCACTGGCCACGAACCGACGAAGTGCCGCGATCCGGTCCTTGATTCTCGCCGCGCTCGCCGGCGTGAGCGTGCTCGTGTCCACGGTGGCGACCGGCTCTGATCCACCGGCGAAACCGCCGGTCTGGGTGACTCTCACAATCACATCCGTCTCCTTGTGACGTCCCTCGGCGAGGGTGCGACGTCGCGGAACCGGGCCGCGACGTCGCCGCCGGCTCACTTGAATGCTTTCCTCAGTTCGGCCACAGCGCCAGCCAGGAGCTCCTCTTCGGGAATGACCTCTCCTTCCTGTCCCAACCGCTGCAACTCCGCCTGCAGCTTATCCGGCGCCCGCGCGTACTCTGGGAGCTGCATGGTTCCGCAACAGCCGGAGCGATCCTGCGGGACTTTCGCGGACAGCGAGGGATGATTCGGATCCGCGGCCTGGACCTTCACTTCGTCCGCGCCCAGGATCAGGTTCGGGTCGCCATAGTCCATCTGCCCGATAGCCGACGCTGTGAGCGGGACGGGCGGCACCACGATCTCCCGGACCGCGAACCGCGTGTGAATGAAGGTCCGATAGGCCGGCGGATCACCTTGTGCCTTCGAGATGGTGAGCATCGCCGTCGCTACGTCGGCGAACGTCGCTCCATTCGCCGGCGCCTTGATGATCGCTTCGAGCAGGAGTCTGCAGAGCTTGTGCGCGACCTCGAGCAGGATCTGCGCGGGGTCCTTGACCTTGCCCTGCTGGATCCGCTCGTGAGCATAGATGTCGGCGAGGATATCGTAAATCGCGCCGGTGAATACCTGTGACAGCTCGTGGACCTCGTTGCTCACCTGGCTCAATTTCAGGTCGTTGTCGGCGTTCCGCAGCCCTGCGCTCCGCCCCAGCGCGGCGCCGAACTGCTCGGCCAGCGCCGAGAGGTAGTTCTTGGCGTGGAGGTTGGCCTTGGTGATGGCGACGAACGCTTCGACCTGATCGAGTTGCGACAGGGCAAGGAAGATCGCCGTCAGATCCCCGAAGGCCTCGTGCAGTGCCCCGGTCTGCGGTGGATTGCCGATCCCCAGCCAGCCGGGCTTGAGGCCGTCCAACACCGCGTGCCCCGTCTCGTGCGCGACGATGTCCAGCGAGCGGCAGGTGTACAGCGGCTGGCCTGCCCCCGGCGGCGTGAAGTAGAAGAACTTCAGCGCCTTCTGGCTCCTGCTGTAGAACGCGTTCGCCGTCACGCCGGCGCGCGGGTAGGCGGTCACGGGGTCGGTGTTACCGCCGATGTTCCACGCCCACGCAATGGCGATGCCGCCCCGCAGCCGTTCGTACATCGTGAGCGTCTCGCGCACCACGGCGAAGGTGTGTGCGCAGTCGGCCTCCGGTGTATCAGCCGGAAAGATGAAATCGCCGGCGGCGCTGCGCGTCACTGGGGTCGTGCCCACCAGGTTGGTGTCGATCCGTGGATCCCTGGGACCGTTGACGACGAGCGACGGAACCAAGACGAGACGCCTGCCCAGTTCTCCGACGGACGGATCCTGCTTCCAGATCACGAAGCGCGAACCGCCCAGCAGCGGGAGCGGGATGGGGATCGGGTGTGGCGGCAAGGGCACCGCACGACGCCCCATGAGCACCTCGATGAGCTCCGCTGGCGCCAAGGGCTCGATGGTCGCCATTCGTCCAGCTGAAAATTGCCGCGAGTACGAGTAATCCGTACCTGCCGGATCCTCTTGACGCTTCGCCGGTGGAACCCGCGCTTCCCTCCCCGGCGAGAGATCGAACCGTCGCATAGACACCTCCTGTATCGCCCCGTCGCTTGGTTTGGAGTGAACCCCCAGACGGTTCTGCGATAATGTCAGTGGCGTCTCGCGACGGCTATCACACTACGTGCACGCTCATAATGGCTATAACAGCTTGAGCACTCCGGTCACGGGACTGACATGACTGCCACTTGACCGCACCGTCGCATGATCGGGCGTACTCGCTACGTCTCTGGTACTGATGCTCGCTGAGCCCCTCTTTGTGATCCGTGCCGGGCATCCCGGCATGTCGCTCATCACCCGGGCGGTCGTGGAGGCCATACTGCTGTCGGAGGGGTCCATCGGCTCCGCGCGGGCCGTGGCGCGCTCACTCGGGCTCCGGAACCGCTTCGAACTCGCCCGACTCCTCCGACGGGAGCGCCTGCCGCCGCTCCACCGCCTGGCGGCATGGGCCACCATCCTGTCCTGGGTCTCGGCCGCCGAGCGGCACGGCCTGTCACTTTGTCGCCAGGCGTTCCGGTCCGACCGCTACCCCGGCGCGTGCTACCGGTTGGTGAAGGAGGTTACCCGGCTGCGCTGGGGCGAGGTGCGCGCGCGCGGCTCGGCGTGGGTTGTGAGCCGGCTTATGGAGGAGTTGGACGACGCGGCGAATGAGGCCGCTCGCCGCCCGCGAATCAGCAACTAGCGCGCCCTCGGGATGGTTCTGGAGGGGACCTTCGGGCCGGCTGCGTCACCTGCCACCGACCGCCTTGTATAACGCAGCGTACGCCGTCGCCGCGTCGCTGCGCCCCTGAGCGAGGCGATCCTGCGCCTCGAGCTGCGTCCGCTCCGCATCCAGTACCTGAAGAAAGTCCGTGACTCCTTCGCTGAACCGCAGGCGCGCCAGCTCGGCGGCGCGCTCGCTCGCGGCGCTCGCATCCTGGAGCCGCTCCAACCGCTCCCGAGCGCTGCGATAGCGTGTGATGCTCGTCTCCACGTCTTGCATGGCCGCCAGCACGACGCGCCCGTACTGCGCGCGCGCGGCCTCTTCCCGCGCCTGCGCCGCGTCGACCTCCGCCTTCACTCTGCCCAGGTTGAGACCGGGCCACGTGAGCACAGGCCCGACCACGTAGCGCAGCGTCCCGCGGTTGCCGAACGCGTCGACCTGTGGGGCGGCGTAGCCCACGCTGCCCCCGAGACTGAGACGCGGGAGGTAGCTCGCCTGGGCCGCTCCCACCAGCGCTCCCTGCGCAGCGGCAAACCGCTCGGCCGCTGCGACGTCGGGGCGGTAGCGCACCACCACCTCGGGCTGCTCGATCGTGGTCACCTCGGGAAGGAGCGGCAGCCGATCGGGTCGCTCGAGCTCATGAGCGACCTCAGTGGGCGAGCGGCCCACCAGCGTTCCGATGCGATACTGCGCCGCCGCCACCTGGGCCTCCCGGGCCGGAATCGACGCCAGCGTGGTGCTCAACTGCGCCTGCGCGCGGTCGGTGTCGAACGCGCTGCCGCGCCCCGCCTCGAGGCGCTGGCGCGTGAGGTCGAACGTGCGGCGCTGGTTCTCGGCGTTCTGGCGGGCTACCTGGAGCTGCTCCTGCGCTCCCCGCAGCTCGAAGTACGCCGCGGCCAGCTCCGCCGTGAGCGACACCTGCACGTCGCGCAGCTCTTCTTGCGCCACGCTCACCAGCGCGCCCTGCGCCTGCACGCCCTGGCGGATGCGACCGAAAATGTCCAGGTCCCAGGTTGCACTGACGCCCGCATCCCAAACGGTCTGATCAGGGAACACACCGGCCCCGGGGAAGGTCGCGCTCGACAGTCGTTGCCGGGAGTAGCTGCCCGAGACCACCGTCGAGGGCGTGAGCTCGAGCACCTGGCGCACCCGGTCCGAGCGGGCGGCGCTCACGCGCGCCCGCGCCGCTCTGACGTCCAGGTTGGCGCCCTGCACCGCGCCGATGAGACGAGACAGCGTAGTGTCGCCCAATGGCGCCCAATAGTCCGATGAGAGGACCGGCCGATCGGAGGGATCCGGGGGGGCACCGTGCGCGGCGCGCGTCGCCGGCGCCAGGTACGAGGCGGAGACAGCGTCGCCCGAGGCAACAGCGACGCTGCTGCGATTGCTGTCGCCCATTTCGCGGAACGACGCCGGCACGTCAACGGCGGGTGATCGATAGCCTGGGGCCGAAGCGCATCCGGAGAGCGCCAGGAACCCCAGGAGAAACGCGCTACGCATGCGCCGCCTCCTCTACCAAAGCAGGTTCGACCATGAGTCGCTCGCTCGCCTCCTCCTCGCTGGGACGATGCTCGGCGGCGATGAGCGAGTAGAACACCGGGACCACGAACAGGGTGAACACGGTCCCCACCGTCATGCCCGCCACGAGCACCGTGCCGATGCTGTTGCGCGCCGCCGATCCGGGACCGGTCGCGAACACCAGCGGGAGATGGCCGAACACCGTGGCCGCCGACGTCATCAGCACGGGCCGAAGCCGGGTGAGCGACGCCTCGCGCAGCGCGGCCAGCTTGGCCAGCCCTCGCGCCTGGAGCGTATTCGCGAACTGCACGATCAGGATGCCGTTTTTCGCGATCAGTCCCACCAGGGTGATCAACCCGACCTGCGAGTAGATGTTGATGGTGGTGAGATTGAGGTAGCTGAACACCAGCGCCCCCGAGATGGCGAGCGGCACGGAGCCCACCAGCACGATCAGCGGGTCGCGGAAGCTCCGGAACTGCGCCGCGAGCACCAGATAGATCAGGATCACGGCGAACCCGAGCGTCACGGTGAGCGCCGCCCCTTCGAGCCGGATCTGCCGGGATTCGCCGGCGTAGTCGAGCCCGACGCCGGGGCCCGTCACCGCCGCGGCGGCGTTCTCCAACACGCGCAGCCCCTCCTCTTTGGTGACGCCGGGCTTCACGCCGCCGAAGATTCGGACCGCGTTGCGCTGCTGGAACCGATTCAGGGTGCGCGGTGCCGTGCTCGACTCGATGTGCGTGAACGTCGACACCGGCACCAGCCGGCCACCTGGCGTCTTGATCTTGAGATCGAGCAGCGGCCCCACCGTTGTGCGGCCTTCGTCCCCGATCTGGGGGATGACCTTGTAGCTGCGGTCGTAATAGTTGAAGCGGTTGACGTACGCGCCGCCCAGCAACGTGCCGAGCTCTCGGCCCACGCTGGCGAGGTCGAGCCCCAAGTCGGCGACCTGGTCGCGGTCGATCACCACGCGCGCCTCGGGCAGGTCGATCTTCAAGTCGGTGTCGACGTACAGGAACTTGCCGCTCTGCCAGCCGGCGCCCAGCACGGCGCCCACGGTCTGGAGCATCTGCTCGGGCGGAACGTCGCTGGTCAGCAGGAGCTCTACGTCATACTGTCCCGGCGTGGGCAGCGGCGGATCGAGGCGGGGGAACACCTGCAGTCCCGGAACCTGCGACACCGCACCGTACACTTGGCCGTACATCTGCTCGGTGGTGCGCTTCCGCTCCTTCCAATTCTTCGCGACCATCCCGCCGAACCCGCCCCAGTTGGCCGTGATCGACCACATGAACTTTGCCTCCGGGAAAGCCGTGACCGCCTTGACGACTTGGAGGGAGGCCTTGTTAGTCGCCTCGAGCGACGCGTCGGGCGAGGCCTGCATGAACAGGCTGATGTGACTCTGGTCTTCGATCGGCGCCAACTCCCGCCGCGAGTTCTGGTACAACGGCCACGCCGCCAGCATCACCAGCACCGCCGCAGCGACGATCGCCCAGCGCATTCCCAGGGCGCCGTCCAGCAGCCGCTCATAGCGCCGGCGCACCGCTTCGAACCCGTGGTGCACCAACTTCGTCAGCCGCCCCTCGCGCCCCGCTTCGTGGACGAAGCGTGAGCTCATCACCGGGGACAGAGTCACCGCCACGACGCCCGACACCACCACGGCAGCCGCGAGAGTGATCGCGAACTCCAGGAACAGGGAGCCGGTGAGCCCGCCCTGGAACCCGATCGGCGTGTACACTGCCGCCAGCGTGATCGTCATCGCAATGATGGGGCCGACCAGCTCGCGCGCGCCGACCAGCGCCGCCTGGATTCGCGTCCTCCCCTCGCGCACGTGCCGCTCGACGTTTTCGACCACGACGATGGCATCGTCCACCACCAATCCCACCGATAGCACGATCGCGAGGATCGTGAGGAGGTTCAGGCTGAAGCCGAAGGCGTACATGACGATCGCGGCGCCCACCAGCGACACCGGCATCGCGACCAGCGGTACCAATGCCGTGCGCACCGATCCCATGAACAGGAACACCACGAGACCCACGATCGCGATGGTCTCCATCAACGTCTTGGTGATCTCCTGCAGCGCGTCGGTCATGAACACCGTCGCGTCGTAGGCCATCTGCATGTCGATATCGCCGGGCAGCGTGGGCCGGATCCGGGTCATTTCAGCGTGGAGCCGCGTGGCCACTTCGATCTCGTTGCTCCCGGGGAGCGGCCAGACGCCTATGTACACGGCTTCTTTGTCGCTGAACTTGGTGATGAAGTCGGCTTCTTCCGCCCCCAGCTCGACGCGGGCCACGTCCGAGAGCCGCACGACGGCCCTGTTCCGCTCCGCCACGATCAGGTTCTTGAACTCGTCCGTCGTGCGGAGGTCGGTGTTGGCCAGCAGATTGACCTGCACCAGGTCGCCCTTGGTCTGCCCCACCGCGGCGAGGTAGTTATTGCGCTGCAGCGCCGCGTGCACGTCGCCGGGCGCGAGGTTGAGCGCGGCCAGCCGGTCGGGGTCGATCCAAATCCGCATCGCGATGGGACGGCCGCCGAGCACGTCCACCCGCTGCACGCCGGGCAGCGTCGAGAGCTGAGGCTGCATGTTCCGGGTGAGCCAGTCGGTGAGCGCCGGAATCTCGCGCGCCGAGGACGTGAAGCTAAGGTAGAACGACGCATACGGCCGATCGGCGCGCTGCACCTCCACCACCGGTGGCTCGGCCTCGGCGGGCAGCTCGGAGCGCACCTGCTGCAGCCGTGCGGTGACCTCCGCCAGCGCCGCCGTGCTGTTGTGGTTCAGCTTGAGGTGCACCGTGATGCTCGAGACGCCGGCGCGGCTCGTGGATTCGACGTAGTCGACGCCGCTGATGGCCGACACGACGCGCTCGATCGGAGTCGTGAGGAAGCCGCGGACGGTTTCGGCGCTGGCGCCGTAATACACCGTCGTGATCAGCACCGACGAGCTCTGAATGTTGGGATACTGCTGCACCGGCAGCGTCGTGATCGCCCGCCACCCGACGAGCACGATCACGAGGTTGACGACCGCCGCCAGGACGGGATGCTTGATGAACGTATCGGTAAAGGAGCGCATGGACGGTTCCCGATCAGCGAGATGAAGCGCCCGCGACCAGAACAGCCTCGCGCAGCTTGAAGGACCCCGAGGTGGCGACCTGCTGGCCGGGGGTGAGACCACTCAGAATCACGACCTCGTCCTCGAGCACCGGTCCGCTTCGCACCGGCTGCACATGCGCGCGGCTCCGCCCGGCCGAGTCGGCGACGATCAAGAAGACGTGGTCGCCGCTGGGCCCTTTGCGGAGGGCGCTCACCGGAATCGAGACGACCGTCGTCGCGGGTCCCACCGGGACCTCGACCCGCACCGAGGCACCCGGCGCCGGGGCGTGGCTCGGGATCCGGGCCCGCACCAATGCGTTGCGAGTCGTCGGATCGATCCGCGCGTCGACCGCGACGATCCGGGCCGTCAGCGGACGGGGGTCGCTTGACGCGAACACGGCGACCGGCTCGCCCTGGTACAGCTCGGCCGCCACCGCCTGGGCCACCGTGAAGTCCACGTTGGCCGCGGCATCGACCCCCTGCAGGGTCGTGAGCTCGGTGCCTTCGTTCAGGTACTGCCCGGGATGCACATCGGAGAGCCCCACGCGGGCTCGGAACGGGGCGCGAATCGTCTTACGGGCGATGATCGCACGGGTGCGCGCGATCTGTGCCAGCGCGACATCGCGCGCCGCGCGAGCCTGGTCCACCTCTTCCTGGGACGTGGCTCGCGCCTCCCATAGGCGCTCCAGCCGCGCGAGCGTCGTTTCCGCCAGATCGGCTTGCGCGGTCTGCGCCTGGAGCTCCGCCTCCTCGACGGAGACGTCGAGCGCCACCAGCACGACGCCGGCTTCGACGACTTGCCCGGGGACGAGCGTCACCTGGCTGACCGTGCCCGCGAGCTCGTTGCGCAGGGTGATCGAGTTGAGCGCCAGGATGGTGCCCACCGCCGTCGTCGCCGGGCGATACTGACGCGCTCGGGCGGAGGCAAGGGTCACCGATTCAATGGGCTCGGGCTGGCTCGCGGCCGCCGCATCGGCTTTCCGGACGGAGGCACGTTTCCAAGCCACCAGCCCGCTACCAGTGATGGCGAGCGTTACCAAGAGCACCGCAGATCCAGTCCAACCGCGATTGTTCATGAAGAGACGACTGCGCATACGCCGTAAACTCCTGTTCGGAAAAGGTGGAGCGTGATCCCCTCGGTAGTAGACGTCTGAGGGTGCCTCAAATCGACATTCCGCATCCCAGCGTCCATGTCTCGAGACGGTCTCGATCGCACCACAGTTTCAAGAAGACTCCTCGCGCGAAGCCTATGGTTCATTGAAGCCTATAGTGCATTAATGAACCATCCTGCCGAAGTGTTCCCCCGGCAAGAGCAGCCGCCACGCTCCCGTCAGACGAAGTGGGAGGCGTAATCGTGGGCGAAATCGCGGATGGTGCGGGGCCGGCGGCCGAGCAGCCGTTCGACACTCGGCGAAATCGTCGCGGTCGGTCCTCCCGCTCGCTGGTATGCGGCAATCGCCAGCATCGCATCGATGGCCGCCGCAGCGACGCCGCGCTCCGCCAGGCGCGCCCGGGCTTCCTCCAGCGTGATCGGCCGATAGGTGATCGTCCGTCCGGTCGCCTCCGACAGCGCGCCAGCCAAGTCCGCGTACCCAATGGCTTCACCGCCGGTGAGAACGTACTTCTTGCCCACATGCGCCTCGACGTGGAGCAGCACCTCGGCCGCAACCGCCGCGATGTCTCGAGTGTCGATGAACGGCACGCGTCCGTCGCCGATGGGCGCGTAGATGACGCCTTCGGCGCGCACCGACTCGGCCACGTCACCCAGCCAGTTCTGCATGAAAGCGTGGGGACGCAGAATCGTCCACTGGAGCCGTGTGCTCAACAGCGCCTGCTCGACCGCCCAATGCTCGCGAGCGATCGTGGATGTCGAGTGATCGGATGCGCCCAATGCCGAGAGCTTCACGATGTGCTTGACGCCCAGCTCCTCCGCCGCCCGCACCACGCCGATCTGAGTCCGCGCAAAGTCGGGTTCGTTGCCGGTCAGGAGGAAGAGTCGATCCGTGCTGTCGAGGGCGACCCTGAGGCGGCGCGCGTCGTCGAGATCGGCGTGGACCCAGGTGACGTTCGGTAAGGCTCGCGTCTTCCTCACGTCGCGGTGCAAGGCACGCGTACCCACGCCCGCGGCCGACAGCAGGCGAACCAGCTCGCTCCCGATCGTGCCAGTGCTGCCGGTGACGGTGACCAATGCCGCCGTCTCACGCGGGTCCGCCGCGACCTCCAGCAGCGAATCTTCGTCCCAATCGACGGAACGCTCTTGACGGGACATCTTCGCCACTACTCGCTTCGAGTGTGTCTACTGCGACGGCGGGGAGGATCTGCGACCGCGAGGCACCCTTCGGCTTGGGATCAGACTGAGCAGGCTTTGCACCAGCCCCACGGCACTGGGGTCGAGCCCGGTTAGGTAGTCGAGCAACGCCCTGGCGACGGCAAGCCCGCGCGCGTCCATCGTCATAGACTAGCGGCGCGCAGGTCGGTCTGCGGGACAGGGCCGGCCGCCATCAACTCCGGCCGGAGCACGCTCGACCCGAGACACCACCAGGCTCCCAGGGCGCGAAGTCGTCGCTCGTACAGCTGCGTTGGTAGGTACACGGTGATGGTCACGGGTAGCGAGCCTCCGCTGTCAGTAAGCAACCCCATCGCAGCGAAGTTCCCGCGTGGATGCAAGCGTTGACAACCGGACGGCCAATTGAGCGTCCTGGGCGACGAGTCCCACAGTCATAGTTGGTTGCAATCAGGAACTGCCGATTCCGAGGGCGGCCGCGCTCGCTCGGGGCTATGTTTGAATCCCCTTTGTTCGAAGGAGGAGCGGCAATGAAACGATGCCTACCGCTGGCCGCCGCCGGAGCGATGATCGTAGCGGCATGCAGCGAGACCAGTACGCCGACTGCCCCCACGCCCGCCCCCACCCCCGCGTTCCTCGCGGTGCAGGGAGAGCAGCACATCCACGTCATGCTCCCCAAACCGCATCCCGGGGCCAGCGCGAGGTTGAAGACGAGGGGCACGGGCATCTTCTATCACGGCGGACCCATCTTCTATACCACCAACGTGGCGGCGATCTATTGGTCCGCAGCCACGATTTACAATGGCGGTCCTGTGCCGGGGACGAGGGGTGGTGGTGCCCAAGATGGCTCGTTGGTGGGTTTCTTCCTCCGCAACCTCGGGGGCTCGCCGTATTTCAACATCAACACCACCTATTTCGACGGCACCGGCACCCACGTCCAGAACAGCGTCAGCTATACGCAGTTCTGGGCTGACGGTAACGGGCCGAGCGGGACGGTCTCGGACGCGCAGGTCCAGCAGGAAGTCGTGCGGGGATTCACGAGCGGCGCGCTGACCTACGATCCGTCCACCCTCTATGCCGTCTTCAGTGGCCCTGGGGTCAACCTCGGAGGCGGTTTCGGGACGCAATACTGCGCCTACCATGGCCACTTCAGCAGCTCATTCGGCGACGTGAAGTATGCGGTGATGCCGTACGACTGGAGTGATCCGGCCGGCTGCTCGGCGATCGCCGGGTCGGGGCCGAACGGCGACCCCGCGGCCGACACCGAGGTGAATACGCTGGCGCATGAGACCGAGGAAACGACCACCGACGAGGACTTGAACGCCTGGTATGACCGGCGCGGGTTCGAGAACGCGGACAAGTGCGCCTGGACGTTCGGCATCACCTACACGACGTCGAACGGCTCGACCGCGAACATGAACCTCGGGGGACGGGACTTCCTGGTCCAGCGCAACTGGGTGAACGCCGGCAGTGGCGGCTGCCTGCAAAGCTGGCCATAGATCGGCGGAGCGCCGCTGGCGAGCCCCCTTCGCGGGAAGGGGGCTCTGTTTTTGGTATCAGCGGTCCAGCTGGGCCAGGTCCTTGATCGCTCCGGCGAGCGTCCGCAGTTTCGCCGGGTCCGTCGCTCCCGACGCGTCGCTGTCCAGTCGCGCCCCCAGGCGCGTCAGCGCATCCCGCCGTGGTTGCCCGGACAGCTTTTCAGCGCGACCGAGCTCATTCCGCAACGCCGACACCGAGTCGGGAGCCACGCCGTTGGAGCGGGCGAGCTGGTCGAGGTAGGCGCGCGCCACCACGAAGCTCGCCGGCCAGACGATCTTCGGCTGACCCTGCGTATTGAAATAGTCCAAGTGCACCAGCTTCGCCGCGTCGATTTCGTTCTGCGAAATCAGCCCGCTCGGCCGCAACTCGAAGATGTCGAGTCCGCGGGCAATCTCGGAGCTGACGATGTACCCGTTGTACCAATAGGCCGACCACGATCCCCCATCGGCCAGCTTGGTGGCGTCCACCGGGCCCCAGTCGAAGAACGCGACCTCCTTCGGATGCGCCGCATCGGTCCAGTCGAACACGGAGATGCCCCCCTGGTACCACGCCTGGACCATGACGTCCCGCCCCGGGATCGGGATGAGCGATCCGTTGTGGGCCACGCAGTTCTCGAACGCCGTCTGCGGGGCCGACATCTTGTAGTAACTCTGAAACGTCATCCGGTTGTCGGCCACGGTGAAGAGCGCGTCCGCCCCCCACTCGTGCTTGTCGGTCGCCCGGCACTTCGGCTGCCCGCCGCCGCCCCACTCGTCGGAGAAGAGCAGCTTGGTGCCGTCGTTGTTGAACGTCGCCGAGTGCCAGTAGGAGAAATTCGAATCGGCCACGGCGCCGATCCGCTTAGGATTGGCCACGTCGCGGATGTCCAGCAGCAGACCGTACCCGCCGCACGCGCCGCCCGCCAACCCAATCGCCGGATAGACGGTGATGTCATGGCACTGGTTGGGCCCGGGGCGCACGCCGCCCTGGGTACCTGGAGGGGGGGCGCCGACCAATGCATCCACGATCCCCTGGATGGCTCCGCGCAGCGCGGCGCTGTCCGCCCCGGTCGGCGCCCCGGTCCCCGCTCGCGCCCTGACGATGCTGTCCAGCATCGGCTGGACGTATCGCTGGGGGATGACGAATTCCATGCCGCTGATCTTCGCCGTGAACCCGCCCTTGGCCCGCGCCTCGGCGGCGGCCTTGGCCGCGGCAGCGATGTCCTCCGGTGATTCGCCGTGCGTCGGCGGTGCGGTCAGGCCGCTGAAGATCCGCGGCGAGCTCACGATGGCCGCCTGCTCCGGGTGGGCCAGCGGCACTTTGATGACCTCGATGCGGAACAGCGCGCTGTTCGGGTTCGAGTCCGGGGAGGCCGCCACGCACCCCGGGAGCTCGCGGGGCGAGCGCACCGGGGCCTGTCCGGACACGTAGACGTACACGTTCTCCCGGTCGGTCGGAGCTTCGACCACGGTGTGGGTGTGCGAGCCGCGGCAGGTCTGCACGTTCGTGATGTACTTTGGATTGGCGATGTCCGAGATGTCGAAGATCCGAATCCCCCGCAACCGGTCGGCGCTGACCGAGTCGTGCACGCCCTGCGTGCCGCAGTCGAGCCGGCCACCCATCCCCTCGCCCGACACGAAGAGCAGGTTCTTGTAGACCGAGACGTCGCTCTGGGACGCCGGACAGACAAACCCGACCTTCAGCGTCGGTCGGGCCGGGTGGGAAATGTCCCAGACCTGAAAGCCGTTGTAGTTCCCCTGAATGGCGTAGTTCCCGGTGAAGGCGAGATCCGAGTTGGTGACGCCGGCGAACTTTTCCGAGGGCGGCGTCTTCGAGACCACCCGCAGGTTCCACGACGCCTCGCCGGCGTCCATGAGCCCAGCACGCAGGCCCACGCGCGGATCGGGGTTGGGCGCCACCGTCGACATGTTGCCGCCGCCCGACGACGCACACGCGGCGAGGGCGGACAACCCGACGGTGAGGACGAGATACCGGAGCGACGGCGAGGCTTGTACGACGCAGGTCATGGTGGAATCCTGTGAGGGGAATGGGACGCGCGGCCGAACCCGGACGGCCGGGCGCATCACGGGCGATGCTCGCCGAACAGTAGCGTGCCGAGCATCCGCTGCATGCGTTCGATTTCGGTGGTCTGATCGGCGTACACGCCGGAGGCGAACCGATAGACGGTCTCCTGCTCTCCCGCGCCTTGCCCGAAGAGCTGATTCACCATCGTGATCGCGCCCTTGTGGTGCTGGATCATGAACGTGAGGAACAACCGATCGAACTCCGGCCCCCGTGCGGAATCCAGCTGGGCCAGCTGTTCGGCGGTCAACATCCCGGGCATCATCATCGGATGATCCATCCCCGGCATCGTATGGTGGGCGGCGTTGGCGTCCGGGATGTCCTCATGCCGCGCCTGGAGCCAGCGCTGCATGAGCGTGATTTCGTCCCGCTGTCCCACGACGATCCGCTCGCACAGCGCGCGCAGCGACGGACTCGCGTCGTGGGTGGGAGCCCAGCCGGCTATCAGCACCGCCTGCGCGTGATGGTAGATCATCCCGGACATGAAATGCACGTCCGCCGCGGAGTAGTCGGGGTGGCCGTTGTCGGCCCTGGCCTGGGCCAGGACGGTGCCGCATGCCACACTGGCGATGACCGCCAGTGGCACGGTAGTCCTCAGAAGCGGAGAGAGTTTCTTCATACGGCTTGGTCTCTTACACCGTCCAGGGTCTCACCGGTGAGTAATGGGTTAAGGTACCGACCGCCTAGGCGTTCGGTTAGAGCGGTGGTAGTATCGATGGTCCCGATCCGGACGGTGCCCGATGCCCCCCGCGCCCCCCGCGCCCCTCGTGCCGCCTCGCCCCTTCATCTTGAACGAGCTGACCTGGAAGACCGTGCGCGACGCGCGCTACGAGGTCGCGGTGCTGCCGTGGGGCGCGACCGAGGCGCACAACCTCCACCTCCCCTACTCGACCGACAACATCGAGACCGAACGGATCGCCGCCTTGGCCGCGGGGCACGCATGGCAGCTCGGCGCCCGGGTGGTCGTGCTGCCGGTCGTGCCGTTCGGCGTCAACACGCTGCAGCTCGACATTCCGCTGTGCCTCAACCTGAACCCGAGCACCCAGGCGCTGCTGCTGCGCGACCTGGCGACGGCGCTGGCGGGTCAGGGAGTGCGGAAGCTGGTGATCCTGAACGGGCACGGCGGGAATGACTTCCGCCAGATAATCCGCGAGCTGCAGCCCGCGGTGTCGCTGTTTCTTTGCTGCGTCAACTGGTACCAGGTCGTGGACCCGAAGCTGTTCTTCTCGGACCAGGGTGACCACGCAGGAGAGCTCGAGACGAGTGTGATGCTTCACGTCGCGCCGGAGCTGGTGCGGCCGGTGTCGGACGCGGGCCCAGGACGCGCGCGCCGCTTCAAGATCGCAGGGCTGCGAGACGGCTTGGCGTGGGCGCCGCGGCGGTGGCGCCAGGTGACGGACGACACCGGCGTCGGGAACCCCGCGGCCGCAACCGCGGAGAAGGGACGGAAGTACGTGGAAGCGGTGAGCGAGAAGGTCGGAGGGTTCCTGGTGGAGCTGGCGCGGGCGGATACGGAGCAGATGTACGAGTGACGGCGACGCCGCAATCGATGATTGTGCGGCTGCGGGCGCGTAACGAATGGAAGTTCGCCGGCGTGCTGCCCCAGGCCGACCGCGCGCTGGCCGTCGCGTGGTGGACGCTCCTCCTGCTGCGCGGGTCGCTGCCGGCGCTGTTCGCCATCGCCATGGGGGGACTGGTGGGAGCGGTCCAGCGAGGGCACGACCTGACGGCGCCGCTCGGGCTGGTCGGAGTCGTGTTCGTGCTGCTGCAGGTCCTCTCGCCGATTCACCACGCCGTCGGCGCCAACCTCGGGAGCCGCACCGCCGCGTGGCTGTACGACCGGCTCACTACCGCCTGCGTCCGTCCGCCCGGCTTGGGCCACCTCGAGAACCCCAAGCTCACCAACGACCTCACGATGGCCCGGGATTTCGATCTCGGCATCACCGGTCCGCCGATGTTCATCTCGATGGACTTCATTGCCGCCGGACTGGTGGAGCTGGTGGGCGGCCTCGCCTCGGCGGTGGTGCTCGCCGCCTACGCGTGGTGGGCCCCGCTGCTGCTCGCGGGCGCGTGGCTCGGTACGCACTGGCTGCTGCGCGAGAGCGCGGTGTGGCGCGACCGTGAGACGGCGGAGGTGCGCGCGGCGCAGCGCCACGCCGACTACGCGTACCGGCTCGCCGTGGATCCCGCGCCCGCCAAGGAAGTGCGGCTGTTCGGGCTGGCCGACTGGGTCATCGAGGAGTTTCGGTCGCGCCGCCGCCGCCTGTTCGAGCTCCGCTGGCAGGCCACGCGGCTGCGCGAGCGCCCGGTGTTCTGGAGCCTGCTGCTCGTGTTGGCCGCGAACGTGGTGGTGTTCTGGTCTCTCGCCGCCGCCGCGACCAGCGGCCACCTCGGGCTCGACCGGCTCGTGACGTTCGCGAGCGCCGCCGTGAGCACGAGCATGATCGCGTTCGGCGGACTATCGTGGGCGCTCGACAGTGCCGCGGCGCCCGCCGCCGCGGTGTTGCGCCTGCAGGAGACGATGGCCGCGGGAGGCGCGCTGACCCGGGGCGAGCGACCGGCCGCGGGAATGCCCGCGCGCGAGATCCGGTTCCGCGATGTCACGTTCGCCTACCCCACCTCTGGCGAGCCGGTGCTCGCGGGTTTCGACCTGGCGATTCCGGCGGGCTCGTCGCTCGCGATCGTCGGCCAAAACGGCGCCGGCAAGACGACCATCGCGAAGCTGCTGTGCCGGCTGTACGATCCCCAGGACGGTGCCATCGAAGTAGACGGTGTCGACCTCCGCACGCTGGCGTTGGAGGCGTGGCGGACACGCTTAGCGGCCGTATTTCAGGACTTCGTGCGCTTCGAGCTGCCGCTGCGTGACAACGTGGCTCCCGCGGGCGCGCCCGACGACCTGATCGAGCAGGCTCTCGCGGAGGCCGGCGCCGCCGGCCTCGCCGGCCTCGACACGGTGCTGTCCCGCGCGTATTCCGGCGGCACGGACCTGTCGGGCGGCCAGTGGCAACGGATCGCGCTGGCGCGAGCGCTGTGCGCCGTGTGGCTCGGAGCCGGGCTGGTGCTGCTCGACGAGCCGACGGCTCAGCTCGACGTGCGCGGCGAGGCCGAGATCTTCGATCGTATCCTCGCCGCCACGCGGCATGTCACGACGATCCTCATCTCGCACCGCTTCTCGACGGTGCGCCACGCCGACCGCATCTGCGTGCTGGAGCACGGCAAGGTGGTCGAGCTCGGCACCCACGACCAGCTGATCGCGGCGGGCGGCCGTTATCGGACGATGTTCGAGCTGCAAGCGTCACGGTTCGGCGACGACGCCGAGCCGGGAGCGAGCCTCGATGTCCTCGACTGACGACCTGCCTCCCGCTCTGCCCGCCATGTGGCGCGCGCTCAAGCGCGGCTACGAGGCGGCGCCGTTGCTGTTGAGCGTGGCGTTCGGCTTGTCGCTCCTGGCGGCGCTGCCGGACGCGCTGCTGGCGCTGTGGTTCAAGCTGCTGGCCGACGGTGTGCTGGGCGGCCGGCGCGGGCTGGTGACGACCGCCGCCCTGGGGCTGGGCGTGTCGGCGGCGGCCACATGGTTCCTGCGGGTGATCAGCGACCGCACCCAGCGGCGGTTCCGCGACCAGGTGACCATCGCCCTCGAGTCGCACGTGGCGTGGCTACAGGCATCCGTCGCGACGGTGGAGCACCATGAGCGCCCCGAGTACCTCGATCGCCTCGCGATGCTGCGCAACCAGGTCTTCGTGCTCGACCACATGTACATGTCGCTGTTCACCACCTGCGGCTGGATCCTGCGGCTCGGCGTGACGGTCGCGCTGCTCGTGTCGATCCACCCGGCGCTGGCACTGCTGGCAGCGTTCGCCCTGCCGACGGTGCTCACGTCGGCGTGGCGGCCGGGGGTCGAGCGGGCGGTGGAAGAGCGGGGCGCGTCGGCCAATCGCCTGGCGCGGCACCTGTTCGACGTCGCCACGACCGCGCCGCCCGGCAAAGAGGTCCGCGTGACGGGAATCGGCGCCCGTCTCGTGGCGCAGCGCCGCGCCGCCTGGGAGCGCTGGTACGGACCCGTCGCCCGCACCCGCGCCCGCAGCGCCGTATGGCACGCCCTCGCGTGGGCGGTCTTCGGCGCGGCGTACGTGGGCGCCATCGTGTTCGTGGCGTCGATGCTAGCGTCCCCGCCCGGCGAGGTGCTGCTGGTGCTGGCGGCGGGCGCGCGCCTCTCGGCTTACATCGGCGGCACCGTGGGCGAGATCGGCTTCCTGCGCGGCATCTGGCTCGAGGGTTCCAAACGCCTCGCCTGGCTGGAGGATTACGCCGCCTCGCAGGCTCAGGGTGCCGACGCGCCGGTGCCCGAGCGACTGGGAGAAGGCATCCGCTTCGAGCACGTGTCGTTCGCCTATCCCGGCACGGATCGGCTGGTGCTCGACGACGTAGAGCTCCGGCTCGCGCCGGGCGCGGTGGTCGCCATCGTGGGGGAGAACGGCGCCGGCAAGACCACGCTCGTGAAGCTGCTGTGCCGGTTGTATCAGCCGACCAAAGGGCGCATCCTGGTCGACGGCGTGGAGCTGGCACGCGTGCCGCCCGCCACGTGGCGGTCGCGCCTCGCGGGCGCGTTCCAGGACTTTTTCCGGTTCGAGTTCCGGGCGCGTCACACCGTGGGCGTGGGCGACCTGCCGCGCCGCGACGACCGGCCCGCCGTGGCGGCCGCGGTCGAGCGCGCCGGCGCGAGCGACGTCGTGCGGCAGCTCGCGGCCGGGCTCGAGACGCAGCTCGGGCCCACCTGGCCCGAGGGGGTGGAGCTCAGCTTCGGACAGTGGCAGAAGCTGGCGCTCGCGCGGGGATTCATGCGCGAGCGCCCGCTCGTGCTCGTGCTGGACGAGCCCACTGCGGCGCTCGATGCCGAGACGGAGCATGCCTTGTTCGAGCGGTATGCGGCAGCGGCCCGCGGATCCGACGACCGCATCACGATCCTCGTGTCCCACCGCTTCAGCACCGTCCGCATGGCGGACTTCATCGTGGTGTTGCGCGGCTCTCGCCTGGTCGAGTCGGGCACGCACGAGGCGCTGATGGCGCAGGGCGGCCACTACGCCGAGCTGTACCGCATCCAGGCGGCGGCGTATCGCTGAGATCGCCCCAGACCGGGGGCGAACGAAGACGGGGTGCGCGCTACCGAGCCACGCGGGTCGGCACCAGTCTCTGTGAGGTTGTCCCGTCCCCGAGCTGCCCGTGGGCGTTCGATCCCCAGCAGTAGACGGTCGCGCTTGTACCCGTCGCCACCGCGCATGAGTGACCGTTTCCGGGTGCCGGGATGCTCAGCGTGAGGTTGCCGGCGTTGGCAGCCGGCACCAGCCGGTCCAGTGTCGTGTTATCGCCGATCTGGCCGGCTTCGTTTCCGCCCCAGCAGTATCCCTTTCCCGTGGTCGTGACCCCGCAGCTGTGGTCGCCGCCGCCGCTCACGAGGGCGAACTGGATCGCTCCCTGCACGGCCGTCGGTACGAGCTTGCCCACGGTCGTGTTATCGCCCAACTCGCCAGAGCCGTTGTCGCCCCAGCAGTACGCGGCGCCAGCTGGCGTCACGGCGCAGGTATGCACGTACCCTGCGTCCAGGGTGGCAAAGGTGACACCAGCCGGAGCGCCAACCGGGACCGGCACGGGCTTGTCGACAGTGGTGTTGTCGCCCAGCTGGCCGGACGCGTTGGCGCCCCAGCAATACACGACCCCGTTCGTTGCGAGGCCGCAGCTGTGGAAGAAACCGGTGGTGAGAGTTGTGAACGTCACCCCCGCAGGGGCCTGCACGAGCACGGGGCTAAGCTGATCGGCGCCGCTATTGTCGCCGAGCTCCCCGGCAGAGTGCGATCCCCAGCAGTAGGCGCTACCTCCAGTTGCCGCGAGACCGCAGCTGTACCCGGCCCCGGTGCCCACGTAGGCGAATGTGACCCCTGCGGGCGCTGCCACCCGGACAGGAGTCGCTCGGTCGAGGACCGTGCCGTCGCCCAGGCGCCCGAACTCGTTCCGGCCCCAACAATAGGCGTCGCCCGTGGACGCCACCGCGCAAGTATGCTGCCCGCCGGCGCTGACGGCCTGGAACGTGACGCCCGCCGGGCCCTGCACCAGCGTCGGGACAAAGCGGTCGGTGTGGGTCCCGTCGCCGAGCTGGCCGCGACCGTTGAATCCCCAGCAGTAGATCGCGCCGTCGGTCGTGACGCCGCAGGTATGAGATCCCTGACCGGCGCCGCCAGCGGCGACCGCGGTAAAGGTCAGCGGGGCGACGATGTTGAATGCGGTGCTAGTTGCGTCGGTGAGGCCGCCGGCGGACACAGCCAGCGTGTAGCCCGTCCCGGGCTTGTCGATGCTCAAATCCGAGAATGTCGCCACACCGTTAGCGGCGGTTGCCGTGGTCGTGCCGGAGAGCGTCCCACCACTCGGGTTGTTGCGAATCGCCACAGTGACGCTGTGCGTGGCCGTCGGCACGGTGTTGCCGAACGCGTCTTGGATTACGACCTGGACTGGCAGGCTGATTGCCCCTGCTGCCGCGGTGCCGGGCGGCTGGACCGTGAAGGCGAGCCGCGTCGCCGGGCCGGGAGCGATGGCGAACGCGGCGCTCGTCGCCCTGCCCAGGCCGGTGGTGTACGCCACAAGCCTGTAACCGGTCCCTGCTCTGTCGATGCTCAGGTTCGCAAAGGTCGCCACGCCGTTCACCGCGCTGACCGTTGCGGTGCCCGAAAGCGTCCCGCGCGCCAGATTCGAATCGATCGCCACCGTGAGGGCATTCGTCGCCGTGGTGACGGTGGCTCCCGTGGCAGTCTGGATGGCGACCTGCACGGCGGGCGCGATCGCGGCGCCGGCGGTCGCATTGCTCGGCTGGACCGTGATCGCGAGCCTCGTCGCCGCTGGCGGGGTCGGACCCTCCCCGCATGCCGCCACCGCCAGAACCATGGCGGGCGCCGCGCACCTGCGCCACGCCCGTGGCCCCACCCGCACTGTATGGACCACACGTCCTCCTTGAACGTCTCAACCTGCACCAGACGCAGCGGCTTGGTAAGTAGGGGGCGCCCCAGGCTCGCGCGGCGGCGGTCCGCGGATCCGACGACCGCATCACGATCCTCGTGTCCCATCGGTTCAGCACCGTGCGCATGGCGGATTTCATCGTCGCGCTCCACGGCTGTCGTCCCGTGACGTTCCAAGACCGCCCCACTAGACTCCGGCATGGAGTTCGACCCGCTCCCCCAGCAGAGTCTCGCCATTGAGGCACCGCTCGGCCCCGTCCTCGTGGTCGCGGGACCCGGCGCGGGAAAGACGTTCTGCCTCATCGCCCGCATCAACCACCTCATCACCACGGTCGGGATCGCGCCCGAGCGCATCTGCGCGGTCACCTTCACGAATCGGGCGGCCGAGGAGATCGCGGTTCGGCTGAAGCACACGCTGCGGGACCGCGCGGCTGCCGTCACGCGGGGCACGATCCACGCGCTGTGCTTGGCCCTGCTCCGGGAGTACGCCGAGGCGGCGGGCCTGCGGAAGGGGTTCGGAGTAGCCGACGAGCAGTATCAGAAGATCATCCTCGGCCGGCTGCACGTGCCGCTGGAGCAGCGGGGCCCGTTGCTGAACCGGTTCGGCCGGCACCGGGTGCAGAACTACGAGTTGACGGTGGACGACGCCCGCCTCTATCGCGAGTACACCAGTTGGCTGGCGCACCGCAACATGCTGGACTTCGACGACCTCGTCACGCAGGCCGAGCGGCTGGTGCGCACGCGGGGGGACATCGCCGACGCGATCGCCGCGCGCTGGGATTATCTCCTGGTGGACGAGTTCCAGGACGTCAACCCGGTCCAGTACGACCTCTTGAAGCGTTTGGCGGCGCCGCACGGCAACTTCTTCGCGGTCGGTGACGACGAACAATCGATCTTCACCTGGACGGGGGCGGACCCCTATGTGCTGGTGCGGTTCGCCCGCGATTACGGGATCGACCGGCCCGTCGTGCTGGACAAGAACTGCCGCTGCTCGCGCCAGATATTCGAGACCGCGCGGCGCGTGCTCGCGCAGAATCCTCAGCTGTTCGAGAAGCAGCTCACCGCCGAGCAGGACTCACCGCACGAGGTGGGTGCCTTCGGATTCCGAGACGAAGAGGAAGAGGCCTCATGGTTGCTAGAGGATCTCCAGGGCGACCGCGCGGCCTCCGAGCTGGGGTGGGGCGACTACGCGATCCTGTACCGCAAGCACAAGATCGGCGAGTACCTCGAGGGGCGGCTGCTCCGCGCGGGGATCCCGTGCCGCCTGGCGCGGGGCCGCTCGCTGATCGAGGACGACGTCATCAAGTACGTGATCAGCGCGCTGCGGATCGTGCGCGATCCCGCCGACCCCGTCGCGCTCGAGGGGTTCGCGCGGTGCGTGCTTTCACCGCACTTCCTCCAGGAGGTCGAGGCAGCGATTTCCACGCAGGGCTCCGGCGACTTCCTCGCTTCGGTACGCGCGCTCGCCCGGCGCCGGCCGGCGCAGGACCCCGACACGAAGAAGCTGTGGCGGCTCGTCTATCAGGTGGAGAACCTCCGCGCCCTGACCCGGTCGCACCGCGCGTTGGCACCGCTCGTGGATGAGATCTTGTCGCAGAGTGTCGGCCCGTACCGCAACGCGCTGGAGGAGCGGCACGACGAGCTCACCGACCCGGCGGACCTGCCGGATGCCGTCCGCCTCGCCGCGCGGCTCGCGCGCGCGATCGCGGGCGAACGCGGCATCGCCATCGCGCCGCAGGACGGGCTGGAGATCGCCTTACGGGGAATGTTGGCGGCCGCCGGCGTGCGCCACGTGCCGTCCGCGGGTTCTGGGCCCCTAGAACCCCGGGGCACCGCCCCGGGGTTAGCCCACCCTGGCGAGGTTCTGGGAAAGGCGGATGGCGGTGAGCATGGACTGGCGCTCACGCTGTTCAAAGCGCTCCAGCTCTTGGACTCGAGGGGGCTCGATACCGCCCTCGAGCGCTACGTCACGTTCGACTTCGAGACGACGGACACCGAGGTCGCGACGTGCGGCGTCGTCGAGATCGGCGCCGCGCGCGTGGTGCGGGGCGAGATCGTGGACCGGTTTCGCTCGTTGGTTCAGCCGTACCGGCCGATCACGCCTGGGGCGAGCGCGATCCACGGCTACAGCGATGGCGACATCCGGGACGCGCGCTCGTTTGGCGAGGTGTGGCCCGAGTTTCGAGCCTTCATCGGCGACGACATCCTCATCGCGCACAACGGCCAACACTTCGACATTCCCGTACTGCGCCGGCTCGCGGCCGGACGAGACGGCGTGGACAGCCTCGTGTTCTACGACACGCTGCCGCTCGTTCGCTCGCTGTCGCGCGACAGCGGCAAGCTGGAGGACCTCGCGCTGCGCTTCGGCATCGACGGCGGGCGCGCCCATCACGCGTTGGACGACGCGGTGACGCTGGCGCGGGTCTATCGCGAGCTCGAGCGGCGGCGAGGAATTCGCGCGCGCAAAGCCGTCTTGGTCAACCTGCTCGATTACCTGGGGCTAGCGCTGGCATTGGAGCAGGGAGCACGGAGCAAGGAGCAGGCGCTGCTCTTCAACGTTGCGAAGTTTTACACGTTGGGCCGATACAGCGATGCCCTGGCGTTCTACGAGATGGAGCGCCAGCGCAGCGGCGCGCTCGGGGCGCCTCCCGTCGACGAGGTGATCCGGCGGCTCGGCGGGCCCGCGCTCATGACGCGCCTCCGGGCCGAGCCCGATCCGGCTCAGCGCTATCCGGCGGCGGTGGCCCGCCTGCGGGCGCTGATGGACGAGCCCTCACCCCCACCCCCCGACCGCCGCTCCCCGATGGGGAGAGGGGGGACGCTGGACGAGAGCATCGACCGGCTGCTAGAGCGGGTAGCCCTCTCCACGTCGGACGGCATCGAGATCGCGCCCGATCGCGTGAACCTCCTCACGCTGCACTCGACCAAGGGGTTGGAGTTCTCGCGCGTGTACATCGTGGGCGTGGAGGATTACCAGATTCCAGGGCTGCGCGAGATGACGGAGCATCGGCAGGCCGAGATCGAGGAGGCGCGACGGTTGCTGTACGTGGGGATGACGCGGGCGCGGGAGCGGCTGGTGCTGACGCGGGTTGAGCGGCGGTTTGGAATGGATGCGGGGGGGAGTAGCTTCGTCGAGGAGATGGGGTTGGAGGTGCAGGGGGTGGGAGCGGAATAAGGGGGCATACGCTCGCACGGGAGACCGGTCGTGGAATCGACCGCCTTGGCGCCGTTCGCCGGCTGGGAAAATTTCTACGTGATCATCGGCTCGTCGGCCGCGGCGCTGACGGGTCTGCAATTCGTCGTGATCGTCCTGGGTGCCGAGGCGCGCTCGGTGCGCGGCCCCGAGCTGGGCGCCTTCGGCACGCCCACGGTCGTCCATTTCTGCGCCGTCTTGCTCGTCTCGGCGATCCTGAGCGTGCCCTGGCGCGAGCTCGGGAGCGGCGGGCTCGCGCTCGACGCCTGCGGCGTGGCGGGAATCACCTACATGGTGGTCGTCATCCGGCGGGCGCGCGGGCAAAAGCGCTACGTGCCGGTGCTCGAGGACTGGCTGTGGCACTGCGCCTTTCCACTGCTCGCGTACGTGACGCTCCTGGTCGCGGCGCTCGCCCTCCGACGGGATCCCCCGGTGTGCCTCCTGTTGATCGCCGCGACGGCGCTGCTCCTCTTATTCATCAGCATCCACAACGCCTGGGATGCCGTCACCTACTTCGCCGCTCAACAGCCCGAGCACCGCGAGGGTCCCCCCGCCCGGAAGTAGCCCACGTGCCTTTCCGGGCTCTCAGGGAGCGGGTCCGCCGGCCTCGAGCAGCAGCCGGACCTGCGCGAGCAGCTCGCTCGCAGTCCAGGGCTTGGTGACGAACGCCACGCGGGGATCCTGGCCGACGGTCTTCCGGAAGTTCGGCGCGGGAAAGCCGCTCATGAACAACACCCTCACCCCGCGCGACTCACCCCGGATGACGTCGTACAGCTCGAACCCGCTGAGCTTGGGCATCACGACGTCGGTGATTATGAGGTGCAGCGCCGCGCGCTGGGCGCGGTAGGCCTCGACCCCCTGCTGACCATCGACCGCGGTGACGACCCGATAGCCGACTTTCGAGAGGAGCTGCTGAGCGGCCATGCGCATCGCTCGATCGTCCTCTACCAGCAGAATCGTCTCCGTCCCGCCGGGCAGGCCTTCCTCGGCTTCGGCCTCGAGCTCCGACATCCCTCGATCGCGGACGGCGGGGAAGTACACCTTCGCCGTAGTTCCCTGCCCGACCTCGCTGTAGATGTGGAGGTATCCGCGGTGCTGCTTCACGAGCCCGTAGGCCATCGACATGCCGAGGCCGGTGCCGACGCCTACCGGTTTGGTGGTGAAGAACGGCTCGAACACCCGAGCCAATGTCTGCGCATCCATCCCCACGCCGGTGTCGCTCAGTGCGACGCTGACGTAGGATCCGGGCTCGACCCAGGCGTGGAGCGGACGATCCGCGGCACCGAGGCGCGCGCGCCGGACTTCGACGTGCAGGGTCCCGCCCTTCGGCATGGCATCCCGGGCGTTGGTCACGAGGTGCAGTAGGATCTGCTTCACCGCGGCGGGATCCGCTTCGACCACGCCGCCTTCCTCGTCCGCCTCGAACTGCACCTCGATGTTCGCCGGAAGCTGGCGGCGCAGCGTATCGAGCGCGTCGCGCACGAACTCGGTGAGCACCAGCGGCTGCAGGTCGAGCACCCGGTGGCGGCTGAAGCCCAAGAGCCGCTGGGCCAGCTCGGCGCCGCGCTGAGCCGTGAGCTTCAGCTCGTCGAGGTCGCGGTTCGGCGGCAGCGATTGGGCCAGCACGGCGGTGCGCGCCAGGATAGCGCTGAGGAGCTCGTTGAACTGCTGGGCGATGGCGCCCGTCAGCCGGCCGATCGTCTCCATCTTCTCGGCCTGCCTCAACGCCCGCTCGCGCGCGAGCTGCGCGGCGATGTCCTCGGCGGTCATCGGCCTCGTTATAGTCCGCCGTGTCGGCGGCGTCAAGCCGAGCGAACCGCGCCCTGCGCCCAGGCTAAGTCGTTGATTTACAACTCCGCGCGTTACCTGTGCACAGGGGTATGGGGTCTTCACAACACACCCTAACGGAGGCGCCTTGATATGCGCGACTCCGCTCCTCACAGGTTGACCGAGCGACGCCAAGCCATCCTCCGCCAGACCAGCGCAGCCCTACGAGGGCAACCGGTCATCTTGTGGCGCGTGGTGAAGGGTATTGCGCTGGCCGAGGTTGCAAGCCCCGCGAATCCGCCGCGGGACGTAATCGAATTCGACGTGGTCGCGGCCCTGCGGGCGTGGGGCGGGGCGGTGGGCGACAGGAGTCTCTGGGTTGTATGCCGCCGGGAGCCGAGCCGCTGGCACGTGGCCCGAGTCCGGAGCGACGTGCCCGCGCCGCCACCTGACGGTGTCGAGCGCCGCAGCCCGGAGCGGTTGGTTCTCGAGCTGGCCGGTCTCTCGCTCGGCGCGCTCGAGCAGATCTGGGCAGTCGCCGACCAAGCGACCGTGTATCTGTGCGGCGCCCTCGCCTTGCTCGAGGCGTGCCTCGAGCGCGTGCGCGCGGCACACGGTCTGACAACCACCACCCGCGCACATCTACTGGCCGATCTCGCGTTCGTCGCGGACGCGATCCAAGGCGGGCTCGACGCCGCGTAGCGAGTCACGGCTTGGCCTTCCCGATCACGGCTTCCAGACCCTCGGGGGCCCGCTTGCGGCACTCCTTCTTTAGGTCTTCCATGTCGGCCGCGAGGAACTTGCCCAGCAGGCCATCCGCGGTGACCTCGAACGCCGGTAGCTCCTTCTTGGCGGAGGTATTGGAATACAGCGCAATGACTGCGCGCCCATCGAACTTGTAGAACGAGTAGGTCGGGTAACGACCGAACAGCCATACGTGAGCAGGTTTCCCGAAGTCGCGTGCCAGACGCGCGAAGTAGCGGTACGCATCGGCGACCAGCGCCGGGATCAAGGGACCGTCCTCGAAATGCTTGCCCAGGGAGAACATGAGCTCGTGGTCCTCGAGATCGGGGAGAAAGGCCTCGAGCGTGGTGCCGGCTCGACCAACGAAGGCCTTGATCGCGGCGTCGTGATTCTCGCGCCAGCGGCGTGAATGGATGAAGCAAAGGGCCAGCGTGGTGGAAGACTCGATGAGATCGTCAAACCGTTGCACGAATCCGGCGAACGGAGCTACGCGGACGATCCCGAAAGGGGGATCAGCGGGTTGAGGAGTCGCGGTCATCGGCTCGACGCTATCCCAGCCGAGCCCGGGCGGCGAGTGCGACGGTTGCGGTGTCGTGAATCGGCGTGGCGACGCGCACCTGCTCGGCAAAGCGGACCACCGCTCCGCTCAGGATATCCAGCTCCGTGGGCCCTCCGGACTCCAGGTCGACCAGAAAGCTCGGCTTCATGGCAGGCGGCAAGCCATCGATCACCGCCAACACCCGGGCGGCTTCGTCGCCGGGGAAGGCGACGCCGCGCGCGCGGCCGACGGCCACGACCTCGCCGATGGCGCGCTCCACGAGGCGCCGCCCCAGCCGGTCGGCGCGGAGCGGCCCGACGGGTGAGCGGGCCAGCCCGCACGCCGCGGCGAGCGCCGTGATGAACACGAACTTCTGCCACAGCTCGACCTGGATGCGATCGGAGGCGCGCGCGTCCACGCCCGCGTCACGGAACGCCGCGGCGATACGCCGCACCCGCTCCGTGATCACGCCGTCGAATTCCCCCACCACGACGACTTGCAGAGGACCGCGTCGCTCCACGCTACCCGGCCCCACACGAACCGCGCTGATCGTCGTGAGGCCTCCGAGCACCGCGGCCGGCGGCACTTTCAAGTGCGCGAGCTGCTCGGCGGTTTCGACTCCGTTCAGCAGCGGCACCACGGTGGTTCCCTGCTGGGCGCAGTGTCGGACGACGGGGGCGATGCCCTCGAGCGAGTAGCTCTTCACGGCGAGGATTGCGAAATCGGCGGGCTGGAGCGTCTCCACCCGGTCCGTCGCGGCGACGCGTGCCTGGAACGCGCCCTCGGGCGTCTTGATCTCGAGGCCTCGCTCGCGCAGCGCCGCGAGCGTCGCTCCCCGAGCGAAGCAGGTGACCTCATGGCCGGCGCGCGCGAGCTGTCCGCCATAGTAGGCCCCCACCGCGCCGGCGCCCAGCACGACGACTTTCACCGTGTACGGTGATCTGTGTCAGTACTCGGCGTAGCCGTCGTCGGGATAGCAGTACAGCCAGCGCTCCTCCGGCTCCGCCGAGGCGACCACCGGATGCCCGCTGGCACGGGCATGCTTTGAGGCATGCTGGTTGGGGGAGCTGTCGCAACACAGCGTGGCGCCGCACTCCTGGCAGGTGCGCAGGTGGACCCACTGCGCGCCCAGCTTCACGCACTCGGCACACTCCCGCCGCTTGGCGTGCCGCACGGTGGTGATCTCAGCGAGATGAGCGCAGCTAGCGTCGGGCATGGGAGACCTCGCTTATGGGATCACGATCATCGGGTCCGTGACCCCGGAGATTACCTGAAATGGCGGTCGGGCGCGAGCGAGGTCGGGTGGACGGCGGTTACGGCGTCGGCACGATTTTCAGGTTAGCGAAGTCGCCGCCGGAGTTGTTTCCCACCCACAGGCCCACCCGTCCGGTGTGGCGATCACTCAACTGGCGCACCACCAGACTGGGCTGCTTCGCGTCGGCGACGAACACGCTCACCTGCGGGCTCGCGACCACCACGCGCACGTGGAACCAGCCGTTCGGATCCGGCGCCGGAGTGACGGGCTGCTCGTACTCCCCGGGGTGCTCGGCTCTCAGCTTCTGCCACGGGTAGGTCGGATGAGAGACATACTGCACGGCGCGCTTGCGCCTTGCCTGGTCGTCGGTCCTGAAGTTGAAGGGGCGAAAGTAGACGGCGTCATACGTGGTATCGTCCACTCCATGAAACGCCACGCCCACAAAGCTCTGTTGCTGTACGTCCTTGCCTCTGATGTCGAGCTCGATCGTGCCGTTACCGAGCTCGATGCCCTGCAGGTAGGCCACGCCGTTGTCGGCGCCTTCGCTGAGGCGCAGGCCGGTCTTCGTCCCATCCTTGAAGCTGCTCACAGAGCGGTTGAAGATGTGCAGGCCCTTGCCGTCGGCAAGCTTCGCCAGATCGGGCTCGAGGGTTCTCTGCTGACCGGAGCCGCGCGACGCGGTGAAGAGGCTAGCCGCGGCAATCACGACGGCGACGGCAAAGCGCCTGTCCATAAGGTCCTCCTTGGGGGTGCGACCCTCTACGATGTCAGGAGCCGACCCGTTTCGTGCCGCAGAATCAAGTCGGTGCAACCGCCCTTTGACTCACCAGAGCGCTTGCGCCGCGTCAGTGCGGCGATAGGATTGAGGCCAATCCCCCCTTCGCGACCGTGTCGGCTCCCGTGCACTTCTGCGCGGACGCCGACACCCCAACCTGGCGGCGCCGCGGGCGACGTGTCACCGTCCCGCGGCCGAACCATCGCCGGCGCAACGACCTACCGCGAATGGCCGAGCTGGCCGCCAATTGGCACGTGGCGTGCAACAGAGCACTGCGCCGCCCGAGGGGAAGGCGTGGCCACTACCTGTAGAGGAGTCCAGAAATGCGTGCATCACGTATTGCAGGGTGGGGGCGGCGCGTTGGGGCGTGGGCGGGCGTGGCGGGGATGGTCACCCTGCTCAGCGCCACGTCCGCGCAGGCACAGCAGCAGGCGATCGACCCGACGTGGCTCAGCTTCGACGCCGCGGCGCGCTCGGCCCGATTCCAGCTCATCGCCGGGCTCACCGGCCTGAACGGGGCGCTCAACTTCAACGGGTTCTCGGACGGTGGTCTCACGTTCGTGGTGCCCGTCGGATGGCGCACCGAGATCGACTTCCGCAACCACGACGGCATGCTGCCGCACAGTGCCGAGGTGATCGCGCCGCAGACGCCGCTCCCGATCCAGCCCGTCGATCCTGCGATCCCGCGGGCTTTCACGCTCAGGCTCGCGGAAGGGCTCATCTCAGAAGCGACGGACACGATGCGGTTCACCGCCCAACCGGCGGGAGACTACCTGATTTTCTGCGGCGTGGCGGGGCACGGCGCCGCGGGGATGTGGATCCGGTTCCAGGTAAGCATGTCCGCGAAGACGCCCGCGCTGCTCACGCCTGCCCCTGGGAAGCGATGATGCGAATGACGGCCGCTAGTACCACGGCCGTGGCTCTCACGCTCGCAGCGTGCGCCTCGGTGCCCCAGGTCCGCACGGCGGTCAGTCCGGACGGGGGCATCGGCAGCCTGCACAGGCGTACGAGCTGGATCTTCAGAAGACCATCACGGCGATCCTCGCGGGGGTTCGTCGCGCCCCGCGGGGCTAGACGGGCTTCGCCAGCATGGCCCTAGCAGCGCCACCGCAACACTCGAGCGACGTCCGCAACGGGATTCCCTACCGCCGCCTGGGGCGCACCGGGGAAATGGTGTCGCTGATCGGCGTGGGCGGCTATCACCTCGGGAGGCAAGCCGACGAGCAGGAAACCATCCGGATCGTACGCACCGCGGTCGACAGCGGAATCAACTTCCTCGACAACTGCTGGGACTACAACGGTGGGGCAAGCGAGATCCGCATGGGAAAGGCGCTGCGCGACGGCTATCGCGAGAAGGCGTTTCTCATGACCAAGATCGACGGCCGCACCAACGAGAGCGCGGCGCGGCAGATCGACGAGTCGCTACGCCGGCTGCAAACCGATCGCATCGACCTCATGCAGTTCCACGAGGTGATCCGGATGACCGATCCGGAGCGCGTGTTCGGCACGGATGGGGCGCTGGAAGCGGTGGTGGCGGCGCAGCGCGCGGGGAAGATTCGCTACGTCGGATTCACCGGCCACAAGAGTCCCGCCATCCATCTCCGGATGCTTCAAACCGCCCGAGCGCACGGGTTCCGGTTCGACGCGGTGCAGATGCCGTTGAACGTGATGGATGCGCACTACGACAGCTTCGCGAAGCAGGTGGTGCCGGTGCTGGTCGAGCAGGACATCGCCGTACTGGGGATGAAGCCGATGGGCGACCCGTTCGTGCTGGTGAGCGGCACCGTGACCGCCGTGGAATGCCTCCACTACGCCATGAGCCTGCCGACGAGCGTGGTGATCACGGGCTGTGATTCACTGCCGGTGCTCGAGCAGGCGCTGCACGCAGCTCGCAGCTTTCGTCCGCTGAGCGAGGCGGCCGTAGAGGCGCTGCTCGGCAGGACGGCACACGCCGCTAGCGACGGGAAGTACGAGCTGTACAAGACGACCCATCATTTCGATGGGACGTACCAGAATCCACAATGGCTGGGGTGAGACGATGCGCGTGGGTTTCATTGGACTGGGAGCGATGGGCAGCCGCATGGCCAGCCGGTTAGTCGCGGCGCACCATGACGTGGTCGTGTACAACCGGACCCCGGAGCGTGCCCGGCCCTTGGAGCAACGCGGCGCGAAGGTGGCGGCGACGCCGAAACAGCTCGCCGCGGGCACCGACATCGTGTTCTCGAGCGTCGCCAACGACGCCGCGCTGGAACAGGTGATGTTCGGACCCGATGGTGCGCTCGCGGGCGCTCGGGCTGGCACCATCGTTGTCGAGATGAGCACTGTGAACCCACGCGCCTCGCGCCGCCTGCACGAAGCGGCTCGGAGCAAAGGCGTCGCGGTGCTCGACGCTCCCGTTTCCGGGAGCACGGTGCAAGCGGAGCAGGGACAGCTCGTGATGTTCGTGGGGGGCGAGGAGGACGTGTACCAGAGCTGCCAGCCGATCCTCGCGGTGCTAGGCAGCAAGACGTTCTATCTCGGGCCCAGTGGCGCCGGCGCGACCATGAAGCTGTGTGTCAACACGCTGCTGGGGCTGGGGGTCCAGGCGCTGGCCGAGGCTATCGCGCTCGGCGTGAAAGCCGGCCTGCCGCGCGAGCGGTTTCTGCAGGTGCTGGGCGAAACCGCGGTCGTCTCGCCCAGTCAGAAGTCCAAGCTCGAGAACGCCCGCAAGGACGACTACCCCGCGGCGTTCGCGCTGAGGCTGATGTTCAAGGACTTCGGGTTGATCGTGGAGACGGCCATGGAGTGGTCGGTCCCGATGCCCGCGACGGCCGCGGCGGTACAGGTGGCCGCCGCGGAGCACGCCCGACAGTCAGCCGCACACAGTGATGAAGACTTCTCTGTCGTGATCCGAGCGATGGAACGGTTGGCGGGCGTCGCCTGATCGCTGTCGGCTTCCGCACAGTTCTGCTCGACCTTCCGCACCAGATACGCAAGCGTAGCCCGAAGCACGGCTAGCCCTCCAATGGCGAACGCCCGGCAGGGGCGTCACTTGGCGCGATCGGAGCGGTCGCCGGCTGACTGGCACGCGGCGTGCGAAGGCAACTGAGCCATGGAAACCGCGATCACTTTGACATTGCCCGAACTCGCCTATCTGCGCTGCCTGCGCGTCCTGGCGGCGTGGTGGAACCTTGGCTCGAGCGGGGTGCAACCGCGGATGCTCGTGCAGTACGAGGTGCGTCCGTGAAGGCCCTACACTTCCGCACCGCGCTCGCAACGGCGGGCATCGTGGGCCTGCTCGGGCTGCACCTCGGGGCCGCCGGCGCGGCGGGCGCGGCGTCCATGACGGCGCGTGCGCTAGTCGTCTCCGATCAGGCGCGCCGCTATCTCACGCTGGCATATGGCTCGCCCACCGAGTTCATGGGCTGCATGATCGGCCAGGTCCGCGGTCCCGTGGTGTTCGTGCAGCGCATCGCTCCCGCCGACGTGGATCCCGTTCACTCGACGCGAACTCACGTGCTGCCGCGTCAGACGTGCGAGGAGGCAGGATGGAACGGGACCGTGGGGATGATCCACAGCCACCCGGGAGGCGAGCGCTGCTTCTATTACTTCCCCGGCACGCAAGTCGCCAGCTCGGACGCCGAGTCGTTCGCGCGACAGCCGTACCCGGTGGACGCGATCATGTGCGGCGACAGCATCGTGTGGATCGGCCGCGATCGCGCCCAACGGCAGGTGCGGCTTGCGGACGGGCCGGCTGTGATGACCCTGGACCACCAGCCCGGGAATCGCGTGCACGCGGGGACCCTGGCGGAGCGGGGAGAATGATCACCCGTATGGGTGCCGGAACGATCACGCTGATCGTGGCGCTGTGCGCGACGAGCGCGTGCATGGGCCCCCTCGCGATCTTCGACACACTGGTGATCAATCGCGCCGGCAGCGGCTACACGCTCGTCGCGTCCGCATCAGGAATGGCGAGCGTGACGAGCGCACCGTTCACGGTGTCCGGAGCCACTGGCAGCGCAGCGCGGGCGCCGTGAGGTTGCGAGCAGTCGTCCTGCTGGCGCTGCCGCTCGCCGCCGGCGGAGCGTTCTTCTGGGGGCCGACCCCGCCGGAAGCGTTGCGAGAGCCGGCCGTGGTGGCCAGCCACGACGGTGTGCTGCAGCTGACGCTCACCGCCGCGCGGGGCGCGACGCAAGTCGGGGGGCGTCGGGTCATCGCCCAGGTATACAACGGGAGTTATCTGCCGCCGACCCTACGCGTGCAACCGGGCGACGTGGTCCGGCTGCGGCTGGTCAATGCGCTCGACGAGACCACGAACCTCCACGTGCACGGATTGGCGGTCTCGCCGCGCGACACGTCCGACAACGCGTTCTTGCACATCGCGCCCGGCCGCGCGCAGGGCTACGAGATCCGCATCCCTGCGAGCCACCCGCCGGGTCTGTACTGGTACCATCCGCACCCTCACGGCCGCTCCGATGAGCAGGTACGCAACGGCATGTCCGGCGCGCTGATCGTCGAGGGCCTGCTCGACCCGTTTCCGGCGCTCCGCGATGTGCACGAGCACGTGCTGCTTCTCAAGGACGCGCAGATCGGGGGCGGGAAAGTCGTGCCTCGCGGGATCGGCGACGACGCCATACGCACGGTGAACGGCATGGTCAACCCCACGATCACGCTCCGTCCGGGCGAGACGCAGCTGTGGCGTATCGGCAATGTGGGAGCGGACCTATACTACCTGCTCACGCTCGATGGACACCGCTTCTACGAGGTGGCACGCGACGGTCACCGCCTCGCCCGCCTGGTGCCGAAGCAGCAGCTGCTGCTCGAGCCGGGGGCGAGAGAGGAAGTCCTGGTGCAGGCAGCCGGCCCCGGGACCTATGCGCTCCGGACCGCCGGCTTCGACACCGGGCCGCAGGGCAACCACTACCCCGGGGCAGTGCTCGCGACCGTGCGTGTGAAGGGTGGCGCGGTCCCACCCCTCGCACTTCCCAAGCGGTTGCTGCCCGTTGCCGACCTACGCCGCCGGATCACGGATCGCCGCACGATCGTGTTCTCCGAATCGGCCGACGGCGACACGTTCTTCGTGGACGGCCGCACCTTCGACCCGAACCGCATCGACACGCGCGTCAAGCTGGGCGCGATCGAAGAGTGGACCATCCGGAACGAGTCCGGCGAGTTGCACGACTTCCACATCCACCAGACGCACTTTCAGGTCACCGAGGTAAACGGTGTCCGCCAACAGTTCGACGGCTATCAGGACATCGTCAACGTGCCGGTGCACGGCGAAGTGAAGGTGATCATCCCGTTCACCGATCCGAACATCGTCGGCAGGTTCGTGTACCACTGCCACCTGCTGTCGCACGAGGACAAGGGGATGATGGCGACGATCGAGGTGATGCCCTGAACTACGAGAGCCCAAAGCGCTCCATGCGCGTGTAGAGCTTGCCCCGGCTCAGACCGAGCAGCTTGGCAGCCTTGGACTTGTTCCGGCCCGTCTGTTTGAGGGCGCCCTCGATGAGCGTGCGCTCCATCGCCTCGAGGTCCACCCCGTGAGCTGGAAAGTCCCCGACCGCAGCTTGAGGGGCTGCGGGGACGGCGGGCAGTGGGGCGCTCGTCGCCGACTCGGCGTGCCAGGGCAGATGTTCGGGATTGATCAGGCCCCCCTCGCACAGAATCAGCGCCCGCTCCACCGCGTTGCGCAACTCGCGCACGTTGCCCGGCCAGGCGTGAGCCAGGAGATGCGCGCGCGCCTCGCGCGAAATCCCCGCGGCCGGCCGCCCGATCACCACCGGCCCGAGCTCCTCCACGAAGTGCTCGAGCAGCGGCAAGATGTCCTCCTGGCGCTCGCGCAGCGGTGGTAGGTGAATCGCGAACACGTGGAGCCGATAGTAGAGATCCTCGCGAAACGCGCCCCTGGTCATCGCCGCCTGCAAGTCGCGGTTCGTCGCGGCGATGACGCGCACGTCGGCCTTGAGCGTCCGGGTGCCGCCGAGGCGCTGAAATTCCCGCTCCTGGAGCACCCGCAAGAGCTTTGCCTGCACCGCGGGGCTCATCTCGCCGACTTCGTCGAGAAATAAGGTCCCACCCCCGGCCTGCTCGAGCCGTCCCGCCCGCGCCGACACGGCCCCGGTGAAGGCACCCTTCTCGTAGCCGAACAGCTCCGACTCGAGCAGCGCCTCCGGGAGCGCTGCGCAGTTCAGGGCGACGAACGGCCCCTCGGCGCGCCGCGACCCGCGGTGGATCAGGTGCGCCACCACCTCCTTGCCCGTCCCCGACTCCCCCGTCAGGAGCACGGTGGTTTCGGCGCCCGCCACTTTGGCGGCTTGACCCAGCACGTCGCGCCATTGTTTGGAGGAGCCGACCGGCGCGTGGGGGCCCGCGGCCTCGAGCTCGGCCGTGAGGCTCGCAACCCGAGCGTCGAGGCGCGCGGCTCGCTCCTGCGCTGCGACCCGCTGCCGCTCCTCCTCCGCCAAGCGCTCGTGTGCGAACGCCAAGGCCACGAGGTCGGCGATCCGCCGCCCCGCTGGCACATCCGCTTCCCTGTACGGATCCGCCGCGCGGGAGAGGAAGTTCAGAAAGCCCAGCACATTGCCTCGCAGGCGAACCGTCAACCGCAGCCACGACGGGTACCCCATCGCAACCCATGGCGGACCGGGGCGCCACTCGAACCGCTCGTCGGCGCCGCTGGAAGCGGTGCGCACCAGGCCCTCGAGCCCCTCGGTCTTCCCCGGCAGGCTCCGGAAGTTGCGAAAGATCGCGAACTCTTCGTGGGCCAATCCGGGCGACGGTGGCGCAAACGACTTCTCCAGCAGCGCCGCACGCGGTTCCTCTTCGGAAACGGCGACCACGCGGTAGTGCTCGCCGTCCTCCGCGACCAGGCCGAACAGGAGGCAATCGTGCGGGACGGTGTGGCGGGCCAGCGCGGAGATCCGGGCAAAAACCTCCCGGACATCGAGGCTTTGCGCCAGGACGTTCAGGAGCGGTCCCAAGGTCTCTTGATCCGAGCCAGCAGCCATCCTCAGGAGATTCTATGCGCTGCCCCGCTGCACGCTAGAAGCGCTGTCGACTCCCGCGCACTTCTGCTCGACATTGGTCAACGTGTGACTCTCCCGTCGCCGCGCCGTCCGTCGTCGCTCGAAGCCGAACCCGCGACACCACAGTGACTTTGGCGCCCGCGCCCGCCCCGCCGCACGGGTGGCACGTCGGGTGCAAAGGCCCGGCGGCGACCACGATTTCACAAACACAGGAGAACACAATGCGAACCACACGGCTCTTGACAGCAGCCTCACTGCTCACGCTCGGGGCCTGCGCCCCGGGGATCAGCGTGCGCACGGCGCTCAGCCCCGACGCGAGCCTCCGCGGGCTGCACACTTTCCGCGTCCAGCCGACACCCCAACCGAAGATCGCGGGCGCGGTCTCATCGACCAACGACCCGATGCTCGTGAACTCGATCTCGAACCGGGCGCTGCGTGCCGACTTGGCGCAGGAGTTCGCGGGCCTCGGCTACGTCGCGAGCGACAGTAACCCCGACTTCTGCGTCGCGTACTACGCCAGCACCAACCAGAAGCTCGACGTCACCTATTGGGATTACGGGTATGCGTGGCGGCCGCACTGGTGGAGCGGGTGGGGACACCGCTGGGGCCGTGGCTGGGGCGGGGACTGGGGAATCCCGAGTGCTCCGACGGTGACTCAATACACCCAGGGAACCGTAATCGTCGATGTGTTCGACCCCAAGACTAAGGACCTGTTGTGGCGGGGCCAGGGGGTCGCCGCGGTCTCGGACAACGAGGCGCTGTACGAGCAGGATCTCAAGAAGACCGTCGAGGCGATCGTGGACAAGTTCCCCGCTGCGTCGAACAGAGTCGCGCTGGCGCAGTGAGGTACGGGATGGGCCGCCGCGCCGCGAGGTCGGACGGATGACCCACGAGAATGTGGAGATCCTGATCGGCAAGCTCGTCACGGACGAGGAGCTGCGGGAAGCGTTTCAGCAGAACCCACACGCGGTGTTGACTTGGCTGCGGCACCAGGGTCTTCAGCTGAGCTCACTCGAGATGGAGGCCCTGACGTCCATCAGCCCATCGGAGCTCAACGCTCTCGCTGACAGGTTCGACGGACGCCTGCAGAAGGCGTCATTGAGGAGAAGTCATATGACACGCACCGGTCAAGACACGGAAACGCTTCCCACGACGCCGCTCGGCACGACCGACATGCGGATCACGCGCGTCGGCTTCGGCGCGTGGGCGATCGGCGGCGGCGGATGGAGTTTCGCCTGGGGCAACCAGGACGATGCGGATTCGATCGCCGCGATCCGCCACGCCGTCGAGCGCCGCATCAACTGGATCGATACGGCGGCGGTGTACGGCCTCGGCCACTCCGAGGAGATCGTCGCCCGCGCGCTGCGCGACATCCCGGTTGACGACCGGCCATACGTCTTCACCAAAGCCGGCCTGGTCTGGGACGAGCACGACCGTGCCGCCCCACCGCGGCGCATCGGGGATCCCCTGAGCATTCGCCGTGAGGTCGAGGGATCGCTGCGCCGGCTCGACGTCGAGCGCATCGACCTGTATCAGATGCACTGGCCCGCCGAGGACGGCACCCCGCTCGAGGACTACTGGGGCATGCTGCTGCAGCTCAAAGCGGAGGGGAAGGTGCGCGCAGTCGGGCTCTCCAATCACGATGTCGGGCAGCTTGAAGCCGCGGAGCGGCTGGGGCACGTGGACACGCTGCAGCCGCCGCTTTCCGCGATCCACCGGGAGGTCGCGGCGGCGGAGCTGCCGTGGTGCGCGGCGCATCGCACGGGGGTCATCGTGTACAGCCCGATGCAGTCGGGCCTGCTCACGGGCGCCTTCAGCGCCGCGCGCGCGGCCCAACTGGGCGCGGACGACTGGCGCTCCCGCTCTGCCGATTTCACCGGCCAAGGGCTACGCCGCAATCTGGCCCTGGCGGACGCGCTGCGGCCGATCGCGGAGCGACACGGCGCGACTGTCGCCGCAGTGGCGGTCGCCTGGACGCTCGCCTGGCCCGGCGTGAGCGGCGCGATCGTGGGCGCGCGATCCCCAGCGCAGGTGGACGGTTGGATCGACGCCGCGAGCCTCGACCTGACCGAGGCCGACCTGAACGACGTGGCCGCGGCGATCCTCCGCAGCGGCGCGGGCAGCGGGCCGGTCCGGCCGTGACGGCCATGCGAGTCGTCGGCCGCCGCGCGCTGGCGCTGGCCATCGTCCTGGGGTCGTGGCTTCCCGGGACGGGCCGGAGCCAACAGGTGGACAACGCGGCGCTCGGGCCCCGGCTGTCACTCGAGACCGTGGTCGCGCGCACGCTTGCCTACAGTCCGGGCGTGACCGGCGCGCTGGGGGCGGTGCGCGACGCCGCCGCCCTGCGGCGCGTCGCGCTGGGCGCGTATCTGCCCAGTCTCTCCCTCATTTCCAGCGCCGCTTGGAGCGATCAGACGACGCTCGGCACCGCCGGGGTGACTCCGGGACTCAGTCCGGCGGGCGGGATGAACACGTATGGCGCCGGCTTCGCGGCCGCGCTCGACGTGTTCACGGGCGGCCATCGCGGCGCGCAACGCAGCTACGCCGAGGCGATCACGCAGGCCGCGGACGCCGGGTTGGTGCAGCAACGCTACTCAACGATGCTCTTGGCCAAGCAGGGCTACTTCGAGGTGGTGCGCGCGCACGAGCTGGTGCGCGTCGCCCTGGAGTCCGTCGCCCAGGCCGAGCTGGGCCTCGGCTACGCCCGGGACCGGCTGGCCGCGGGCACCGCCACGCGGGCGGACGTGCTGCTCTCCCAACTGGCCGTCTCGACGGCGCGCCGTAGAGCGCTCGCCGCCCGCGATACCCTCGGCACGGCCGGCGCCACCCTCGGCCGGCTGGTGGGCGCCAACGAACCCGTCGATGCCGAGCCGCTAGCCGCGCTCGACCCCGCGCCGCTCGCGCTGGGCGATTCGGGCGTCCTCGCGGCGGCGCCGGCGGCCGCACCGGCCGTCGCGCAGGCGCAAGCGCTGGCGAGCGCGGGCGCCGCCGGCGTGCGGGCTTCGAAGAGCCAATACCTCCCGACTATCGCGGTCGGGGCGGGCTACAACTGGGCGAACGAGTCGCGCGTCCCCGGAGCGCTGCGCTCGGGGTGGGTCGTGGCGTTCACCACGTCGTTCCCGCTGTTCAATGGCTTTGTGCGCGAGGCGTCCGTCACCCAGGCCGAGGCCGCGGCCGAGCTCGCCACGGCGACGTCGGCCGATACGAAGCGCCTGGCGCGCGCCGAAGCGCAGCAGCTGCTTGGCCGCCTGCACGTCGCAGAGCAGGACATCACGCTCACGTGTGAAGCGGTGCGGCTGGCCGGCGAGGATCTGCGCGTCATCCAGGCGCGCTATCGCGCCGGCATCGCCACGATTCTCGACGTGCTCACGTCCCAGACCGCGCTCACACAGGCGGAGCTCGATCTCGTGAGTGCGCGGTTCACCTATCAGGTCGCGCGCGCTTCGCTCGAAGCGCTGCTCGGCCGAGACCTCTGAGGCTCGAGCCATAATGTGGATCGTTCACGTCGCGCTGCGGCGCCCCTACACCTTCATCTGCGGGGCCATCCTCGTCCTCATCGCCGGGCTGGTGGCGATCATGACGACACCGGTGGACATCTTCCCCGCGATCCCGCTGCCGGTCGCTACGGTGATCTGGCAGTACCAGGGGATGTCGCCTGAAGAGATGGAGCAGCGCGTCGTCACGATCGTCGAACGGTCCTACTCGGCGACGGTCAACGACATCGAGCATATCGAGTCGCAATCGCTCGACGGCGTCGCGGTGATCAAGGTGTTCTTCCAGCCCACCGCGGACGTCGCGACGGGCATTGCGGAGCTCACCGCGGCGTCGCAGAGCAACACCAGGATTCTGCCGCCAGGGATCACGCCGCCCATCATCCTCCGGTTCAACGCGACCGACGTGCCGATCCTTCAGATCGGCGTGGGCTCGAGCACGATGTCGCAAGCCGACTTGAACGACTACGTGTCCAACTTCGTGCGGACGCCGCTCGCGACCGCTCAGGGCTCGACCATTCCGTTCCCCTACGGGGGCGCGCCCCGGCTGATCAACGTGGATCTCGATTTGGCGCGGCTCTATGCGAAGGGGCTCTCGCCAGCGGACGTGAGCGCTGCCATCAACGCTGAGAACGTGATCCTGCCCGCCGGGTCGGCGCGCTTGGGCAGCCGGGAATACAGCGTGCGCCTGAACTCGAGCCCCGAGGTCGTCGAGCAGCTCAACGACATGCCGATCAAAGAGGTCAACGGGGCGATCGTCTACATCCGGGACGTCGCCTATGTGCGCGACGGGGCCGGGGTCCAGACCAACATCGTGCGCCAGAACGGACAGCACGGCACGTACATGAGCGTGCTCAAGAACGGCAGCGCCTCGAGCCTCGCGGTAGTCAACCGTGTGAAGGCGCTGCTCGCGGCGCTCAAGCCCGCGCTGCCCCCGTCGCTCGACATTCAGCTGCTCGTGGACCAGTCGCTATTCGTCCGCGCCTCGATCTCGGGGGTGATCCGCGAAGCGCTGATCGCGGCCTGCCTCACGGCGCTGATGATCCTGCTCTTCCTGGGGAGCTGGCGCAGCACGCTCATCATCGCGACCTCGATTCCGCTCGCCGTGCTGTGCTCGATCATCGGCCTCGCGGCG
>Ga0209802_1000043_pt1 | contig 77841 bp, 80 predicted proteins | sample GraSoiAngelo_129_FD_185886 | JGI IMG/M metagenome (GOLD analysis project Ga0209802, IMG submission 185886) | Grasslands soil microbial communities from the Angelo Coastal Reserve, California, USA - 14_0927_12_40cm (SPAdes) (version 2) | ecosystem: Environmental > Terrestrial > Soil > Grasslands ...
TGTGTCTAGACTCTCATCCCTGCTTCGTGTCTCTGCTACACTCCTTGTGTAATCCGGGAAATTGGCGTTGTAGACTTCCACTAACCTTTCATAGTCCGCCGGTTCGAAGTCTCTGATTTCTAGGTATAGAGTCCTCTGACTCAACATGATGTCCTATGAGCCAAAGTGCTATGTTAAGACTTGCCCAGAGCAGACTTCTTGCGTCATAACAGCGACGCCGTTAGGGAGGAGGCAATTAGACTGGCCAGCCTTCCGAGCAGTCTATGGACCTTAAGGTCCGGATCCACCGTTGGCGGAAGAATCCTATTGCTTAACATTCCTGGACAGAAACCTTCGACAAGTTCCGGCGCAGTCAAAGCACAACCATCAGCACTCTCCACGGACGGCACGAGCTTCTCAGTCAAATGGGTAAGCTCGGGACCATAACCACACTCGAACTAGGCTAAGCAAGACATCATCCTCCTTCTTTTTTCCAATCGCATTAACTAGGTTTGCCGACGCTCGAACAAATCTTATCTGAAAGACCTACGGCTCTAGAATTCTGTGAAACGAGACCTCTCCATCGAGACTCGTACTTTACGGCGGGTATTCAAAGGAATTCCTGGAGCAGGGGACGTTGTTGCACTGGACAGTGTCGACCTTGCCATAGAAGATGGAGAGATCTTCGGACTCTTAGGACCAAACGGCGCAGGGAAGACGACAATGATCAAGATACTCGCCACTTTACTCCTCCCGACTAGTGGAGAGGCGTATGTCAAGGGATTGGAAGTGTCCAAGAACGCGTCCAAGGTCCGCAAAGTAATCAACCTCGTCTCAGGAGGCGAGACACCCGGTTACGGTATACTCAGCGTCAAAGAGAACCTCTGGTTCTTTTCACAACTCTACGGACTATCAAGACAGGCCGCTAATGACAGGATCAAGGGCCTCGTGACACAACTAGGTCTAGACAATTATATCGATACAAGAATGAGCAAATTATCCACCGGGTTCAAACAAAGGCTCAACCTCGCCAGAGGATTCATTAACAATCCAGCCGTCGTATTCCTCGACGAACCCACCCTAGGACTTGACGTACTCTCCGCGAAACAACTACGGACCATGATCAAGTCCTGGATGACCGACGGCACCAAGACCGTCCTGTTAACCACACATTACATGGCGGAGGCAGACGAAATGTGCAACCGAGTCGGCATCATCGATCAAGGCAGGATACTTGCATGCGACACCCCGCAAAGGCTCAAGGCGAAGATCGCAAGTCGACCCTCATGGAAGATCGAAGTCACTCCAAACATTCAGGAACTAGATACACTCAAGACGGTTCCTGGAGTCATTGGAATCTCCGAGGTAAGTAACATCGAGACTGGAACCAGCACGCTGAAACTCGTCCTTGAGGATGAGTCAGTAATGTCAGACCTTCTCAGTACTATCAGCAAGAACGGTTCCAGAGTATTGAACATGGGCAAGTCGGAGCCAACACTCGAAGACGTATACATCAATCTCGTAGGTAAAGGATTACAATGACGTTGGTTAGTCCCACTCTTCGCGACGAGATCACCGCCAATATGCGAGCCGCCAAGGCGAGGATGTGGGTCCGCATCAAAGGAGGAAACCGTGAGCTAACCCACTATATCGCAGAGGTAGTCCTCCCAGTACTAACGATAGGAGCTTATGTCATCCTTTACAAAACGCTCGGTTTACCGTCGAGCCTAGGGGCCGCCGTTATCATTGGAGGAGCTATGATTGCCTTCTGGACGAACATCCTCTGGAACATGTCTGCGCAATGGTTCTGGGAAAAAGAGATGGGAAACCTCGAAATGTACATGGTTGCCCCCGTCTCAAGAATGTCGGTGCTCCTCGGGATGGCAATGGGCGGAGCAATCAATACTTCACTCCGTGCAACCGGGATAATACTCCTAGGAGTCTTCGTATTCCAAGTACCGTTCCAAGTTCACGACCTACTTGTCGCAGGACTCGTCTTCCTCCTCACAGTTATCTCGCTCTATGGGCTCGGAATGGTCTTCGCATCACTCTACATGCTATACGGCCGAGAAGCATGGCACACTAACATGCTACTTCAAGAGCCGGTGTTCTTTCTCTCAGGATCCTACTTTCCAACGATCTACGTCTCCGTAATCCCAGTCTGGCTACAAGTCACCGCTACTTTGATCCCCATGACGGTCGGACTCGACGCGATACGAAGAGTGACGATACAAGGTCAAGGGCTTATGGCCGTCTGGCCACACATACTAGCACTGATAGTATTCATCGCCATTCTCATCCCAGTAGCTAGAATGGCCCTAAACTACATGGAGAACCTTGGGAAACGGGAAGGAAGGCTAACACTAAGATGGCAGTAGCCGATTTCATAAAATCAGCGCGGGAATCCTTCTGGGTAGGCTGGAAGGTCGAGAGCAACTGGGCCGATCCAGTACTCTTCGCAACCTATCGAATAGTCCAACCCTTAGCGTCGCTGCTAATCGTGGCATTCATTGTCATAATAGGGGCTAGCACAGGCGCGGGACTCCAGAGAGACTATCTGGCAAGGTTGATCGTAAGCACAGCCTTCTTCGTATACGTCGCCCAGATTACCACGAACATGGGCTGGCTGGTTCACACCGACCGCTCCAGATACGAGGTACTGAAGAACATCTACATCTCTCCAGGAACATTGCATCCCTACATCATTGGACGCGGACTAGTATCCGTCGTAAATGCAACAATTTCCGTTATTGTCACGCTACTCTTCAGCATCGCAGTATTCAATGGGATTCTCAACCTCGGAATCCCAATCAACCTACTCTCGGTGAACCTGTTACTCTTAGTACCAACGGTCCTCCTAGGCGTGTCGGGCCTCATCGCCGTAGGCTACATGCTGAGCGCGATCAACATCGTATCCAACAGATTAGAGTTCATACTCGGCGAATCGCTGGCTGGCATATTCTTCCTCTTAGGAGGCGTGATTTTCCCAGTTACTGCTCTACCATCGCAGGTGCAACCGTTGAGCGCAATATTACCTATCACATATTTCCTGGACGCAGTCCGCGATAGCTTTGGATTAGGAACCACAGGGAGCGCTCTTCTCGACCTAGGATACTTGTTCGTCACGACAATCGGAATAGGAATATTCGCCTATGCTGTATACCGAAAGGCCGAGCTCCGGGCGAAGAGGCTCGGACTCTTCGACAGAAAATCTGAATACTAACAGATGGACACTAGCTGACCGCCCAAACACCCGGCTACCCGACCTTATTCGATTAGCTCTAGAGGCGCGCATACTGTGTAAGATTGCGAAGATTAGATTGGTACGAGGCCAAGGCCGGAAGTATTGCCTCGTTCAGGACCGGACCGAGCAATCGGAAATCTTGAAGCACTCACCTTTAAGTATACGTTGCTGTTTCCTCGCTCGGCAAGAGAAAAAATGTCAACAACTCAACAAGAGCAAAGACCAATGCCAAAACTTGGTACTTTAGTACACTTCGAGATACCGGCCACAGACGCCGCAAAAGTCAGCAAGTTCTACAGCCAGCTATTCGGTTGGAAGTTCAACAAATGGGAAGGCTCAGAGATGCCTTACTGGCTCATTCAGCATAAGGACGCAACCGACGAAAATGATACAATGGGCGGTCTATTCATCCGCCAAGCACCGAACCAGCAATTCGTCAACTACTTCTCCGTCAAATCTGTTGAAGACTCCACGAAGCAAGCCACCAGCCTCGGCGCCAAGGTCGTAATGGACAAGCAAGAGATTCCAAACGTCGGATGGTTCTCGATCCTAAACGACCCCGACGGCAATACCTTCGCACTCTTCCAGTCCTCAGGTCGCGGAATGTAGAAGGACATCATCTCCAAACCCCCTCCCTTCTGTCTTTATTCTCTCTACGCGCGATAGCTACAAATTCTCAGAATCAATTGCGCTGCGTGAGGTAACGCAATGTCTACGGTACAACAGAGACCGAATCTTCAGAATTCGGCGTCGTCCAGCATCAAAATCGTTCGCATCATCACGGCAATCCAAGTCATAAGACTTGCAGGGATCCAGTTGTTCATAAAAGGACAAGCTGGAATATTCCCAAGCTACTTCGCGTATCCTTTTGGGATAGGCGATCTGTTCATCGGACTGTTCGCGCTACCAATAGCCTACATGCTCAGTACTGGAGGAACTAGAAAGTACGCCCTTGTGATCGCGTGGAACTCGGTTGGACTAACGGATCTCCTGTTCGCTTCCACGGTGGCTTCATATGGAGGGCTCGATCCGACAATAATGACCGATCTTCAAACCGCACTAATTGTAGTGCCAGTCAGTATTCTCCTGCATGTTGGTACCATCGCTTTACTCATTACAAAACCTCTCAAACAGTTCTTCTCCGAAACTAGTGTCTGACGTTTCTGCGAGTGAAATGAACATCGAGATGGCTCGGGATGATGAAATAGACCGCCGCGGAGGCGTAGAGAACCATGCTCAGCCATGTGCTGACGAAGGACAAAACTAGGGCAGCCGTGAAGATGATCGGACCGGTGATTATTCTCCTGCCAGCTATGCTCACAATGTGCTGGTCCAAGTCACGGTCAACGAGTCGGTGCCCGGAGGTAACGTACCACCAGATTGTACGAAGTAAGATACTGCAAAGCATGAGATTACCTCCGTACAGAATCACTGCCGCCTGATCGGTCAGGTTTCTGCCTAGAAGGGCCGTGGTGAATGGGAGCAAGCCGACGGATATCAAGAAGGCTATGTTGATCCAGAGAAGTATCCGATCAGTCCGTCGAACATAATGGAATAGGTTGTGATGACCGACCCAATAAACGCCAAGGATTACAAAACTGATTATGTAGGTTAGCACTGCTGGAAGCAGGCCCGACAATTGGCCCAGTTCATCGATCAGTAGTTGAGTAGGTGGTTCACTTCCGGAGGGTTGTGTGATCACCGGAATGGTGAGACTGAGAACTAGGATTGTCATGACAGTTGCGAAAATACCATCCGTGAGAGCTTCGATTCTGTTTTTGCCCAGGCCAAGAGTCTCATTACCTTCGGATGAGGTCATCGCTGCCAAATGGTGAGGAGGATTGAAACCTTCTTTATGTTTTGGTGCACAGCTCTTGGGACGAGTTGGTCTGACCGTAGGTTCCTATCCTAATGTAAAGAAATGGAGGCCTCACGCCAGCCATCCTAGAACTGGATTACTTCTTGAACTGTTTGCAGTCGCACTTGTACCCGTACCCCGAATACTCGCATCGCGGAGAGTGAATCGTCGCAGGATGTGTGCAACTTGAGCAGTACTCTTGTCCCGCGATCTGACCAGAGGGTCCACCAATCCCCAGACAGACTTTGTGTACCATGCGATCCTCTTGCCTGCCCTTCAGACCTGTCTTCATCTTCACAACGACCACATCCTCCTCCGGGAGCCGAATGGGATTGTGACACTTCGGACACAGGTTCTTGCTCAAGGATGCAGACATAGGAGAGCTGTTCGATTATGCTAACCGGACATTAAAGAAGATGAATCAGAATGGAGAAACCGTCTTGCATTAGTGTACATTCGACAGGGATAAGCAAAAGATCGGTTGCTGTTAGCCATGTCCAAGAATCGAGGTATACATTTCTTTCTCAGGATTCCCATTTCTGCCCATTCGGTTTCCCTCACTTCCGAGCACTGGCTTCCCCCAAGAATTCGCGTACCCGCATATGTGATTCGAGATGGGGACCCGCCCGCTCGGCATAAGCCCAGCATATATGGAAAATAGAGAGGAAGACCTGCAGTCGAAGGGTCTAGAACATGTTCGAGCCGCACTTTCGACAGTGAATTGCCGACTCATAGTTCAACATGTAGCAATGTCGACACCTTACCTTGGGAACCGGCGGCCTGTCCCAGCGGCTGTAGCCGGAGAAGCCCAATGCCAAGCATGCAATCCCTAACGTCAAAACGAACCAGCCGGTCACAAGATAGAAAATGTTCGCCGTCCAGGAAGCTATCAATGCTATCCCTATCATCATTATCAATAGACCGAATCCCATGATCCAGAAACCAATGTTGTTCGGGCCGTAAGACTGCAAGCTCAATCTATGGCAGCATCCTTGCTCCGCATCGAAACGGTGTTGTTACTTCTCTTTTGACCATTAAGGTTCGGACCAACCTCAATACACCTTGAACGCGTTGAGGATCGTACCTTTTCAAGGATAATGATGTCCACTTGGTCCACAGGAATATCCCGGACTATGCATTTAGAAACCAAGCATATCAGCCAGATCGGTTTCTCGGAATTAACGGATCGTAGTCGAAAATCAACGAGGAATGGCACCGAAGACATCCGACGCCAAAACCCCCTCCAAGACAGAGAGGCTCATATCGCATTCCGACAAGCTGTCAAATGTGCGTGCACGCCAGTGCCGAAATCACTGCAAAAGGAAGTTCTCTAAGAAAACACGGGCTTAGCAGTCGACAGTGCGAAACTGCTTGGTCTGGTTAGCGGCGGGGATTCCGGAAGTACAGTGACTGATACCGCTCAGATCCACGACCGTTACCGTTGCCTGCCTTCACCCGAGCCAAGCTGGGCGTGGTGTTCGCAAGTTCTCCGTTGCCAAGAGCTCCGGAACTTGGAGTTGGAGCAAAAGAGGTGACTGTCGAAGCTCTCTCCGTCAGGTTGACGCGAGCCCATTCAGGAATAATGACGGCCCGGATCAGTTCTTGGACCTTGATACCGCGGTCTCGAGCCTCGCTCGAGAGCAACGCGTAACTCTCATTGCCTATTGAAAGCATGAACTTTGCCATCAGAATTCCCTCCCTTGCTTTATGAAATTCAGGTCTAGAATCGACTCTGATCTAATTCCGTCGGATGGTTTTGATACTGGCATAAGCTGCGCACCATTTAAGGCGGCGGGAACCTAATAACCATACAAGAATTTTAGATTCGAACTGAAAAACTAACTAGACCAGATAGTGTCCTGCAGTATTCACTGTCGAGTCGGATAGAGGCAGTATTTGCAGTCACTTTTCTGGGGGGAACAGGGTACTCCAACGCCCAAATCCTCCGAGCCCCAGAACAGTCCAGAGCCGGTATCGATGGAAGCGGTCCCCTCGGACATAAGCAAGATTCTTGGGCCAAGCGAGCAGGTCCAACTATTCATCAAAGAAAAGATCTATCATCCTAAGATCAACGTCGACTCGGTCGTGTTAACTAATCAGCGAATAATCTTGAGGCATCCCCATGCCCTTGGAATGAAGAAGGACTACACTGATTACTCGTATGCGGACATTGCGAATGCTATCTTCGACAAGGGATTGCTACGATCCTCAGTAAAATGTGTCTTGAGGTTCGGCGGTGACCCGCTCCACCTTGGAGACCTTCCAAATTCAGCCGCAGAGAAGGCCTACGGGATCATAAGAGAAAACATTGCCAGGTTCCAGAATCCGCTAACGGTCGGAGCATATGGCATGGCGCCAGTCTCCTACCCCTCATACCAGCAACAGGCAACCGCGTCCGCAGTAGCCGCTGCCTCCGGACCAGTCTGTAAGAAATGCGGAGGAACGAGCGCACAAGGCTCTAGATTCTGTTCCTCGTGCGGACAATCGCTCTAGCGCGATACTGCTAGTTCGCATATCTGGCCCCCGAACAAACGCCAGTTCGCCTTGATGAGTTTTTTTCAAAGCGGAAATCCAGCACATTATCGGGCTAACATTCCCGGATTGGTGTCGAATCTCGTTAGACCCCCGTCCAGACGCGGGTTTCAACGAGGCAGTTACGAAGGTCTATAGCCTAGCTCCAAGGCCATTCTCGACCAGCCGAGAGGAGGTGCAGTTAGACCGATGAGTCAGAGAGGCTCGGGTTATGGTAGTCCAAGACAGATGTACAAGGCAACTTGTTCAGATTGCGGCAAGGAGACGGAAGTCCCCTTCAAGCCGTCGCAAGGCAGACCTGTCTACTGTAGGGACTGCTACCAGAAGCATAGAAGATTCTAGATAACACAGGAAGAATTACCGCGGCAATGGTTGTTGCGGACCTTCCAATCAAACTAGTCCAAGAAACCCGGCTTTTCTTCCGGGCAATCTTTCTCTCACACTGTTCCAAACCTGTACACGTGTGAGTTACAATCGGGATTTCAGAAGTCCAGCACGAACATGGTCACTTGTTATCACCCTAAAAGTGGGAGGTGAGTTGTGACGACAACAAGTAAAAGAGGTTCTTTCGGAGGTTACGGGATCGAGCTCGATTCCAATCTTGCCTCAGTTCTCGGCGGCAGGGAAGGCCAGAAGGTAACTCCTTCCGACATGACAAAGAGACTCTGGCAATACATCAAGCGACATAACCTCGGCAAGAAGAACTGACCCGCTCCTTTGATAGACAGGTAACTCTGTCACAACAAACCTTCCCACTTGTGGCCCAAGTTTCTTGGCCAATCAAAATTCCATCCAAGCTGCAGTTTTACACCCTCTCCAGAAAGAGAATGCGGAACTCTAAACGGTGGGCACCATCACAGAAGAAGCCGAGTTACATCATACTTACTGGGCCCGAAGAGCAAGGTCTCAAATCATGCCAGTCATCCCAACTGGAACGAAGAAAACTCTACAGGAACTTTCAAGAGTATTCAGCAAGCTCGCAATTGAGCTTAGCCGCGTAAGAAATGAGATCGAGAACCTCCGGAAGGAAATCCACAGGCTAAAGTCCAGTCCTGCAAGCCTAAGAACAAGTCATTCTTCAAAATCCTCAAAGGGTTCTGGAAAAGCAACGGTCAGGCCTCGTGGTCAAAGGAACAGTTCGACATCTCACGAGAAGAAGAATCAGGGCCCAGCTCTGCCCAAGTCAGACTCCGAGTACATTTTCCCACGCGAGCCCTTCAATCCTCCCACACCCTCGGAACCATCACCACCTTCCAACAATTAGCCTCTCGATTTTTCCACTCACGAGTTTATTCTTCGACCTTCTTCAAAAGCCCCGTCTCGGGGAAGCCAACTGTTTGTGGAACGGCTATCTCGACATGAAGACTTTAGGCCTATTCTTCGTCGCGACCGATCGACCAGTGTAAGCGGCCATCCCGGATCTTTATCATCAACCTCTGTAATGTCTGATAAGCGATACGGGCCGTTGAATCACTCCACTTGAAATCCTCAGCAGATCCGGACGGTACCTTGCATAGTTCGTCGAGTCGCCAGCAGATCTCAATGGCTCGGGAATATACTTCTGTGCCAAGCCTGTCTGCTCGCTCTTTCGAGGTCGTCATTGGGAGAGGAGCGATAGGGTTGGTCAACAGGAGATTTGGTGCACGTAACCCACGAGGGGGTCGGTTCCGTTACAGCGTCGGATAAGAGTGCTCCCATGAGACTTTCGAAATTGGCCTTATGAACAGCATCCCTTCCTCTTCATGAACAAGGTATTCTGTTTGGGAGTGATGCTCACTCCGATCATTCATCGCGAGCAGACAACTCTCAAGGCGTTGAAGAATAAATCCTTCGCAGTAGACGGTAACATCGAGCTACACCAGTTTCTAGCACTAATCCGAAAACACGATGGCAGCCTCTTCACCGACAATCAAGGACATGTTACTTCTCACTTGATCGGATTGTTGACAAGGACTGCAAGGCTGGTTGGCGAGTACGGGATGACATTGATCTTCGTTTTCGACGGCCGATTTCATCCTTTGAAGCGAGCGACAATGGAGGAACGAAGGAGAGCACGGGAAAAGGCCGAGGCTGAATATGCGAGCGCGATAAAACGGGGCGATGCTGCCTCAGCATGGGCGAAGGCGGTCATGACCGGTCGAGTAACGGGTGACGTGCTTCAGGATGCGAAGAGACTCTTGACCCTCATGGGAATTCCATGGCTCGATGCTCCCGAAGACGCTGAGGCACAGGCGAGTCAGATAGCGTCTAAGGGTGAGGTCTGGGCTGTTGGTGGCAAGGATTACGACTCACTACTCTATGGCGCACCCATCCTAGTCAGGTATCTGACGATAACCGGGACAGAGTATTTGCCGTCCCAGCGTCGAACCAGAAAACTTCTTCCGGAGATCATTAACCTTAGAGAGAATCTTCAGATTCTAGGGATTACGAGAGAGCAGCTTGTCGATCTCGCGATATTGATTGGTACAGACTTTGATCCAGGCATCAAAGGCATTGGACCGAAGAAAGCATTGGCACTGGTGAGGAAATATGGCCGAATGGAACAAATCCCTCAAGAGATAAGGGAAAAGTTACCGGGTAACTTTGATGAGATCCGAGAAGTCTTCCTCCGTCCAAATACCGTCCAAGACTACAAATTGATTTTTTCGAAGCCGGACATCGATGGACTAGTAAAATTTCTCGTAGAAGAGCGTGGGTTCAATAAGGAAAGGGTTGAGCACGCAGCAACTCATCTGCTTGAGTCCTACCATAAGCACTCAGACACAAAACTCGGGGCCTGGCTCGCATAAGCGTAACACTTCCAGCTCGTTCTCCAACACCTTTCCAGAAACTGGCGGAGCTATGTCAGAATCTCGAACAGACAACTAAGCGCGGTGAAAAGACTCGATTGATCGCTGACTTCCTCAGATCCGTCGACCCCTCAGAAATCTCCGATGCCACGCTCTTCCTAGTCGGCAAGCCCTTCCCAGAATCAGACCCAAGGGTGTTGGAGGTCAGCTATGCCACGATCTCGGAAGCCTCTCGCAACCTAGGCCAGACGAGACTTTCAGAAGCGCCGTTAGCAATCCACGACGTGTTTAGGACGTTCGACAAGGTATCGGAGGCAACCGGAGCCGGGTCTAGAGTAAGAAAACTGAGCCTAGTTCAGACACTCCTCACCCAAGCGAGTCCGGTAGAGTCTGAATATCTCGTACGGATGATGTTTGGAGAGATGAGGATCGGTGTGGTCGAAGGAATAGTCCAAGACGCGATCAGCCTCGCTTCCGGCGCTCCGAAAGAATTGGTGCGCAGAGCAAGCATGCTGCACGGTGACATTGGAGACATTGCAAAGATCGCTATAACTGGGGGTCCAAAAGAATTGCAACGGATCGGCATCCATCTCTTCATCCCAGTAAAACCGATGCTCGCTGAAATGGCCGAGACATTGGAAACTGTCCTCAGGGAGCACCCCGATGGAAGCGCGTTTGAGTACAAGCTCGACGGTGCTAGGATTCAGATTCACAAGTCTGGAGACAAGGTCAGGATCTACAGCCGGCGACTAACAGACGTCACAGACAGCATCGGAGAGATTGTAGCATTCGCGAAGACCAAAGTCAACGCATCTGAGTATCTCATCGAGGGAGAAGTTGTCGGAATAGGAAAGAATGGTCGACCAATTCCCTTTCAAGACCTAATGCGGCGATTTCGCCGCGTCCATGAGATACAAGCTATGACCGAGAGGATTCCGTTGAAGATTTACCTCTTCGACGCACTCTATGTGGACGGAAGAACGTTGATCGACGAGCGACACTCGGAACGATGGGAGATCTTGGCCTCCTTGGTAGGTGAGGATTATTTGGCCCCAAGGATAGTCGAGCAGGATAAGAAGGAGATCTCACGGTTCTTCGATCTCGCGATCAAAGAAGGTCATGAAGGATTGATGGCGAAGTCCTTGTCTAGCAACTACTCCCCTGGCGCGAGAGGCAAGAAATGGTTCAAGCTGAAACGGGACGACAAACTCGACATCGTAATCGTCGCAGCAGAGTGGGGAAGTGGCAGAAGAGTGGGATGGCTCAGCAATTATCATCTCGCCGTTCGGGATCAAGAGACCGGAGAATACCAAATGATTGGGAAAACATTCAAGGGCCTGACTGATGCAGAGTTCGATATGATCACAAAACGGTTGCAGGAATTAAAAACTCATGAGGACAAATGGACCGTTTACGTCAAGCCTTCAATAGTTGCCGAAGTGACATATAACGAAGTCCAGAAGAGCCCTCGCTACAAGTCCGGCTTCGCCTTGAGGTTTGCGAGGATAACTAGCTTCAGAGAGGACAAGTCCCCAGAGGATGCCGATACGATTCAGAGACTTCGACAGCTGTATGAAAAACAATTCGAACAAAAGTCTAGACTAGAATTAACCTAATGGGAGCTTCTAGCTTGCGTGTCGGCGTCCTGTTTAGCGGTGGGAAAGATAGTACCTACACAATCTGGGTCCTGCAGCATCAGGGATGGGAAATACCGGTCCTAGTTACTGTACAACCCAAACGGCCCGAGTCCTTCATTTTCCACTATCCAGGCATCGAATCCACTAGCTTGCAATCCAAAGCCCTAGGGATAGATCAAGTATTCATCAGAGAAGAAACATCTGGACTCGACGAACTGCAAAATACGCTCTCTCTGGTGAAAAGAGATTACGGGATCGAAGGTGTAGCTACGGGAGCCGTGGCGAGCGATTATCAAAAGACCCGATTTGACCACATCTGCGACAGCACCGGCCTGCGAAGCTTCAACCCGCTATGGCACAAGAAGCCAGAAACAATTGTTGACGACCTTATCCAAGCTCGTTTCGATGCAATCATCTCCGGGGTTGCGACTCGTGGTTTGGACAAGTCATGGCTAGGGCGGCACCTAGACGCTAACGCATGGAAGGAACTGAAACAGCTATCGCGCCAGTACGGGATCCACTTAACCGGCGAAGGTGGGGAGTATGAATCATTCGCGGTGGATGCGCCGAATTTCAAACATGCAATAAGGATAGAGAAGACTCGCGAGGTTTGGGACGGTCAGAGTGGCTACGTGATCATTGAAGAGGCATTACTGATCGACAAGATCCTTAATTGACTTCGTAACCCCCTGAACCACTTCAGAAGGATCAAGGGTTCGAAAATCCCGATTCAACATTAAGACGTTGCCGTTAACAATTGTTGTGTCGACGTTGAACCCGTTCGCAGAGTAAACGAGGTCAGATACTAGGGTCCCGGCATTATGAACTGGGACCATGTTTGGGTCTCGCAAATCAAGCAGCACAATATCGGCCATCTTGCCTGGTTCCAAGCTACCAATCATCTTCTCCATCCTCACACACTTCGCGCCATCTATCGTCGCCATATCCAGCACCTTCTGAGCAGGCACGATCGTAGGATCCCACCTGTACGCTTTGTGAATCAGTGCGCACATTTTCATGGTCTCGAACATGTCTAGGCTATTGTTACTGGCAGGCCCATCCGTCCCCAATCCTACGGGGACCGAGGCGTTCCACATCTCCGGGACAGGGGCTACCCCACCGCTTGCCAGCTTCATGTTCGAAACTGGACAATGAGCGACCCGAGCACCTCTCTCTCCTAACAGTTTGACTTCGCTCTTCGTCAACCAGACCGCATGGGCCGCAAGAACTCGTTCGGAAAGGAACCCGATCTTGTCCAAGTAGTCAACAACTCGCGCTTTCCTATTATCCTCCGACTTTGCTTGCTCTCCGCGGGTTTCCGCGACGTGTATTCCTACTATGGTGTCTTCTTTCTCGGCGATCTCCTTGGACCACAATAGAGTGTCTTGATCGCAGGTGTAGGGGGCGTGGGGTCCGAGGATGAATCTGATTCTTGGCTCGCCCAGTCTCTTAACGTACTGCAATAGTGCCAAGGTCTTCTTCCGATCCTTCTCCTTGTCCGCTTTGTTAGGAGGATCTATTATCCCGTGCGAGAGCAAGCCTCTCAGTCCAGCCTCTTTGACCGTGTCCGCAACTCTCTCCATGAAGAAGTACATGTCAACGAAGCATGTGGTGCCCGTCCGAATCATCTCTAGGCACCCAAGCAATGCTCCCGAGTATACCATGTCAGGTGTCAACCGTTTCTCCAGTGGCCAGATCTTCTGCTCAAGCCATTCTTTCAATTCCAAATCGTCCGCATACCCCCGTAGCAATGTCATAGCCAAGTGAGTATGCGTGTTGACTAGGCCAGGGATCATCACTTTTCCGTGACAATCTATCGTCTCATCTTTTCTCGAGGAAATTAGGTTTTGACCGATCTCGATGATCTTTCCGTCATCAATCTTTATGGATGCTTTGTGAAGAACCCGCCTCTCAGGGTCTTGCGTGACTATCCAATCGCAATCTTTCAAGACCAGAGGCAGATTCAGCACGGGCTCCAAGGACTATTCGATGGTTGCATGATGTCGCATGAGTTCCTTCTCAGACCTTCCAAGTCGATACATCAATTCCACAATCAAACTATCGAGGAATACGGTGCACGCGATTTCGAATATGGTGCCGAGCGGTGCCAATGGTTCATGCACTCCGGTCATCTGCCGAGTGAAGTAGTCGGTCTCCTCCGCCACCTTCGTCCGTCCTTTTACCTGTACGACGTGATCCGCTAATCTTCCTAGGTCACTCTTAGGAAAGGAGGTGATCGCGACTACGGTAGCGCCAACCTCTTTTCCTATGGTTGCAGCGGTCACTGCCAGCTTGGTCGTTCCCGACCCTGAGATGGCTATGACGAGGTCCCCTTTTCCTACCGCTGGAGTTATTGTCTCGCCTAAAACGTAGACTTCAAAGCCAAGGTGCATTAGTCGCATTGCAAAGGCTCGACCGATTAGTCCGCTGCGGCCGACTCCCATGACCAATATTCTCCGCCTTTCGGCTTCCACGAGAAGATCGAGAAAGCGATTGACTTCGGATTGTCGCACGTGTCTAAGGGAGTCCTCGACGGTCCGGATTATCTCCTCGAAAGCTTCTTGGTATGCACGAAGCGAGCTTCCTTCTCTTCGAGCCAGTTTAGCCTCTAATCCTCCTCTTTCAGCCTGACTTGCGCCTGTTTCCCTTTCTCCTTATAATCTGCATCCAGTTTCTTTCGCAGGCTTAGTGCTCTGGATCTTCCTATGCCTGCTCCTACGGCCATCTCAGTTGCAGAGGCCTGGAAGACACGTCGAACACTGCCGAAATGTGTGAGCAACTGCGCCGCAAGTTTCGGGCCGACTCCAGGCAATGCGCTTACAATCGAGACCTGGACACGATCCAATTCTCCGGACCTAGGTTTTCGAACAATCAATGGAGGGGCACCTCGTTCTCCCTTCTTCCTCTCCTTCTCCCCTCTTTTGCCAATGGTGTGAATTAGCTGGGCAGTTTGTTTCGTGTCCGGAGTGAAAAAGCACTTCATTTCATAGTCTAGTACCGCGGAAGCGACGCCTCCCCAGAACCATCGTGGGTTCTTCAATTCCTCAAGCCTTTGATTGATGTCTCCCTCGACAATCAAGAGAACATTGTCATAGGATTTACTGAGTCTGTAAGCTTGGTCGAAAAGTCTCCCGTCGAAGACAGAGCCTATGAAGTCCCGCACGGACTTCCTCTCCACCGAGTAGTCACCGGTGAGGTAGTCAGCGACGTCGAGGACTCGATACTCGACCCTTGCGCCTAAAGATTTGAGTTCTTCAGGAATCCCTGAAGCCCGCTCCCGCTCGTCTGCCATTACAAGCAATTGTCTGTCTCACAATCTGACCTTGTCTACGTACACCTAAAGAATTTCCGCCTTCCACTTCCTAGAAGGGCAAGCGCAGTACTGGGTGAATGACAAAGATCCACATCGAAACCGCAAGCACTGTACTCGAACCAAGAACAAGGAGGTAATCCGACGCTTTGAACCTCAACTCGTACAATGACGTCCTATCTTCTCGTCCAGGGAAGCCCCTTGCCTCTAAAGCTTCAGCTAGCTCAAGGCTTCTCCGGATCGCAACTAGTAGCAACGGGATCAAGATGGGAACATAATTCCGAATGCGACGGAGAACGTTGCCCTTGTCCAACTCCAGTCCCCTGCTACGTTGAGCATCAATCACAGTTTGAGCGTCTACAGCAAGAGTTGGCACTAATCGTACTGCGGTGGTAAATGTGAACGATAAAGCGTTAGGGAAGCCAAGCCAGCGACGCGATAGCCATCTAACTAGACCAACCCGATCTAGGGCCAAGCCGAGGTCATCGGGTGATGTGGTCATGAAGAATAGGCTGAAGGTGGTCAACAGCACGAGGAACCTTACCGTCAAGGCCAGGGCTGGCAAGACACCTGAACCAGTCAAGAGATTTGCAAAGAAGATAATTCCGGCCAATAATGCTCCTGCTCGAATCGAATAGACCCATCTCCTCAGTACGCCGGCGGCGAGTAGGAAAGGCACATGCACGGTCAATAATCCAAGTAAGACGTACAGGTTCGTGAATAGCAATGAGACGACGAAGACGGTTGTGATGAAGAGTGCTTTGGCCCTAGGATCAAGATTATGGACGATGGTCTTCCGCCCATAGAACTTGAAGCCCTCCAGGGACCTCAGAGTGACGAAGGATCTAGACATGCACACTGACCTCCCTCAACCGGTCTTCCAACAATTGCTTCGCACGGTGCACATCCACCACGTCTCGAGGGAACCCAAATCTCGATAGTTGATCAAACAGTTTTGCAATCTGAGGCTTGACAAGCGAAGCACTCGCGACCTTATCGGCGTCTGACAAGACCCGATCAGCTGGCCCTTCACCAACAACACGGCCTTTCGACAACAATACAACCCGAGGCTTGGCCTCGGCGACAAACTCGACGTCATGCGTAATGATAATGACAGCCTTGCCCTGACTGTTCAATTGGACGATGAAATTCCTCAACCGCTCCTTCTGCAAATAGTCCTGCCCAATCGTAGGCTCATCCAAGATCAAATACTCTGGCTCCCATGCCAGCACAGCTGCGAGTGCGACCCGTTTTCTCTCTCCACCGCTCAACAAGAACGGAGAAACATCCGCATACCTTGTGAGATCCAACGAGCCAAGAGTCTTCTCAACCTGATTCTCGATTGTCTTGCCGGCGTAGCCTAAATTGTGAAGAGCGAATGCCACCTCCGCCCTAACGGTCTCGGAGAATAACAGATGATCAGGATTCTGAAACACCAAACCCACCTTCCTAGCCAACCGAGCCACGCTAGTCCTGCGCGTGTCCTCCTCGTCGACCAAGACCCTACCACTACTTGGCCTCAGCAAACCGTTCAGATGCTTGGCAAGAGTAGTCTTCCCGGCACCGTTCTCCCCCATGACGGCAACAAATTCTCCGGGTTCGAATTTGACGCTGACTCCAGACAAGGCTTCTCCCCTGCCAGACGGATACTCGAAAGAAACATCCTCAACCAGTATCAAGTACTCAACTTCCCTCCCAACTTTTCCGCGGCCGCCTCGACGACCTTAGGCGTCTGGCCAGAGACGAGCCCATCACGCTTCAGCATAGCCCACAGCTGACTGACCCTTGGCACCCCAACCCCCAACCCGGTCAACTGGTCAAATTGCCCATCCAAAACATCCTGCACGCTGCCGTCTGCCACCACCTTTCCCGAGTCCATCACGATGATTCTGTCTGCGTACCTACAAACTAGATCTAGTCTATGTTCGACAACGATCACGGTAATTCCGTGCTCCAATCGGAGATCAGCCACCGCCTTCATCACCTCCTCAGCTGTAACTGGGTCGAGAAAAGAGGTTGGTTCATCCATGACCACAACCGATGGTTTCATGGCCAAAATGCCGGCAAGCGCCACCCTCTGTTGTTGGCCTCCAGACAATTCATAAGGCGCGAGGTTTTTCAGCTCGGTAGTGCCTGTAATTCCCATAGCCCAGTCGACTCTTTCCCTTATCTCTGACCTTGGTAAGCCCAGGTTCTCGGGGCCAAAGGCGACATCCTTCTCTACGGTCAGAGCGAAGAGTTGGTTCTCGGGGTTCTGGAAGACATAGCCTACTTTACGGGAGACCTCACTAGTTGGCATACTGGTAACATTACTACCATCAACAAGGATCTCCCCCTCCTGAACTCCCGGGTAGAAGTGTGGGATCAATCCGTTTAGGCATCGGCACAATGTTGTCTTGCCGCAACCGCTTGGTCCTGCCAATAGTACGAATTCTCCTCTCTCAACACAAAAGTTGACCCCGCGAAGGGCGCGGGCTTCAGCACCCTCGTATTGGAATCCAAGGTTTCGCGCTTCCAAGATCCTGTTTGGAGTTTTAGACGGGTCCATTCTTCTACTCGCTTTTGGGTGGATACTCTAAAACGATTAGATGGCTTAGGTCATATTTTAGGCCTGGACCTTGGCCTTATCCGTCAGGGTCTTCAACAGCCTAATGCAAGTGTCCAGTGCTTCATCGACAGTTCCTTTGACCATCAGTCCCGCGGCGGTTGGATGCCCACCTCCAGACCCTCCCAGCTCCTTGCCCAAGGGTATCGCCACATCGCGAGCTAGATGTATGCCCGTACTACGGTGGAACTTTTGAGTGGATCGCAAATTGACCCTGACTCCCGCCTTCACCTTGCCGCCAACCATAGAGACGTCAGCTCCAAGCGGCAGTAAGGCTCTGGCAGCCGATGATTGATAGGAACCAACTTCCGTGGAGACAAGTAACCAGTCACCGGCTATCTCAACCTTCAATCGCTGGGCGGCCTTCAACCTAGCAATTCGCTCAGAACGTGTGGTCGGGGCAACTAGTAGGATCGGAATCTTCTTCGGGTCTGCACCCGCCGAGGCTAGTTTTGCTACGTTTTCAAAAGTCCTTTGTGTTGCTAAGGTGAAATACCGAGTCTCTACAAAAATTGCTGCGAGCAGAGCCTCAGCGAGCTTCTCTTCAATGCTCACTCCCGCGATTTCGTACAACTGCGCAACAATTTCGGCGGTGGAGGATGACGTGGAATCTATGATCTCCACTGATATGCGCCCTTTCATTTCTGGGTGTTCGTGATGATGATCCACGACCACCAACGGTGTGGAGGATTCGATGATTTCTCTCGAAAGTTCAGCTCCTAGCTGGCCTAGGTTGTTGGTGTCGACGAGCACTGCCACCCCAATTTTGTTCAGCGGCTTCTTTTCAGGAATAGCCAACCCAAGGTTTCGAATTAGATATTTCGTGGGGGCGCTGATGCCACCAGGACTAGCAATACGGACTTCTGTTCCTGGGGCAGTCTTCTCAATTAGAGACTTAAGGGCGAACGCTGAACACAGAGAGTCTGGATCTGCGTTCTGATGGCAGAATAATGTCAGAATCCTGCTGACTTTCGCAAGCTTTACGATTTCCCTGAGATGTTTCTCTTGGGGTATCTGTGTAGTGGTGCTTATCAGGACGGATTTTCTCGTCCCTGGTAGACTAGCTTCTTGTTGTTGTAGGTCCCTGTGGACGAAGACGTTCCTGAAGCTTCTCTTGTGATTCCTTGAGGCGTTCCTTAGTACGCTCCTCCTGCCGCCCAAGAACTGTGATTCTAGTCGCGAGCAGCTCCTTTCTCTCTTTCAGTTCCTTCAACAAGGCTTGTCGTTCAGACTTGAGAAGGAGGTTCCCAACACTCTTGTACACGGGAATCTCATCGGACAACTTCTCAAGTTCCGCCAGCGCCTTTTCCGTTTCCGAGGCTTCGATTTCTAGCTGTTGTTTCTGGCTGGCGACAGCTTGGAGTGTTTGTTGCAGCTGTTGCAGACGCAGTAATTGTTCCTGTAACTGTGGCGGAAGCTCGACTTCTTCACTCAATACTGGATTCCTTACTATTCTCGCTTTAGGCCCTTGTCGCCTTCCGTCTTATTAAAGCCTGATAGCCTCTGTACAGATGCCAAAGCCGCGGATATGAAGTGCACATAAGAATTCGCTGCTGCTCTTAGAGCAATAATGTCTGTAGCATCGATATTCAATTTCAAGGTCGATCTTATTGAGCTGATCTTGGTCCTTGATCTGAATCCTGCTCTTGCCATTGTCTCGGGCTGCAGAGAGTCTGCAAGTGCTCTAGCTAAACTCGGGTTCGAGACTGTAATCGCGATCTTGAGCGAAGCGGAGATCTTAGGATCAGGCTTCTTCTGTCGACGAGGGTTGTACGGATTCTGCCTCCGTCGCTGCTTCCGGCTGGACCTCAGCCTTCTTCTTCCTCGTCCTAGGCTTTCTCTGCTTGACAATAACGGATGGGGCTACTGTTGCTCCAGCTCTGAGGCTCTCTAGCTCGGTTGATAAGGTTGAAGGACTCATCTGTCCCCGGGTTGCTCGGGCTGCAATCTGACCTAGCTTAGTGCTAGGGATGTATGCTCCGCCTGCGAACTTGTAACCGCACTTCTTGCACAGCCATACACCCACGCTCCGACGTTTCACGGTTTTGAATCGACAACGAGGACATTCATGCTTCTGTCTCAGACCTGTAACAACATCAATGTACCGGCGCCTGACGAGGGTTCCGTATCTGGCGCCGAATCCACCGCCGAGGCCCGTCTTCCTAGCCATTAGATCTTTGCCGCTGCGAGGATCTTCGCTCTATTCTCTGCTGCACGTTCAACGGCTATGTGGACGATTTTCCTCAATTCCTCGGTTGTGAATCCCGACAACCCGCCCTTCTGCATCGCGCATATCGACCCGGATTTTTCGATCGTAACGGTCAGTCGGGCGTTCATGACTTGCTCCTCTTCGAGGGAGGGATCTACGATTATGTTTCGGTCAACTTTTCCGAAGGTGACCGATACCGGGTAGTTGTTGATTGGTAATGGTCGGCGGTCAGGTTTGACGATTACCTCGTCGCCTTTTATCTCGTACTTGCCTATCTTCGCGTTTGCGAGGGCTGCCAGGGCTGCCATCGAGCCGGCGTCGATTAGGTTTCCGTCGTGGTCGAGGACGTAGACGTCCACGTAGACAACTTGCACCTTCTTACCTTTCTGAAGGCAGAGCGCTTTGAGGTCAATGGCCTTTGATTCTCTTATCCCTCGGTCTATTACTCTGGCTAGCTCTATTGCGTTCTCATCCGGTGGTCCAGGTTCGAAGGATGGGTGAGCCAGGGGGACAAGTTCCGCGTTTACTGTGAGTACCCCTTCCTCAGGTGTATCTGGAAACGGCTCGCCTGTCTCAACTTTTATTCCCACAAGTACTCTTGTTTTTCCTAGAAAGATTTGTGCTGATCCGTTGGCTTTCTCAATTACACCTGTTTGTATTGTGATCGGCCTGTAGCTGTCGTGTCCGCGCTCGTCGATTCTATTGCCTTTTGCGATTAGATCCACCACTGTTTTCTGTTCGAGCTTTGCAACTGGTGGTAATTGTGGGGTCGCGGACATTATGCGATAACCTCCGGCTCTTCTTTCTCTTCGGCCACTTCTCTGATTTGAGAGTACTTGTTTTTCAGCGCCTCACGTTGCATAGTGTGGAGGGTCTTACATGCTTCTATTGCCATATTGAGCCCTTTTTCGAATTCAGGGAGGGTCAGGATTCCGTCCATTTGAAGTAACGTGACGAGATTTGAGTTTGGCATGTAGGCAACCGGTAGATCTGCTTCTCCCTGTTTGTCTTCGATATCTGACAAGTCAAGCGCGAGCTGACCTTGCACTTTCCCAACTGCACATGCGGCCACAAGCTCTCTCATCGGGATCCCAGCATCTGCGAGTGCGAGAGATGCGGCAGTGATTCCTGCGCATCTTGAGCCTCCGTCAGATTGGAGAATCTCGACGAATAAATCGATGGTTGTTCTTGGGTAGAGGTCTGTGAGGACCGTTGGTTCTAATGACTCTCTAATTACCTTGGAGAGTTCTAGTTCTCTTCGAGAGGGTGCAGGAGATTTTCTCTCGTCTACCGAAAATGGTGCCATGTGATATCGGCATCGTATAACGGCCCGATCCGGTAGGGCTATGTGTTTGGGGTGTGCCTCGCGAGGACCGTAGACAGCGGCCAGAATCTTGTTCTTGCCTTGCTCAATGTAGGCGGATCCGTTGGCCTTGTCTAAGGTTCCTACTTCCAGTCTCACTGGTCTCAGCTGGTCTAGCCTCCGACCGTCTACTCTGAGGCCTTTCTCGTCCAGTAGTTTCTCAGGGTGCTTGTTTTGCAACTTCCTCTTCCATCCTAGGTGATTTGGCTATCATTTCTCTTATCCTGTCCGTTAAACCTCTCGTGTGAGCCTCTCTCTCTATCATGTATATGGCTTCAACTGCAACTCGCTCGCCTTCAGGAGATCGTCCCCAGACGAGGACGATCCCGTTCTGACCGACAGATATCTGGCATCCTGTCTCGCGCTTTAGCATGCTGATCATCGACCCCTTTCGTCCAATTAGCCTTGGTATCTTTGCCGCTTGGATCTGGATTACTCTGCCAGAAGAAACCTTTCCGAGTCCAGGCCCTTTCGCGGTTAGTAGTGGGTCTCTGGTTCTGTCGAATGATAGTACTTGGGCCATTACCATGTCTCCAACATCGAACATTTCCGACAAATCTCGTCTACGCGGTCCTCGTGGACCCTCGGTTTCCGACGCTGGAAGCATTGCAACATAGGGCGCAAGAATGTCTACCGTCCAGCCTGACAGCCCGATGTCCATGACCCGACCGCCCACAATATCCCCGACGTGTGGTATGTATCCCCCCTTCAACGGAACAACAGAAACTCTGTTGCCATCTACTTCCAATAGACCGACACACGCGGAATAGATCTGGTTTCCAATCTTGTACGAATTTTCTCCCAGCAAGTGGTCTCCCTCGGCCAGTAATTCGCCTGGGGCGACGACTTGTCTTGGTTCGGCTAACACTACCATTTCTCATGACACACTCTGTTTAAGTCAAAACCTTTGTTTGGATTGTCCCTTGGGTAACCTTGCCTACTCGATCAATGAAGCCCCCGTACATTCCCGCGGGCATCTCGACGACAGCTACCAATGAACCGTCCGTCTGCCATTCTTCGCGGCTGACGTTTCCGTAACTTTTCAATACATTGAACGCTCGTGCGGCAAACTCTGGAAACACCTTGACTGCAATGCGCATCTGTTCCATCTTCAACGGGATTACCGGTCTAAGCTGGTCGATGATGTTCTTGGCCTGTTCTTCAGCGCTCTTGAAAGGGTCAATCGAGATACGTATCTGCTCCATGGCTTGTTCAATCCGCAACGGAGGATGGGGTGCGCCAGTCCTCGGGTCAATGGCATTTCGTACAATTATTGCAACTATCTGGCGTCTCTTGTCTTCAACTAGCTTCCGTCTCTGATCAGTGGTGAGCTGGAGTTCGCCACTTTTCATTATCTCCTCGGCGACTTTGATCGCATCGGCGCTGCCGAAGGCTTTCTGCAGTTTTTCTGTCGATGCTCTTGTGCCCTTTCCAGCGTCAGAGTAGATCTCCTCTATGAGTAGAACTTGGCTCAACGCGATCTGTTTTCCCAACTTGTACTCTAGTGCAGGCTCAGGCTTCACGAGTATCTCGAAATGATCGGGACCCTTTGCTAGTCTCGCGGTAGTGTACTTGTCACTCATTTGCTAGTCGGGGCCTTTCTGCCAGCATCCAGTCGCTTGATATACTTGTCAACTTCTTCCACCGGTAGCTTCCGGAATTTTCCAGACTCTCGATCTATGAGCGCGACTCGAATCTTTTGAGGCTCTGCTTTGCCCTCGAGCACTTTCGTCATACATTTTAGCCCAAGGGCTATCGAGTCGTCAAGCGACAGATCATCGCGATATTCTGCCTCAAGAATTTCGTTGGCCGCATCCCCGCCTGCGCCGATTGCCCAAGCTCGGTAGGCAAAGAATGCTCCACTTGGATCTGTCCAGAAGAGTCTACTCCCCTTCTTGTCAACGCCCCCGAATAACATCGAGATACCGAAGGGACGAACTCCAGCGTGCTGGGTGTACAGTTGCTTGATCTCGCCTATTCGACGAGTCAGGATTTCTATGTCGATCGGTTCGTCATACATGAGCTTGTTGCTCTGAGCGTAAATCCTTGCTTGGTCTACAAGAATATGAGCGTCACAGCTGAGGCCGGCGACGGCGGTTCCGACGTGGTCGTCTATCTGGAATATTTTCCACATGAAGGACAAGTCTTGAAGCTTAGATGCTGATCTTTCTTCGGCCGCGAGTACAACTCCCTCTGGGCATGCGATTCCCAATACTGTCGCTCCTCTTTTGACAGTCTCGCTGGCGTATTCGACTTGGAATAGTCGACCGTCGGGGGAAAATACAGTTATGGCCCGATCGTAAGCCCCGGGTACTGCAAACATGGACAATTTTCTGAATACCTACCTTGGAATAGCCAAGGCGGACTTGGCGCTTACTAAAAACCTTTCCTGATTCCATTTCTTGTTGCTAGACTTGTTTTTGGGGTCGGCCCGTCGCTGAGGATATCATCTTAACAATCAATCTGGGACTGGCTTCGTCATCCCCCAAAGTACTTTGCTGCGGATCGATATATTACTGTCCAGATGTCACTGGTGACAGGTAGGGAACTAGGACGCGAGCTCTTCTAGATTCTTTGCGATAAGGTTCGTTATGTTCTTGTTGGGAATTCCTTGAAGGTCGAATGATATCTCTATTCTTATTGGTTCCGTCTGGCCAAGGATTATGTTACCGTTGACTGCTTCTTGTTTGTCGATTCTAATGTGCAAGCGACCTGACTCGTCTAGATAGCCTCTTAGGTTTTCGATCATCTCTGTTTGATCTACGAGAGATAAGCGCCTCCAGAAGTAGATTACGAAACCTTCTGCTCGGGATCTGTTTGAAATCAGTAGGCGTACGGTCTGGATCTCGTTTCCGTAGTGTCCGCTAGCTCTTCGTCTCTCTGGTCGCGCTTCTGCATCTGGACCTACCCCGTGCATAGCGAAAACGATCTTGTCCGGATCTTCAGTCGCATGTACTATTGCGGACAATGTCACTTTTGCAATTCTTGGATTCATTTGATGAAGCCGTAATTGACGGGCATTTGACGTTAAATATTTGGCTCTATTGAGGGTGAGACAGCTATGACTGGCAGTCCAGAGAACCGGTGGTATAAGCAAGTTCTAGTTGTGCGATCAGACCTTAAGATGGGGAAAGGCAAGATCGCCGTTCAATGCTCGCATGCTGCGGTTTCAGCTTCTGAAGAAGCTAGAAAGTCGTCTCTCGACTGGTGGAGGATATGGATGCATGAAGGTCAATCGAAAGTAGCGGTTAAGGTGAGCGGGCTTTCACCAATATTAGATTTGGAAAGAAGATCTCGCGAGAATGGGCTACCATTCTATGTCGTTAGAGATATGGGTCTAACACAGGTTGAACCTGGGACGGTGACCTGCATCGGTATTGGTCCCGGTCCGGTTGTCAAGGTGGATTTGCTAACCGGGGACCTGCCCCTTCTTTAGTTTGGCTTGACCTATCTGATCTCTCTGCACTGGTGGACGTAGCCTTGTTCCCTCGAATCTTCGTCGTGCTTCGTTCACATGCTCCGAAAATTCGTACTCTGAGGTCTCCCTGAACGTTGATCCGATCTTCTGGTATAATTTTCGCAGGATGAGTCTCTCGACGACTCGCGCGGCCCCTCCAAGCGCGTTTTTCAATCCTGATTGGAAGTCTTCCAATCGATCAGGTATGTCCTTTCTGTCGAGGGACTGCATCGTTGACAGATACTGGTAGACCGCGTTTTTCGGCTCCTCGCCTAGAATCTGGAGGCTATCATCTATTGATTCTAGAAGGACTTCTCCGAACGGTTGCGTTTTGTTATCGCTCATGAGACTGGACTCCATGAAGGGGTGGTCTCGTCGTCAATTCTAGCTTCGGACTTGTCGCTTGGTTGTGAGCTACTCTGAAGTGATCTGATGCTTCTAAGGCCGTCTTGTCCGTATCGCAGGTTGTGCCTGAAGAGCCCCCTTAATCCCTGAAGGATCATGTCGTCGATACAGCTATTATTAATTAGAACCAGAGCGGTCGATGAGCCTGATTCTGCCATTTCCATTATCGAAGAGAGGACTCCATATGACTTTTCGAAACCTTGCGACAGAATTAGGTCCGTGAATGCCTCTATGACGATGGCAACATGCCTACCCTTATGGGCTTGCACTACTTTGTCAACAGCGTCGATGAGGAGGGATGTGTCCCTATCCGGAAGAAGAACCTGTCCTTCTGTAGCTCTAGATGGTGTCGAGATCTTGGAGCTGAAGACGAAGAGTCGGATGTTCTGCCTCTGTTGGAGCTGCTTGTACACAGGGCTTCCAAGGTTCGTGAAGACCACGACAGGTTCGACGTTGGAAACAAACTCTCCAGCGAACTCTTTCACTACTTCTTCGTATCCCGAAACGGGATCGTATTCCAAAAGAATTCTTGTTCCAAGGAGGGATTGATGCCTTGTTCCTAATCTTTGTGAGAACACGTTTTGGTTCGCTGCGAGATCGACGATTGTAACGCTTGGATCCAGCTTGGCGATGTCATCAAGGACATTCTTTCTGCCGGCGTCTATACTAAGTGTCCAGACTCTTGCCTGTGGAGATCGTCCTGTCTGATCGATGCGATGTCTTTCCTCCACGAAGCGTCTGCACTGTGCTACATCCAGATCTCCGAAGTCAATGAGTTCGCGTCTTGATTTCGAGACCTCCATGCTGGAGATTGCATCGAGGCCTGACGACTCGATCGGTCGTATGATGACCTTTGACTCTCTTTGTTCGGCTTCCTGAGGATAGATTTCCTGAAGCAGTACCCTATAGAAAGGAACCTCGCTCTTTGTGACATAGCAAAATATCGGGTCGGTTGACTCAGCTCCAGTTTCAAGGAACTCCTCGACAATCCTACGCCGATCAGATTCCATGTTGTAGATCACGACTCCGCTTTTTGCCGCTCCGAAGTAGAAACCACGATCGGACTCTGACGGGGTCACTAACATTCTACTGAGAACGGTAGGCTCCCTAAGGGCGAATGCGATGAGAGCAAAGAGAGCTCCGTTAGCAAGCTGCGTGGAGCTCTGTACCGACGAATAGAGCTCGATAGGACTTGGGGGAACTAATGCTTGAACGAACGCTACAAGCCCAAAGAGTGTCCACGATATGCTGATCGTTTTGATTGAGGCGGCGGCTTTGGGATCACGTGTGCCGAGTGATAGCCTGTAGAACGTTAGTACCGGCATGCAGAGGAAGGCTACTAGTAGCAGAAAGTTTGCTACGAGAAGGGGCGGGTCGTACGTGTTGTAATTGAGTCCAAGAGCCAAGGCGGTCCATGCGGCAACGATACTTAAATACACGATAAATTGTGTTGGCGGTCGCATTATGAATTCTGAGAGACCTTTGAGTCCTGTAAGGCCACTGTTGACTTTCATCATATAACTGGCAAATCCTAGACTTGTCACGGTTACCGAAATCATCGCGAAGTAGAGGCGCGTCGACCTGTCTACCGGGCCTACATCGACCGCGGTATTTTGGATTAGCAGTATTATGAAGGCTAGGTTCGCTAATGCTATGAAAAATCTGGAGCCAAGGAAATATGTGGACTTCAGGCGCGCCACAAAAAACAGCGCGAGGCTTGAGGTTGCGAGCGCTAGGGCATCGATGGCCAGAATATCTACATTCAAGGGCTGGAAGCCTCCTGTTTCCTCTCTAGTGCGTTCTCGTCTTCTTTCTTCATCTCGTAAACGAGCCGCACAGTTTCGCTGTCTTCGTCCAACCTGAGATGAAAATGCGAGGAAGAACCGACCCCAACGAGCCGTGCAATGTCAACCGGGATAAGGAGGTAGAGGCTGTCACGAAGCTTGACAGGCTTTACCCGTAACGGCGTTATTCCCACTGCTCCCTTAGGCGTTTGCTTAGTAGCTGCAAAGTCTGGGGGTTCCCTTTGGGGCCTACGTAACCGATAGGCTTGGTGACTCGGTTACAGCGTAAGGTCAGTTGACGTTTCTTCTTCAGTATTGTCTTCGGCCAATCCTTCCCATCCGAATCTTTCCTTCAGCTGGTCCGCCGCGTCTTCTGGACTGTTTGCCTCAATGATTGTCATTCTGTATAGCGTCGCAAGCCTCTTGGCCTTAGCGGTGAGACCGGGGATCGAGACAAGGAATGCCTGAGTTGGGGACACGTCGAAAATCTTAGCGTATAATGAAGCTACGGGTACTTCGTCAATTGGTTTATCCGAGAAGATCAAATCCAAGACAATTGTCTCACTGCCTTTGGATCCCGTAATGTCGAATCTTTGTAGGGAACCAGATCTGCCCGCGATCTGTCCCGGGAGATCAGTCCTGAAGCCTAGATCTTCGAGAACTCTGGCGATAGGTTTTATGACAAGGAACACTCGCTTGAACTCTTCCTCAGCGTCTAGGCTGAGACGGTACGTGTAGAGGTTAATGAATCCTGTATCTTTTATTGTAAATGCGTGCCCGCAATTTCTACATCTGTGAACAGGATTGGGCATGTCGGACCTTTTTCCACATTGATCGCACTGGAACCAGGCCCCTAGCTTGTGATAATCAACCCCCGGCTCAACCAGTTCCTTGTTACACTTAGGGCATATGAGACCCCCTTCCACTAGAAAACTATCAATGCTGTCCACCGTTCCGCAAGCCACGTGCTCGAGAAGCGTTTTGCGTTCAATATCGATCGAATTGCAGTTAGGACAAACGTAATCGTTGCTAACATTAGCCGAGATACAACTGGGACAAACCAGAGCCTTTTCGTGAAATTTCCTCTTAAAAACACCAGCCTCCCAAAGTTTTTCGACCAGTTCTTTCGCGTCCCTGGGATCCCCGTCTACCGACGGCTCAACGTCAGGATATCTTACCGTCATGTATAGATCGAAAATCGGGACGAGTTCGATGATCTCTCCTTTCACAAACTTGCTCAGAAGGATCTGGACGTTAGGGTCCTGATAGAGAGATAGACGATCCTTGGATGTCACTAGTGAAGACGCCTTTTTCGCTTTTTCTCCTAACGGCCGACCCGGGTCGTTTCCTACTTCGAGGTGTGACCGTTGGTTCGGTCACCTGCAACCTTATTCAGGCGTTGTATCTTGTCTGTCGTCGATGGCGGTATCAGCATGATTATGATAGTGGTTACGGCCCGCTTTGATTTGCGAGTCGCTGATGGCCGCATCTTCTGCCAGTCCTGAGAACAATGGCAATCGAAGGACCCCGACAGGGATTCCAGGATTGGACAAATTGTTGAGCGGTGGTCTACCAAAGGGGAGGATCATACTCTTGACCGGAGGGCCGGGGACAGGGAAGACCATACTCTCGTCACAGTATCTCGTCAATGGAATCATGGACTATGATGAAAATGGTGTTTACGTGAGTTTAGACGAGAACAAGCAACATGTTTTCGAGGAAATGGTGGACTTCGGTTGGGATTTGCCCGAGCTTGAGCATCAAAAGCGGCTTATTTTTCTCGAGGCCAGCCCAATCAGGTATCTCCCAGCCGAAATCAAAGTCGGTAGATTGACGGTAGGTCGAAAGGAGTTCTCGATGGCAACTCTCGTCGAGATGATAAAGACTAGTGTTAAGGAGATCGATGCGAAAAGGATCGTTGTCGACCCTGTAACCACCCTGGTCTTTCAGTACGATGGCGTCGTAAATCAGAGGAATGCTCTTGTGGAATTGATCGAGGCGTTGGCGGATACTGGCGCTACTTGTATTATCACCACAGAGTTGAGACGGCCCGGTTTCGAAAGAAACGTCGACTACGAAGAGTATCTAGCTCATGGTGTCGTACTGCTCCAGCAATTACAGGTGGGGAAGTCCTTGTTGAGAGTCATCCAGATCGAGAAGATGCGAAAGACCCCCGTCGACAATCAGCCGAGACCATATCGGATAACAGATTCAGGCATTGAGGTTTTCCCGCGAGAGAGCGTCCTTTAGGACGCACACTAGCTTTAGCCTTGCAGCCCCTTGAACTAGTCGACCCGTATCTGCTTCGACTTTTGCCCGGGCCTTTTTCTCGTGAGCACGAGTTCAAGGACTCCATTCTTGTAACTGGCTCTTGACGTGTCTGGGTCGACCTCGACGGGTAAGTCGAGTTGCTTGAAGTATTTTCGGTTTGCATTCTCAACCTTTAGTGTCAATGATTTCCCGTTGCACTCGAGGTTGATGTCTGACTTCTCAACTCCGGGGAGTTCAGCAACGACCTTCACAACATCGTCTAGAACGATTGTGTCGACGAGAGGTTCCCTCTCCTCGCGAACATCAAGGCCAGCCTTCGGTATGCCGCCCGCCCCTTTTCGGAGTGATGGCTTGACGTTTCCGAACTCCCTGATTACAGGCTTTCCATCGGGTCCAACACTGAAAGAGTAGCCGTAAACAAAAGGACCAATTTCCTTTTCGGTCCCGCCAGTCGGAAGTCTCTTTTCACGTATCATCTCCTTTGGAATCTCAAGATCCTTGAACATCTCTTCGAAACTCCGCTCGAATTCTTCCATCAAGTTGGGCATTGGATAGCGCCAACGTCTCCTGAACCACTCTGGGAAGAAATCCTCGTCGCCGCTCAATCTTCACAAACGCCTCTAAGGTTGGCGTAGTTAGGACATTGTCCATTATAACTCTTAGACCGGCATAAGGATCGGATCGGCACGAAGCAGTTTCTCTGGCGAGGACCCTCAACAACGCATAAACGATGCCTCACTCACAGGGTCAATATCTTGACCCGGGCTTCGATTGAAACAGGGAAGATTACACTGGAGGATTTCCACGACCACGTCGTAGGCCTGATCCGTGTCGAGAGGAAGCCTGACGAGGCGCTAGAGCTACTTAGTAAGCACTACCGGGTTGAGAAGCCTACGCTCAAGATGGGACTCCCAAAGGGGGAGAACTCAGCGTTGGGATGCTACGTTACTCGTGAGAAGACAATCTACATTTCGACCCAAGAGTATCTTTACGACCCTTACATAATAATACACGAATTCTATCATCACCTTCGAAGCGTCACAGGGAAGCATCGTGGCACAGAGAGGCATGCCAGAGACTTCGCACTTGACTTCTTGAAGAAGTCTGGCGCAACTTCGACGGGGAGTAAGTACGAACTAAGTCCAGAGCGTGTTAGGTAGGTTTTTCTCCGTCTGGACCACGAGCGGCGGGTGAGCCTTGAAAGTCTCCCCACAGTGGGGGCACCTTTGTGAGCCCCTCCACATCCTGTAAACCAATCGAAGCATAATGAACGCAAGCCCCGAGACTAAGACAGAGATCAACGCATTATCGGCGTTGATGATGAAGATGAAGTAGTGGACGTCTACCATCGCCAGCGTTGTCCTCCTTGATCTTTGTTGATGTGCCTGTGGAGGGTAGCGTGGGGAGAATTCTGTCTCATATGCAGTATAGTGCCGTAGCCGCTATAAACCTACCTAAGGAAGTACGAACCGCGTCTACTGTCCCTGAGCTTTCGCAGTTTGTGAAGGAGCCAAAACCTCGTCAGCATGGGTGATTTTGACTAATCCCTTCAACAGTAATCTGTTAGTTATCTTTGCGCAGATGTCGCAGTCTTTGCCTGGACAGTAGCCCTTGAGAAAGTTCTCACACTTCCATCGGTAGTTCTCGATCTCGGCCGTTGACATGTCGAGAATTCCTTTAGCTCGATCGATCCTCGGGTGGAGCGAGAGCTAAAGCGTCGTGTAACTCTGGATGAGGGGTCCGGGGTTACCGGATCATAACCTGCTTTCAGGCCTTTGAGCGGCTTTTTAGGTCGCGATACGCCTCGCGTTGTATTATGTGCCTCATTATGTCGCTTGTCCCGCCACCTATCATCATGAACCGAGCATCTCTAAAATATCTCTCGACTGGCGTATCACGGGTGTATCCGATTCCTCCGTGGACCTGAAGGGCACTGTTCGCCACTTCAAAGGAAGCTTCTGTTGCATAGACCTTTGCGATAGCCCCCGCTTTTCGGATGCTCCGGCCCATATCCAACAATCTCCCGCTGTTCAGGATCAGCAAACGAGATGCTTCCAATTTGACTGCCATGTCGGCGATTCGGAAACTGATAGCCTGGAATTCACGTATTGGCCGGCCAAATTGTTCCCTCTTATTGGAATACTCAAGAGCCGCTTCGTAGGCAGCCCTTGCTATTCCTAGCATTTCAGCAGAAACCACGGGTCTCTCTCGATCGAGCTCGTCGAGAAGTATGTCGAATCCCTGATTCTTTCGGCCGACAAGGTTCTCTGGAGGAAGTTTGACGTTCCGAAAGCGTATGTGAGCGACATTAGCGCCCCTCATTCCGAGTAATGAGTAAGCTTTGACAACCTTGACGCCAGAGGATTCTCTGGGGACTAAGAAGGCACTCATTCCCCTTCGCCCCCCTTTCTTTCGGTCAGTAATAGCGAACAGAAAGTATTGGTCCGCTAATCCGCCGTTTGTTATGAACCTCTTCTCGCCATTTAGGACATAACTATCCCCTCTCTGAGCCACCGTTGTTCTTATTCCTGCCGCGTCGGATCCTGCGAGAGGCTCAGTAAGGGCAAGTGCTCCTATACTCTCTCCCGTTAGGACAGGTCTAAGGAAATCCTTCTTCTGTTGATTGTTCCCGAAATAGGCCAGGGGAGCAGCGTAAAGAGTCGTAGAGGCGGCTCTTGACATTTCTGTCGCTGCATTGGCGGCCGATATCTCCTCTGCCACTATTACTTCGGAAACCCATCCTAGTCCTTGGCCCCCGTCACTCTTGGAAAAAGGCGCGCCTAGTAGGTTCTCTCGGCCCATGTCTCGAATTAGTTCGCGCGGATACTTGCCTGCTTCAACTTCATTCGCTTGGGGAATTACGTGATCCTCGGCGAAGTTTCGGGCCTTGGTTTTGAAGGCTTCTTCATCTTTGGACAGAAAGAGGCTCATGGATTTGTCTCTGGGGAGAAGAGGCCTACTTTCAAATCTTATTCCTGACAGTAACAGGTTTCCTGAGAATATGGAGGAAAAGGATTGGGACGGGAAGTCCTAGGCAAACTGGGCCAAAGCTACTGGCTTGGGCTTTACGATTACCGCGTAGGCTTCCCTGAAGATTGGACGGTATGCGACACCGTACAGAATCAGGCCGTCCTTCCCTTCATAGTCCAGTCGTCTGATTACTCCCTCAAGCTTCATGCCGTTTCTTAGCTCCGTTTGTTTGCAATCGACCAGCAACACCTTGTTCTCCGTGAGAAGTTCATAGTTCGATGTCCATCTCTGCTTCAGTGGTAGCTTGGCAAAACTCTTCAATTTGGCAACACGTGGAAACTGTTTCTTGATCATGGGTCCAGGACAGTCGCTGGCGAGGCATTTCTCTCTAGCTGGATAGTATATTCTGTTGCAGCCTCCACAGAGGCTCAGGCTGAATCCATTGTTAGACAGTGGTTCTATATCGGCTATGATGCGCGGGATCTCGATCCTCTTCTTAATCCTAGAAAGCCTGGCCTTGATCAGGTCTTGGTAAGTATCGATCTTGATCTCTGTCTTGCGCTTGATGTAATCGTCAACTCCAACGACACGTCCCTTCTTCGCTTCTATTCCCTCTTGGACCTCAAACCAAGTCGCATTAGAGTATGCACCAGAGCCGTAAGAAACGGCAAGCACTCGATCGCCCGGCTCGCTGCTATCCAATACGCTGGCCAAGGACACCATAGTCGAGGCAGCGTAGGTGTTACCGGTGTGGAGAACGGTGAGCCATGGTTTGACCTTCCGGTCAATGTCTTCTTCAGTGAGCCGCATCCGGTCTGCAAGCGACGGATCGTCCACGAAGGGTATCTTGTCTTGAGTGAGCGCGTTGCATGTCTTCATAGGAAGATAGCCTGACGGCTGGTGGAATGTTATCGCATCAAAATCTCTCAGTGTTAATTCGTCATGTTTGCGAAACAAATTGGATATCGCTCCGATTACGTGCGACATGTACGCCTCAACCGTGGTCCGGCCGAAATGCTTGGGGAATGGAGATTCGTCCCGTCTCCAAAAGTCCATGAACAGACTTGAGTAGGGCGCGATATCCTCTATCGTCGCAACCAAATCAGTCTTGCCCAAAACGAGGGCAGCTGCTCCTGCGCCAGCTGAGTATTCCAGGGGATCACCTTTCTCGGCCTGCGCTACGTCGGCGCCTATCGCCAGGCCATACTTTATACTGCCGCTCCGAATTTCTGCATCCACAAAGCCTACGCCCTGCATTCCGCTGTTGCATGCGCCTTCAAGATCGGCGATGAACACGTTCTCGCCGACGCCAATGAATGAAGCTACATGTCTTGCTATAGTTCCGACGGCGTAAGGTTTCGACTCGGACCCGACTGTCACGCTGCCGATCTCGTCAGGAGAAATGCCGGCCATACGGACTGCATTTTCAGCTGCTTCGGTCGCGATCGTGATTGTGTCCTCTGTGTGTCCCGCGAGACTCTTCTCGCGTAGCAGAAGACCGTTCCTAACTTTTTCGAGCACCTTCTCGAGTTCTTGGCCACGCTTGCTTTCTCGTTCTCGGACGATCTTGGCCGTTTCTATTCTTTCCCATGGAATGTAGACTCCGTAGCCTACAATTCCCACTCTTCCGTGGCTCATCTAGAAAACCGCCAGCTTACCTCTGTAGTCCTACCTTTAGAAAGTCCAATGTGAGTCCCAAGGCTATTTAAAATTAGCCGGAGGCTTTCACGGAATCCAGTCAAATGCATGCGAAATCCTGTCCTTCGCAATATTGGAACTCTTCACTGGAATGGGTGCTAGTCACTTCAACGGTTTCGCAACCGGTTTCGAAGCTACTGAGTTACAGTCTGCTTTTGCGTTTCAGGCCACACCTTTCGTCCAGTGCAATTCGAAGGACGATGGACTATGTTCTCCGGGGTGTCAAGGGCCTCCCTTGTCACGGCTCTAGTCGTGTATGTGACCATTCTCTCTTTGGTGCCATTAAACTCAGTTACGCGTGAAAAACTACCGATTGGTTTACCACTTGCAGCGGTGAACGGTCCTCAGACGACGATCGTCATCCTCGTCAAATTCAGTGACCAGTCAAACACAACAAAACCTAGCCAGGTCGTATCTACCCTGGCAACAATGAACAATTACTACTACGAGGACTCCTATGGCACCACATCCTTCCAAACTTCCATCTCACCCAACGGACCTGCCTGGTACGCGTTACCAAGCCCAATGAGTTACTACGGGACTGATACGGCCTCAGCGGACAACCAGCTCGTTGACGATGGTCTACGTGCTGCTCTCAACAACGGTGTGGATTTATCCCAATTCAAATTTGCCACCTTGGTGCACGCTGGTAATGACGAAGCCATGACTCATCTTGCCTCCGATATTCACTCATTCACGATCCAAGGCTACATTTTTTCCACGGGCCCCCTAACCTCGATCAAGATTTCAACCTCGGTCGTATCAGAATCTGATCCGGTCGGAGTGTATGCCCATGAATCAGGTCACCTCCTCGGTCTTCCCGATCTATACGATGTGACGGGACGAATCGATCCTACGAACAATTTTCTGGGGTATTGGGAAATAATGGCTCTCGGAGAATGGAACCCCAACAACGGACTACCATGTCCAGGGACCTCTCCCTGCCCAGGAACCTACCCCGCCCTTCATTCCGCATGGTCGAAAGTGCAACTAGGATGGTTAGCTAGTGGACAAAGTTGCAGCGCTACAACATCTGGAATATGCACCGTTCAGTCGGGTACCGCTGTGAATATTACTTTACAGAATCTAGAACAGGCCACATCAGGAGTGCAAGCTGTGAAAATCCCGATTGCATTTAACAAGGATGGCACCATGACATATTATCTTCTTGAAATGAGGGCCAAACTTGGTACGTATGACCGTTATCTGCCGTTTCCCACAACTTACCCAGACGCAGGGGTTCTGATCTATAACGTCAATGAAAGTATTCCGGCGGGGCATGGAAGCATACGCTTGATTGATGCTCATCCCGGTGGTGGGCTCGATGATGCACCTTTCGGCCCCTGTTTCAGCCCTTGTGCAAGTGAGAACACCTTTGCAGATCAGCCTAACTACGTGAAGGTCATAATCACCAGTACGTCGCCAACGGCGTACTCAATTACGGTGGACCGAACTGCTGCACCGGCCTTGTTATTGCAGATCAATACAAGTCCGGGATCTACTGGAGTCCTTGTTTCAATTGACGGTGTCAACAACACGTCCGACTCCACTGGTCAAGTTCGGATGCCAGTGAGGTACGGTCCTCATACAATCTACGTTCAATCTCGGATCCCATTGACAGTGGGATCGGCGACAGTGACGGTTGGTCTTGCCAACGCGTTCGCTTCCTGGGATGACGGAGCAACCACAAACCCACGGGGTGTGTCAGTGGTCAAAGATACTTTTCTCACCGCGATCTACCGTGTGACAGTGGAGCCATCCATTCCTACTGCCCTTGTCGCCTTTGGTATTTTCGGGGTCCTCCTGACCGCGGTTTTGCTTCATCGCCACAGAAGCAGAAGAGGGAAAGCTAATTTGGTGATGTCGCAGGGACAAGTGATCTCTCCTGTGCCGAGCGTCGTAACAATGCCTACAGGGTCGTCGCGTCCGATTCCTCAAAGAGACCTGGACAAAGAGGGTCTACTCCCAGGGAACGATAGTTTTGCGAGACAATCCGTAGACCACACCAAGAGTGCCGATGGCCCCTAGGCTTAGTCCAAGCCAGTTTGCTGGCCCGTCGTGTGTCGCGTACTCGCCAGTCATGTCGAGTTTGATCGAGATAGCATATGAGACTATCTTCTCCTGAGATGAGGGTGTGTTGTCGAGAACGAAGTAATACGAGCCCGAAGTGTTCAGAGGGACCTCTATAGACGCGTTGGACACCGTTTTTTCGTACAAGCAATCCGACGGCGGTTCAGCGCTGACGCATGAATTCTTATTCGCTTTGTTTGAAATTCGAATATCCAATTGAGACAAGCCTTCGCCAGACGTTGGCTTCACAGTCACGTTCACTACCATTCTTGGGTTTCCGCCCACATCTAAAGTAACGTTGAGGGGTCGCGTCAGTACCACTCCGCCCGGAACGACCTCTTGTTTTGGCCCTGAAAGCTCTCTTGCTGAAATTGTCTGGGTGTTGTGAATGTTTGGAATGGAGGAGTACATGACCAATCCCAATGTCAACATCAATAGCCCGATGAAGGCGGGTAGCGGTCTCAAGTGCTTCTGGGTCACTTCTCTTCGATATCTTTCAAACCCTGAAGCTCCTTGATCCGGCTTAACCGTCGGCGCATTATGCTGTTTTCGAGCTCGCTTTGGAGGAGGCTGAAGATGTCGCGATGTATTCCAACGAACTCGGACCCTGTTGGGTTGCGCGGTCTGTCAATCTCGATGTCCACTATGCTCTTGATCTTTGCGGGTCTCGCTGTGAGGACTAGAATCCTATCGGCAAGTTCGATTGCTTCGGGGAGATTGTGAGTCACGAGTAGAAACGTCTTCTTGGTGCTTGCGTGGATCTCTGCAACCTCTTCCCTCAAGGCTTCAGCGGTAAACTCGTCAATCGCGCTAAACGCCTCGTCCATCAGTACAACCTCCGGATCTATGGCTAAGGCCCGGGCGATTCCGACTCGCTGCTTCATACCGCCCGACAACTGTTTCGGGTAGAGGTTTTCGCTTCCTTTGAGCCCCACCATTTCGATCAGATCGGCAGCAATAGTTGCCCGGTCCTTCCTTGACCGTCCTTGTGCTTCTAAGCCGAACTCGACGTTCTCGACAACGGTTCGCCATGGAAAGAGTGCAAAGGTCTGAAAAACCATGCTGATCTTCGGGTGGGGCTGGTTTACGATACTGCCTCTGAACTTGACCTGGCCAGATGACGGCTTGTCGAGTCCTGCGATCATTCGCAATAACGTAGACTTACCACAGCCGCTCGGTCCAACGATGCATAGGAATTCGCCCTCGTCTATATGGAAGCTGATATTGTCGAGGGCCGTGAGGGATTGAGGCGGGTCACTATAGACCTTAGACACGTTGGAAAGTTCGACGTGCAACCCCGTCTACGCTCTCCATCTTTGTATTCGTCTTTCGAGTCGGCCGAAGAAGGCACGGTCCATCAACAAAGTGACGAATCCGACTGTCATTATTGCTGCGAGACCATAGGTTAGAGAATGCTGACCCCCCAAGGATGAACTAATGAAGCTTCCAATGCCTGCGACACTAGCGATCAATTCTACGGCGAGGAGTACGTTCCAAGCGAATTCGAAGGATAGTCGGAGTCCGGTCAGCATGCTTGGGAATATTGAAGGCATTATTATGTCGGTGAAGGTTTGGAGTTTGCCTGCCTTGAATATCGATGCGACGTGGAAATAGTCAGCAGGGATCTCAGTGACACCCTGCCGAATTGTGAAGTAAATCGGGAAGAAGGCGCTAAAGGCCGATATTGCAATAGCGGCTACATTGCCTGGGCCAACGACGCTAATGAGAAGAGTCAGGATCGCTAGATCGGGCAAAGCACCGACCAACATGATCACAGGAGTCAGAGCCTGATCTAGCTGACTTCTCAAGCCTACCAGGAGACCGAGTGGCAGTACTACCACGAGAGATAATGCGATCCCGAACGCCACGTTAACAAAGCTCTGACCGACTCGTGTAAGGAATGTGGGAGTCCCTCCAAGCTGGACAAAAGTGAGGACTACAGCATGAAGTGGTGGGAGTTTGTCTGGGGGAATCACCCCTAGGAGAGAGACGATTTCCCATAAACCGAATATGACGGAGAAGGAGACAAGCCAAGTTGGAATATGTCTTCGGCCCTTCTGTCTAACTCTGTGAAACCCTCCTGAGCTAAGAAAAGGGAGTCTCACTTGTTACAACCTCCGGGAACAGCCGAAATCCCTCGTCAGAACTAATTAGGTTTGGAAGCCCAAGTGACGTTTGTACACGCTTACGATCGACGCGTTAGGAACATTGCCCGTTGTGCCCCTTACGGCAAAGCCGAAAGAAGGCCCGGGGCTCTCAGAGCCGTTTGACTAGTATCAGTCCAAAAAGTGCAGGTTTCATCAACCGGGCTGTCCCTGTGCAGCACTGTGCAGATAGCTGTGCATGAAGATCAGCTGCGAGTCAACTGCGCCAGGACCTTAGGTACTTCTGCTGGGAAGAAGTGAGCCGATCAATCTTACGGCCAAAAGCAGAAAGCCTTTCCTCAGCGACTCGGATGTCGATCTCATCCGGAACCTTGAGGACTTTGTCCGGCAGTCTTCCGCCGTTCCGTTTTAGATAGTCTGCCGAAAGCATCTGATCCGCAAAGCTCATGTCCATAACTTCAGCAGGATGCCCGTCCGCAGCGGCTAGGTTGACAAGCCTGCCCTCCGACAGAACATAGAGCCTCTTCCCTCCTGGAAGCACATACTCCGTGACCTCACTCCGTGCCTGCCTCTTCCTTACCGCGATCCTCTCCAGATCCTTCACGCTAACCTCCACATCGAAGTGTCCTACGTTGCATAGGATGGCCTTGTCGGACATCTTCATCATGTGGCGAGAGGTGATGATGTCAATATTCCCGGTTGCAGTTATGAAAAGGTCTCCAATCTTAGCCGCTTCATCCATTGGCATCACATCGTATCCTTCCATGAGAGCCTCTAGTGCCCGGACAGGATTGACCTCTGTCACTATCACTCTGGCCCCAAGTCCCTTCGCTCTCTCCGCCACCCCTCGTCCGACCCACCCGTAGCCTGCAACGACGATGTTGCGACCCGCTATCAGAAGATTCGTTGCTCTCATTATTCCTTCAAGTCCGGATTGGCCAGTGCCGTAACGACTGTCGAATAGGTACTTGGTGAGAGCATCATTTACCGCTATGACCGGAAAGTTGAGCCTCCCGTCACTTTCCATAGCCTTCAATCTCATGACTCCAGTTGTGGTCTCTTCGCAGGCGCCGATCACCTTTCGAGTGTACGCCTTTCCTCTCTGATGGGCAGCGATAGAGAGTTCGGCACCGTCGTCGATCAATATGTCTGGATCAGTGTCGAGGACTCTCTCAAGATTGGATCCGTGATCTTTCGCAGTTACTCCTCTCCAAGCATAGACGTAGACACCGGTTTCGGCTAGAGCGGCTGCAACATCGTCTTGAGTCGAAAGCGGATTACTGCCGGTTATCGCAACGCGTTCGGCGCCGCTCCTAAGGAAATCCTCGGCGAGTACGGCAGTCTTTGCTTCCAAGTGGAGGCACATTCCGATTCGATGTCCTTTGAAGGTTTTCGACGCGGCGAATCGCTTCGCGATTCGGGCGAGGACTGGCATGTTGTCGCGTGCCCATTTCATTTTCACTCCTCCCGTAGCGGCGAGGCTCGGATCCTTGACTATGCTCATTGTCATTGCACGTGCTCGATCGAGTTCGACCTCGAACTGCCTTATCAGATCGATCCTGGCCTCCTGAACGTTGCTCCCACTGCGGAAAGGCTTTTCTAAGGCCAGAGTGCAGGTGGAATATGGGAGTTATACAGGGAGAAGGATTCCGGGCTAAGGCGAGTCAGACCGATCTCGCTGTAACTTTTCGAGATCTAATTTTGTTACCAGGCTGGACGGAGGTTGAGCCGTCACAGGTGGAACTGTCTACCCAAGCAACTCTCCATCACTCGATCAACATACCCTTCATCTCCAGTCCGATGGATACTGTGACCGAGAGCGACATGGCTATCGCCCTTGCCAGGCTCGGCGGATTAGGAGTACTTCACAGAAACTGCACGGCGGAGGAGGAAGTGGAGATGGCACGAAAAGTGAAACGGGCGGAATCCTTGATCATAAAGGACGTTATCACGATAAGCTCAGCGGAGACCGTCAGATATGCAACTGAACTAATGCAGAAGCACAACATTTCCGGACTGCCAGTTGTTGAGGGAGAGACCCTTGTTGGGATAGTTACGGGTAGAGACGTTAGGTTCGCGGACCCTGGACTTCTCGTCAAGGATGTTATGACGAAGAAGGTAGTAACTGCCCCGGAAGACACCAATATCGAAGGGGCGAAGGAGCTTCTTCACAAGCACAGAGTCGAGAAGCTTCCTTTGACCGACAAGCAAGGAAGGCTGAAAGGATTGATCACGATCAAAGACATGTTGTTGAGAGGACGCTTTCCAAACGCTGCCCGTGACGAAAACGGCCAGCTCCTCCTCGGTGCCGCAGTCTCTCCCTTCGACCTCAAGAGAGCAAAGATGCTTGACGAAATTGTTGACATACTTGTAATTGACGTCTCACACTTCCACAATGCGAACGTATTCAACTCGACCAAGAAGATGCTTGAAGAGGTCGAAGCAGATGTGATCGTTGGCAGCATCGGTACATACAAGGCTGCCGAGGATGCCCTAACGAAATTGGAAGGCATCGCAGGGTTCAGGGTAGGGATAGGCTCAGGCTCGATCTGCACGACAATGGAGTCGACGAAAGCAGGCTCTCCTACTGTTTACGCAACCGCACAGGTCGCAGACGCCGTCCAGACTTATGGATCGAAGGTTCCGATCATCTCCGATGGCGGAATAAGGGGCCCGGGCGACGCTGCTGTTGCCCTCTCTTTGGGCGCGTCTGCAGTGATGATCGGGAACCTATTCGCTAGATGCAGAGAGGCTCCTGGCACTTTGATCGCTATAGGTGGCCGATACTATAAGCAATACCGAGGAATGGGGAGTCCATCGGCCATGGCTAAGAGATTAGCAACGGATCGATATGGTGCTCCTTCAAAGGGACTGCCGGAAGGAGTCGAGGGTTGGGTTCCGTACAAAGGCGAAGTCAACGTCGTGATCCAAGAATTGACTGCCGGGTTACAGGCTTCGATGGGCTATGCTGGTGCTCGAAAGGTGCCAGAGCTATGGGAGAAGGCAAGACTGGCCGCGATATCTCAATCCGGCTCTGAAGAAGCCAGACCTCACGACATCTTACTGCCATCAGAATCCCCCGAAAGGGTCTAGGGCTGAGACACGTCAAACTCGCGAATGAAAAAAGGTAGACTAAGACTCCTCTGGCCAGCCGGTAAGAGGAGGCAATCATGCACCAAGCACGGTCCATACGACGGGCCTTATTGTTCTGTATGCTTTGAGAAAGCAATGGGATCAGAATCTGAGTCAAAGCCAGATGTTTCTAACAAGAATTGAAATATCGCGAATAATCGCCCAGATTTTGGGATGTTACAAGTGGAGACAAGTCCTAGGTTGAAGGATGCGGTTGATTATTCGAAGGACTTTCAGATTCTGGAGAAGATGGAGTGGGCCTTTTCCAAAAGGGAAGTAAACCATTTCCGAAATGTATTGGAGAGTCGACCGAGCCTATTCTTGAGAGTGCACGCGGTGTGCATGCTAGCAGATTTAAAAGACGAAGGAGCAGTGTCACCATTAGCAAAGGTCCTGCGGGAGGATGCAAGTCCTCTTGTTAGGCATGAAGCTGCTTTCGTTCTGGGCCAGCTGGGATTCAAATCGGCAGTACCTGCATTGATCGAAGCCATGGAGCAGGACGACAGCGTCCTTGTTCGGCATGAGTCGGCCGTGGCGTTGGGGTCAATTGGAGACGAGCGGGCGAGGTCAGGGCTTCAGAAAGCGGCACAGGATTTGGACGAAGACGTCCGATACTCAGCTGAGATCGCTTTGGCAGACCTAGCGTTTCTTAAGCATCTTAGATCGCGAACCCAAAAGACCTGACCTCTCGGGCTGGATATTCATACTTCTTGTTCCGGGAGACGAACGCGTGTTCAAAACACTCCCGCTTAAGAAAATCTAGCCTACCAATCGCATTTGTCGCAGAACTCGTTCACTTTGAGCCCTGATTGCCAATCGGAGCTCACTCTTTCTGGCCTCCGATGTGCTCCTCATGAATTTCCGCTATGTTTAAACGAATAAACCCGTTTCCGCAAAATGCTTTTCCTAGCATAATGAACGATTAGAGGCAGTTCCCTTCCAAAATAGGGCGCTTTAGAAAATAAAATTGTGAAAAAAAGGGGGGCTGATTCACTTGTCTTAAGACGTGAAAGAAGACTTTCGGAGTGCCTTCACCTATACTCCACACAGCCTCGCGACGTGAAAGGGCTTTTTGGGAATACATGCTCGCGCGAATCGAAAGAGGGATTCTAGCAAAGCAGACTCGCCAGAACCATCGAGTCCTCGAAGAACCCGTAAAGCTTCTTATTTTGTGGAGCCCTGAGTCACCCGGAAAGTAAGTCGGAATTGACCGAACTAGTAATCTCTAAAACGGAGCATAAACAGCGTCTTCAAAAAATTCGCCGACAATTGAGTCAGCGTCGGCTGAAAGCACTATATCTAGTCGACCCAACAAGGATACTCTACGCGACTGGATTCAGCTACCTTCCAACAGAGCGGCCGCTGGCTGTTGTGATCCCCGAGGACGGACCTATTTTCATTATGGGCCCAGCACTGGAACACGAGCACGTACGCCAAGTCGCTCGTTTGATCGATGAGGTCTATGCATATCCCGATTATCCAGGCAAAGAGCATCCAATCAAATATTTCGCAAAGGTCCTGAATACGAAGGAACTGGGAAAGGGAAGAATCGCGACCGACTCTTTCGAAGGAGCAGCAGGTGGATACGGATACCGTGGCCCTTCACTGAGCAACGTGATGCGTAATGCCAGATTCCTAGACGGCAGAGACATCATCGACGAAATGAGACTCATCAAATCAAACTCGGAACTACGATTGTTACGCGAGAGCGCCAAATGGTCGAGGACGGCCCACGACATTCTGCTCGAGAATACATCAGCCGGCTCCTGGGATGTCATTACTGGTGTAAGGGCAAGCCTAGAAGGACTCGAAAGGATGCTGAAACGGTTGAATGGAAGTTATCGCCAACTCAAGTGGGCCCTGTCACCTCTTGTCGTAGGCTATCGTGGACAAGTCGGGCCAGAATCCGCGATACCTCATACAGTCTTCACCAGACGAAAGATCAGGCGTGGAGATGTATTGGTGAGTGAGGCTGGAGTTGAGATCGGCGGCTACACCAGCGAGCTCGAAAGAACGGTCATAGTTGGAAAACCACCCTCTAAGGCCGAGAAGTACTTCACGGCGATGCTGGAGGCGCAAACCTCGGCTCTCAAGACCTTCGGACCTGGAGTAGAATGTCGGACTGTAGACCAAGCAGCAAAAGTCACAGTGCAGAAGCTTGGCTTGGAAAAGCACCTCCTTCATCACACGGGCCATGGAATTGGCCTTGAAGGGCATGAGCCTCCATGGCTTGATCCAGGCGACTACACAGTCATGAAGCCTGGCATGGTGTTTTCCTGTGAGCCAGGCTTGTATGTCTCAGGTTACGCGGGATTCCGACATTCAGACACTGTGGCGATAACGAAGTCTGGAATGAGTTTCATAACGGAGTATCCGCGGAGCTTAGAGGAACTGACCATTCGCTAGTGAAGGAATGTCTCAGGCTTTGAACCATCTGAAGACGATATAGCGGACTTTGCTGCTGCCCTTCTTCTTGTCGGGGATTGCGATTATGAATTGTTTTCTAACAGTGGTCGCTAATCTTCCGGCTCGAACAACCTCGAAGGGCCCCATTAACGAATCTGGGGTTTCCACGGAGACGATGAAGGGTGCGTGGTCTATTCCGGGGCCACGCTCGTACACTGCAAAGTCGGCACCAAACTTGATTCCGGGAGTTACTATGAACCCCTTGTCCCTTAGGTCCTTGTAAACCCTGTAGGCAAGCTCGAAGCCTCTGTAGGTTCGACGCGCGGCGGCCAGCAAGACTTGACGGCCCACACTTTTTCTGCTCTTGGAATCAACGACGATTATTCTTCCTTCTTCGAGAAGATAGAGGCCTTCCATTAGATCGAGTAGAAGCGGAACGTCGAATTCCTGTTCGGGCTTGGGTTTCGGGATTCCCACGGGTTTGCCGAAAAAGCCGGATCTGTAGATTTCAAGGCCAGCTTTGTGATCCCAGACAATCAACCTAGTTCCGACAAGTTCTGCCTCGCCGTGCATCAAGCCGCGATTATTGCTCGGCAATCCCTATGAGATAACCCCGGTGACTTTTGCAGCTTTCTCGGCAGCGGGTTCAGCAATCCCGGTCTCGCCAAGAATCGTATACCGATCTGGCCGGAGCGAATGCGCGGTCATCAATGCCTTGACTACTTGGTCCTCAGATACTTTCAGTTCTTTTGATGTTGTTGGGGCTCTGATCTCTTTCAGAAACAATTTTATGGATTCCCAATTGGACCCTTGAAGATATGAACATAATATTGCGCCGACCCCTGTCCTCTCACCGTGCAAGCTAGTCTCGCCTGCGATGATGTCCAAGGCATGACTGAATAGGTGCTCGGCACCGCTGCAGGGACGAGAGCTACCTGCGATGCTCATCGCGACTCCGCAACTTATCAAAGCCTCGACAACAGTCCTCACTCCACCCATGCGGCGCTCTACTATCTCCCTAGCGTTCTTCGTCACAAGCTCGGCACTCATCAAGGCCAGCTCAGCGGCGTAGTCACCATAGTATTCATTTTTCAACTTGTGAGCTAACTGCCAATCCTTAACAGCAGAATACTTTGCGACAACATCTCCACAACCAGCGGCCAGCAATCTATATGGTGATCCAGCAATTGCCTCCACATCTGTAAGAATCGCGGAGGGTGCCTGCGCACGTATCGAATACGGCTTCTCTGCACCCTTTATCGACGCGTAAGGACTTGCGATCCCATCATGGCTAGCGGCTGTAGGAATGCTCAGGAAGGGGATCCCGCTCTTGGCCGAGGCTAGCTTTGCCAAGTCGATGTCCTTGCCCCCTCCGAGCCCGAGCACCAACCTCGCCTTTGTTCTCTTCACCTCCTTTACCACCGAGTCTAGACTGGCCTCCGTCGATTCTTTCACGATGACATGTTCCACTTTCGAGCCTGTCTTCGCAACAGATTTTGCCACTCTGACACCCGCCAACGGATAGGTTACAGGTCCGGAGACTATCAGTGCTGTCCCGCGGAATCCCAAACGTTCACAAACCTCGCCTGTCCGGTCCAAAACGCCGTGGCCAACAATTACCTCTCTAGGGAGTTGCATGTAATGAAACGAATCTTGTTTCGAGCTCAATCTTGAATCTACACGATTGCCAATACGAGTAAGGCGATAGTTATAGACACCAACTCCAAGAGATAGAATAGGCTTCTCACTCGAACCCCGACACGTCTGATAGAGGACGTCAGATTCTGAAACGTCTCCTTCCCCATCACCCGAACCCTGATACTCGAGCTAGAGACGCCTAATGAGGCATCCTCCAGATCATCAATTCCCTTCTTGACAGCATCCCTTATCCTGGTTATCAACAGGGGCTTGTCGAGATGGGTCCCGACCGGATAATAACCGAGCGGAGACCTCACGAGACCCGTTACGAGATGAGTATCAGTAGTCATTACCTCGCCATCAGCAACGCCTAATTCGCTCAGTGAAGAAAGTATCATTTCTCTGAAACCAGGCTCCATGTTATTCCCATCGATAGTCAGGTAGGCCACGCGCTGGCCTTGGTTGCTCAGCACCAAAACTGACACGCCTCCAGGGCCTATTCCATCTTCAAGTCTAAAATCGTGAAGAGCATCAAAAGAAAAGCCAGCCTTGAACCCTGACTGATCAAGGACTTTCAGCGATCTCAGAACATCCTTGGCAACCAGACCAAGATTTTCGGCTTGGGCCGGCGTTACTACCGTCTCGACGCTCATGCTATTGTGGGCGTCAACCACCGCGACGCCAAGACCCAACGAATCCCCATTTTGGCGTAGGGTCTCGCCAAGTTCTCGAGGCATATCTTCCATATTCTCTGGGGATAGAGTTAGTGTAATCAGAGCTGTGTGGTCGAAGAGCTGCCCACTGGTTTTTGCGGTTTCTCTTACTGCTCTCACCATTGTGGACGCCGTCGCCGTAGTTGGTTTAGAGGGAAAATTAGATTCCACATGGTTCAAGAACTTAGAGACATCTTTGCGGGAAATGATGTTCGATTGATGGCCTGATATTCCGTGAGGCACATGTACAATTCCTCCCAGTCTGCTTTCGAGATGTTCCTTCAACTGTGAGGGCAATCCGCCGCTTCCCAGATCACGGTATGGACCAGGATGAAAACTGGAAACTACTAGTGCTCCCTTCCGCCTGCCGTTCTTGCCAAAAAACGCAATGATGTTTGTTCTTATCTCATCATCTAACCCTAGCGTAGTCAAGTTATCCTCAAGACTCTCTGGGTCGCGATTAAGCCAGTGTAGAAGAAAGGCTCTGAAGAGCTGCAGCGGAGGTGCACCGATCTCAGCGCTTCCTTCTTGATCGATTGCCTGGACGAATCGGAGAACTCCAGCGATTGAAGCTGCCGAGACCAATGACAGTGCAATAATGGTGGCCAGCATCTGAGTCGCCCGAGAGACTATGAGCGCTACTGAGACAAACAGTGGAACTACCAGGCTTGCGAAGATACGCCTCGAGATGGACCGGTCCGTTAGGGAAACGAATGAAAGAGTGCGTATTGGCAATGAGATTGCGAGGACAAAGACAATCGCTGATCCCCAACCTGTTCCGATTCCGAACGTGTGAAGGACCGCGGAGATAGGAAGAATTAGAACTGTTGGAGACCATGACAGCGCTTCAAGGCCCATCAGACGTCTGAACGTCAACACTTTGTCTCGAAGGATGACGGTCGAGGTAACTAATTCGCCGAGGATAGTCGGCAGAGCGACCGCGACCAGGGCGTATCCAAATACTAATTGCAAGCCAAACCCGTACTCGGGCAGGCTCAGAACCAACGACAAGAAGATCACGGTAACAAAGACAGATAGCAACTCGACTGTCGACGGAAACCCGATTCGTCGAATGAAGTTGAAGAGCCCGACCGTTCCCGGTCCACTTTCTGACATTCGAGTCTGGGCTCTAAGCTCGCTTAATTGAGGAAATTATTTGCTTCACGGGTCCCGTTCCTTCGTTTTCAAGCACAGTTCCGGTCACAATAACAGAAGCGCCGGACCTGGCTATCAGTTCTGCTTGAGAGCCAGTACGTATGCCTCCACCAACTATTACTGGAACGTCGATTGTCGACGAAACTCTCTTGACCATTTCAGCATCCACAGGATCCCGCGCACCACTTCCAGCTTCCAGATACACGAACCTCATTCCTAGGTACTGGCCAGCCAACGCAAAGTTTGCGGCGATTTCGGGTTTCGAATATGGGACTCGTTCGACTTCGCCGATATTGCTAACAGCTGTGTTGGATGGTCCAACGACGATATAGCCGAGAGGAATGGGCTCAATTCCGAAGGTTTTCACGGCCGGGGCGCCCATAGCTTGGGCGCCGATGAGGTATCGCGGATTCGACGAGTTTAGGAGCGACATGAAGAAAATGGCATCAGCGTGCCTACTAATTCCAGATTCGTTGTTGGGAAAGAGAATCGTGGGCAGACGACAGGAGTTCTTCACCGTCTCTACCATTCTGTCCAATTGGGCGTTTGAGCGGACCGTTGAGCCGCCGATCATTATCGCCGCGGTACCGATTGACTCAAGATCTTGCAAGACTTGGGGAAGTTTGTGAAAGGGCTTTTCTGGGTCTAGAAGTGCAAGATGTACGCAGCCTCTTTCTGAGATGGCTCTTCTTATCTTGCTCTCCACAGGTCCCGTCTAGCGCTTCCTCCCGTTGAGCCTCGTCTAGCTCGTTAGAAGTTGGTAGGCTACTTTCATCGCGAGAAGTGGATGTCGTACGAGGAGTGAGATTGCCCGGGTTGGACTGTATCCGTTTGCCATGTCAACAAGATCCTGGCCCTCCAGATACTCAGTTATGATGTTTAGGTCATCATCTGAGAATTTCTCGAATGATTCGAGGGCCTTCAAGCTGTTGGATATTCTACCTCCAAAGTATGCGTCGAATCTATCTTGGTATTCTTTGAGGCGCGAGGCTGAGAAGTTGCCCTCGGCGACGGCCTTTGCGGCCACTTCACCCGCGATCTTGCCTGCCGCAATTCCAGTGTGTATTCCTGCACCGGTCAATGGTATTACTTGACCGGCGGCATCGCCGCAGAGCATCATATTATCCTGAACATATCGAGTAACTTCTCCGCTGACAGGAACCGGAGCTGCCAATGACTTCTGTATTACTGCTTCTGAAAACATTTCGGGGTGAGTGCGAACAAAGTTGTCCAACAGTTGCTTAGCATTTGAGCCTTTGACGCCTATTCCAACATTGGCCTCTCCGTGCCCTTTGGGGAAGATCCAGATGTAACCCGATGGGGCCTTGTGATGTCCTACGAATATGTGAAGCCTTGACTCATCGTTTATCTTGCAGTTCAACATGTCGTATTGTAAAGCGGCAACAACCGAGTAATTGTCTCGGTTGAAAAACCGTCTTGCAAGAAGAGATGCTACACCGTCACAGCCGACAACGATTTTGCATCGGACCGCATACGGAACATTTCCTTTCCTCCCGGAAATCAATACCGTCTCACTATCTCTCCTGATGTCATCGACTGTGGCGCCGTATCTGATTTCTGCGCCTGAGGACTTTGCCCTTTCCGCGAGGATCGATAGGAATCGTGGCTTGTCCAGGACGAATCCAGCTCCCTTGACATCGACCTTCTTGCTTTCGTCTGGAGCATAAAGAACCGCTCCCACAATCTTTGACGAAACGAAATCATTCGTCGGCTCAATTTCCGCATCAGTTAGAGCACTATCAAGAACCCCTTCCGCACAGACTTTGTGACCCGGATTCTCCTCTTTCTCCAATAGAATGGTTCGGCTTCCAGCACTCGCGGCTTTCCAGGCGGCCATGACTCCTGAGGGGCCGGCGCCGATGACGGCTATGTCGTAATCATCCATTTCTTTGTTGCTTCTCCTATGCTCTGACCTCTGTCCACGGGCTGACATTTCGGGCTTCTGTCTCTTTCTCCAGTCTGTTGAGGAACCATAGTGAGTAGATCGCAAGTCCAAAGACGGTCGTAACGACCTTGGTCGCGAAAACTAAGTTGATAGGATTCGTCAAGGTGGCGGGGAATTTGTTTGCTAGCGCGTCGATGCTGCAGTTGGGTCCAATGCAGGTGCTACTGAGGACTCCGGATACGTCCATGAATGCGGACCATAGCGCGAAATTGAAAAATATCTCGTAGAACGCTCCAAAAGCAACGACGGACGTGACTATGAACAAAGCCCTCCTTGTTCTAGGCGAAAGCCGGAGAAGGTGAGGCTTTTGAGACTCGAGCCCGAACGCCCAATAAAGGAATGCGAAGTACGAGAACCAAGTAATCGGCTTGGCGTAGAAGAACGGAAAAAATTTAGGGTTCGGCCACTCGGTGAGTACAAATTGTGCACCAAGGTCAATCTTGGCCCCTAGTGGAACCTGAAGGCCGTAGTATAGTATGAAAGAAGCAGCAGCGACTCCGCTTGTCCACGAAAGAACTGACCATGGACGATTAACTAAGGTGGTTCTTATCTGTAATAGACTTGCTCGGTTGGGCTTGACGATTTTCAAGCAAAGTCAACGGCCTCGGCTCTAAGAGGATCGACCTTTAGCGTTTACGGCAGGCTCTCACAAGCCAAAGAAATACTCCTATCAACAAATCGACCGTTCTCCAACAGTAATGAGACAGGTAGGACAAAAAAAACGGGGTTTGGGAGGTTACGATTCCCTCCCGATTTCTGTAGATCTGCACTCACTGGATTACTTCGCCAGATGCGAATCTGTTCGAGACACGTGTAATCTTGACTTTCACGTGGTCACCCGGCTTAGTGTTCGGAACGAAGACAACTAGGCCTTCGACCCGTGCGATGCCTTCTCCGCGTCTGCTGATTTCTTTGATGTCGACATCATACTCTTTGCCTTCCTCGACTGGTTTGGGTCCAAACCGGTTACCGCCGCCAAAGCCGCCGCTGCTGCCTCCTCTTCTTTCGTAACTCATTTGCATTTTCCACCTCCGATTTTCGTACGTTCTATCCTTTCTTGCGGTTGCTACGGGAGAAATCAGCAGTCGTCACGAAACGGCCGCCGGACGTTCTCCGGCACATCAACCTTGAAACAAGCCAACACCTAATTGCGATATAAACTTGCTGACAAGAGTCAAGACGAGACCACGTAACTTGCGTTAGGTTCCTACGTCAGGGCCTTGTCCACTGAGTGCCATTCCCTTGGTTGAGTTCCCGGACTAATAGCGGGAACGGGGAATCTTGGCAAACCTGAGGCATAGTGCCAAAGGTGCTACTCTTGACAGAGGGCACTTAACAAGCAACTATTCATAGTTGGAGGTAACCGTCCCCGAAACACTCCCATGATCGGACCTGTACGAATAATTCCAGTGATGAATCTGCCGTTAATCCAGCCTGGTGACGACCTCGCCAAGATGATAGTTGACTCCTTGAATGTGGTGGGTTCTTCGATTATAAAGGGGGATGTTCTGGTGATCGGACAGAAAGCAGTGTCCAAGGCTGAAAACCGTCTGGTGAACAGCTCGAATGTGACACCCTCAAAGAGGGCCAACGTTATCGCTAGGAGAACACGAAGGAACCCAGCATTTGTCCAGCTTGTCCTCCAGGATTCCAAAAAGATTGCCAGGGCAGGACGTGACGCTCTGATCGTCACCACAAAGCAAGGTTTCACATGCCTTAACGGAGGTGTCGATAAATCGAATGTGGAAGGCGCGGAAACTTATGCGCTTCTCCCTGCCGATCCTGACGGTTCAGCTCGCCGCATAAGAAAGAGACTGGCGGAATTAACGAAACAGAAGGTCGCCGTGATCATATGCGACACCAACAGCAGACCGTTCCGTCGGGGGCAGATCGAACAAGCAATTGGGGTTGCAGGCTTAAGCCCACTAGTCGACTATCGAGGTGACCACGACCTGTTCGGTTACAAGCTGAAGTTCAAGAACGTAGCGGTTGTAGATGAGCTCGCCTCAGCAGCGGAATTGGTCATGGGCCAGGGTCGAGAGATGATCCCCGCAGCAGTGATTAGAGGCTTGAAGAGGATCAGATATCAGGAGAATGCTAAAAGCGCGGCTTTGACGGTATCCAGAAAAGAAGATCTCTTCAGAGGTACTTTGTAGAACGAACCGAAGAGGCTCAGCTCCGAAACCATCACGGATGCGAGACAAATTAGAGGTCGCTTACTCGCAAGCCCATTGGTCCAGTTTTCGTAGCATGCGCAAAAAAGCCCAAGAGATTGTCAATGCTCTGGGCGAAGTCAAGAGATCAGCGATTGTTCATGGTAGCCTTGCGCGGGGAGATGTTGACGAGCAGAGTGATATCGACATCTTGGTACAAAACGAGGTAAGCACACAACTCGTAGAGAGTAACCTCGAAGCCAACGGGTTCCATGCCTATCTCAGAGAAGTGGCTCAAGCAACACCGGTGCATTCTCCAAAGGCCCACATCTACCTGGATAACGAGCAGAAAATCGCGGTTACCATTCCAATGCTACCGTTGCGCAGCTTAGAAGCCGAGTTTTACAGGTTCGGCGGAACGGCAGGACCAAAGGAATTGATGGATCAAGCCAGGGTGCCAGGCTGTACAAAGAGACTGACTCTCATTGAACCAACTGAGCAAGGTCACACGGAATCGAGTATCATCGGGCGCGAAGCCCGGACCGCAAATCTACTCGGGATCAGTGTGAAGATCGTGGAGGAACGCATCAGGGTTTTAGAACGTAGAGACAAGGTAGGACGGACGGGCATCTTCTTGAAAATTCTCGTGCCGGATGAAATGTCGTTCGAGGAAGCCCTAACTAGAGAGGCACGGGCGAACCCGGCACTTCGAAGAACCCTGAGGCTCAGACACCGCTGAGTTAGTGCGGAGGAAGGGTAATATGAAACAGGGCCCGGCCAGCCGAGACACCACTCGAGAATAGGATAGCAAAACAGAATGGCCTCGATCCTCGATACTCTAATCCCATTAGGAATCTACCTCGGGATTTGGGCCGCGATATTTCTCGTAGGAGTGCTCATCAAAGCAGACAGGTTCGGTGTCATACTCAAACCCTACTACTTCATGCTGAAGACAGCCGCATTCAACAGTTGGATGGAACGATTAGGAACCAAATGGCGCCGTGGCTGGTTAGTTTTCTTTGACGTTGGTGCAGCAATGGGCATAGGACTGTCTGCCCTGGCACTCTACGCGTTCATACGTGGATTAATCGCGTTATTCGTAAGAAGCCCGCAGGCTACACCGACTGCTCTCATAATTCCATTGCCAGGGCTGACGATTAGCTGGGAGATTTTTCCGTACATAATTTTGGCGATCGCTGTTCTTCTGATTCCACACGAAGTGGCACATGGAATAGCAAGCGTTCTTGACCGCGTTCCTATCAAGTCGTCCGGAGTGTTCGTCGCTGTTTTCCTGCCCGGCGGATTCGTGGAAATTGATGAGGAAGACCTTGCCAAGAAACCTAATCGGACCAAGCTACGGGTATTTGCTGCGGGATCTTTCACAAACGTTGTTTCCTGGTTCCTCGTATTCTTGATCGCATCGTCGATATTCTTGCCTTCGCCGTCCGGAGTACTCGTCACTAGCCTAGTGGACGGTGGCGGAGCTCAACAAGCCGGCGTTCCACAGTGGTCAGTGATTACAGCGGTAAATGGGAATCCGGTTAGCTCTGTGACTGATCTTTCTGGAATAATGTCTAGGGTATCGCCTGGTCAAACGGTTGACGTGCGACTGAGCAATGGACTGGACCGTGTGGTTGTAACGAAAATGGACACGCTGAACCAGAGTCGCGCCATACTCGGGATCATAACCGCAAATTATTTTGCATCTAGATTGCCTGTTTCACCCATTACAGGCTTCCAAATGTTTTCAGCCTTCAATTGGATGATATTGATTCTCTTCAACGTCGCAATCGTGAACATGCTGCCCTTGTTCCCTTTCGATGGTGATCGGTACTTTACCACGATTCTTAACATGCTCGGTGTCAAGAATACCAAGTGGCCTAGGATAATTGCAAGTGTAATATCTTTGGGTCTGCTTTTGATGAGTTTGGTCCTGTCATTCCTCTTATTCGGGACGATCTTCTTGGGGCGCTAGTCAAACGAATCTCCAAGCTAAGACTTGTGACATTTGCAAGCATAACCCTGCGTTCTACCGAAGAGAGTACGAAGGCGTCAATCTTTGCAAAGGCTGTTTTCGGTCATCCATAGAGAAGAAGGTCCGTCGTACGCTAAACGAGTGGAAGATGCTTGAACCTCGGGACCACGTCGCAATCGCCGTCTCTGGCGGGAAGGACAGCATAACACTTCTCTCCATTCTCTCGAAGCTCTCGTCGCGGTTTCCAATGACTAAGTTGACAGCTGTCACTGTTGACGAGGGTATCTCTGGCTACAGAGAGGAGGCGGTCGAGTTGGCGTCCAAGTACGCGAGGAGTTTCGGGATCCAACATCAGACGATATCATTTGAAGAACTGTACGGACAGAGTCTTGACGATTTTCTACGGGCCAAGCAAGGAGAGAGGCTGACCGCATGTGCCTACTGTGGCGTTTGGCGACGCAAAGCCATCAACCTGCTCGCAAAGAAGGTCGGAGCTACTAAGATCGCAACCGCCCACAACCTCGATGACATTGTCCAGACATTCCTCCTGAATCTTTTCGAGGGAGACACGGAAAGATTCGTAAGGTTTAGTCCGGTCTTGAAAGATCCCAGAGGTCTCTTCATGCCTCGCATCAAGCCCCTTTGTCAGATTCCCGAAAGAGAGGTAGCATTGTACGGATTTACTAATGACCTAGAGTTTCAATCTGCTTCATGTCCTTACATGACAGAAGCATTGAGGAACGAGCTCAGGAGTATTGTCAATAGACTGGAAACAGCTCATCCAGGCATTGCCTATTCAGCTTACAGGAGCATGATCAAGCTTCGTAACCTAGCGGAGCCCGGGCTTCCTCACCAGACTTTACAATTGTGTCAGGCCTGCGGTGAACCTAGCACCTTTAGCCTGTGTGAGGCTTGTAGGATGGTGGGTATCAGTATATCACCAACGGGCAATTTACCCTGATGACCGCTGCTTAAGGCTCAAGAGTTCGTTCAGAACTCTGAACGTAAAGCCCCAGACAACTCGCCCATCGATGTAGAAGGAGTCCACTGTCCTTGGCCCGAGCCTTGTCGAAACATCGCTTTGTTTCCGCATCCCTGGAAGTTCAGATAGTGCGACCCAGAAAGCGCTCACGACTTCCGAGCCTATGTGCAATAATGGTTGCTTGTGCAGCTTGTAGATGAGTGGTTGAACCTTTAGTTCTGGCCGATTCCAAGGAAATCCCGGAGTTAGGCTCCCGAGTAGTTCTCCTTCACGGTTGAGGTCGATCCCGACCTCTTCCAGGACCTCTCTTTTACAGGCGTCGACGGGAGATTTGTCGCTGGGCTTAATTCGGCCTCCTGGGAGCCCTATGTGTCCAGACCACGGGTCTCCAGTGCGTTCTGCTCTCTGCTCTAGCAGTATCTCAAGATCGTTATTGTTTTTCTCGATCAGGAGCATCCCAACGACGGCTTCGACGCCGTCATTGGATGTTGGAGGCTGACTTGAGAGCAGCTTCCGAAGACGTTCTAATTGGCTAGCTTGTTCTTGCCTGTCTTGCAAGTGGAGAATCGCTTTTCGGGGGTTAGACTGCGATGGGTCGCTCTTGCAGTCTCTCTACTATCTTCTGGTCGTCGCCTTCTTGGTTGAAGAGACGAATCCTGAGTCGTACTAATTCCATGATGGGTTTGAAGTCCTTGGCTGATTGGATTCGGAAGGTCGAAGAGGGCTTATTCTTGATCTGCTCCCGCAAGTCCATATCGATCGCTTGGTCATCAGCAATACGAGCCCTAGACTTTGGGTCAGCGAAGAATGTTAATGTGATTTCCTCTCCCCGTGCGTGCAAGTGGAAAAGGATGTGCCGTTCGTAGTAGAATTTTATTCCGGCTTCATTCGTCCGTTTCTCATACTCTACACGAGTCGTTATTCCTCTCACCGAGTGGGTCCGGGATTTGAATCTCTGAATGAGCGACCAGGTCGGGCCTGTAACTCTATCCGCAATTACAGACAGATCCGGGTTTCCTAGTAATGGCAATTTGGGTAAAGCAACACATGCATATTGCCATACCTAAAAAATCATCGGTTTTGATCATGGGCGATCAAGGGTTTTGCGGTTGGGGAGAAAAGGGTTTCCCGCTAGTCCATGCTGCAACTGCAACAATAGCCGCAATTTCTACAAACGCCTCTCTCATCAAGCTCTGTCGTGCACACGGGGCAGTTGTTTTCCAACTTGGTCATGTTCTAGTAGTCAGAGATGCGAATGATCTATTTTGGCTTTTGTAACATGAATGGATTGATGGATGGAAAATTTTGATCTCTCAAAAGAAGAAACTCGGGGGAATTCCGGAACTCATCGATTATCGGGTTGACATTGGAAGGGTGACTTCGGGCGTTGACTGTTTTGATTTTGAGTAGCCTTTCAGATCCAGGGTGACTGAGGAGAAACCAATTCTCCGAAGTTCTCGGTCAATCTGACTCATCAGTTCTTCTTGAAGGAAGAGATGCCGGTCGTTCGGCGCCACTTCAATTCGTGCAGTGCCCAAGTGATTTCTGACCCTGAGATCTCTTATCGGAACAATGCTCTTGACGTATGATTCTGCCCTGTCGATCATCTCTAGTTTCTCAACGGTGACCGCTTGTCCTTCCGGGATGCGAGATGAAAGACATGGCATAGCTGGTTTATCCCAAACCGTCAGCCCTAGGCTTCGAGCAGCTTCTCTCACATCATTCTTCGAGAATCCGGAATGCAGAAGAGGGCTCAGGACGCGTTCCTCCGCCGCCGCTCTCAATCCTGGTCTATGGTCGCTCATATCGTCCGTCTGTGTACCGTCTAAGATGGCCTCGTAGCCGTGCCTGTCGGCTATTTTCCTAAGTTCGCGGTAAAGTGTTTGCTTGCAATGGTAGCATCTGTCGCCAGAGTTTGAGATGTATGAGGGGTTTCGCAGTTCATCTGTCTCTACGGTCATGTGCTGGAGTCCGATCTCACGAGCTGTCTTCATGGCGATTTCCAGCTCTTGCGAGGCTAGAGACTCTGAGACTCCTGTGACTGCTAGCGTTCGTTTACCGAGTGCCTTTTTTGCCAAGAGGGCGACGAGTGAACTGTCTACTCCGGCAGAGAGGGCGACCACGGCACCGTTGAGGCGCCGAATATAACTGACAGCTTGGTCGATCTTTGATTCTAGAGTTGGATCAAGAAGTTCCTGCATTTACAGTGATCAGTGTGGCCTTGATCATAATTTAAACTGTAGCTCTTGCATCGTATTGTCAGGCAATTGCCAGGAAATTTGTCGAGATCTATGAGCGATTTCCAACGGAGCCTGAGTGCTCTGGAGCGGCGTGACAAGTTGTTGGCGATCGAGAATGTCGCGAATATCGCGAAAATAGATGTGGGACGGCTCGCAAGGAAGGGAATTCCAGAGGTTATACTTGCGGAGGGGAAGGAGCCACAAGATGTGGGTAGGATTGCCGAGCGGATGGTTAAGCGTGTGGGTGTAGCAATAGTTAGTCGTGCTAGCAAACAGCACTTCAAATCTGTTCAAAAGGAAATGGGACGTGATACACGTGTGGAATACTTGGAAAGATCGAGAATGGTCCTCGCGAAGGCTGATTCGTATCGCTCCAAATCGACGGGAGGCAAGATTGGGATTCTTACGGCTGGAACATCGGATATTCCAGTCGCAGAGGAGGCGATGGTAGTAGCGACTGAGATGGGTTGCGAGACCAGGGTGTACAACGATGTTGGCGTCGCGGGCCTTCATCGTCTGTTCGAGCCTGTTCAAGAATTGATCAAGTGGGACGCTGACGTAATACTCGTTGTAGCAGGTCGAGAAGGCGCATTACCAACCGTTGTAGCGGGGCTGGTAGACGTTCCTGTGATTGGAGTTCCCACTTCCAGGAGCTACGGGTTCGGTGAGAAAGGTGTTGCAGCACTGGCAGCAATGCTACAAGCCTGTTCGCTCGGACTTTCTGTAGTAAACATAGACGGTGGCGTCGGCGCAGGAGCAGTGGCGGCTTTGACCGCCAACCGTGTCGCGAGAGCTAGGAAAGAACACAGAGGCAGCAGGTGAGTCTGGGAGAATGTCGTTTTAGAGATGGGCGTCGACCTCGGATCTCTTGTCCAGAGACGTAAGGTTTCCTTTGAAGAGCTCTCGGGCAAGACCAACGCTGTAGATGCTTACAATGCACTCTACCAGTTTCTCGCAATAATCCGAGGCCCAACAGGGGCTCCACTGATGGACCGGGAGGGAAGAGTAACTAGCCATCTCAGCGGACTCCTATACAGAACTACCAACCTCGCCGAACGAGGGATAAGGTTGGTCTACGTCTTCGACGGCAAGGCACCCTCGCTGAAAAATGTCGAGATCAAGCGAAGGCAACAGGTGAAGGAGCAGGCGACGGTCAAGTATGAAGTAGCCGTTTCGAAGGGATCATACGAGGAGGCCAAGAAGTACGCGCAGGCAACGGGGCGTCTTAGGGATACAATGTTGGATGATTCCAAGAAACTGCTAGAACTCTTGGGGGTCCCGTGGATCCAGGCGCCGTCGGAGGGCGAAGCACAGGCAGCCTACATGGCGGCCCAAGGAGCCGTCTGGTCGGCGGTCAGTCAGGATTATGACGCTCTGCTCTTTGGTGCTCCTCGGCTTGTCAGGAACCTGACCATCAGTGGAAAAAGAAAATTGCCAATGAGACAGGCCTATGTCCAAATCGATCCAGAGCTGGTCGAGCTGGAGTCTATGCTTCGAGAACTGAGTCTTTCGAGAGAGCAGTTGGTTGACTTAGGAATCCTTGTTGGCACCGACTTCAATCCTGGCGGATTCAAAGGGGTCGGACCTAAGACTGCTTTGAAGTTGGTTAAGGAACATGGCACGCTTGAGAAGATCTCAGCCTCCAAGCCTGAAATTCTTCTACCGCCTGAGTTGAACAGGATCAGGGACATCTTTCTGCATCCAGACGTCACTAACAACTACAATCTCCAATGGAAGGAGCCAGACATAGAATCTCTTGTGGCCTTTCTTTGCGGTGAGCGAGATTTCAACGAGGAAAGAGTAAAGGCCGCTGTGCATCGAGTTATGGCGGCTGAGTCTCAACAGACTAGAAAGCGCGAGGAAACTGAGTCGAAGGGAGAGAAGCCCTTGGAGGCTTTCTTTGGACCGCCATCCACTCAACCAGGCTAAGATTCGTGACCTTGCTCTCCAATGAGTGGGACGAACGCGACACCGCCTAGAGATTCCTTTGTAATCTTAGTACCTTTCTTTCTTAGACGGATTAGTTCCTGGCCGAATACACGATTCCCTATCGGAACTACGATGACTCCTTCCGTCTTCAATTGTTCTAAGAGCTTCGGTGGGACACGGGGTGCCGCGGCTGTTACAACGATTCTGTCGTAAGGGGCTCTGTCTGGATAACCCAACGATCCATCTCCATGGATAATGATGACGCGATCAGAGTAGCCTGCGCGTTGCAAGTTTTCCCGTGCGAACCTGACCAGACTCTCGACTCTCTCAACAGTGTAGACTCGATCATCCGGTCCGATCGTCTCAGCGATCGTCGCCGAATGGTATCCGCTGCCAGCGCCGATCTCCAATACTTTCTGTCCTGGCATCAATTCCAGGGCCTCGTTCATTATTGCGACCATGTCTCGCCCGTCCTTTTGTGGACGTGTGGCGCGCTTATCGTCTGGCCCTGGTCTGTGGGTAATGGCGCGTCGTTGTATGCGTAGGGTCTCAGGTTTTCCGGAACGAATAGTTCCCTAGGAACTCTTTTGATTCCCTCGATCACTCGCGGTGTTCGGAGTAGGCCTTCGGAGATTAGTGCGGAGATGAGTCTCTCTCGCTGCTGTTTGTAGTCAGGCTGTCCCTTGTTCTCCTTCAATCCTCCGGAGGGATTAGTCCATTGCTGAAGATTATATGATTAGCCTAAGGGTGAACGGATGACCATCCATGGCCGGGACGGCGAGATTCAGCTTCCATGCGTTTGGGCACCCGAGAATTCTCTCGACTCATCCTACAACCATCGAGATTACACGTAGTCAGAATCTGACCATTCGCGGGGACTGTGTCATAGGTGTCAAGTCATCGCATGGTCTGGGGGATTTCCCGGATGAGATCAAGCGATTGTTGAGTAATAATTCAGGACGAGGCCGGCTTGAGATGCGAGTCCGTGATGAGGTTGTGAGTATTGAGGGCCGGGGGGCAAAAGGGTTGAGGTTTATGGATCTTAATGAGATAGTGGTGAGGAGGAGCGGGTTTGTGTCAGAGCGAACACTGATGGTGTATTCCGACAAAGCCGCGCTTGACATTCCTCGGCAGATGATAAAACTCTTAGCAGAACCCGGAGAAAAGATCTGGTTCGAGCTATCGGCCTGGAGCGTGTAGACGTTACGCCGGCCCAACGCGTGCATCCACCGCGATCTGCCAAGCCATAGGCGATGTTCCTCTGACTTTACCAATGTATAGTGTCTCTTCGATGTTCCAATCAACAGCCTCAAGGCTGTCCTCCAACTCTGAGACGGCATAAGCTTGGGCTTCCAAACCCTCGGCAAAAGTGTAGTAATGCAATATTCCGCCTTCGCGCCGTAGAGCTTGACAGGCAGTGTCTACGAATGCTCTGGCTTGGGATGGATGGTTCATTATTACACGACTCGCTGATCCCGTCAAATCCTCTTCCAGAATCGCTTCTCGAGCATCCATGTTCCAGACGCGAACTATACCTTTGACGTGGTTCAATCGAAGGTTCTCTTCCAGTAGCCTAGTTGCTTCGGGGTTCAGATCGATCGCGTCAACTGTAACGTTGCTCAGTTGTTTCGCAATTAGGATTGGAAAAGGACCGACTCCTGCGAACATGTCGATTACGTGTTCTCCCGGCTCGACGAGATCTGCGACGCGTTTGTGCTCGCCGGACAGTCTTGGACTGTAGAAGGCCCTTGCAATGTCGACCTTGAAACTACAGCCGAACTCCTTGTGTATCGTACTGGTCCTTGTCTCGCCAGCCAGATGTTTCAACGGTCTGACTCTTTCTTCACCTGAGACTGGTCCCGCTTTGGAGTAGACGGCCTTGAGGTTCTTGTGTACAGTCATTAGTGCCTGTGCGATCAGGCCTTGATAGGCTATGGATTCAGGAGCAAGCTCGACTATGGCCAGGTCACCGATTACGTCAAACGCCCTCGGCAAGGAGATTCGTGCTTCTGGCGGTAGGAGCGATAGAGCCTCTTCTAGGGATTCTGGTTTTTCAGGGTGTGGTTCAAACTCGTCCTCTGCCGTGGAGAACTTTCCTATTCGGGTCTCGATAAGCTCGAGTTCAAGCACGGTCGGTCTTCGAGCCAAGGGAATCTGCAGTTTGTTTTTGGTCCGTCCAACCTTGAAGCGACGGTCAACTAAATCTAACTCGTTCAGGATAGAGAGCGCGGTTTCTCCCTTCACAGAATCTATTAGAAGCCCAGTCTTTCTCATTTGTTCGTTTCTATCCTTCTGTCTGAAGGCTCAGCCTTGATAATTCTGGCTTCGGGGAGGGATGAGGCAGGAGTGTAACAAGGCGAGGGTACCTGGTCGCTCCGAAAGTATTGGGAAAGTGTCTTTCACGTCTTGAACTTTGAGGTGCTACCCACCCCTATTTTTACAATTATATTTTCTCAGGCGCCTCAAAGTGAACGAGAACTGCTCTAAATCGCTCAAAACGATAGGAAAAGCATTTTGCGGAAACGGGTTTATTCATTTAAACATAGCGGAAACTCACGAGGAAGACATCGGGGGCCAGAAAAAGTGTGCTCCGATTGGCGATCAGGGCTCAAAATGAACGAGTTTCTGTCCTAGCGGGTTCGGAGGGCGCGATTTTCTTAAAAGAAATGCCATGGTCAAGACCAACAGGTGAGCGTAGGTGCGTGATGAATCCGAAGGTAGCGTAGGAGTTCACGCCTGGGTTTTCAAATAGGCAGTTTGGTCAAAGAGAGGCTCGCCTATCTATGGGCGAAGTAGATTACGACCTCGGGATCCTTAGACTCGATCCTGCCGAAGCCTACCCTGACCATCTGCACGATCGCCCCCCCAGGCTCTGCGAGTATCGCTTCTTCGACGAGTCCAGTCGTCTTCGATGCGTCGGGCATAACTACTCGCGTGGGCAGGTGTTGATCGACGGGGAGCCATTGTATCAATGGGCTCTTCAACTCTCTCGCCTTCATGTAGTCCTGGCTGTGGAATTTTGCTCGGACCAAATTTTCATTCGCTGACTCAATCTCCACATTGAACAGCTCCATTAGTCGAACAACCTTGGAATTCGAAACTAGCTCGACGTCACTCCTGCTTAGCCATAGCTTAGCATTGCCATCCTTGGTTTGAACCTTCAGTGTGCGATTGCCAAGTGCAGGTTGGCTTGGGTGAAGTGGAAGATGTGCCTCAAAACTTCCGTTGACCTGGAAAACCTCGAGTGGAACTGGATCCAAGATGAGATTGTACCTGTGGGCGACAGGATCGATTTCTTTTCGGTTCAACGCGTTGATGTTTTCCCAGCTGAGGCTAGCGTCCACGGGCCGCGGTCCGAGTTCATAGACTAGCTTTCTCAAGGTGCTAGGCACGTAACCTCTTCGTCTCAGCGCTGCTAGTGTTGCTAGTCTTGGGTCAGCATATCCATCTACGAGTCCATCCTCGACTTCCCGAACCATCTGCGATTTGCTAAGCTTGATCCCGACTGTTCTCAATCGTCCGTAGTGGATAGCTTCAGGGTAGGACCATCCTAAGTGTCGGTAGAGGTAGCCTTGGCGCACTTCGCTGGTCAGATGCTCCTTGGCACGGATTATGTGACTGACATTCATCAGATGATCATCGATCGCAGCCGAGAAATTGTACAACGGCCAGACCCAGTACTTCGACCCAACCCGAGGATGAGGATGCTTCTGGGGATCGATGACTCTTAACGCAGGCCAGTCGCGCACTGCAGGATTCGGATGTGCCAAGTCGGTCTTAACTCGAACAACAGCCTCGCCCTCTTGATAGCCGCCTGTGAGCATCTTCTCCCAATCTGAGAGGTTCTCGACTGGGGTTTTGCCCCGGCAGGGACAAGCCTGCCCTATAGTTACGCGAGCCCGAAAATTCTCAGGTGAACACGTGCATATGTAGAGAGAGCCTTGGGCCAAGAGTTTTGCGACGTGCTCGTAGTAAATCGATATTCTATCGCTCTGGATGTACTCTTCGTCCCACTGGCATTCCAGCCATTTCAAATCTTCCCGGATCAGATCATAGTATTCGAGAACCGATTTTTTCAGCCGTGGGTCTGTGTCCTCGTAACGTACGATGAAACTTCCATTGTACATCCTCGCATAATCGTGAGAGAGAATTGAAGCCCGTACGGAGCCTAAATGAAGAACAAAGTCTGGATTTGGGGCGAATCGAGTCACGATCTTCTCGTACTTGTCAGTCTTTGGGAGCGGTGGGAGTGTTCCTCCCGCGCGTGGTTTTGTTTGTGTGGCTATCGTGAATCCTTCAGACTCGATTGTGGGATGATTGCGGTTTGATTAATAGTGTTGGTTAGAACAGGTGTTTCTTGAGAAGTTCGGCCGGACCACCCGCCAGAGATGTAAGGATTTTACCTTCGGTCAGTTTGCCGAGTCGCCTGGCAATTTTCGATGATTCTTCCGGAAGCGTGTTAACGAATACCGACGGGCCAGTATCGAGGGAGAACCAAGCTGGGACATCGTCTTCCTCCCGCAACCTTCGCACTTCTTCCATAACACGGATAGACGGCGGGCTGAACAAGACTAAGCCGGCCTTTCCCGTCATTGTGACTGCGTGAAGATTGAGAGTATCCATCTCAGCTAGGCGGGATATTTGACGAGTATCTCTTCTGGTAATTGCGATCTTCATTCGTGGAAGAATCTTCTTCATGTATGATAGGCGGGGTCCATAGAAGGGGGACAGGACAGCGTCCTCATGGGCAGTGTCTGTTCTGACGTTTGATGGGATTGGGACTATGATTGTTCTCCAGGGAATCTCATCTTCATTGGCCAATTGTTCCGCGTAGGAGAGGCCGTTACGGTTTGCGTACCATATAGAGAACCCTCCGACGAGGCTTCGAGATGCGGAGCCGGCGCCCAATCTTACAATTTGCGAGAGCATCTTTGGTCGGAACGACATTCCAAGAGCTTTTGTTGAGGCTAGTCCTAGAGCCGCGAACCCCGAGGAAGAGTACCCTAGCCCTTTTCCTTCGACCGGGGGATTCCGCGATTCAACCGTAACGTGAAGAGACCTTTGGCGCGCTATACTTCTGAGAGCGTCTAGGACTACTCGTATTCTGTTCTGTTCATTTCTCGAAGGAACTTTGCCGTTAATTCTGTAGGTGTCGTGTCCTAGCGTCTCGCTGAACTCGACAGTAGTTATGGTTGGGAGCGACTTCATGCTGACACTTATACTGTCATGATAAGGTATCCGCTGCTTCTTGTTTTTCAGACCATGGTACTTGACCAGTCCTTGTATTGCGTAGGCTCTCGCGGTAGCTTTCACGAGACCTGGTCCCCTCGCCGGCCGTTATTAGATTAGTAATTCTGTTATGCGGTCAGGGCTATCACACGGATCAAATCTACAATGTCGACGCCGAGGTCGGCCATGTTCTCCATGTGTGCGCCAATGTCTCTGACAATCAGGATAGTTCGTAATGGCATCTTCTCATCTAATACTTCAAGATCTAAGGAGCGATAGGCAGAATCTACTTTCTTTTCGGTGTCCTCAACTGCAATCGAGAGTTCCATGGCGCGGGTTGGATTGAAGCCGAGTGACATCATCGTCTCTCTGATCTTTGACATTTCCTCTAGCACCAAGGTTACGATCTCGGCCAGGCGTTTGGTGTATCTCTTGTCCAGTTTCCAGCTCTTGTCAATTATCGATGAGACTCGATAGCCTATGCCTTGTGCATAGTCTGCTACTTCGCCTATTCGGAAGATCAGTCGGATGAAGTCGTCCCGACTGCCGAGGAGGTTACCAACAGAAGCTACTTCCTCTAGCAGTTTCTTCTTGGTCCCGTCGAAAGTGTCCATTATCTTGACCATGTTGCCGTAATTGTCTTTGCAATCCTTTGGTTTGCCGTCCGAGAGGTTGTCCATCATGAGCGCGAGCTCGCGGGTAATGTCTACGACGTTGCGGGTCTGTTCCCTGCAAATATCGAGTATGCGACGTCTAATCGTTGCCTCCGTTTCCACTGGAAATGTCATCAGGTTATGTTCGCCTTTCCAGCCACCCTATGCAAGGCTTCCGATAAAAAACTAGCAGCGGCCTAAGGTTCAGATTCTATGCTTTGAAAGCCGTTTTCGACTATCTTCCTAACCAATCCCGATAAGTCGCGGGTTGGCCGCCTCAACTGCTTCCAGGTGTCCCTGTCTCGTAAGGTGACCGTCCCGTCCTTTAGTGTGTCATAATCGACGGTTATTCCAACCGGTATCCCTGCCTCGTCCGCCCTCGCGTATCGTCTCCCTATCGAGCCCGCCTCGTCATATTCGACCCTCAATCCTTCCCGCGACAGATCAGTGAAGATCGCCATTGCCCTGTCCGGCAAACCATCCTTTCCCAGCAAGGGAAAGACGGCTGCTTGCACCGGCGCCAGTTTCGGAGGTATGCTCAGGATTATCCGGTCTTCGTTCATTTTTAGACTGTATTCCAATGTTGCATAAAGCAGTCTTTCGACACCGAAACTAGGCTCGATAACGTGAGGAAGGAATTTCGCTCCAGCCTCCCTCACAGTCTCCTGTTTTAGCTCGAAACAATCCCTCTGGACAACGAACCCGTCCAATTCCACAGATTGGGAGCTGTTAGCCAACTTCGTTGGATCAGCAGAGGCGAGGAGCCCACCTACCCGGCCCGCCTCGTTTCCGAAGATCGCCCGCAATCGTTGATAGTTTGGTTTGATCACCATAGTAGTCTTTTCGATCGGTTTCTCGTAGGGTCTGAAGACTCTCATGTCCGTGCCGGACGCTATCATCTGACTCTTCAGATCATAATCAGTTCTATACGCAAACCCTGCGACCTCCACCCAGCCCCATCTGTCAAGACGGACCTCAAGGTCGAAAGTCTGAGCCGAATAATGGGCTCTCTCGTCGGGGAGTTTTTCGAAGAACCTCTGATTCTCGGACGGTATGCCGAGCGCAAGAAGGAATGTTTTGGCTAGCGCCATAAAATACGCGGCCCAGGGCGCCTTGACTATCCCATCTCTCAACGCATGGGCAACGGAGATGTTCACTCGATCATTATCCTTTCCGGTTTTTCTGATGTTCTCCGTCACGATTGATAGGATATCATCTTCTACTTCTTTCAGATATGGACAGTCGGGCTGGTCTGGGTCGAAGAAGAACTCGAAGTCCATTATTGTGAACTCACGCAGTCTGATCGGGCCTTGACGAGGAGAAATCTCGTTACGTAGAGCGGTACCGATCTGTGCTATTCCAGTCGGAAACTTTTCCCGTGAAACTTCCATTAGTCTGCGGAAGTTGATGAATACTCCTTGAGCTGCCTCCGGTCGTCCGTAAGCCACGTCTTCACCATAGGGTCCGATTGTTGTCCTGAACATTGTGTGGAAGTATTCGGGCTGGCCCAATTGTCCACCACATTCGGGGCATCTAACGTTCTTCTCTTTCAACAACGCTCCCAATTGCTCAAGACTGAGCCCCTCGGTTTCGATTCCTGCCGCGTCCTTCACGATTTGATCGGCTCGGAATCTTCGTTTGCAGTTACTACATTCGGTCATGGGATCCTTGAAGTTGGCCACGTGGCCCGAAGCTTCCAAGACTTTCGAAGCAGTAATGATGGGCGTGGATATTTCCAAGAATCCGTGGGGCTTTAGGAAGATGTTTCTCCATTCATCTTCTAGACGTCTTCTCAACGTGACCCCGTAGGGCCCGAGATCTAAGAATCCACTGACTCCGCCGTAGATCTCGAATGAGCCCCAGAAGAAGCCTCTGCGGCGTGCGATCTCAGAGATCAGACGATACTTGTCTTTCACCTGTATCTGCGAGGCGTTCAAGCCCAACTGGTTTTGTGGGATAGGGTTCACTATATTCCTCTTTTCAGGAACCCTTTGGTCTCCAGACTTGGGTTTCGGGGCGGAGAACTCGGAAACGGTTTACTGAAGCCCTAGCGCGCTTTGAGGTGCTTAACTATCGGTGGCCTGACCTTCCGAAGAATCCTGTAGCCGCAGAAAGGACACTTGATCTCGGGTGTCATGTTCAACTGTTCAGCGGTCAATCGAGAGCTGCAGTTTATGCATTCATAAATCAGTCCTCCGGGGCTCCGCTCTACTGGCGGTTCGGTCGGCGGCGACTCCTCCTGGAAAATGTTGTCGGGGCCCGCTTCCATCAACGGTCACTTTATGTTCTGATTATTTACGTCCAGCTTGAGTTAAGGGTTTCTTGGTCTTGTTCCAGCCTTCGGTCCTGTCTGCTTTGTCTTTTCCGCCGTCTCTGTGACCGCAGGCCTACGTCTTCGGAAGAAGAACGCAAATCCTACGGCTACTGCTATGCCTATGATGGCCGGGATTGCGATTTGGAGAGTAGTAGGTATGATCACGACGTTCAGCGTTGTGGCAATTATTGGTGCTCCATATTCGGGGGAGAAGAAGCTGACGCTGTAGCTACCGAGGCTGGAGGGAGCGTTGAAGGTGAATGGAAAATTGTATGATGCTCCTGGCTGCATTGGACCCGTTCGCTGGGTAGTCTGTGATACGAGGTTAGTTCCGCTGAAGACTTGGAGTGTTATGTTCAGGTTCATGACTAGCTTAGTTGAGTTGTTACGGACTTTCAATGTCATTGTCAATGATTGTCCTGAAGTTGCTTCTGTGGGCCCGTCAAGTGCTGGCTGGCAGGTGCCGGACGTCAATGGACCGCACAGTACAAGATTGTCGGTGGCTCCGGTAGGATCTTGGTTTCCTAATGTGATGCCATTGGCGTCGCGGGCGAGCACGATAAGAGCTAGATGTCTCGCTTGAGATATGGGGGCGGAATCGGTCGTAATTGTGAAGGCACCTTGACTGTCTGCCACCCCAATCTTAGCGGCCAAGACTCGGCCGCCTTGGGCGATCAGACTGTTTGAGAATACGTACGCGAAAGGCTGGCTCTCGTGGGAGTTGATTGTTCGCTGCCCGCCAGCTTGGGGTTGACTTGTAACGGTCATGTTGAAGAGGCCGAATTGTTGGCGGGTGTCGAACAAAGGAGGTGCCCCGGAACTACTGGTGGCCGTTGTCTGGGCACCCGTTCTTAGGGTTGTTACTTTGAGGTTCATCAGTCCATTGCTGAATGTGACATCCACTTCGTAGTTTCTTGATCCCTGCTGAAATGGGGTATCGATAGGTTTGTCCAGAGAGAAGGTGGCGTTTACACCGTGCGATATACCAGAAAGGAACTCGTGACTTATCGTCACATTCCCAACCATTACTGTGCTCGATGGATTGACGATTCCCAGATAGATGATCAGAGGCCGCCCTAGAGTGAATGCGCCGTTAACGAAGGTAATGTTGTGTATGTATAACCCGGCAGATGCGGGAGCAAAACTCTGGGAATAGTTGCCGCTAGTTAGAGTGGATATTCCAAAGACGGCGACAGAGGCGCCTGGGGCTGGTCCAAGAGTTGATGATTCGTGGTCAATCGTTCCGGTGGCGGTGATCCTTGAGTTGTCACCAGAGTAGGTGAAGCTTTGAGCAAGCTTCAGATGCTCGATGAAGACACTCGTGCTATTCGAGCCGTAATCGTATAGACTCGTGAAGGTTGCGTTTACGTTCCAGCTACCAAGCGGACTCGTCGCAACTGTGATTGGGAAGGTTCCATTTCCAAGGGTGTTTTGGGTTTGCGTAGGCCCGACGGTCTTTCCGCTTGAGTGGATTTGAGTTATGCCAACGGTTCCAGGTTGCTGTATCGAGAGGGTGTCGTTCAACTTGACGCCTATCGACTCACTGGGCTGCCAGTGAGTCTGGGGAAGGTTCCCTATGACTGCTGAGATCGATCTTAGTGTGTTCGTTGTCTGGGCCGTCATTGTCAATTGAAGGTTCCCGTTTAGTTGGGAGAAGGTCATCGAGACAAATGTTGCGTTGAAGAGCGATTTGCAATCTGGTGCTAGACAGAATCCGGTGGTACCCGCGGGGAGCGCTGGGCCTGTGGCGTTGGTCGCTGTGAAGCTAGTATAAGCCGTGGGGTAGTAAAGAGTCACCTGGAAGGATGTCCAGTTGAAGTTCTTGTTTCCCCCTGGAGGCGATGGCAGCGGAGTAGTTACGGTCCTGTTGAAATTGAAAGAAGTCGCATTGGCAGTGTGAAGAACCTTGTTCGTAATGGAGTTGAGGACCATCTGATGCACGTTTGCATTGGCGAGAATTGGAGCAACGAGAGCAACATTTCCCACCTGGACGCTCAACATCTTCGATGGGCCCGCTGGAAAGTTCCAGCCGAACTTGAAGGCCAAAGTGACGTTGTATCCGACGGAACCGGTCGCATCGTAGCATATCTCATTGGTATCGGGACAGAATGAGGCGACTGATGGGTTCCGATTGGAGAGGGAGATGGTCTGGGTATCATTCTCCGATGTCCCGGTGCCGAACACTCTAGTTAATGTCGGAGATGCGGTTGTGCTCCTGAAGATGGAATAGGAAGCGTTTCCTCCAGCATCTATTGTGTCCCCCGTGGGAGTGAAGAACACGAAACGCAGTATGACCTTGGAACACCCGGTGCAAGCCCCAGTTGAGCCCAACACTTGAACAGTCCAGTTAATCTCCTCCCGTCCGACGGAGGCGGTCGTCGTGGTTAGCTTGAACTTGAATTGGTTGGGATCGGGCTGGCTAAGGCTTGGAGAAGCGGTCGAGTTCGCCTGGAGATCCGTATAAGTGTTCATGACTGCGTGGGTCACGTTGAAGGCTGTAACTGATCCGAATGGATCTGCTGAGTGTGCAACTGGTGTTGCTTCTATCCTGGGTATGGTGGCGTAGGGTGAGAAGGATTCAGCTAGAGGAAGGGTAAGCGAGAGAGCAACGAGGAGTAATGTTAGTATGCTGGCAGCTCGCACCAATACATTTCACGGTATGAGCGCCGACGGTTCTGTCCAATTCTATTTAACCTTTGGATGTTCACCGGAACGTTTCTCCTACTTTTGATGATCGGTCCTGCTGAGTCGAACAAGTTGGCCTGTCGGACCCTTTGTTCTTGATCCGCGACAAAGGTCGCACATCTTATAATCTCACAAGCAGCAATTGCTATCTCATGTCAAGGAAGCTAGAACAAAACTCCCGTTCCCAGATCTCAGCAGAGTCCCTAGGTGAAGTGGTGACCCAAGTTATGGATAAAGGATATCAGATGAACTTCGACGTTACGATGGAGCTCGCGACTAAGAGGCTCCGGGTAGGTACTCTAAGGGTCTATGGTCGTATCGAGTCAGGGTCTCAGAAAAAGAAATAGCTAGTTGGATCCTTAACGCTTCGGTGGTGGGGAAACGAGCACGACATTGTCTCCTCTAACGATTATGGTTCCTAATTTCTTTACGACTTCGGTGTTGGTTACGTCCTCGGCTTCTTCTAGCACTAGGTTCATGTGCTGGTCAAAACTGTAAAGTTTTCCCCTAACGCTGCGTCCACCTTTTAGTTGGACGAGGCATACCTTGTTCAGGCTCTCCTCGAAGATCTTCGCTGCAACCTCTGACATGTCTGAATATGAAGCGGTCGCTAGTCAGGTACACTTTTAAAGATTGTCTCAAAGATCCGATTCCATCTTGCCGATCAACCGGACAATACTGAAGGAAAGAGATGCTAAGCCGCTGATCGAAGAACTTTCGAAGAAAGTTCCGGGAACAAAGCTCGCCTCGATCAAGGGGAGAGTTGAAGTTGAAAAGATCGGAGACTCGGAGGTTGTATTTGTTGAGGGAACACCTTTGGCGGTAAGACGAGCTGGCTTATTGATCCCGTCTTTAGTTAACAATGAGAGTCTGAATACACTTCCTAGAATCGTTGTTGACATGGGGGCAGTGCCGCACATTTGTGGTGGCGCAGATGTCATGGCTCCTGGGATAAGAAAAGTGGAAGGCGAATTCGGTGAGGGTGGTTTGGTTAGTGTGGTTGATGAGAGGCATGGGAAGTTCCTTGCTGTAGGCCAATCGCTTGCTGATTCCAAGACTCTCCGGGCGACGAAGAAGGGGAAGGTGGTGAAGAATCTGCATTATGTCGGGGACGAGGTCTGGGAATCGGTGAAATCATAGGCTGTACTGGTTTCTAGTCTTTTTTGCGTAATTCCTCAGGGAAATGCTTAAAGTAACACAGTATCCAGCCAGCACGGGAAAAGCCGCATATTCCTCCCGCAGCTACATGATGTTTCGCCATGGCACACTCGCCTGTATACGTCAAAGCCCTGCCTCTTCAGGAATTGGACGATGTCGAGTCTGTCAAAGAAGAGGTCAAGGCCGGAAACATACTGATAGTTCGCGTTGTTCCATTAGCTAGGAAGAGTGTTGAGGAGACAAAATTGGCGATTACCGAGCTTACTGATTATGTGAAGGGTCTCGGAGGAGACATTGCACGGTTGGGCGAGGAGAGGATTGTCATTACGCCTCCCGGGATAAGAATCTGGAGGCGTGAGGCCTCTGGTCCTAGCACGGAGGTTCCTATCGTTGTTGAAACCGGGCAGAAGGAAGCTTCCCGCAGCGGCGGGTCTGGCTCACCTTAACCTCAAGCTTTCCAATACATCAGGGACGACGGTTCGGATTCCGAAGTATCGGTTAACTGTCTGCGCGAAGATATCCGATTTTCGTCTTTCACCGTGGTTCACGATTATCCTGGTGGGTTTTGGGGACATTCTTTTGATGAAGGAGAGAAGTTGGTTTCGGTCGGAGTGGCCGGAGAATCCTTCGATCGACTCGACGCGCATGTTTACTTTGACGAGTTCGACTTTCCCATCGTGGCCGTACAACGGGACTTCCTTCAAGCCATTCTTGATTCTGTTCCCGAGTGTTCCCTCTACTTGATAGCTGACGTATGCGAGGGTGTTCGCGGGACTTGGTGCCAAGTGTCTGAAGTAGTCGATTGCTGGACCGCCTTCGAGCATGCCGGAGGTGGCGATTATGACGCATGGACCACCGGCGACGATCTCTTCTCTATCCCTTGGATGGGTGACTGGGTGGAAGTATTCTGACTGGAAGGGGTTAACGTCCTTGTGGAGTATTTGTTCCCGGATGTCCCGGACGAGATATTCTGGGTAGGCAGTGTGGATTGCTGTAGCTTCGTTGACCATTCCTTCGATGTAGATTGGCAATTCACGGAGTGCGCCGTTTCGCATGTACGCGTCGAGAACAAGCATGATTTCCTGAGCTCGGCCGACTGCTGGGACAGGTATCAGCACTTTGCCATTCTTCTCCACGGTCTCGTTGACTATGCTGACTAGTCGGCCTTCAACGCCTTCTCGATCCGGCATGATGTCGTCAGGGCCCCCGTAGGTGCTTTCAATGATTAATGTCTCGGCTCTCGGAAATAGACCCATTGCTGGATCGAGCATCATTGTACGTCCGAATTTGAAATCGGCGCTGTAGACAACATTGTGAAGTCCTTCTCCGATGTGCAAGTGAACCATTGCGCTTCCGAGTATGTGACCTGCATTATGAAGTGTCAATTTGATGTCTGGTGCCACGTCTGTAACAACGTTGTAGCGGAGAGGTATGGTGTGGGTGACGACTTCTCTCACGTCTCTTTGATCGAACGGTGAGTGGGAGCCCTCTTTGCTGTGGACGTCGAGATAGTCCAACTGGTGCAGGGTCATCAGGATGGCTGTTGGTTCGGAGCAGTAGATCGGGCCATCATAGCCATACTTGAAGAGAAATGGGAGGATTCCACAATGGTCGAGATGAGCATGTGAGATGATAACCGCGTCCAGTTTTTCAAGGTCGAATTCGTCGGTGTCGAATCTTGGAAATGCTTGGATTGGTTCCTGAGATCCGGGATTGATCCCGGCGTCCATCAGGACTCTGCTTGATCCTGATTCGATCATCATTGCCGCTCTGCCGACTTCGCGGAAGGCGCCGAGCGTGATTAGTCGAACGCTTCCGGCTTTGCTGAAGGTTGGGCGAAAGATCCTTTCTCCTACGTCTCGTAATATTCGGCTTCTCTCTTCGCTCTCAGTATGTAGAATGTGACGTGTGCTCGTGATTATCTTGGAATGTAGCGGTGGTGCTCTGAGAATTCTGGGCCTCCACCTTGTCTCTTTGGTTATTTCCTGAAGGACTGCGGCCTCTTTTCCGATAGCGACGCCAGGCTTTTTCGCTTCGATGACGACCTCTCCGAGGCTTGGATCAAAGTTCAAGCCTGAGACTTCGGCTTCGGCGGGTATGATCTTTCGAATGTAAAATTCCGCCTCCTTCTCGGGCAACCGGATGGATTGGTCGGACCGTATGACGATCCGTTTGTGAAGTAGATTCACTATCTCCGTAACAACATAGCTCTGCTCCGCGAGGAGTGCGGGATTCTTGACGTAGATTGCAAGTCGCGGCCCCTCGAATTCCACACGGGTGATCTCAGCATCTTTCGGCATGTGCTCTGCTATTGTTTCGCGGATCTTGGCGTGCACGTCATTGTAGGTTCTAGGCATATTCACTCATTTCTTTTTTCGTTCTCGCTAGTCTGATGCTCGTGTGAAGGACGGTGTTAATCCGAAGCCCTAATGCTTCGGAGGACTGCGAAACTTTTTGGAATGATCTCTAGTCTTACTTTCAGATTTAGTGGACGAGCATCTTCTTCTCGTCCTCGGACATCTCGCGATATCCAACATCCTTAGTGATCAAGGCGATGTCGAAGCTGTCGCCGCTTGCACTATCACGCTTCATCGCTGATGTTATTGCTCTAAGAACCATTGGTGTCGCTTCTTTGACCACCATGTTCTCGTGCCATTCTGATTCTAAGACACCGTATGCGACTGGGGAACCGGAGCCTGTTGAAACGAATTTTTCTTCCATTGTCGAGCCTAATGGGTCGAGTGCGAATATGTGTCCGCCAGTATCGTCCACTCCCCCAATCAGGGCTTGGACGCCCAGGGGATAGTAGCGTGCGGAGAAGAGTATGTTGGACACGAGTCGTGCGGCCGAGCTTATCGGGATGGGTCTAGCCATGTCGAACCTGTAGAGAGCGGCATTGGCTCGCAACATTTCCACGATAGCCTGAGCGTCTCCAACGACCCCCGCAATCGTCATTGCGATGTGATGATCGATCATGTAGACTTTTTTTGCTCGTTTGTGTGCTACGAATGAGCCCATCGTGGCCCTTGTATCGGTCGTTAGGACGACGCCGTCTTTGCAGACGACTCCGATCGTGGTCGTCCCTTTGAGTATTTGGCCCTTGACCAGTTTCCTTCTATCTAGCATCTCTTGTCCTTCTGAATCGTGTTCCGAGGAACGTGCGGTAGGCGCTTTCCAAGCAATTGGAAAGTCTGTTGGGAAGAGCGGAACCCGGGACTGCTTAAAAACGTTTTCAGGCTTTGACAATTGTCTATTCCGTCTCCTCCTCTGTTCCGGTTTTCGATTTCTGTGACCGTCGTTTGCTGGTTGTACTTGGTGACCTTCTTCCTGTGGATTTCTTTGGGGCTGCTCGCTCCGCCTTTTTGGGGGCTGTTTTCGGTTCGGGTTTGGCTTCTCTAGTCTCGGCTTTCGTTTCAGCGGTTGCTTCTGGGACTTCGCTTTTTGCTTCCGCTGTTCCTCGTTTGTATATTTCTCGGAATGCGATCGTGTTTAGTCTCGGGAAGTATTTTTGAAGGTCGGCGGTTATGGACTTTTTCGCAACCTGTAACCCGCTCAGGTAGAATGCTTCCTCCGGAACTTCGATAGTCAAGTCGCTTTCGTCATGTGTGATGTCGAACTTTTCCTTGGTCACTTCGGGTATGCGTCTGGATACAAGGCTGAGGATCTTGTCATCCCGATCCTCCATCACCTGTTCGATCGAGATGTCATAGACTAGAGTTCTGCCGGCGAGGGGATGATTGTAATCGACCTGGACGCGTCCTGCTCCGACGGCGCGTATTACGGCCGGTCTCCCCTCCAGTTCCACTCGCTCCCCGGGAACCGGGTCGATCCCCTTTTCTCGGAAACGTCGAAGTGGAACTAGCCGCATCTTTCCAGGGTCCCTTGCGCCGTATCCTTTTTCAGGAGTGAGTTCTATGGTCCTTTTGGTTCCTGGTTCGGTGCCGACTAGTGATTCTTCCAAGCTTTTTGGAAGATACTCTTCTCCGATGACGACGAATTTTGGCTGGTAAACATTGTCTTCTTTGTGGATTCGTGCCTCTTTGGCAACGGTGTCGAGGGTGGTGTCGACTGTCTCGCCGCTCTCCTTGACTTTGAGGGTGTAATTGACTAGTAGGAAGTCTCCTTCTTTGATTGGCATTCTCTTGTCTCTCTACTCCTTGTCCAATTGACTTGGAAGCCTAGATAGAGTTTCGCGGGCTGCGGCTAGACCCTCGTCTATCTTAGGCTTGAAACCGAGTTCGGCAGTGGCCGAGGCGATTGCACCGACTGTGGTCATGATCTCCGGCGCTCCCACGCTGCCCATTACTCCGACTCGGAAAATCTTTCCTTTCACCTGTCCTAGACTGCCGCCGAAATCGATCCCATATTTCGACTTTATCAATTCTCGGATCTTTGACTCTTCGATCCCTTGTGGGCTGCGTATTGCGGCGACGGTGTATGATCTTGAGTCTTTCTCGGCCAGTGCTCCCAGTCCCATCGCCTCGGTTCCGTTGTATATTGCTTCGGCACAGACTCGGTGGCGGTTGTATCTTTGTTTCAATCCTTCCTCGAGTATCATGCCGGTCGCTTCGTCTAGCGCGTAAATGAGTGATACAGCAGGGGTGAATGGTGTGAATCCTTCTTCAAGGTATTTCTTGTACATCAACAGGTCGAAGTAGTAGGATCGCTTCGCCTTTCTGGTTTGTATCTTCTCCCATGCTTTCTCGCTTACCGAGACGAAAGATAGCCCTGGAGGGCACATGAGACATTTCTGGCTGGCTGTCACGCAGAGATCAACGCTCCAGTCGTCCACTGGCAGATTGTCTCCGCCCAAAATCGAGATCGCATCTACCATTAGCAAAATGTCATTGTCGGCGCATAATTCACCGAGTTGTTGCAGGCAGCGTACAGTGACGCCTGTGGAGGTTTCATTGTATACGAAAGCAAGGGCCTTAGCCTTAGGATGCTCCTTCATGGCTCGTTCCAATTGTTCGATGTGTGGGGCCTTTCCCCAGTCCGCGCCGACAATTACTGGTTTCCCACCGTAAGATTTGACAGCTTCGCTTAGTCGTTCGCTGAAGAAGCCGTTGACAGTGACGATTATCTCGTCTCCATCGTCCGTTACGTTCTGAAGTGCACATTCTGTCGCTCCTGTGCCGGAGCTGGTTAGGATGACTAGGTCGCCCTTTGTCTCGAATACTTTCTTAGTTTGGTCGAGGGTTCGATGGTATAGTTCTTTGAACTCAGGGCCCCTGTGTCCGATTAGGGGCTTCATCATGGCACGCATCACTCTCGGGGGAACATTGGTGGGACCCGGGAGCATGAGAAGTCTTTGGGACTCACTCAAGATCTAACAACCAAGCCACGCAAAGATGATTTTGAATTGGCGGCGTCGCCGGGGCTCTTTTAAGGCTTAGCACGTTAACACATGAGCTTAGATCAATGCAGCTAGTTTCGTTGCTTACTGACTTCGGACTGAAGGATCCCTATGTTGCAGAGATGAAGCTAGTCCTGATCAAGAACTGTCCAGACGCTGTCTTAGTGGACATAACTCATCAAGTGGAGAGGCATAACATTGTTGAAGGAGCATTCTTGCTGGAAATGGCGGTCCCATTTTTTCCAGGTCGAACAGTCCACTTGGCAGTTGTAGATCCCGGCGTCGGAAGTGCGAGATTACCTGTGGTTGTGGAGTGTAGGCGTGGTCACGTTCTTGTCGGTCCGGATAACGGCTTGCTGGTGAGGGCGGCCGAGACCCTCGGTTACAAACAAGCATATCGGATGGAAAATCCTAGGTTTCTGGGCCGCAAAGTGTCACCGACATTTCATGGACGTGACATATTTGCCGTTGCGGCGGGTAAGATCGCTTGTGGCGTCCATCCTTCAGAGGCTGGGAGCAAGAAGCATGGACTCGTCGATTTGCCTCTACGTCCTCTCTCCATAGGAGCTGGCCGCGTGGAATGCTCAGTGGTCCATATTGACATTTTCGGAAATGTCATCGTCGACGCAAGGTCGGTCGATCTGAGGGAGGCTGGTCTTGCGAAACGGTCCCGGACGAAGATACGGCTCGAACTGAATCGAGGCCGATCGGTCGCATTGAGGTTTGCCGAGACTTACCATGAAGTTGGAAAAGGCGAATTCATTATTTTGGAGGGCAGCCAGGGCTATGTGGAAATAGCTGCTAGAGAGGCTAGTGCTGCGGAGAAGTTAGGCGTCAAGCTGCTGGATAGACTCAGGATTACTGACTAGGCAAGCTTGTCGCTCTGGGAGATCTCTCGCATTCTCTCGTCCCCGCCTATCTGTCGGAGATATTTGGCCACCGATTTTGGTACAAGCTCCTCCCAGTTTTCACCCGCCAAGAGACGTCTCCGCACCTCTGTGGCTGTGAATTTGTCGCGGTGATAGAAGGGGATGTGTTCCACCTTGATTCCTGCTTCCTTTAGCAATCGTCCTGTCAAGGTTTCGTTGGTGTAGGCGACTTGAAACGCTGGTGTTTGAGAGAGGAGGTGGGCAACCCAGACCTTGTGGATGTCCCAGTCCGGCAAAGGCACGATAACATACTTCCCAGGGCTGATGTTCGCCTCTTGGAGAGCGAGACGGATCATTGTGATGCGTTCGCCTGCAGTGAATGGGTTCTCCAAGGTATGGCTATGTTGTGCGCTACCGACTACTATGACTAGGTCGTCGACTTGTCCGAGTATGTGTCGAATGGCTTCTAGGTGTCCGAGATGGAATGGCTGGAACCGGCCGACGTAGAGACCTGTTGTCATTTTCTCTTCTATGCTTTCGGCTTCCAGAGAGACGATGCATCGATCCTGTCTCCGTGTAAGACAACTCCTTCTCGTTCGAGTAATTCCCTCTTCACCTCACACCCTTCAATGCTCGGTTTCCCGTTCATAGAATAGTTGCCGATACTCATGTCTGCAGGTATTACTCGGTGGCAGGGAATGAATGGAGAGTATGGATTGGACGCAACGGCCGTTCCGACAGCTCTGGGGCCTGATCCAATCGCTTTCGCAATCGAACCGTAGGTTGTGACTTTCCCTGTGGGAATACTCTGGAGCACTTGGTATACGTTCTGCTGGAAGCTTGAGACGTTTCGGAAGTCTATCTCAATTTTTCGAGAGGGTTCTTTTCCATTGTAGACCCTGATCATTTCTTTGGCGAGCCAGTGATCCTTTTCGACCGGCTTAGTATTTCGGGACAAATGTGCAAAGTGTTTACCGAGCTTCTCTCGGTTATCCGAAAAAG
>Ga0209802_1000045_pt1 | contig 77243 bp, 61 predicted proteins | sample GraSoiAngelo_129_FD_185886 | JGI IMG/M metagenome (GOLD analysis project Ga0209802, IMG submission 185886) | Grasslands soil microbial communities from the Angelo Coastal Reserve, California, USA - 14_0927_12_40cm (SPAdes) (version 2) | ecosystem: Environmental > Terrestrial > Soil > Grasslands ...
CGGGAATATCGTCGAATCCCACAATCGAAATGTCTTCCGGCACGCGCAGACCCGCTTCATGAAATGCCCACATCGAGCCGATGGCCGAAATATCGTTGTACGCAAAAAGAGCAGTGAAAGGTTTCTTCCTCGCGAGCAATTGTTTGGCGAAGGGATAGCCAATCGCCGGTGACGAATCCGTGCCTTCCAGTTGGGTCGTCAATTCGGGGCGAACTTGGATGTTCATCTCCCAAGCTACCTCGCAGATGGCATTCCACCGGTCGGCGGAGTCCGAGCTGAGCGTTTGGCCTTTGATGAAAGCGATGTCTTCGTGCCCCAAGTCCTTAAGATGCTCGAGCGCCAATCTCGCGGCGTGTTTATGGTCCAGCACGATATTGGTAACGCCCTCGGCGCGCTTGTGTCCCGCGACGGCTACGGTCGGGAGGGTCAGATTCTCCGTCAGCGAGGTGTCGGTCGTAATGAAGCCCTCCACTCCGCGCGTCAAAAGCATTTGCGCGTACGTTTGAAAAAGTTTCGGATCGTGCCGATGAATCACCGTGAGAAAGAAGTAGTTGTTCTTTCTTAAGTATTCCTCGATCCCGCTGATAACCATCGCGCCATACGCATCGCCGATCTCTTCCGCGATGACCCCGATCGTATAGGTTCTTCTCAATCGCAAAGTCCGCGCAAAGAAATTCGGCCGGTAATTCAGAGCTTTCGCTGCTTCGATGATGCGGTTCTTCGTATGCTGTGGGATGGATTGCGCGGCGGGTGAATTGTTCAATGCGGCGGAGACGGTTCCTGGAGTCAAGCCTAGCTGTTCCGCGATGGTTTTGAGGGTAACCTTTGGTTCCGTCCGTTGGCTTGACCTCTTTTTTGAAGTCGGCGTCATCTACAGGTCCTCCGAGCATCTACCAAAAATAGGATATCGGGTTCGGTGCGCCCAAGTCTGGGGGCGGGGTCAACGAGATTCGCCCAGATTCCCCTAACCCGTGATTCTAGCTTAACTTGGGCGGATCGAGGAGGCTTTGACTGGCCCGGCAAGCCGAGAGTTCTGCCGATAAGCCCCCCGCTACCATGCCCATGCCTTGCGCAAGTACAAGATATAGTACCGGGCCTGGGACTCGCCCCAGAGCCCAAGTGCGGCCTACGCCTGCCTGCCGCATCCGAGAATAACATTATTTTTCTTTAGAATATCATTATTTCTGCTTGACAAGCTCCCCCGAATGGTTCTATATAGCGCGCTAGTAGAAAAGCATTACACGCCGTAATGCTTTTGGGGATCAGGTCCTTTCGCGAAATTGTGGTGGGGTTAACGCAAATATGAAATCCATGATCAGGAGCTGTGAATCGTGGATTTCTTATTTGCTTCCTGCGAAATATTCCTCGAGGGGTGTAAGAATGAAGCTTCAATCGTCAAACAAAAATAATATATTCGAAAAATTGCGCGCGCTTAACTCGTGGCTTGCGGTAGTCGCACTCGTGGTGTGCGCAATTTCGTTTGCCAGCCTGCTAATTTTGGCGCCTTCTGCCTCGGCGCAGAAGGCCACCGGCACGATCACGGGCACGGTTACCGATCCCAGTGGCGCCGTGGTTCCGGGCGCGACAGTCACTATAGTCAACGAGCGCACGAGCACTGCTCGCAGCGCTACGACCAACGAGCAGGGCAGCTTCTCCTTTCCTGAGGTCGACGCCGGCACTTACGCGTTGACCGTGACAAAGACCGGTTTCAAGAAACAAACGCAAAAGAACGTGGAGCTGCACGTTGCCGATGTGACTAACCTTAACGTGAAAATGGAGATGGGCGCGGCCACGGAAGTCGTAGAGGTGCAAGCCAGCGCCCTCATCCTTAACACGTCGACGGGCGAGGTGGGGAACATCATGACCGGTGAGCAGGTTCGCGAATTGCCCGTGAATGGCCGGAACTTTGTGCAGTTGACCACGCTCGTTCCCGGTGCAGCAGTGGGCGAAAGCTTCGACAACAAGAACAAAGGTTTGTTCGCCGGTGTGGATATTTCCTTCAGCGGCTCGCCCTCCGTGGACAACCAGTGGACGGTGGATGGCGCGGCAAACAACGATATCGGCTCGCAGCGCACTATTCTTACATATCCTTCTATTGACGGCATCGATGAATTCAAGATCCAACGCAACAGCTACGGACCCGAATTTGGCGGCGCCTCCGGCGCGCAGATCAACGTGGTAACCAAGAGCGGCAGCAACCAGTACCATGGCAGCGTCTACTATTTCGGCCGGAACGACGCTCTGAACGCCAAGAATTTTTTCCTGGGGGAGTGCACGACGGGTGGCGTGGGCTGCCGCAAGAACATGCTGCGCCGCAACGATTTCGGTGAGACCTTGGGCGGTCCGATCAAAAAGGACAAAGTGTATTTCTTCTGGTCTCAAGAATGGAACCGCGAGCGTCGCGGCAGGGTTCATACCCACTGGGTTCCAACGCCAGCGGAGTTGGGCGGAGACTTCAGCGACCTGGCAGCGGCCCATCTCGCTGCGACAGACCCTAAAACGGGGATCGACAGCTGCTTGGGTCCGGCCGTTCCCCTTGACCCCGCGACCGGCAAGCGTTTCGCAGATCCTGTGACCGGTGTGGAAACCAACATCATTCCCTCCGCCCGCCTAAGCCCTGCGGGACAGGCATATCTTGCTCCGTTACCGTCCCCGAATATTACCAATCTCTGTGCTCAGAATAACTGGGTGGACCAGGTCCGAATACCGGTCGATTGGCGCGAAGAGGCTATTCGCGGCGATTGGAACGTCACGAAGAAGACCACCCTGATGCTCAAATTCACGCAGGACTCCTGGCTTAACTCGCTGCACGCGGATGAGGCCGCGGGACTTTGGGGAGACAGCGACTTCCCGGCTCTTTCCGACACCTGGAACCAGCCAGGCAAGATGTCCATCGCGAAACTGACCACCACCATCGGCAACACCGCCGTCAATGACTTTCAGTTCTCCTGGTCGGGCAATCGTATCTATATCAGCCGCGCTGGCGACACCCCCGCGTTGAACAACCAGATCAACGCGGCTATGCCACGCCTGTTCCCCTTCAGTGACAAAATTCATGGGACCCAGGCGGCAGAGCCGGTCATGTGGGACGGCAACACGCGCTCCGGTATACTGGGGGTCATTTCTCCCTGGCAAAACCGCCAGGACCTCTTCCAATGGAAGGACGACTTTTCCAAAGTCTCCGGCAAGCACACGTTTAAGGTCGGCTTCCTCTACACCCGCAACGCCAAGGATGAAGAAGTCGGCGACGAAGGTGGCGAACTGTGGGCTGGCGGGGACGCCAGTGGTCCGGCGGTTGACTACCAGGGACCGGGCTGGACGTCGCCTGGCTTCTGCGGTGGAGGCTGGGGAGCTGGCTGCAATATTGGCACCGGCAACTACTATGGTGACTACCTGCTAAGAGGGATGACCTTCGGTTACGACGAAACTCAACGAAATCACACCGCCCTGGTGCGCTGGCGCGACTATGAATTCTATGGCGGCGACACCTTTAAAGTCAGCCGCCGCGTGACTTTCAACTACGGGGCCCGCTGGTCTCTCATTCGCGCGCCGTACCTGGATGACAACAAACTCGCCAGTTTCTCGCCATCGGTTTACGCATCTGAAACGGCATTTTCAGCTAGCGACCCCTGCCGCGGCATGGTCCTGGCCAAAGGGGCAACAAACACCTGCTCTGCTATAGGCTCAAGCATTACGCCGCCGTTTTTCGAGAACCGCTCGCTGGTCCACAATAATAATCATATGATTATGCCTCGCGTGGGCATCGCCTGGGATGTATTTGGCACAGGACGGTTCGCCATCCGCGCGGGAGTGGGCCAGTTCGAATCCCGTGACCGCTTGCTGGCCATCAGCATGCGTGCCAACAATACGCCTTTTGGTGTCGGTACTGGCGCTGTTAGGACCCTGGACGGACCCGGACCTTTTATTCAGTCTCCCGCTAACAATTTTCCCGGCAATGATCCGGGTAACGAGAATATCTGCTCGACCTCGGGGTGTGTATTTGGAGCCGCTTTGGGCGGCTCTCCACACCAGGGACTCGACCCGAGCTCGAAGCAATCCAGCAGTTGGCAGTGGAACCTGACGACCGAAACAGCACTCTGGAGAAACAGCAAGCTGGAAGTCGGCTGGGTGGCGAATCGGGGTATTCACTTGCAGAATGTCTATGACGCCAACCAGATTCCGGTGGCGGATCGCCTGGTGGCAGCACAGCTGGCTGTTACACCTGACGGGAGCGGCGGCATAGCAAAACATTCAGACGCAATAAACGCCTTCAAGCCCTTTCCGTTTAACCAGTCGGCCCAGATGCCCATCTGGAGCCATACCGGCGACTCCATCTACCACTCTTTGCAGGCAATGTTCAGCAGTAAGTTCCAGAACAACTCGATGCTCCAGGTCGCCTACACTTTTTCTAAGAATTTAGGCGACACAACATTCGGGTACGTCGGTACGAACACCGTCTTCGCAGACAACACCAACCACAGGCAAAATCGCGGTCCCGTGGACTTCGACCGCAGGCATGTTCTCAGCGCCACGCTCATCTATAACCTGCCTGCGCTGACGAACTCGCATGCCCTTATTCGCCAGGTCGCGGGTGGTTGGGAATCCAATACCATCGTGAACTACGCCAGCGGCAATGCGCTGACCGTCCAGGGGAGCAACGGGCTGGGAGACGCAACTGGCACAGGGACCACCAGCGGATTGTTTGTGAACAGACCGCTACGGGTCTATAGCCAGCCTTGCCACCTTAGCAGCTCGCCCAGGGACGTGTGGCTGAACCCCAAAGCGTTCTCCTGGGACGGCTTCAAACTGGGCACCTTCGGCAACTCCGGCCCTGGAGGTTGCGCTGGGCCTCCCGTCGACAACGTGGATTTCGCCATCGTCAAGAACTGGAAGATGACCGAGAGGACAAAGCTCCAGTTCCGCGTGGAAATGTTCAACGTGTTTAATCACCCCCAGTTCCGGTTCAACGGTACGACCCTGTCATTCAACGTGCCAGGTTGCTCCACGTTCTTGAAGGACGCCATGAGCAACCCTACAGTGTGTGACGCAACCGGGTTGACGACGGGCCCTGGGGGCACTCCGGGCCCTCCCGATCTCGGAACTTGGGCGGCGAACGCCTCGGGCACGTCCTGCAAGGCTACCCCTTCCACATGTGTGGTCATTAAGGGCGGCGATGTCGGCGCACTCCTTGCGACGAAGAGCCAATTTGGACAACCTCAATTCCCAAGCCAAAGCGGCAACCGGGAGATCCAGTACGCCCTGAAGTTCATCTTCTAGTTGCCATTCGAGGAGGATTCTTTCGCCGGGCCTGACTTCGGTCAGGCCCGGCTTTTTTCATGGCACCCAGTTGGGCAGACAATTGCGGCATGCATCCGCCCTCCTTAGATTGCGCTACTATTATTCTTGCGCAGATTTCCGCGTGCAGAACGAATGCCCAGCGCGGGGCAGAGATAACGAGATGCCTGCGAATCGCCGAGAGACAGGACACAATGGCCATAGGAGCAATTTGGCATCAGCACACCGCACGGATGCCCCGTTTTTCATTTCGGCGGCGAGCTTTCTCCTTCTCCTCATCGTCTCGCCGGTCCTTCTGCAAGCGCAAGCCGCGCCGAGGGCGGCAATTTCCCGACTGATCAGCCAAAACCGGCTTGACGAGGCGGAGCAACGGTTGTGGAGCATCCTGGCGCAACAGCCGGACCGGGTCTGGGCGCTCGACCTGATGGCGGAAATTCGTGTGCGCCAAAAGCGCATGCCAGAAGGTGAGGCTCTGTTCCGGCGGGTCCTAACGCTCGATCCGAAAGATATTCAAGCTCACCGCGGTTTGGGCGATTTGTACCGTTCGCTCGGGAAGAACACCGAGGCCATTGAATCTTATTCGCAGGTGATCGCCATCGCGCCAGATGATATCGCCGCCAATCGCGCGCTTGCTGCTTTGTATGAGGAAGCAGGCCAATTCAAGGAATCGATAACTGCGGCGGGGCGTATTCCGGCTGCATCTCGGCCTCCCGAACTCCTGCCTATCCTAGCGACGGATTATTTCAAGATAGGCGAACCGTCGAAGGTGCCCCCCTTGATCCCCTCGATGGTGCGCCATGCCAGTTCGGCTCCCAAAGCCTTGAGTGACTTTGTAACCGTACTTATCCGAAACGGATATGTGGACGATGCGGCGCATCTTGTGGAGGCCGTGAAGCCCGCAAAAGCTTCAGCGGACTACTTGCATACCCTCGCACGCGTGCGTGCGGCACAGGGGCATCCTCAGGAAGCACTTGAGTTACTGGATCGAGCACGAGAGTTGCAGCCCAACTCCTTTGATTTGTTCTTCGATTCCGCCCAGCTGGCAGCACAGTTGAATCACTGGGACGAGATGGTTGATTTCCTGCGCCGCGCGGATAACGTTCGGCGGGATCGTCCTGAAGTCCTACAAAAGCTCAGCCTGGCGCTCTTGAAAACAGGCCATCGCGCCCAGGCCGTCGCGGCGGCGCGCAGGTTGAATTCCGTTCAGCCCGATAACCCAGACAATGAGTACGTCTTGGCCTTTACTCTGATCGAAGCTGATTTGCCGGATGAGGCCGTGCCCATTGCTCGCACGCTGGCTGCGGCTCGCCCCAACGATGCCAACAGTCAGCTCTTGCTGGCCATCGCGGAATTCAAGAAGGGAGACACCGCAGCGGCCAAGCAAGATCTGCAGCGCTGCCTGGCTCTCGACCCACATTCCTCCGATGCCCATTATTATTCTGGCTTGATCGCCCGCAGGGAAGGGAGCATTGACGCAGCTCAAAAGGAATTGGAAGAGGCGGTGCGGGCAAGCCCGGAAAATGCCGCAGCGCAAGCGGAACTCGGGACCCTCTATCTGCAAACCGGCAACTTGGAACAAGCCAGGAGCACCCTGGAGCAGGCCATCAAGCTCGCTCCCGCCATTTCTCAGTATCATTATCACCTGGCCTTGGCGTACACACGGCTAGGCCTGCAGGACCCTGCGCACAGAGAGATGGAGACATATAATCGGTTGCGGCAGGCGGAAGATGAGGAGCATAAACGCCGGACTTCAGAAACCCCGCCTCCCGCAGCACAACCATAGACGGAGCCGATGACCTTACCGAGTAAATCACAAAGTGAAACACCGTTTCACATTCTGAATTTCGCCAAACTCGGATTGTGGGTGTCATGCTGCCTTCTCCTAGCACCCGGGGCGCTGGCCCAGGATAAACCGCCCGCCGTCAGCGAAGCAAATTCTCCGGAGCAGGCTTTTCAATCTGCACAAACGTTTCAGGTGGCGGGTGATTACGAGAAGGCCGCCGCTGCGTATCGCGAAGCTATCGCGGCAGGGTTGCAGCGCCTGGGAAACTTGCGCCTTTCACACAAGGAGTATGCCGAAGGAGTGGATCTGCTCACCCGAGCCGTGCAGACTGCACCTGCCCGCGTGACGGCGCACGTGGACTTGGCCATCGCCCACTTTGAGGCCCGCGATTTCGACAAGGCGAAGACCGAGATCGAGATCGCCCTCCAGCAGGATCCCCGCGATTTTCGAGCCCTAAACGTCGCGGGCAAGATTTACTTCATGCGCGGGGAGTACCAGACGGCCGCTGAGCGCCTGGAATCCGCGATCGGGTTCCAACCCGATTTCGACACGGGCTACTTGTTGGCCCTGGCGAACCTGGAACTTAAGAAGACTGCTCCAGCGAGCGTCATTTTTGATGAGATGCTGGCTTCGGCCAAGCCCAACGCGAGCACGCATGCCTTGATTGGACTTGCTTACCGCGAGACCGGCTATTTTGAGCAAGCCGCTTCTCATTTTTCGAAAGCCATTGAGCTGGAGCCTCAGAAACCCCGCTTGCGGTCCGCGCTCGGCTTGACGTATTTCCTGCAAGGCCCTCCGGGCTACGCGAAGGCCCGCGAGCAGCTTCTGGCCGAGCTTGCAATAGCCCCTGATGATTTCAGCAGCCTCTACTATCTCGGGATGATCGCTGCTAGCGAAAAGAAAACGAGTGAGGCGGAAAAATGGTTCGAACGCAGCGTAACAGCTCATCCGGACGAACCGGATGCCTGGTTTCGGTTGGGCCAAGCGTATTTTGAGGATGCCAAGTGGGAGCAAGCCCTGGCCGCGCTACGGAAATCATCGAGCCTGACGGCGCAGGAAGGCAGCCGAACTGACCCGGCGCCGATTCACGAGTTAATGGGCAAGGTGCTGGAAAAGCTGGGTCGGCACAATGAAGCAGAGTCCGAAGCAGCCCAAGCCGCGCAGCTTCGTACCCAGCAGCCCAAGCCCGAGTCGCAGCAAAAACCTGATGTTTTTGTTGGAACCGGCAAAGCTGAGCAAGTAGGCCGGTCGGGCCCGCAGGAGTTGCGCTCCCGGTTGCTCCAGGTGCCGCAAGGAGAGGGGTTGCCGACCGCGCGCGAAGTCGACTACGTCAAGCGCATGTCCGCGCTGTTAGGTGAGGCCTACCACAATCTTGGCGTCATAGATGCGCGCACTTCCCGCTATGTCGATGCCGCAAGTGAATTTGCGGAAGCGGCGCGTTGGAATCCGACCATTGACAGGCTGGATCACAACTGGGCCTTGGCGGCTTTTCGCGCCCAACGCTACGATCAGGCCATCCTTCCGCTCGAGCGTGAGGTTCGCCGGACACCGAATGATGCGAGCATTCGTCAAATGCTCGGTCTCAGCTATTACATGACGGACCAATTCACCAAGAGTGCTGAGATATTCCGTCCGATCTTGAATGAGTTGCCCGATAACCCGGGGCTTCTCTATGCCGCAGGCGTGGCGCTTCTGCGCAGTGGTGATTCGGCGGCTGGCGGTCGAATCTTCTCGCGGATGTTGGAGCATGGTTCCAACACACCAGAAGTGCATCTCATGATCGGCCAAGCTTACTACGAACAATCTCGGTATCCGGAAGCCCTCGACGAGTTCCGGCGCGCGCTTGAGATGAATCCGCGTGTGCCTGAGGCGCATTACTCTGCGGGCATGATTTATTTCAAGCAGGGCAAGCTCGATGAGGCCGTACAAGAATTTAACGCAGAGTTGTCACTCGATTCAAAATCGGTCCCGGCGATGTATCAGCTCGCGTACGTGCGGCTGCAGCAGCACCAAACCGAAGAAGCGATTCGTCTGCTGAACGAAGTCCTCGCGCAAAAGCCTTCTTACGGCGATGCGCATTATCAACTCGGAAAAGCGCTGCTGGATAAGGGCGACGCAAATGGAGCCATTCAGCACCTCGAGACAGCGAGCCAATTGCAGCCCGCCCAATCCTACAGTTATTACCAGCTGAGTCTTGCCTATCGTCGGATCGGCCGTGTCGAAGATGCGGATAAAGCGCTCCGCACCTACCAGCAACTGAAGGAAAGGAATTCGCAGAAAAGTTCTGGTAAGGAACCTTCAAAGTAATCGTGGAGATTCTTAGTGGGCGGGAGCCTCCCCGATGGTCAGCGGCAGCTCCGAGGTCCCAAACTGACCCGTTCGATTGTCCCTGACGCCGAGGTGAAGCATGTACTGACCGGGCGCGAGCTTGATGGACACGGGCATCGGAAGACCGCTCCTTTGGATGCGATCGAAAGTTTCCTGTTTGAGCGGTGCCTCGGCTTGCTGCACTTCGGCCTTCACCAGCTTGCCCTCCGGAGTGAAGGCTTGTACCTGGAATTCCAGACTACATTCGTGTTGGTTCTCCGATTGCGTCTCAAAGGTGATGGTGTGAGGGTCCACTAGGAATTCGACCTTCACGTCGGCATTGCCGGATGGCGGCATCGCCCGTGCGTAAAACAACACGCCAGTGGAGGCAATGGAATCTCTCTCCAAGGCCGCCTTCATCTCTCCTTCGCCGCTCTTCCTCCATTTCTCGGGATCAGTGGCGTAATACCCGCTACGATGCCTTACTCTTAGCCCATCCCCGGCAACCTTCACCTTGACGGTGTGAAACTTGCCGTCCCATTGCTTGTGAGTAGGGTAGTAGCCAATCTCGTAGAACGTGCTGCTGTCGCGCACGCTCTCCACTATGGCGCGATCAAAGTCATTCGTGTTCAGGAAAACGCGCCCGCCGGTCTCTTCGGCAACTTTGATCAGACTGTCCTCTTTGTTGAACCGCTCGAAAGTTTCCTTGCTGTTTGCATTCATATGTGCGTCGACGGTCAGCGCCATCCTGCCGTTCGCGTCTCGGCCTGTTTCGCTCGGATCTGAAATCGAATTCCCCACTAGCCCGCGGGCATCCACGGTGTAAATCGCGACCTGGGCATCCGACAACAGATTGGTCGCGGCTCGGACTCGGTCGGCATAAGAGCGATAAACATCAAAGTCTTCCGGGTCTACAACGGAAAGGTTCAATGGGAAGGACGCGGAAAACCAAATGATCACTTTGCGCCCGGGAAATCCTGCGAGGTAACGGGCAATCGCTGCCAGAGCGTCCGCCGTGTGCGCGACGCGCATCTCCATCGTATTTGCGTTGCTCTCCTTCTCGAATCGAGCAAGTGCATAGCCGATGTTCATCAGTGATCGCGAGTCCGAATCCCCGCCGCTGCCTGCCGCGCCCTGTGCTCGTGCTTGTGGCGGAAGGTTGGCTCCATCAAACGTCGGAGCTTGCAGTTGAACGTCCGCGCCTCCCTGTCTTCCCGCAGCGGAAGCCTGCGAGCGATACTTCTGCATGGCTGCGGTCAACAGCGCTGGATTGGATGTGAAATCTTGCAACATGGTGAGTTCGTTCCCCAGCAGGAATACCGCGATGCGCATGCCCGGGTCGAAGTGATCGGCAAGAAACTTGAGCATCTGCTGGCGAACAACAATCTGGTTTTCCACCGGAGTGTTGACTCCATCCATCAGCAGGATGATCGGTGGCCCCGCGGCGCGCCGGTATTCCGGGCGGTTCGTGGTGACATGGGGCGGAAGTTGCGGAGGAAGATGCTTTTGTTTTTCTTGATCCTCGAATTGCTGAAAAGAGAAAAACGAAATCTTCTGCGGCTTTCCGTCCTCCAGGATGGTAAAGTCCTTCTCGCTCAGACGTTCCTTGACGGGGTGCCCGGAAGAGTCCGTCACGACGACATCCACCTGCACCAGCCGGGTCGTTGCACGAATCACCGTTGGGGAGTCAGACGAACTTTGCTTCAATTGAGCGCAAATCATCCCCGCGCTCGCGCATATCGTGAAAACAAACAGACATGATCTGCTAATTTTGGTCATTTGTGACGGCGGCCCATTCAAGATACTATTACTTGTGGCGATAACAGGCAATGAACCGGCCGCTGCGAATTGCACCTGACCGGCCCCTGCCACGGAACGAACATAATACTCATTTCATATCCATGCGAATCGCCACAGTCCTGCTCCTTTCCCTGATTATTTCCTGCGTTTTTCTGCTGGCCCAAACGAAAGCCCCACCTGCCACGGCCGTCCCGCAATTCGAGGACATCTCCCGCCCGGCGGGATTGACGGTCTCCCATATCTCCACTCCCGAGCAGCACTACATCATTGAGTCTATGAGCGGCGGGATTGCCCTTTTCGACTGCGACGACGACGGTAAACTCGACATCGCAGTTGTGAACGGCTCAACCGTCGATCGCTATCGTGCCGGCGGCGATCCCCTTGTCATGCTCTACCATCAGGATGCGGACCTCAAATTCACGAACATCACTCAGTCAGCGGGCCTGACTCGCAAGGGGTGGGGCATGGGAATTGCCGTGGCCGACTTCGACAATGACGGCAAACTGGACATGTACGTCACCGGCTTGGGCGGCAGCGCGCTATACCGCGGCCTCGGAAACTGCAAGTTCGAAGACGTTACCGACAAAGCTGGAGTGCGCGGGAGCGGCTTCATGACGGGTGCGGCCTGGGCGGACTACGACCGTGACGGCTACGCCGATCTCTTTGTGGCGCGCTACGTCCACCTGGACATGGATAGGCTCCCGGAATTCGGCAGCAATGAAAAATTCTGCCGCTATAAAGGGATTCTGGTGCAATGCGGCCCCTGGGGCATGGAAGGCGAGAGTGACCTGCTCTACCACAACCGCGGCGACGGTACGTTTGAGCAGGTTTCGAAGAAAGCCGGGGTTGACGACCCGAAGCACCGCTACGGGCTCGGTGTCGTTTGGGGTGATTACGATAACGACGGCTGGCCCGATCTCTACGTGGCCAACGACGCAGGGCCTAATTTCCTGTACCACAACAAGCACGATGGAACTTTTGAAGAGGTGGGGCTCCTTACGGGGGTTGCGCTCAGCGCGGACGGGCAGGAATTGGGCTCGATGGGTGTGGACTTCGGCGACTATCTTCACGAGGGGCGCCTGAGCATTTACGTAACGAATTTCACTGATCAACCCAACAATCTGTATCACAATCTTGGCGCACAAGGCTTCACCGACGTCGGGTGGGCATCGAAGACCGGCCAGCCTAGCTATCCCTACGTGAAGTGGGGCACCGGATTTGTGGACTTCGACAACGATGGATGGCTGGACCTCTTTGTCGCAAATGGGCATGTCTATCCCCAGGTTGACGCGATCCCCGGCGGTCCAAAATATCGTGAGCCGATGCAGTTGTTCCGCAACCTGCGCGATGGCACGTTTGCGGATATCTCCGCCACTTCTGGACTGGCGCAGATTGCCGTGGCGTGCCGACGCGGCGCTGCATTTGGCGACATCAACAACGACGGCAACATGGACATCGCACTCCTCAATGTCGGTGAACCACCAACATTGCTGCTCAATCGTGTACAGAACGAGAACCACCGCGTGCTATTTAAGCTGATAGGAATCAAGAGCAATCGTGCCGCGATCGGCGCGCGCGTCACCATTCTTGCTTCTGGCGTCCGCCAATTCAGTGAGGTTCGGGCTGGGGGGAGTTATCTCTCACAAAACGACCTTCGTCAGCATTTTGGTCTCGGCCCGGCCACGAAGATCGATTCCGTGGAAATCCGCTGGCCCAACGGCAAAGTAGAGACGCTGCTGAATCTTGCTGCCGATGCCATCTATACCATTGTCGAAGGAGAGGGAATCCGGGACACCAAGCACTTCCCAGCTCCAGCGACAGGCTCACCAAACGGCTCTCGTTGATTCTCTGGCAGAGTTGCCGGTGCCCGCGGGAGGCCTGCCGTTCTAGATGTTGCCCAAAGCCGTAAGTGCTAAGCGTTTATTCTTCGGGCAGGGATTCTCTTTCATGAAACGCCCCGTGTAGATTCCCGCCCCAATGCGAGCTGCACGCGGTATCCTAAATAGCGTAGATTGCGTGGGGGCTCCAACTGGCATGAATAAGCTGCGCTTCCTGGTTTCGCTCACGACGAAGGATAACGATTATCAGATCGAGCAGGCGCAATCTGCCGAAGAGGCCGCCCGGAAGTTCGGCGTCGAGCTCCAGGTGATCTACGCGGAGAACGATGCCATCACCCAGAGCACCCAACTTCTGAAAGCTATCCAAGCCGAAGAGTCGCACCGCCCGAATGCCATTATCTTTGAGCCCGTAGGCGGTACCGCTTTGCCTCAAGTCGCTCGCGCCGCCGCTTCTGCGGGCATCGGATGGGCGGTACTCAATCGCGACGCCAATTACGTCCCCGAACTGCGCAAATCTTCTTCCGCTCCCGTGTTCGTCGTGACTTCCGACCATCTTGAAATTGGCCGCATTCAGGGCCGCCAGATTGCCGCACTCTTGCCCCATGGTGGCGCCATCCTCTGCATACAGGGACCTGGGGAGAATTCCGCAGCCAAGGATCGTACCGCCGGCATGCAGGAGACCAAGCCTTCGAGTGTTCACGCCACTCTTCTCCGAGCGCAGTGGACCGAGGAAAGCTCCCAAAAGGCCGTCCGCTCCTGGCTGAAACTAACCACCTCGCGCAAAGCAGCCATCGACCTGCTCGCCGCTCAGGACGACTCCATGGCCATCGGCGCGCGGAGAGCCTTCGAAGAATTGAGCGACGAAGCGGAGAAGGAGCGCTGGCTGAGGTTGCCTTTCCTCGGCTGCGATGGTCTTCCCAAAACTGGCCAGGCCTGGGTCAAGAGCGGCCTTCTCAGGGCCACTATTTTTATCCCCCCCAACACCGGCCAGGCCCTCGAAATGTTTGTCGATGCCCTGCAGCGCGGAAAACAGCCGCCTGAACGCGCCCTCACTGTCCCCGTCTCCGTCCCTTCCCTCACGGAGCTAAAACTCCGCTAATACCTTGCGTTTTTCCTTGGTTTAAGACCTGCCTCTTTTTTGCAAAATTTCACTAGAAAAACGATTTTCGATGCTTGTTTGCGCGTCACACCGTCGTATAATGCCGCGGAATCAATTCTGTTCACCCTGATGCCGCGTTTGCGGAGGAGACGCGCATGAAGATGCCCCTCAACGATTCCGCCATTGACCGCAGACAGTTCTTGGCCGCTGGGAGCGGCCTGCTGGCCAGCGCTCTGCCCGGTGGCCCTCTGTTTGCCAGTGCGGCTGACTCGGCACCTTCAGCGACTACATCTCCCCGGCCCCGGCTTTCCGGGAACCTGCGCAAGATTCCCATCGGCGTTTTCGATCCCGTTTACGAGCATCTCTCGCTCGACGCCATGCTCGACAAGGTCACCGCCCTCGGCCTGGAAGTCATGGAGATTGGCACCGGCGGCTATCCCGACAATCATCATTGCCCTCTCGACAACCTCGTCGCCGACCGCGCCAAAGCGAAAGCGTGGCAGAAGAAATTCGAAGACCGCGGCATTCGCGTCGCCACTCTCAGTTGTCATGGCAACCCTCTGCATCCCGATCCCAAACTCGCGCAGAAGGACATCGACATTTTTCGCAAAACCGTCCTCCTCGCCGAAATGCTCGATGTTAAAGTCATCGTTGGCTTTTCCGGCTGTCCCGGCGGCACACCTCAAGATACCCAGCCGAATTGGATCACCTACCGCTGGCCTTCCGAATACGCAAAGATGCAGGACTGGCAGTGGAAAGAAAAAGTCGTGCCTTACTGGAAGGAAGCCGCAAAGTACGCCCGCGAACACGGCATCAAGCGCCTGGCCCTCGAGATGCATCCCAACTTTGTGGTCTATAACCCGCGCACTCTGATGAAGCTCCGCGAAGCCGTCGGCGAAGAAATTGGCGCCAATAATGACCTTAGCCACCTCTTCTGGCAGGGCTGCGATCCCATCGAGGTCATCCATTTCCTCGGCAAGCTGGGCGCCATCTACCACGCCCATATGAAGGACACCGTATTCTTCCCGGAAAACCTCAACAAATACGGCGTCTTGAACTTCGCTTTCGAAACCAGCGATCTCGATCTGGCCTCGGAGACTTTCCGCGCCGTCGGCTACGGTCACAGCGCCAGCCTTTGGAAATCCATCATCAAGGCCTATATGGACGTCGGCTACGACGGCATCCTCAGCATCGAGAACGAAGACCCCATTCTCGCCGGAGAAGTGGGCGTCGAGCGCGCCGCTTACGTCCTGAAAAATGTTCGCAATGAGTTGCTGGGTGCCTGAGATGCGCCGCCGGGAATTCGTGGGCGTGTGTGCTGGTGCGGCTCTGGCAGCCGCCGGTCCTTGCGCCGCAGCGCCGCCGGTTCACACGGTATCGGAAGCTGACGGCGTGCCCTTTTCCCTGAGCGTGATGCTCTGGACCGTCTTCCGCGATCTCCCATTTTCACAACGTCTCGAAAAAGTCGCTGAGGCGGGCTACCACGCCGTCGAGCTCGTCGATGAATTCAAGAATTGGAAAAAGGAGGATTTTGCCGGAGCGCGCCGCAAAAAGCGCGAACTCGGCATCGAGTTCGACGGCACCACCGGCGTGTGGCTTCCCCTCGCGGACTCCGGCAAACGTGAAGCCTTTCTCAAATCACTTCGCGAATTCATCCCCACTATGCGCGAACTGGAATGCACTCGCCTCATTATGCAGACTGGAGATAAGATTCCCGGGCTTTCCCCGGCGGAAATGCACGCCAACTGCATCGAAACTCTCAAACGCGGTGCCGACATCGCCGCCGAAAACAACATCGAGCTTCTCATCGAAAACATCGATCCCGAAGAAAACCCCAAGTATTTTCTCACCGCTTCCGCCGAAGGCTTTGAGATTGTCCGCTCTGTCGGCAACCCTCATGTCAAGTTCCTCTACGATTTTTTTCACGAGCAAATCGCCGCGGGCAATCTCATCGCCAAGCTCGAGAAAAACATCGATCTCGTCGCTCTCGTTCACGTCGCCGACGTTCCCGGGCGCCATCACCCCGGTACCGGCGAAATCAATTATTCGAATATCTTCCGCAAGCTCGCCGACCTCCGCTATTCCCGCTATGTCGCCATGGAATTCAATCCCCTGGGCGATCCAGTGAAGGAATTGCGCGAAGCGCGCGAGCTGGCCATCGGAAGCGCGCGCTCTGCGCGTGCGGCTCGTTCGTTCGAATCCAGGAGGCAATATGAATCGGCGTGATGCGCTTCGCATGCTTACTGCGGGAGCGGTTCTCCCCGCGCTCTCTCCCGAACTTTTCGCTTTCTACCGTCAGGCGCATCCTGCCTCCTCTTACGCGCTCCGCACGTTGAATCCTCACCAGAACGATACCGTCGTGGCCATGATCGATCAGATTCTCCCTGCCACCGATACGCCCGGCGCGAAAGCCGTCCGCGTCAATGAATTTATGGACGTCATCCTCACCGAATGGGCCAACGACGAAGAGCGCCGCCACTTTCTCGACGGCCTCGCCGACGTCGATAAACAGAGCAACGCTCTCTTCTCCAAAGACTTCGCCTCTGCCGCGCCCGACCAGCAGCTCGCCCTCCTCCGCTCCATGGATGAGGCCGCCGCCATTGCCCGCTCCCGCCAAAAAGATCGCCCGCCACTCTGGGAACCCGAAGGCCGCGATACTCAGATGCAAGGCGATTTCTTCACCGTCTTTAAAAGTATGACTTTGCACGGTTATTACACTTCCGAAATCGGATTCACCCAGGAGTTGAAACTGCAAATCATTCCCGGTGCGCAGCATGGCTGCATGCCGCTTGGGCCCGGGCTCGGAGATCCGGACGCATAGGGGCGAACATGGCGACAACCAACTATGATGCGATCATCGTCGGCTCGGGAATCACTGGGGGTTGGGCCGCGAAAGAACTTACGGAGAAAGGCCTCAACACGCTTGTCCTCGAAGCAGGCCGCTCCATTGTTCCGGAACGGGACTATGTCGAGCACGTCCCCGTTTGGGAGCTGAAGCATCGCGGCTGGGACGATCGCTTCCAGCGCGAACGGACTCAGCCCATTCAGCGCGAGTGCTACTATGCCTGCGACGAGTATTCACACCAGTTTTTCGTCAACGACAAGGACAATCCCTATTCCTTCGATCCCGGAAAACATTTTTCCTGGATTCGCGGCCGCCAGGTTGGCGGCAAGTCCATCACCTGGGGCCGCCAGAGCTATCGCTGGAGCGACCTGGACTTCGAAGCCAATCTGAAGGAAGGAATCGGCGTCGATTGGCCCATTCGCTATGCGGACATTGCTGCGTGGTACGACTACGTCGAAGAATTCGCCGGGGTCAGTGGGCAGACCGAAGGCTTGCCGCAGCTCCCCGACGGAAAATTCCTCCCACCCATGGAATTCACCTGCGTCGAGGTGGTTCTTAAGGACGCGCTCGCCAAACACTTCGACGACCGCATGTTAACCATCGGCCGCTCCGCCGTCCTCACACGTGTCCACAAAGGCCGCGCGCCCTGCCACTATTGCGGTTACTGCCACCGCGGCTGCATCACGCAGTCCTATTTCAGCAGCTTGAATTCCACTCTTCCCGCCGCGCAAAAGACGGGCCGCCTTACCATCCGTCCTTATAGCGTGGTGCATAGCCTCGTTTTCGATTCGAAAGCGCGCCGCGTCAGCGGCGTTCGCGTCATTGACGCGCAATCCAAGGCCGCTCTCGAATTCAAAGCCCGCGTCTTTTTCATCTGCGCCTCCACGCTCGAATCTACTCGCATCCTGCTCAACTCTGCGAATCCTGAATTTCCCAACGGCCTCGCCAACACTAGCGGCGAACTCGGCCACAACCTCATGGACCACCACATGGGCAGCGGCGCCAGCGGCGAAATGCCCGGCCACGAAGACAAAATGCCATTCGGCAATCGTCCCAATGGCATCTACATCCCGCGCTTCCGCAACGTGAAAACGAAGCAAAAGGATTTCCTCCGCGGCTACGGCTACCAGGGCGGCGGCAGCCGCGAAGGTTGGTCCCGTGGCCTCGACAGAATCGGTATTGGCGCGGATTTCAAGAACTCCCTCAAAATGCCCGGAAAGTGGCGTCTGGGCATGGGCGGATTCGGTGAGTGCCTTCCCAATCACAACAATTACGTCGAAGTCGACAAGGAGAAACCCGACGCCTGGGGCATTCCCACGCTCAAGATTCACTGTGACTGGGGCGAGAACGAGCGTGCCATGTCCAAAGACATCGCTGTGCAGGCCGCCGAAATGCTTGCCGCTGCCGGCGCGAGAAACATCCACGTCTCTCAGGAAATCACTCCGCCGGGCCTCGCCATCCATGAAATGGGCACCGCTCGCATGGGCCGCGATCCAAAAACTTCCGTCCTCAACGAGCACAATCAAGCTCACGACGCCAGGAATCTTTTCATGACCGACGGCGCCTGCATGACTTCCACTTCTTGCGTCAACCCGTCGCTCACGTACATGGCGCTCACGGCACGCGCTTGCGATTTCGCCGTCTCCGAAATAAGGAAAAACAATCTCTAACCGATTCCGAATTCTTTTTTATCACCGCCAGGATGGCGGAAGGGAATCACGAAATTCGGTTTAGAATAACCCCGGGCAAGCCGACAAAAACATGAAGATTCTTTTCGTACTTGAAACTGACTACTGACAACTGAGAACTCATAATGGCCCAGGTAATTCGCTCACCTAAGCAATATGATGTCTGCATCATTGGTTCCGGCGCGGGCGGCGGCATGGCCGCGAAAATCCTCACCGACGGCGGCCTCAACTGCGTCCTCCTCGAAGCCGGAGCCAACATTACCCCCGAGAAAGATTTCAAGATGTTTGTGTGGCCCTACGAACTCCCGCACCGTGGTGCCGGCGTCGGCGGCCACGCCAGCGAGAATTTCAGTGAGTTCCTCGCGCCCAATGGCGCCTGGCAGATCGACGGTGAGCCCTATACCTCCGCTCCCGGTTCCAATTTTCAATGGTTTCGTTCGCGCATCGTCGGCGGTCGCACCAATCACTGGGGCCGCATCGCCCTGCGCTTTGCTCCCATTGATTTCAGGTCCAGAACGCGTGATGGTCTCGGCGACGATTGGCCTATCACTTACGAAGATCTCGCGCCCTATTACGACAAGGTGGAATCATACATCGGCGTTTTCGGGACCAAAGAAAACGTTGCCAGCGCCCCGGACGGCGTCTTTCTTCCTCCTCCCAAGCCCCGCTGCGTCGAACTGATGGTCAAGAGAGTCTGCGACAAGCTCAACATCACTTGCATCCCCTCGCGCCTCGCCATTATCACCCGTTCGCACAACGGTCGCCTGCCCTGCCACTATTGTGGCCAGTGCGGTCGCGGTTGCATCACGGCCTCAAACTTCAGCTCCAGTCAGGTCCTGCTGCCTCCCGCCATGAAAACGGGAAGGCTCACGCTCATCACCGGCGCCATGGCGCGCGAAATTCTCGTCGACAAGGACGGCAAAGCCACCGGCGTCTCCTACATCGACAAAGCCTCGCGTTCCGAGAAACGCGTCAATGCCCGCGCCATCGTCGTTGCCGCCAGTGCTTGCGAATCCGCACGCCTCTTGCTCAATTCCAAATCCACGCTCTTCCCCGGTGGTCTCGCCAATTCTTCCGGCGCCGTCGGCAAATACCTCATGGACTCCGTCGGCAGCGGCGGCTATGGCTACTTCCCGCAACTTGAAAAAATGCCCGCGCACAATCACGACGGCACCGGCGGCATGCACATGTACATGCCCTGGTGGAAATTTGACCGCAAAAATGATTTCCCCCGCGGCTATCACATCGAATTTGGTGGCGGCCGCGAATTGCCCGGTGTTGGCATGTATGACGACCTGAATGAGGAAGAAGAAGGTTACGGCCTGGCCTTAAAGCAGCGCACTCGCAAAGTCTACGGCTGCTATATCGGCTTCGCCGGGCGCGGTGAAATGATCCCTAACCCCGACTCCTATTGTGAAATCGATCCCGACGTCGTCGATCAGTGGGGCATCCCCGTTCTGCGCTTCCACTTCAAATGGTCCGACTACGAATTGCTCCAGGCCAAGGACATGCAAGAAACATTTCGTGCCATCGTCGAGACCATGGGCGGCGAATACAAAACCAAACCTTCCATCCACGGCGACTACCCCTTCGGCATCGAGCCCGGTGGCAAAATCATCCACGAAGTTGGCACCGCGCGCATGGGCTCCGATCCAAAGACTTCTGTCCTAAACGGCTTCAGCCAGGCACACGAGGTCAAAAATCTCTTCATCACCGATGGCGCGTCGCTCGTCACCAATCCCGACAAAAACCCCACGCTCACCATCATGGCGCTCTCCTGGCGCGCCTCCGAATATCTCCTCGACGAAGCCAGAAAGGGCAATCTCTAACATGAGGCCATCCACACCGAAGGGCTCCCGCACAAGGACTCACCTGGCTGCCTCCCTTACCCGTCATTCCGAGCGCAGCGAGGAATCTCTCTTCGTTCCTTCTTCTCTGAACTCTGTGCTCTCTGTGTCCTCTGCGTTAAATTCTTTTTCTTTCTGTTATGAGGCTCACCATGGCTAACGAATCGATCTCCCGTCGCGACATCCTCCGCACCCTCGCCGTCGGTGCCGTCACCGGCTCCGTTTTGCAAATCATCCCGGCCGAAGCGGCAGCCTATATCCATCAGATGGTGCAAAAAGAAAAATCCTCAGCCCCGACAGGGAAGTACACTCCCAAATATTTTTCCGCATCGCAATACGCCATGCTCATCGCCCTCTGCGACATGATCATCCCCAAAGACGAAAAATCCGGCGGCGCCCTCGAGGCCGGCGCTCCCGAATTCATCGATCTCCTCACCAGCGAAAATCCCGAATATCAATTGAAGCTCGGCGGCGGCCTCTTCTGGCTCGACAACTTTTGCACCGACCGCTTTGGCAAAGTCTTTCTCGATTGCGCTCCCGAGCAAAAGAAAGAGGTCCTCGACCTCATCGCCTTCCGCAAAAACGCCAAGAAAGATCCCTCGCTCAGCCAGGGCGTTGCCTTTTTCGCTTTTCTCCGCAATCTCACCTGCGACGGCTACTACACCAGCAAAATCGGCATCGCCGACCTCGGCTACATCGGCAACACCTCTGTCCGCGAATTCCCCGGCTGCCCCCCTCTCCCGGAGTGAGGTGTATTATCCTTGAACCGCTTGTCCACCCCCTCGCCCACTAACGTCTCCTCGCCTCGGCTCTATTTGTGGCCCTGGGTTTACCTCATCGCGTTTGTCTATTTCGCACTACACATGGCCACCGCCACCCGCTACGGCTACTTCCGCGATGCCCTGTATTATCTCGCCTGTTCCGAGCATCTCGCCTTCGGCTACGTCGATCTGCCACCGTTCTTCCCGCTCATCGCTTGGATCGCCCGTCACACGCTCGGCACCTCGCTTCCCGCGCTGATTTTCTGGCCCGCGCTCGTGGGAGCCGCGCGCATCATCTTGGTCGCAGCGTTTGCGCGCGAACTCGGCGCAAAACGCTTCGGCGCTGCACTCGCGGCGGCGCTCGCCGCCACTCCCGCGGTGTGGTGGGTCATCGATCACCAGTTCGCCATGAACGCCTTCGAGCCGTTGTTCTGGACCGGCTGCGCTTATGTGCTCCTGCGCATGATCAACACACAAAACCCAAGGCTGTGGCTCGCTTTCGGCGTCATCGCTGGTCTTGGACTCGAAAACAAGTACTCCATCGTCTTCTTCGCTTTCGCGCTCCTTCTCGGTCTTCTCTTGACGCCGCTGCGCAGGCTTTTGTTCACGCCGTGGCTTTTCGCGGGCGGCGCGGTCGCCTTTCTGATCTTTCTTCCCAACCTCCTTTGGAATATCCAGCATCACTGGCCCTTCTTCGAACTGATGTACAACATTCGCGCCACCGGCAAGGACATCATCCTTCCGCCCGCCGCTTACCTGGTCCAGCAAATTCTCATGATGCAGCCGTTTAGCCTTCCCTTCTGGTTGGGTGGCCTGCTTTTCTTATTCTTCTCGCCAAGCGCGAAGCCCTATCGCGCTTTCGGCTGGGCCTTCGTCGTCACCATCGCCATTTTCCTCGCCTTGCATGGCAAAGACTATTACTCGGCACCAGTCTATCCAATCGTGCTGGCCGCCGGCGCCGTGGCCGCCGAGCATCTGCTGGCGTCCCCGCGCCTCGATACGCGCTCGAACTTGCGCGCGTTTCTCAAGCCAGTCTGCTTCGCCTGGCTGATCATCGGCGTCGTCCTTATCCTACCGCTCGTTCTCCCCGTGCTGCCCCTCGACGCGTTTGTGCGTTACCAGTCCCATTTGCCGCTCCAGCCTCAGCCCACCGAGCGCAGTTTCATCGGCGCGGTACTGCCGCAGTATTACGCCGACGAATTGCCTTGGCAGGAGCAGGTCGCCGCCGTCGCCCGCGTCTACCACTCCCTCACTCCCGATGAGCAGGCCAAAACCGCCATCTTCTGCGACAACTTCGGTCAGGCCGGCGCCATCGACTTCTTCGGCCCGCGCTACGGCTTGCCCAAAGCCCTCAGCGGCCATCAAAATTATTTTTTTTGGGGACCCCGCAACTACCCCGGTGAGATCGTCATTCTTGTCGGCCAGCCCGAAGACGGCGCGCGCAAACAATTCGCTTCCGTCGAAGTTGCCGCCACGCTTCACATTCCGTACGCCTATTCTTATGAGACGCGCCCCATTCTTCTCTGCCGCGGCCTGCAATGGAACCTGCTGACCGGCTGGGCCCGCGTCAAACACTGGCGTTGACCAGGTCGGCCCACGCGGTTTCTCGCCTACGACAACCGGGAAGGTGCGCGTTCCGTGTCCCTAGCCAGATAGCGCGTTCCCCAGAGCCAGAACATAGCGCTGAACAGGAACATCACGGCTACAACCCGGAATGCAGTGTCCATGGTGTACTTGTCGCTGATCAGACCGATGACGAAGGGAGAAAGCACGTCGCCGAGTGCATGAATCAACAGGATGTTGAGCGCATAGCCTGCCGCCCGCATCGCTGGATGGGTAACATTGGCCAGGATGGTGTTTGTGGGTGCCGTGTTAAAGAACAGACAAAAGCACGAGATGAAAATATAAGCCCAAATCCACGGGAAAGCTGCATGGGTCACGGCCCATACCATTGGAAACCCAAGAGCCATGGCCGCACCGGAGACCAGAAAGTAGGAGCCGGCAAAACGATTCCGGAGCCTGTCTCCGGCGATCCCTCCAAGCAGCGTGCCCAGCAGCCCGGTTGAGAGCAAGACAGCACCGAAAGTGGTTGTGGGAAAGTGATGGACACCGGGGCGATGCTCCAGATAATACGGCATCCACACCGCGATGCCGCCCATCGCGAAGGTCATGCAGGTCATTCCCAGGTTGCACAGGACATACGATGGGGTTCGCAGGAGGATGAGGTAATCCCTCCAGCGAACAACTCGTGTCGGCACCGATAAGATCTGGTCAGCCTGACCCTTGGGAGGGTCCCGCATAAACAGGGCCCAGGCGCCCAGAATGAGCCCTGGGGGCGTGACCAGATAGAACGCCCAGCGCCAGCTCTCAGAGGGGGATCCAAAAAGTTGTGTCGCCCAGCCGCCTATTCCCGACTTGGAGATCTGTTCCCCCAGAACATACCCAAGCGCGGATCCTATGGGCAGCGCGGTGTAGAACCAGGAAAGAACGCGGCCGCGCACGCTGATGGGATATAAATCCGAAATGACCGCCGGAGCCACGGGACCATAAGCGGCCTCTCCGATTCCAACGAAGCACCGCGTGGCCAGCAAGATCAGAAAGGTCGCCGCCAGGCCGGACGCGCCGCTGGCCAGACTCCACAGACTCACGCCCACCGCGATTAAAACCCAGCGCGACCGGCGCTCGGCGAGCCGTCCAAACAACGGGGCCGCGATCATGTACGTCACCATAAACGCGGTCGAGAGCAACCCGCCCAGGGCGAGCCGGGGAGTAAAACCGAATACCTGCTCGAACTTTGCCACCAGATGGAGGACCACAGCACCGGTGCGCTCCGGCGAAGAAAAGAAGGACTTCTCAATCTCCGGCAGAACCGCCGCCAGCACATACCGGTCGATGTAATTGAATAGATTAATCAGCAGCAGCAATGCGAGCGCCGCGCGGGCCCCCGCGGGGGAGTGGTTAGGACGCATGTGAGGTGCTCTGCCGCATCGAGCGTGTTTTGCTTGATGAATCTTGCTTCGCTTCGCTTTCCATCCGGCTTGTCCTTTGTGGCAGAGCCATTCCTGTGCACTTCCTCCCGCCGCCCACACCCCACTGTCATTCCGAGCGGAGCAGGCCGGCTTTTTCTTCCGCGCTCGCTCCTGCGAACGCGCCGGCCTGCGCAGTCGAGGAATCTCTCTTCGCTTTTGTAGGGGCGCAGCACTGCTGCGCCCTACCTATGCTTTCGCGCCTCTTGCGTCCCCGGATGGTATCGCAGGACCGGGCGGCGCAGGCCGACTTTTTCTCGTCGAACGCTGAGTGTTTCTCCGCCACCCCGTGCCCTGTCGCTCCCGGGCTGCATCCAAGGGTGGTAGCCCAACATTCCAACCGGAGGTCAACATGGCAACAACAAGAGTGGCGATAGCACCGATGAAGGCGGTGCAAGTTCCCAAACCAGGAGCAGATTTCGAGATCGTCGAGCGCGAGGTGCCGCAGCCGGGCGCCGGACAGGTGCGCATCCAAGTGCAGGCCTGCGGCGTCTGTCACAGCGACGTGCTGGTCAAAGAAGGAGCTTGGCCAGGGATTCAGTACCCCCGCGTCCCGGGACACGAAGTCGTGGGCGTGATCGACCAACTGGGCGCCAGTGTAACCGAATGGAAGAGGGGCCAGCGCGTGGGAGTGGGCTGGCATGGCGGTCAGGACGGAACGTGCCTGGCGTGCCGCCGGGGGGATTTCCGCAACTGCGCCAATCTGAAAATAACGGGTATCAGCTACGACGGCGGGTACCAGGAATACATGGTGGCGCCGGTGGAGGCGCTGGCCGCGATTCCAGAAAGCCTCGACGCCGCCGAAGCGGCGCCGCTTCTTTGCGCCGGAATCACCACGTACAACGCGCTGCGGCACAGCGGCGCGCTCCCCGGCGATCTGGTGGCTGTGCAGGGGGTTGGCGGGCTGGGTCATCTGGGAATTCAGTTCGCGAGCAAGTTTGGCTACAAGGTCGCGGCCGTCGGACGTGGGCCGGAAAACGCGGCGCTGGCAAAGAAGCTCGGCGCTAGCGTGTACATCGACAGCAAAGCGACGAACGCAGCAAACGAGCTGCAGAAGCTGGGCGGCGCACAGGTGATCCTGGCGACCGCGCCAAGCTCGAAGGCCATGTCAGAACTGATCAACGGGCTGGGCGCGAATGGCAGGTTGGTGGTGGTGGGCGCAACGATGGATCCTATCGAGGTCACACCGGTTCAGCTCATTTTTGGAAGCCGAAGCATTCAAGGATGGTCCTCGGGAATACCGACGGATTCCGAGGACACGCTGCGCTTCGCGGAGCTGAGCGGGGTGCGTCCGATGATCGAAAAATACCCGCTCGCGAAAGCGGCGGAGGCTTACGCGCGAATGATGAGCGGCCATGCGCAGTTCCGCGTGGTTTTGACCATGTAGCATTGTTGGCTATAGGCGGTAGAGAACTCTAACGGCCCGCGCCCGCTCATCGCATTTGTAGCGCCGGGCTTTGCCCCGGCTTGTGGGGACTCCCCGCATTCCCTGCGGGGAGAGCCCGGCATCCTTCTTCCTGCTCCCAATTCTTCGTCAGGGCACGACTTCAGTCGTGCCGTAACCGCGCGCCCCCACCCCACATTCAGAGTTCTTGTAGGGGCACGATACGTCGTGCCCTCTCTTCGTGGCACAGCCATTCCTGGCTGTGCTTTGGAGTGCGCCGGCTCGACGCCGCTTTCCTCACCATCCTCCGCGATTTGTCATCCTGAAGGCATCCGCATTCCTGACTTTGCGCTTTTCTGGACGTTCAGACTTTCCGACGTTCAAACATTCAGACGATCCGCCTCTTCTCTCAACGTTCAACGTTCCAACCGTCAGACGTTCCAACGTTCCGACCGCCGCCCCCACTTAACCTGTCATTCCGAGCGCAGCGAGGAATCTCTCTTAGTCTTCTTCCTTCGACCTTCAGACGTTCCAACGTTCTAACGTTCCGACGATCCCATAAAGGCCCTCCCTCGAACTACCTCGGCTTGGCGCCACAGCATTGCCCCGACCCGGTCGGGGCAAACGCCGCTCGCAAGGATTGATTGGATAAGAGCGGAGGCTCCGATCGGTGGCCGAGTATGCTTCTGATTGGAGGACCGAAGCAATTCGGTCGAAAGGAGCCCTCGATGATTGTAATTGGATGCGATTATCACCCCAGTTGGCAACAGGTTTGTTGGATGGAGACCACCACGGGAGAGACCGGCGAGCAAAAACTAGAACACGCGTCGGGCGAAGCCGAGAGATTTTACCGGCGACTGCCAACGCCTGCGCTGATTGGGATGGAGTCGACCGGGAACTGTCAGTGGTTTGTCGATCTGGTCGGGGCGCTGGACCATCAGCTCTGGATTGGGGACGCGGCGAAGATTCGCGCAACCGATGTGCGGCAACAGAAGCACGATCGCAGAGATGCCGCGCTGATCCTGAAGCTGCTGCTGGAGGGACGGTTTCCGCGCATCTGGGTACCGTCGGGAGAGGAGAAGGACCTGCGGCAGCTTTTGATTCACCGCTACAAGCTGGTGCGCATCCGCGCACAGGTGAAGAACGAACTGCAGCACCTGGCGATGAACCAGGGGGGTGATCCGGAAGCGGAAGTTGTGGAGCAAAGCGGGAGAAAAGGTGCTCCGCGAGCTACCGCTGCGGGCGTGGGGGAGCCGGCGGCGAGAAGACCTGTTCAGGTTAAGAGGGATGTTGGACGAGCAGATTGCCCCACTCGATCAAGCCGTGGCGGAGTCTGCTGAGAACCATGAGCAGGCTCGGCTGTTGATGACCCAGCCGGGCGTGGGGCCGGTCACCGCGATGGCCTATGTGCTGACGATGGGCGACGTACAGCGGTTCCGGCGCGGGAAACAGGTGGCGAGTTATCTGGGGTTGATCCCGCGAGAGTACAGTTCCGGCGGGAAGCAGCGATTCGGATCGATCAGCAAGCAGGGGAACCGCTTCCTACGGATGTTGTTAGTGGAAGCGGCGCAGGTTGCGGTGCGCTGCGATCCGCAGATGAGGAATGAGTATTTGCACCGCTGCCACAGCAAGGCGAAAGGAGTAGCGAAGGTGGCGGCGGCGAGGAAATTGGCGATTCGACTCTACTGGATGCTGAGAACCAATACAGCATATCCGGAGGTCGTTCGTGTCGAGAGCAGCTCGCGGGTGGCCCTGGTCAGCGCAAGCTAGACCGAAGTGTTGATTGGGCGCTCTCGTCCCGGTGCAGACCGGGATTCGGATAGAAGAATCATGGCCGTGGTACAAGGCCGTATCGATGGTTGGCGGAACGATTCGCCGAAGAGTGATTCACCGTGAAAGTTTCAGAGCTTCGGTCCTCCACCTCTCTGAATTCAAGCGGTGCTGGAAAGCATTGCGGAGAAGAAGTGTCTCTTGACAACGCCTTCGCTCTTATCGAGGGCCACCCGAATTCGTGTCGGGGTTTACGTCCGGGCCACCCGCCCCCGATAAGGGGCTGCTATTCGCCGGTTATGCGAGAATGCTGATCCAGAGGAAGAAGCCATGACCGAGACCAAAAACTCGATCTCGGAGAGCGATCTACTCGTTCCTTTTGAGATTCAAAATATCCCTAGAGAATACAAAGAATACTACCTCGCAAAACGACAGAACTTTTTCGCCAGCGTTCAGGGATTTTCGGAAACGTTCGACTGCTACATGCTGCTTGACAAAATATGGTTACGGGAATTTCAAGACCTCAAAGTTGCTAGTGATCTGAACCGGATGTTTCCCTTGCTTCTGTATTTCAACGCGCACGCCAAGATACGTGTCAGTATTGAACTTGCACTGTCCGGCTGCCTAGCCGAAGCTCGTTCTATTCTTCGGGACGCAATCGAGTTTGTTGCGCACGCTCACCATATGCTTAGCGATCCTGCTCTGCAGATGAAATGGCTCAGCAAGAACGACCAGGAGAAAGCCTTCAAGGAAGCGTTTGAAAAGAACAAGAAGGCAGGCCTGTTTAACGAACTCGACGAATTACACAAAGCATGGGGAGACTTATCCGAAACCGGATCACACGCGACGATCAACGCGGTCTGTGACCGGTTTGCTATGGTCGAAGACGGGAAAACATTTGAGTGGCAGATGCGCTACTTGGGAATCGAACCACGCATGTGGGGTATGCAGCTTTTGTGGATGCTGTTGGTGTGCTTTACGATGGAGCAGACACTATTTCTTGATTACGAAAACCGTCTGCAGTTGGATGACACACTTCTGAAAATGCGTGCCGAATTCGAGAATAGGAAAGAACAACTACGTAGAGATTTGATTGTACGCTACGAAGTGCCACCCCCTGTTGCACGCGGAGTGTCACCATAAAGCGGTGACATGATCTTACCTCTGAAGAAGCGGCACGCGCTCGCGCGCGGGCTAGGTGATATTCCAGGGCTTGCGGTACTGCTTGGTGAGCTTTGCGTGGGTAAGTAAGCGTAAAAAACAGGAGGAGCGAATGTCGTTTTGTCGGTCTCCAGAGGGATTACGACGGGGAACCTTGCGGCGATGAAGAGCGTTGAGTCACCGAAATCGGGGCAGAAGAAGTAACACTGTTAGTGCTCCTGGCCTGGAGCCAGGATAGCAACGCGGCGCGCCCGGCACTGGTCGGCTGGTAATTCTGGTCCAGCAGACCATCGCGCACCAAGCGATTGATAACGGTCACATCAGGAAAGGTCTGCCCGAGTTGAAGCCTGCCATTCGGCCAGGACCACAGACGCTCGCCGTTCAAGATTTGCTGGAAGGTTTGGGCCTCGGATTCGTTGAGGTTCACCATAAGCGCTAGAGAGGTCGATGCCCCGGTTAACATACCGACCCAGTTTCACGGCTAGGGAAGCTGGCGTTGGACCCCCGGCAGGGTGTGCATGCCAAGTGCCATGCACGCAGCACAGGAGTTTTGGTCAACCTGCTGATTTCAAATAACTTACAAGTGGGATGGCCCACCCCGGTGCAATCTCGTGCCGCCGCTGATGAAAAAGTTTGCACTCAAATTCTAAAAACGGAGTGCACATGCTTCTGCAACGGACCGAGGCGCCATGCTTGTGAGAGGGAGTTCAGAGAATCCATGAGAGGCAGCGTGGAAGCTGAGATCCATCGGCGAACCTCGCCGGTTCGCCTCATGATGAAACCGCTTTTTTTCGACAGGCCGGGCTGGTGGTGAGAATACGGCGCTAGTTGAGCAGGCGGAGGATGGCTTTGAAGAGGATGGCGCCAAAGAGGGCGGCACCGGGGATGGTGAGGACCCAGGCGTAGACGATGCGCCGGGTAATACCCCAGCGGACGGCGGAGAGGCGACGAGTAGCGCCGACGCCGACGATGGCGCCGGTAATGGTGTGGGTGGTGCTGACGGGAATGCCGAAGACGGCGTTGGCGACAATGGTCAGCCCGCCGGCAGTTTCCGCGGCGAAGCCACCGAAGGGAACGAGCTTGGTGATGCGCTGGCCCATGGTCTTGATGATGCGCCATCCGCCAGCCATGGTGCCGCCCCCCATAGCTAAGTGGCAGCAGATGATGACCCAGTAAGGAACGACGAAGGACTTGAGCAGGCCACCGGCGACAAGAGCCGTGGTGATGATACCCATGCCTTTCTGCGAATCATTTGTACCGTGGCCGAGGCTGAAGAGCGCCGCAGAAAGCAACTGCAAGCGGCGGAACCAGCGGTCGACTTTCTGGGGACGCTGGAGGCGCACAATCCAACTGGTGATGAGGGTCAAAATGATGGCGAGAATCATGCCCACGACCGGCGAGAGGAAGATGAAGGTAACCGGCTTGATCCAGCCAGCGAGGATGAGCGCTTTGAAGCCGGAGCGCGCTACGGCGGCGCCGCCGTAGCCGCCAATGAGGGCGTGGGAGGAACTCGTGGGCAGGCCGAGGATGAGGGTGATCAGGTTCCAGGAAATCGCGCCGAGCAGGCCGGCAAGCAAGACTTGCTGGTTGATCAGCTCGATGTGAATCATGCCCTTGCCAATGGTGCTGGCGACGGCGGTGCCGAAAACGAAGGCGGCGATGAAGTTCCAGAAAGCAGCCCAGGCGACGGCGCGGAAGGGGGTGAGCACGCGAGTGGATACGACAGTGGCGATGGAATTGGCGGCGTCGTGCCAGCCGTTGGAGAACTCGAAGGCCAGGGTGAGGAAGATGACGACAACGAGGAGGGAGAAGCTGGTCATGGATGAGGCTCGAAAATGTGAGTCGAATGAGGATGCACAGAGAGCGACGGACTGGCGCTTATTTCGGGACGTTCACACCACGATCCCTCGACTACGTCCGGGCAAAAGACGCCCGGACTTCGCTCGGAATGACAGCGTCTCGTTTTTGCGTAGCGCAGGCTGGTGGAAAGCATTGGGAGTTAGCCGCTCTTGAGAATGACGCCTTCGATGACGTTGGCGACGTCTTCGCACTTGTCGACGGCGGTTTCGATGACTTCGAAGATTTCCTTCCACTTGATGATCTGGACGGAGTTTTTTTCCTCATCAAAAAGCTGGGCAATGAGGGTACGGCAGACGCGGTCGCTGTCATTTTCGTAGCGGTTGATCTCGATGCAGTGCTTGAGGGCGTTCTGCGGCGTTTCCATGGCACGCACCGCGGCGACGACTTCGACCGTGGCGGCTTCAAGGATCTTGGCGAGATCAAGGGTGCCCGTGCGTATGGAGTCGACGCGGTAGAGCACGAAGCGGCTGGCGGCGGCGTCAATGAGGTCGATGACGTCATCAAGCTGGCTGCAGAGTTCGTGAATGTCTTCGCGGTCGAATGGAGTGATGAAGGTCTGGTTCAGCTTGGTGAAAATGGCGTGAGTGATTTCATCGCCCTCGTGCTCAAAAGCTTTGACGATCTGCACCTGCTCGGGAACCCCGGTGTAATGGCTGAGCATCTTGAGCAGGGCGTTGGCCCCGGCGTTGATGTTTTCGGCTTGCTTGACGAAGAGCTCGTAGAAGCCCACTTCGCGCGGCAGGAAGCGCTGCAAGAGTCCAGGCATTTGTATGAGTCTCCCCTGAGGAGCGTGTTGGTTGAGGCAGGGAGAGTGTAGCGAAGGAGGCGCACCGAGACAAGGCGGCCGGGACGGATCAGGTTAGAGAAACCGATTTGGAAGGCCTTGGCTGGAGTCGGGCACACGCGTTCGAAACAGAAAGGGCGTCCTGGTTGGAACCGAGGACGCCCTTCGGATTGAGGTTGTGGGCAGGCTGGCGATTTTAGTACATGCCGCCCATGCCGCCTGCGCCGGGAGCGCCGGCTGCCGCGGCCTTCCTGTCGTCTTCCTTGAGTTCGGCGACGAGCGCTTCGGTAGTGAGCATCAGGCCCGCGATGGAGGCTGCGTTCTGCAGCGCCAGGCGGGTGACCTTGGCCGGGTCGATAACGCCCATCTTCACCATGTCGCCGTACTCGCCGGTTTCCGCGTTGAATCCGAAGTTCTCATCCTTGGACTCGCGGATTTTGCCGATCACGACGGCACCTTCGGAGCCGGCGTTGAGGGCAATCTGGCGGGTCGGCTCTTCGAGCGCGCGCCTCACGATGCCCGCGCCAACGGCCTCGTCATCGTGGAGCTTGAGCTTCTCGACTGCGGCGAGACAGCGAAGCAGCGCCGAGCCGCCGCCGGGAACGATGCCTTCCTCGACGGCTGCGCGGGTGGCGTGCATGGCATCCTCAACGCGAGCCTTCTTTTCCTTGAGCTCGGTCTCGGTGGCTGCACCAACCTTGATGACGGCGACGCCGCCAACCAGCTTGGCAAGGCGCTCTTGGAGCTTCTCCTTGTCGTAGTCGGAGGTGGTGATCTCAATCTGTTCGCGGATCTGCTTGACCCGCCCTTCGATATCGGTGTGCTTGCCCGCACCTTCGATGATCGTGGTGTTGTCCTTGTCGATGGTGACTTTCTTGGCGTGGCCGAGGTCCTCGAGCTTCACATTCTCGAGCTTGATGCCGAGATCTTCCGTGATGGCCTTGCCACCGGTCAGGGTGGCGATATCTTCGAGCATGGCCTTGCGGCGATCGCCGAAGCCGGGAGCCTTGACGGCAGCGCACTGCAGCGTGCCGCGGAGCTTGTTCACCACGAGGGTGGCGAGAGCTTCGCCTTCGACTTCTTCCGCGAGGATCAGCAGGGGCTTACCCGCCTTGGCGATGCCTTCGAGCAAGGGGAGCAGGTCCTTCATCGAGCTGATTTTCTTTTCGTGGATGAGGATGCGGACGTCTTCCAGCACGCACTCCATGCGGTCGGGATCGGTGATGAAGTAGGGGGAGAGGTAGCCCCGGTCAAACTGCATGCCTTCCACGACTTCAAGGTTCGTTTCCATCGTCTTGGATTCCTCGACGGTGATGACGCCATCCTTGCCGACCTTCTTCATCGCCTCGGCGATGATGTTGCCGATCTGCTTGTCGTTGTTTGCGGAGATTGAGCCGACCTGGGCGATCATGTCGCCCTTGACGTCCTTGTGGAGCTTCTTGATTTCTTCGACGGCGACTTCAACGGCCTTGTCGATGCCGCGCTTGAGAGCGGTGGGGCTGGCGCCGGCGGCGACAGTCTTGACGCCCTCGCGGAAGATGGCCTGCGCGAGCACGGTCGCGGTGGTCGTGCCGTCGCCGGCAACATCGGAAGTCTTGGAAGCGACTTCACGGACCATCTGCGCGCCCATGTTCTCGAGGGGATCCCTGAGCTCGATTTCCTTGGCCACGGTCACGCCGTCCTTGGTGATGACGGGCGCGCCGAACTTCTTTTCGATTACCGCGTTGCGGCCCTTGGGGCCGAGGGTAATCTTCACTGCATCGGCAAGAGCGTTCACGCCGCGCAAAATCGCCTGACGGGACGCCTCACCTGTAACAATCTGCTTCGCCATTTTCTTCATTCCTCCTGAATTTGGTTGCTGACTTCGAAACTTCTCTTGAGATCGTGACATCGACGGCAGGGCAAGCGCTGCCCCTACAGAGTGGGACTGCGACTTACTTCTTGCCGCCCACGGCCTTCGCTGCGCCGCTCAGCTTCGCCAGAATCTCTTCTTCACGAAGGATGAGGTATTCTTCGTCTTCGATTTTGATTTCCGTGCCGCTGTATTTGCCGAAGAGGACGCGGTCACCTGGCTTAACGTCCAGCGGGATGCGCTCGCCTTTCTCGCGCTTGCCAGCGCCGACGGCGATGATCTCGCCTTCCATCGGTTTTTCTTTTGCGGTGTCAGGGATGATGATGCCACCCCTGGTAGTTTCCTTTTCTTCAATGCGCTTCACAATGACACGGTCGTGGAGCGGGGTCAGTTGCACTGCCATCTTGGACAACCTCCATAGGTGATATAATGGTTTGACTGAAGGCTGTGGGAGATAAAGGGGATTAGCACTCCTCACAACCGACTGCTAATATAGCAGAAAATCGCTGCATGTCAAGCGTTTTCCCGACGAAATCAGCCGTCTCCTTACCGTTACTCTTCTCATCTAAATTGCTTGGATGCAATAGCTTAGGAGGTGCAAGACAAATCTTGCACTTGGTGATTGCCATGCTATAAGTCTGAGCTTAGAATCGCGGGAGCTTGTCCGATGCACTACACTGTTTATCTTCGACTGGTGTTGCTGACGGCGGGGACGCTTCTGCCGTTCTTCTGGATGGTGGTGATCCTCGGGCATCGGCGGCAGAGGAATTTCGAGCGCATCTTCTTTTTCTTGTGCCTCGCGCTGGTTTTCTTCTTTGGCGCCTCGCTGCTGGCCCTGAATGCGCAGCTTTACTACACGACGATCCCGCCCTCGCTAGCGGTATTCACGTGGACGGTGCTCTGCCTGGGCCTGTGGTTTGTGCCGTCGCTGCTGGTGCATTTGCACGTCGAATACGGGCAGATTAGAGGACTCCTGCGCGCCGGTGTGCCCAAAGGGATTTGGTTGGGGGTAGCTTATCTTCCTGCGCTTTTGTTACTGCCCCGCCTCTATTCCGCGCTCCGTCTGCGTGCCGGCTTCGATTTGGTTTTGCCCAGCAATTCGCTGGGCCGAGCTTTTCAGATTTGGCTCGTTTCCGGGCTCTTGGTCTCCGCGGCATGGCAATGGCGATTCGTGACGGCGGCTCCCGACAAGGAGCAAAAGTCATTCCACGATTCCGTGCGATTCGAACTTGCATGGGTTGCCGTCTGGATTCTGGCGCTGCATTTCGGATTCTCACGATTACGAAGCTTTAGCGATCAAAACGCTGCGATCGTCACGACGATGGTGGCGTGTTTTGCGCTGGCACCATTAGCGGCCCTGATTCGTAACGTACAGCAGTTCAATTTCCTGCAGATCGGACGGCAGCAAAACCTGGTCTATGCGGTGTCCACCACGTTTTTGGCGCTGCTTTATCTTAGTTTCGTCCGGCGGATCAGCCAGTGGATGGAACCTTACCTACCGCCGGAAGCCACAGCAGCCCTCCTTCTATTCCTTCCCGTGGTGTTTTTCGAGCCCCTGCAACGACTGATGAAAAGAGTTCTGCGGCGTACCGCGCAAACCGAGGTGGATCGGGCGCAACGCCTGATGGGACCCATTCAGGAGGCCGCCCGGCTCGGCAATCTGGAAAGACTAAGCGGCTTCATCGAGAAATGGATTGGAGAACAGTTGCAACTTGCGGAGGTGAAGCTCGTGCTGGATGGCGCCGACGAGGCTGCAGCGAGCCACCAGGCCGGCGAGGAGATTTTCGCCATTCGGCAATCGGGCCACGCGATTGGCACGCTGCGCGTCAAGGCGCACGGAGCGATGCTATCTGGCGAAACCGTGGCGGCGCTGGAGTTTCTGTGCGAGCAGTTGCCGGGGGCCCTGGATTTGTGCCGTGTGATTGAAGAAAAGCTGGGACTGGAGAGGGAATTGGCGGAGCGGGAGAAACTTGCGCTGGTAGGACAGATGGCAGCGAGCATCTCGCACAATTTGAAAAACCCATTGGGATCGATGAAGACCATCCTGCAAGTGCAGCTGGAGAATCCAGAGCTGCCGGAATCGATTCGTGGCGAAACCAAAATGGTGCTGGAGGAAATTGGCAGACTTTCCACAAAACTGAATCAACTGCTGAAGTTCAGCCGGCCGGCGGTGCGCGGGGGGAGCGGAACGGTCAGTTGTGATTTGGCGGCGGTTGTCGAAGAAGTGGCGGGGATGTTGTCGCATGAAGCGGAACGCCGTGGGCTGAAATTGCAGACAAACGTTTGCGGATCAAGGGCGAAAGTGGCCGTGAGCGCGGAAGCGCTCAACGACATTGTGTCGAACCTGGTGGTGAATGCACTGGAGGCCACGCCGCGCGGAGGACTTGTGACCGTGAGTGCCGCGCAGGAAGACGGAAGATGCAGTGTGCGGGTGGAAGACGACGGGCCGGGGATTCCTGCGGCGCTGCACGAAAAGATTCTCCAGCCCTTCTTCACCACGAAATCGCAGGGAACGGGATTGGGTCTCGCGATTGTGGCGCGGCGCGTCGCTGAATTCGGCGGAAAAGTGAATTGGGAGAGCCCGGTGAAAGATGGGCATGGCACGAGGTTCCAAGTGACGCTGCCCTTGAAGGAAATGACGACCTAACGAAGCAGGAAGCAAGGAAGTAGGAAGAACAAAAGATGAAGACGATCTTGATTGTGGATGATGAGCCCGCGGCAAGATACGGAGTGCGACGGGCGCTGGAAGCAAAATACCGGATCGCGGAATCGGATTCTGCGGAGGCCGCGCGCGAGGCGCTGGCGCGCGAGCAGCCGGATTTGGTGCTGCTGGACGTGGTGCTGCCGGGCCAGGACGGATTGTCGTTCTTACGCTGGATGAGAGAACAGAGAAGCGAGGTGCCGGTGCTGATGGTATCGGCCCTGGACACGGCGAAAACGGCGGTCGAGGCGCTGCAATTCGGAGCGGCAGATTATCTGGTCAAGGGATTCGAATTGGATGAGCTGCGGCAGCGCGTGGCGAATTTGCTGAAGCTCGCGACACTCGAAAAAGAGAACGATGCGTTGCGGCGTCGGTTGACAACCGAAGGACAGTTTGGGCCGATGATCGGACGTTCGGCGGAAATGCGGCGCGCGTTCGAAATGGCAGACCGCGTGGCGCCAACGGATTCGACGGTGTTGATTCTGGGGGAGAGCGGTACGGGGAAGGATTTGTTGTCGCAGGAAATTCATGCACGGTCGCCGCGAGCGGGGAAACCGTATGTCGCGGTGAATTGCGCGGCGCTGCCGGAAACCTTGATCGAATCGGAATTGTTTGGCTATGAGCGCGGAGCGTTCACGGGCGCAGCGCAGCAGAAGAAAGGGAAGTTCGAGCTGGCATCCGGCGGAACGATTTTTCTGGATGAGATCGGCGATATGAATCCGGTGACGCAGGCCAAAGTGCTGCGCGTGCTTGAAAACCGCACCATTGAGCGGCTAGGAGGAACACAAGCGATTCCGGTGGATGTGCGCGTGATCAGCGCGACGCACCGCAATCTGGCCGCGGAAATCCGGAATGGGAAATTTCGCGAGGATTTATTCTACCGGCTGCGCGTGGTGGCGATTGAATTGCCACCACTGCGCGCGCATAAGGGAGACCTCGCGTTGCTGGCAGAGACCTTCCTGCAAATGCACGGCACAAGGCTCGGGCGAACGGCGCGACTGAAACGCGAAGCGCTGGCAGCGATTGAAAAACACGATTGGCCGGGCAACGTGCGCGAATTGAAGAATGCCCTGGAGCGCAGCCTGGTGCTTTGCCGCGGCGAAGAAATCGGCGTGGAAGATTTGCCGGCGGAGGTTGTGCATGGCGGCGCGATTTCTCTCAAACGCGGCAGTAACGATCAGGATCATGGGATGGGCGAGCGGGATTTCCGGGAGGCGAAGCGGAAATTTGAAGTGGCCTATCTCACGAAGCAATTAGCGGAGCATCGCTGGAACGTTTCGCGAACGGCGGCGACCATTGGATTGCACCGGCAGAGTTTGCAGGAAAAGTTGCGGGAACTGGGGATTCGCAGGCCGGGCCGAGAGCCGCCGGAAGAAGAGTGACTTGTGGTGAGTGGAGGGCATGCAGAACGCTCGCTGCGGCCGGCTGGATATATTATGGCGGGAGGAGCGAGCTCGCGCTTTGGCGAGGACAAAGCACTTGTGGAAATCGGCGGACGGCCGATGTTGGGCCGCATGATCGATCTGATGCGCCGCGTCACGCCGAAGCTGAAAATTGTGGCTCTCAGGGAGAAATACACAGAGTTTGGGATCGAGACGGTCGCGGATCGATGGCCAGGCGAAGGCCCGCTCGGGGGAATCATCACGGCCCTCCTGGATGCGGTAGCCGATTCCGCGCAGACGACTCCAAATCAACAGTCACAAGTCACCAGCCAGGAGGCAGGCGCGTGGTGCATCATTGTGAGTTGTGACATGCCTTTTCTGACCGAAGATTGGCTGAAATTTCTGACACAGCGCGCGGAATCGAGCACGGCCGAGGTGATCTTGCCCCGCTCCGCCGGCGGGTTTGAGCCCCTTTGCGCCTGCTGGCGACCGGGAGCTGCGGAAGCCTTACGACAGGCCTTCGAACGAGGCGTCCGAAAGATGATGGACGGTGTGAAAGAAGTGAAAGCGGAAGTGCTTGACGAGAAGGACTGGAAACGATTTGATAGCGCAGGCGCAGGGCGGCTCTTCTGGAACATGAATACACCATCGGACTATGAAGAGGCCCGGCGCATTCTGGAAGCCGAAGGACGATGACTGACTTACTCAACATCAGCCGCGGCGGACTTACGAACCTGAATCCTCCGAGCGAAGAGCTTAGCCTTGAGGAGCTTAAGGCGATCGGCGTGCCTCGTTCGGAAAATTTCTTCGAGTTCCGTCAGGTGTGCAAGGCGTTTGACGAACGACTGGTGCTGGATCATGTCAGCTTTACAGTGAAGCGCGGGGAGACCTGCGTGATTATGGGGCGCAGCGGCGTGGGCAAATCCGTTTCGCTGAAGCACATAATGGGCTTTCTGAAAGCGGATTCCGGTCAGGTCATCGTGGACGGAGAAGACGTCACGAATTTCAGCGAGACGCAGTTCGTCGAAGAGGTACGCAGCAAAGTGACCATGGTGTTTCAATCGGGAGCGCTCTTTGACTCGCTCACGGTAAGGGAAAATATTTCGTTTCCGCTGGACGGGCAGTCGGGCCTGACGTCTGAGGACATCGACGAGTACGTCTCAAAAATTGCGCACATGCTGGAGGTAGAGACGGTGCTCGCTAAGCTGCCCAGCGAGCTTTCGACCGGAATGAAGCGGGCGGTGGCCATCGGACGCGCGTTTGCGCAGAATCCCGAAGCGATTCTGTACGATGAGCCGACGACGATGGTGGATCCCATCATGGCCGGGCACATGGGCGATTTGATTCTGCGATTGAAGCAGGCGTTTCATAAGACTTCTATCGTCGTCACACACGACACCCATCTGGCAAAAAAACTAGCGGATGTGGTCGTTTTTCTGCAGGAAGGCCGCGTGACCTTGTTTGGACCTTGGGCTGATTTTGAAAACTCCGATGATCCCTTCCTCAAGAATTTCCGCTTGCAGGATGAATTGATTCCCGCGCTGGATGTAACCCTGTGAGCCAGGCCGCGAACGGCTCTTCCGACCCCATCCAGCAGCTCCGCAAAGAGATGGGTTTTTGGGACGTCCTACTCTTTAACATTGCTACGGTGCTCGGTCCGCGCTGGATTGCGGCGGCCGCCCATAACGGCACTTCTTCCATCAGCCTGTGGATCATCGCCGCGTTGTTCTTCTTCGTCCCTTCGGCGCTGGTGATCAACGAGCTCTCATCGCGTTTTCCGCATGAAGGCGGCCTATACGTGTGGTCCAAGGAAGCGTTCGGGGATTTTCACGGATTTGTCGCTGGCTGGTGCTATTGGATCTATACGGTCTTTTATTTTCCCGGCTTGCTTCTGGCGAGCGCTTCCATGAGCGCTTACGTGATTGGCGAGAGCGGTGCCAGGCTGGAGCACGACCGCACATTTCTTTTGCTGGTTTCCCTAGGCCTGCTGCTCGTAGCCGTGGTCCTGAACATCATCGGGCTCAATATCGGCAAGTGGCTGCAAAATGCCGGGGGTGTTGCCACGTACCTACCTTTGCTCATGCTGGTGGCGGTGGCGGGCTTGCTGTTAGTGCGGCACGGCTCCGTGACGCACTTCAGCTTTGGCAACGTGATGCCCGTGTGGAACTGGGACACGGTAAATTTTTGGTCGCAAATTGCTTTTGCGTTCACGGGTCTCGAGCTGGTTTCCGCGATGAGCGCGGAAGTGCGCGATCCGCAGCGCACCTTGCCGCGGGCGGTGTACGCGGCGGGTGCATTAATCGCCGCGATGTACATCGTGGGTACGCTGGCGGTGCTGGCGCTTGTGCCCGCTGCCGAGGTGTCAACGACCAGCGGCGTTTTTCACGCGATTACAGTTGGCTCCATCGCTCTGAAGATCGGATTCTTCGGGATTCTTGCAGCGTTACTCGTGACCGTAGGGAACGCAGGCGGGGTGGGCAGTACCGTTGCGGGCATCGCGCGCGTTCCTTTTGTCGTGGGCATCGACCGCTATCTGCCCGCGGCCTTTGGCAAGATTCATCCCCGCTGGAAAACGCCGTACGTCTCGATTCTCGTGCAAGCGATTATTTCCGGCCTGATTCTGCTGGTGAGCCAGATTAACGAGACAATGCGCGGTGCTTATCAATTCCTGGTCGACGCGGCCATCATTCTCTATTTCATTCCGTTTCTCTATATGTTTGCCGCGGCCATCAAACTCGCGAAACGCGCAGACCGGCGTGAAAACGCACATGCGGTTCTTATCCCCGGCGGCATGCCGGGAGTATGGCTTATCTCCACCCTGGGGTTTGTCATCGTGCTGATTGGGATTGTTGTTTCTCTCGTGCCCCCCGGAGATTCCGCGGACAAATTCGGGTTCGAGATGAAACTGGTGGGTGGAACGGTCGTGGCTATCGCGCTCGGTTTGAGTTTGTACTACCGAGGTGCGTGGACAAAAAAATCAGAATCAAGCGCGTGACGGCCGCATTCCTGTGAGGCGCAGGTAACGAGCGCATCACTAAAAGCCTTGTTGGACGAGGCGTTCAATTGTTAGCTCACCGCCTGCCACCGAGGCTTTGCGTTCTTCCAGATAGCGCTCGACATATTTTCCGAGAACGTCGCCTTCGAGGTTGACGGCGTCGCCGGACTTGCGGTCGCGAATGTTGGAGTGTTCGTAGGTATAAGGAATGATGGCGACTTCGGCGATGTTGTTCTGCCAGCGAGCAACGGTGAGGCTGATGCCGTCAATGGCAAGCGAGCCTTTGGGGACGATATAACGGGCAAACTCTTCCGGCACGCGAACGCCATACCACCAGTTTTCACCTTCAGGCGTCAGATGAGTCACGCGCCCGACCGTGTCGACGTGCCCCAGAACAAAGTGGCCGCCAAATTCCTTGCCAGCAGTGAGCGGCTGCTCGAGATTGACGCGCATGCCAACGCAGAGCTCGCCACCTTTTGCCCCGAAAGAAGTTTTGGAGATGGTTTCACCGGAGAGATCCGCAGAGAGCCGGGAATTGTGAAGGTCAACAACCGTAAGGCAACAGCCGTTCACAGCGATGCTGTTTGAAACGACGAGTGACGGCGCGACAGAGGGCGCATGGATGGTCACGCGGCCGCCGTCGCGCGTGAGCTGGAGGGCTTCAATCTTTCCCTGGTGCTCGATGATGCCGGTAAACATGATGGCTTCGATTACTTCGAATTCGAGTTTACCGCAATTCACGCCGAGCGCAGAAAGCACTACACTGGTGCCGAAACCCATGCCGAATCCTGGAGGAGTGGCAACATGAAGGCGTGCTTGCTTCGCGCTCCCGCCGCGATCGAAACGAAACCGTTGGAATTCACGGAAGTCCCGGTGCCGGAACCGGGAGAAGGGCAAGTACTGGTGCGCGTGCGCGCCTGCGGCGTGTGCCGCACGGATTTGCACGTGATTGAAGGCGAATTGCCGCCGCGCAAGTCGCCGGTGATTCCCGGGCACCAGGTTGTTGGCACTGTAGAGAAAATCAGCAGAAGCGCGCAGCGTTTTGCGATCGGTGCTAGGGTAGGGATCGCCTGGCTGCACAAGACGGATGGAACTTGTGAATACTGCCGCGCAGGGGCGGAAAATCTTTGCGATAACCTAGCGTTTACAGGGTACACGGTGGACGGCGGCTTTGCCGAGTGCATCATCGCGCCCGAGAATTTCGTCTACGCGATTCCGGAGGGATTCCCCGACGAACAAGCTGCGCCGCTCCTATGCGCGGGGATCATCGGGTTTCGATCCTTGCGGCTTTCGGGGATCAAACCGGGCGGAAGGTTGGGATTTTACGGTTTCGGAGCTGCCGCACACATCGCAATTCAGGTGGCGCGGCACTGGAAGGTTGAAGTGTATGCATCCACGCGCGATGCACGGCATCAGAAGCTGGCGCTGGAATTGGGCGCCGCGTGGGCGGGCGGGAAGTTCGACGAGCCGCCGAAGAGGCTGGATGCCGCGATTGTGTTCGCGCCAGCTGGAGAAATCGTACCCGCTGCACTCAAGGCGCTGAAGAAAGGCGGTGTTTTGGTACTTGGCGGCATTCACATGAGCCCGATTCCGTCGTTCGACTACGATCTCCTTTATCAAGAGCGCATGATCCGAAGCGTGGCCAACAACACACGCCAGGACGGCCAGGATTTTCTTCGCGTCGCGGCGGAGATTCCCATTCGAACGCATGTGCAAGTTTTTTCGCTGCAGGAAGCTAATCGCGCCTTGAATGCACTCAAGAACGACGCTATCCCCGGGGCAGCGGTTCTCCGCGTCAGCGAGTAATGCCAACTTCCTAAAATTAGTAGTCGCAAAATAGTTTGCGGCGCAAACCAAAATTCCGGCTCTCAGGATAGGCTAAATTGTTGATTGCAATGGGCATGCACGCGGAAAAGTGGAAAAAGGGGATGTCTTCACTCCGATATGCCAGGAAGCGTCATCGGCCCGGAATTCCGGGCTATTTTTTGTAGACGTCGCGCAGGTAGGCCTCGATCCCAATGTCAGGGCCGAACTGGTGCGTGCGAACATTTTGCAGTGCAGGCATTTTGAGGTTTGGCGCGATCGCGAAAGGCACGCGATTGTCTCCGGCAATTTTTGGGGCATAGAAAAGGAAAAGTTTGTGGACAATGCTCGCCGCGAGCGCGGCGCCGTTGAGCGTCGGACCCGCCTCCAACAAGACGCCGGTGATTTCGCGCCGCCCGAGCTCCACGAGCACGCTCTTGAGATTGATGTGCTTTCCCATCGTCCCGACAGGCATGAGTTCGACGCCAGCATCTAACAGTTTGCGGGCCCTTTGCGAATTGAGCTTTGCGGACGTAAACACCAGTAGGTCGTTGTCCGTCGTCTCGACGATGCGCGCTTTGGGTGAGAGGCGCAGTTTCGAATCCAGAACGACGCGGAGAAGCCGCTTGCGGCGAGCCAGCCCGCTGCGATCGGTCAACAGCGGGTCGTCGGCGAGCACGGTGCCGATTCCGGTCAGCAGCGCGTCGGAGGCATGCCGCATCCTTTGAACTTCCGCTCGCGACTCTTCCGAGGTGATCCATTCGGAGGCACTGTGCTTTTGGGATCTCGTAGCGGCCTTCTTTCCCGGATGTGGCAGAGCAAGCTGGCCATCGAGAGTCAAGGCAGACTTCAGCGTCACAAAGGGCCGCTTGGTTCGGATCCACCAGGCGAAGGCTTCATTGAGCCGCCGCGCTTCGTCCTCGCAGACACCTGTGAAAACTTCGATTCCCGCCGCGCGCAGGCGCTCAAAACCTCGGCCGGAATTGACCGGATTTGGATCGTCCATGGCCGCGACGACACGCTGCATGCCGGCTGCGATGATGGCTTCGGCGCATGGTCCTGTGCGACTGGTGTGATTGCACGGCTCGAGCGTCACGTACAAAGTCGCGCCGCGCGCTTTTTCGCCCGCCGCCTTCAGTGCCACGATTTCCGCGTGGTCGCGCGATTCGTATTGATGAAAGCCCTCGCCGACAATCTGGCCTTCGCGCACGATAACGCAGCCTACCGTCGGATTCGGGCTGGCAAGGCCAATGCCTTTGCGGGCAAGCGCCAGCGCATGCTGCATGAAGCGAATGGCGTGTTCGTCCACGGCTCAGTCGAAGAGGGAATTGGCGTACGCTTCAGCGTCGAAAGGCACCATGTCGTTGATCTGCTCGCCGGTGCCGACGAAGCGTATGGGCAGGCCCAGCTCGCGCGAGATGGCAACGACGATGCCGCCTTTGGCCGTGCCATCGAGTTTGGTAAGAATGATTCCGGTGACGCCCACGGTGGAAGTGAATTCGCGCGCTTGCGCAAGGCCGTTCTGCCCAGTGGTGGCGTCGAGAACCAGCAGAACATCGTGCGGCGCGCCGGGGATCACTTTGGCGGCAGTGCGCTTCATTTTCTCCAGTTCGGCCATCAAGTTGGATTTGGTGTGCAGCCGTCCCGCCGTATCCACGATGACCACATCGGCCGAGCGCGACTTGGCTGCCGCCATCGCATCGTAAACAACGGCGGCGGGATCGGCGCCGGGCTTTTGCTTAATCACTTCAACGCCGTTGCGCTGCGCCCAGATTTCGAGCTGTTCGACCGCAGCAGCGCGAAATGTGTCCGCTGCGCAAAGCACCACCCTGCGCTTCTCTTGTCGGAGCCGGTTGGCCAACTTCCCGATGCTAGTCGTCTTGCCCGCACCGTTGACGCCCACAACAAAAATGACACGAGTACCTGCACCGTTCGTAGATACGGAAGCGCCGCTGGCGGCGGAAACGTCCGGCTTCACAGGAGCATTGAGAATCCGAATGATGTGTGATTTGATCTCGCGCTTGAGCTGCGTGGCATCGGAGAGCGCGTTGCGATCCATCTTCTCGCGCACCGCATCCAGAATCTCGCGCGTCGGCTTTACACCCAGGTCGGCAGCAAGAAGCGCGGTTTCCAAATCCTTAAGAATCGAAGGATCGATCTTGCGCTCGCCGAGAAAGATCGTATCGACGGTCTCGGAGAGCGCCGTTTTTGTCTTGCTGACAGACTTCTTCAGCTTTTCAAGAAACGTCGGCTCCGGCTCGTTTTTTCCGAATAGGGAAATCATACGGTCGCGCGCTTCGCTCGTTACCAGCGCAGCCTAAAATTGTAGCAGATACGGCTTCCGGCGCCGTTCGAGATGGTGGCGGTAGGGAATGAGAAGTGTGCTAAACGTGCACTTCGACGGCGCTGAGGCGCAGCTTGCCGTGCTGCACAGCGGATTCAAGGGCGTTGACGACCGCGGAATCGAATTTTGTGCCGGCCAGCGCGCGGATGCGGTCCATCGCGTAGTCCAGATCCATCGCCGTTTGGTAGGGGCGGTTTGTGGTCATGGCGTCGAGCGTATCCGCCACACCGATGATGCGCGCCATGAGCGGAATCTGCTGGCCCTGCAAACCGTAAGGATAGCCGCGGCCGTCCACATGCTCGTGGTGCAATTCGATGCCCGGCAGCATCTCCTTCAGTTGCGAAACCGGGCGCATAATGTTTGCGCCTTTGACCGTGTGCTGCTTCATCAAACCGAATTCTTCGGGAGTGAGCGCGCCCGGTTTCTTCAGGACGCGATCTTCCACGCCGATTTTTCCCACGTCGTGAAGCAGCGCCGAAATGCGCAGCTTGTCCAGCTCTTCGCTCGAAAGCCCCAGCTCTTGTCCGATCAGCGTCGAGTACTTGGCCACGCGCCCGGAGTGACCGCGCGTGTACGGATCCTTTTCGTCGATGGCCGCAGCGAGCATTCGAATCGAGCCGATAAACAGCTCGCGGTTCTCCTCGGCCGCTTCCTTCAGGCGCTCGATGAATTCCTCAATGTCGCCTGCCATTTTGTTGAAGTTTTCGGCGAGTTCGCTGATTTCCAGCGCGCCGCGCACCTGCGAACGCTGGTGAAATTCGCCGCGGCTGATAGCGCGCGTGGACGCAGCCAGGCCGCGGATCGGCCCGCTGATGCCCACGGCAAAGAAATATCCGACCACGATGGCAGCCAGCACCACGATGGTCACGAAGGCCAGCGCCTGCCGGTTCAGCTCCGTGACGCCCGTGTCCCTCTGCGCCGCATCCAGGCTGCGCTGCGCGATGACCGCCCAGTTCAGCTCCGGGAAGGTGCTGTACGTGCCGATCATCTCGACTGGATGCTTCTTGCTGGTATCCGAAAAACGCATCGTTTCCGTATTGCGAAGTTCCTGTGGCAGCCCCTTCACCTGTGCAACCAGCGCATTGTCGCTTGCGTCCGCGCCCGGAACGAAGTTCTTGGTGTCCTGATGCGCCACGATGTGCCCGTTGTGATCCACGATGAAAACCGAGCGGCCGCGGACGCTGGCATCCTGCAGCCGGTGAAGAATCGGATCCAGCGAAACCACCGCGGCCAGCATTCCCGTGAAATTGTCGTTCACATCCTTCAGCGGGACGGCCACCACGAACGCCGGCCGGTTATCCGGCACCAGCGCCAGCGGATCGCTGCGGAACTTCACCACTTGCAATTGCTGCGATTGCAGGCAGGTGACAAACGCGCGCTGCAACGCTTTAGCCACGAACGGATCCTGCTCCGCGCGGAAATTCCCCTGTGACGCGCTCGTGCCCCTTCCGGACTTGCCCACGGCTGTCAGATAGAGGAACGTGCTGCGGTTACTGTCCACAAAATTTTCCAGCAGGCGCGTAACTTTGGGTTCCGCGGCGGGGTCTTCCACGTTGTCAATGAGACCCATGAGCGTCAGAATCTGCCGTTCGCTCAAGAGCTGCTGTGTCAGGTTGGATTCGAAAAGCTGAATTTCCTGTGCTAGCGAGCGCGACAGGTCAGTCTGCTGCACGCGCTCGGTGTCTACGAGCTTTTCCTGGCTGAGCTGAAGGACCAGCCGGTGGTAAAGGCCGAGGGGTAGCACGCTAACCATGAACAGCGCGCCGAGCACAAGCCAGAGGATGCGCACATGTCCTGCGCGCAAGCGTCCCCAAAGAGCCCAAAGAGATTGAGCGGTGGGTGGCATCCCAATATCCATTTTAGGGGACCCGCTAAAGGAAAGGCGGCTAACTGCTCCGGAGCGTCTCGCAAGTGCAACTGGGACTTTAGTACCAGTGCCGTTCCAATTGCCTCATTTCGGTGGAACGGAGTAGCAGCGCCTGAATGGCGAGCACGGAGACAGCCTTTTATTCGCGTTTCAGCGGCCGATCCATGATCTCGCGAATCGCCTCCTTCGGCGCCCTCCCACGGTGCAAAATGGCGTCCACCTGCTCGGTGATGGGCATCTCAATCTGGTGTTCTCGCGCCAGCGCCAGCAGCGGTGCGGCCGTCTCCACGCCTTCCGCGACCATGCGCATCTGCGCCAGGATCTCCGGCAGTCGGCGGCCTTTGCCGAGCTCGATTCCCACGTGTCGGTTGCGACTGAGCGCGCCCGTGCAGGTCAAAACCAAGTCGCCCAATCCAGCCAGACCGCTCAGCGTCTCCGCCCGCGCTCCCAGCGCCACCGCGAGCCGGGTCATTTCCGCGAGACCGCGCGTGATCAGAGCGGCCAGCGGGTTCGAACCGAGCCCCAGCCCCTGGCACGCGCCCGCCGCGATGGCCATCACGTTTTTCATCGCGCCGGCCAGCTCGACTCCCAGAACATCGTCGTTCGTATACATCCGGAATGTCGGCCCGGAGAGTTCTTCCTGCAATTCGTCAGCAAGCAGGGCATAGCGCCGAACTCCCCTAGCCGCAGAAGTATATGGGTGCTCGGAAGCGATAACCACGGCCGTTGGTTCGCCACGCGCCGCTTCCGCTGCAAAAGAAGGTCCGGAAAGCACCGCGATGCGCTGCGACGGCTCCACCGCGCCCGCTTGTCCCAAAACTTGAGCAAGGACCTTACTCATCCGCAAATGCGTCGCTGGTTCCAGGCCTTTCGTCGCGCTCACAAAAATCATCTCCGGCGTGAAGCAGGGAAGAGCTTGCGAATAAATCGCTCGCGCGTGTACCGAGGGAAGCGCGCCGATCACCACCTTTGCGTTCATCAGCGCTTCCGGCATTTCGTGTGTGACGCGGGTCGCAGCTGGAAGCGAGATACCCGGCAAATACAACTTGTTTTCACGTTGACTTCGCAGTGTCTCTGCGAGTGCCGCATTGTGCACCCAAAGTGAAGTGTCGTGCGCTTTGCGCACGCGAGACAGCACTACGGACAGCGCCGTTCCCCAGCTCCCCGCTCCAAGAATGGCGATTCGCGTCATTCAGCGTCCTTGTTCTTGCTGAAGGAGAATTTTGGCTCCACACCTTCGAGCAGCCGCTGAAGATTTCCACGGTGCTTGTAGATAATCAGCAGCGCCGCTGCCATCGCTCCAAACGTGATTGCTAGCGGAGGAGCATGATGCCGCGCCCACAAAAAATACATCAGGAGCGGCATGGCAGCGGCCGCGGAAATCGAGCCCAGCGAAACGTAACGCCAAACGATCACCACGAGGAGAAATAGAATGACAGCACCGAGAAAAGCCGGCGGGGAAAGCACCAGGAACACTCCCGCAGCCGTCGCCACTCCCTTGCCGCCTTTGAACTTCAGCCAAACAGGGAAGCAGTGTCCAACGAGCGCGGCGACTGCCGCAATCGTCATCGATGTTGCGCTATCGTTCGAAAGTCGCTCGGCGAGCAGAACCGCGGCGGCGCCCTTCGCCACGTCGAAAATCAGCGTGAGGATACCCGCCAGCGGACTGACCACGCGCGCCACGTTTGTTGCTCCAATATTCCCGCTGCCTTTTTTGCGCACGTCCGTTCCGCCAAATAGTTTTGCGAGGACGAGCCCGAAAGGAATCGATCCTAGAAAATAGGCAACCAATGGCACCAGAAGGAACGAGAGAGAAAATTGAAACATAGGATGCTACGCCTCAGCCGTCGCGAACGGAAAACTCGCAAGCGTAGTGTACTGCGCCCCGGAGGGATTCAGCTTGCTCTGAATGAGGTGGAATTCGTTTGTCCGCAACGAGCCAAAGTCACGCTCCATGTTCGTCGCGATGGCCTTGCGCAGGGCCTCTGACAGCCCCGGGCGTTCGAATCGCGCTAACGTCAGATGGGCCGAGAAGGGCCGCTGCTCGCGCGGGATTCCCAGCTTGTCCATGGCGCCGTCGATGTCTGTCGCCAAGATTTTCAGATTTGCCGACGCCTCAATCCCGGCCCAGAAAACACGTGGATGTTTCTCATTGGGGAAAAATCCCAGGCAGCGGAAATTCAGCTTGATAGCCTGCTCACAACGCATTTCCTTGAGAGCGTTTCGAATCGCCGCGACTTTTGCCTCCTCGACTTCCCCCAGGAATTTCAAGGTGACATGGAGATTTCCGGGCCGCACCCAGCGCGGCTCTTTCGAAATTCCTCGCAGCGAATCAAGGAACGCCGCGAGATTTTCCCGGACCGCGGAGGGGATTTCCAGCGCAACAAAGAGGCGCACCGTTCAGGCCCTTTTCACACCGCGCGGCGGCGAATCTCCGCCATTATAGAGAAAATGCAGCCGCACCATATCCAACGCAAGCTGCGAAGCGTGCCAGCGAATCGCCTCCCGGTCCCCGGGAAAACGCACGCCTCGCTCTTTTACGCCTCCCGCATGAGCCAACGCTACGTGCACGGTGCCCACCGGCTTTTCGTCGCTGCCTCCGCCCGGCCCAGCTATTCCCGTGATGCCCACGCCGAGCGTGCTGCCCACACTGCGCCGGATGCCTTCGGCCAGCGCCACGGCCACTTCGCTGCTCACTGCGCCTTTCGACTGGATCAACTCTGCCGGCACATTCACCCACGCGCTCTTCAACTCATTGCTGTAACAAACGACGCTGCCCAGAAAATACGATGAGCTGCCGGCAATACTGGTCAACCGTTGTGCCAGCAAGCCGCCGGTGCAACTTTCCGCGGCGGAGATAGTCGCCTTGTTCATTGTCAGCAATCGCGCGATCACTTCCTCCATCGAAGAACCATCCTTGGAAAAAATCCGGTCGGTCAGTGCCAACTCAAAACCCTGCACGATTTCATCGAGCGTTTTTTGCGCATACGCGATGTCCTCGGTCCAGATCCGCAAATGGATTTGAATTTCCCCGGGAGCCGCAAGAATCGTTGTCTTCACGTCGGAGTAGCGTGTGTAAATCGGCCTGATGCGCTGTTCCACTGCCGATTCTCCCATGCCCGCAACGCGCAGCTCCCGGTGAAACATGCGAACGCCCGAGCGCCGCCTCTCCAGCCGCGGCAGCACTTGCTCCTCGTACATGGGCTTCAATTCGCGCGGCGGCCCGGGCAGTAGCGCAATCAATCGCCCTTTGTCCTCCAGCCACAATCCCGGAGCGGACCCCCGCGGATTCTCCAGCACTTCCGCACCTTCCGGCACCATTGCCTGGCGGACATTCACCGACGGCATCTCCCGTCCCAATTGCCGGAAGCGCCCTTCGATGTAGCGAAGAATAGCGTCATTCAGGATCAGCTTGCGGCCCAGCAGTTCGGCAAGCGTCTCGCGCGTCAAATCGTCTTCCGTGGGCCCGAGTCCCCCGCTCGCGATAATCAGCGGCACGCGGTTCAGCGCGTCGCGAAACGCCTCCGCCAGCAATTCCCGATGGTCGCCCACAATCGTCTTGCGAACGACTTCAATTCCGAGCTTGTTCAATTCTTCGGTGAGAAAGAGCGAGTTCGTATCCATGCGGTCCGGAGTCAGCAGCTCCGAACCCACCGCGATAATCTCTGCTTTCATTAGATTGATTATCCGGCTAGTGGCAGGCCGCGCACGTCCCAATCCAGCGTGAACAGAGCGGTGGTGGTGGCCAGAATCGCGCGCCCCGAGGGTTGCAGCGCCATGCCGACGAGTCCGGAACCACTCAGCGCGAGATCGGCATGCGCCTGCGGCGTGATGCGCACGATGCCACGCTGGCCGCCGTAGGACGCGGCAACGTACAGATTCGCGTCGCGATCGAAGGCCAGGCCCTGAGGTCGGCCCAGCCCGCGGAAGAACACGCTCACCTCGCCGCCTTGCGTGATGCGGTACACCCGGTCGAAGCTGGAAGTCGTCGGCCCCGTCACGTACAGGTCGCCGTTCGGATGAAACGCCAGGTGATACGCCGCAACCGACGGTTCGAGCGTGGCAAAAACAAATATCTCTCGCTCCGGGCTGATCTTGAAAATCGTGCCGCTGCGGTCTCCGACGTACAGGTTTCCCGCCCGATCGAACGCAATGCCCGTGGCGACCCCCATGCCTTCGCTCCAGAGCTCGGCGCGGCCTTCCGGTGAAACGCGATGGATGGCTCCGTCATTCCGGCAGGAGACGAAGAGATTCCCGGAGCGGTCGAGCGCCAGCCCACTGGGATTGATGAGCGAGGTGAGGAATGGCTTCACGTTGTAGTTTGCCGTGATTTTATAAAGGGAAACGGGAACCCGCTGCCCGCGCGGCCCGGAAAATGTCACGAATATATTTCCGTCGTGGTCCACCGCGGGATTCGCCACCGGATGCAAATTGTCGGCGATTTGTATCCCAATGTGCACCGGATGCGGCTGGCTTTCGTGGCCATTCGTGGCCACCCGTACCGTTCCCCCGGCCGCGCCTTCCGGAACCCGCGCAATCAGCCGGTTCTCGCTGGCCAGTGCCAGGCTGGCCTCCACGTCGCCAAAGTGCACTACCGGCCGCGCTTGTGCGCGCGAAATGAACCCGCGCCCATGAATGGTAATCTCCCCGCCGGGAATCGCGGCTGCGGGCGCAACTCTCTCAATGTGGGGAATGCCGTTCTTCTCTGGCGAGGACCCGAACCCGAATTTCATACCCAACCAATATGCAGCGTCAAAAGGCCAAAGCGTAGCGCCACACGCAGCAGGATTGCAGCGTAGAGGCCCGCCATCCAGTCGTCCGCCATGATCCCCCAGCCGCCGGGCAATTTCTCCAGCCGGCGGATGGGCCACGGCTTCCAGATGTCGAACACCCGGAAAAGTATAAAACCGAGCAGCAGGTATTTCCAGTTGGCGAAGCTCAAGGCGAAGAAAATGGCGTATTCGGAGAAGTCCAGATGTGCCGTCAAATGCGGGAGGGCAATGGGAATCAGCGGCAGCAGTAGCGTCAGATGCTGGCCCGCTACCTCGTCGATGACCACGTGCTGCGGATCCTCGATCCCTCCATAGGAAGCCACCCGCGATGCACTCCATACCCCGAGCGTGACAAGGATGACGAGCAGCGCTCCGGCAATCAGCAGCGGCAGAGCCATGGTCACGTTGTGAATGTCTGTCCCCGGCGCCCCAAACAGATTCTCTCTTAGCATCGCATCCGCCAACGGATGCATCGAAAACACATCTCCAAGAGACTTCGGGTGGAGAAAAAAGACCGCAGAGAGAAATGCCGTCACCACGCCGGCCAGCGATCCGAAGGTCCCTGGCGCTCTGGGAATGTAACCGATCCCCAGTGCCGTCGCGATGGCCAGTGCAAGTCTCGGTTTCTTGCGCGGCGGTTCCACGGCGCACGCGCTGCTACTCTTCGTTGTCATGCGGTTTGTCGGGATCGAGGAGCATGGTCTTGCGTTCGCCTTCGACACCTTCTTCTTCGTCGAAAATGGGTTCGGAAACCACGTACTTCTCGCTGGCCCAGTTGCCGAGATCCTGCATTCGGCAGCGCTCACTGCAAAACGGAAAATCCGCATGCACCGCCGCGTCGGTTTCAGTTTTGCAAATTGGGCATTTGTGCTTCATGCGAACGATTCTTCTTCTCCGTGCCCTCTGTGTTAAGAAATCCTCAAAACAAGGTTCGACACCCTAAGCCATGCGCGCTCACATGGAATCACTCTTCGATCGGAAAGTATAGCCTACCCTAACACGCGCAGCGGTGCGCCGGTGGCGATGCGATGCAGTTTTTCAGAGAGCGGAACCGGCGGAGCAGCCGGGATGGCATGGTCAATACTTCTCGCGGGCCGCGGCAGAATTTCCACCACCCGTCCAATTAGGTCGTACGCATGGGACTTTGTTATCTCCACGCGCGCCACGTCCCCTGCCTCGGCAACTTCGCCGCCCGGCAACTCGATGTCCGTCAGGTACAGCTTCCCGTCAATTTCTGGTGCCATGCCTTCGAGCCGCGCTTCCCACACCAGCGGGTTGTCTTTCGACGGCCCTTCGATCAGCGCCGTGAAAGTCTCGTTCTTCGCGGCGCGATATTTCGCCCGCAAATTCTCCCGTGAGATTTTCTTCTGAATGGCCATCAATCGGTTGCGCCTATCTGCGATGGTCCCTGCGTCTACTTTCTCATCCAGCGCATAACTTTCCGCATTGTCCACATCCGAGTATTCGAAGACGCCCATCCAGTCCAGCTTCGCGGCCTTCACGAAATCGCACAGCTCCTGGAAATCCGCCTCGGTTTCGCCCGGAAATCCCACGATGAACGAGGTCCGCAGCGACACCCCGGGAATGGTCGTGCGCATGCGTTCCAGCAAACGCAGGAAGGCCTCGCCGTTTGAGCCGCGTTTCATCCGTGCCAGCACGCTGCGGCTCGCGTGCTGCAGCGGCATGTCGATGTACTTTGCCAGCCGCGGATGCTCCGCAGTCGTATCCAGCAATTTCTGCGTCACGCGATTGGGGTATGCGTAAAGGAACCGCACCCAAAGCAGCTCTTCGATTTGCGCCAGTTTTGCCAGCAATTGCGCCAGCCCGTCCCGCAGCCCCAAATCCTCGCCGTACGAAGTTGTGTCCTGCCCGATCAACGTGATTTCCCGCGCGCCCACTCTAGCTAGATTCTCCGCCTCGCGCACGACCGATTCGAATCGTCGGCTCCGGAATTTCCCTCGCAGCTCCGGAATGATGCAAAATGTACAAGGGTGATCGCAGCCTTCCGCGATCTTGATGTACGCAGCGTGTTTTGGCGTGGTTACGATGCGCGGCGTCAAATCGTGATACAGAAACGCGGGCGGCTGCGCGGGCAGCACTCGCAAATCGCCCTCCACCGCCTCTACGATTCGCTCCACTTCGCCGGTGCCAACCACCGCATCCACTTCCGGTACTTGCTCCAGGATTTGCTCGCGGTAGCATTCCACCAGGCAGCCCGCCACGATCAGTTTTTTTGCCGCGCCGAATTTCTTGTGTTCCGCCATCTCCAGTATGGCGTCCACGGATTCCTTTTGCGCCGCTTCAATAAAGCTGCACGTGTTCACCACCAGCACTTCCGCTTCGTCCGCGCGCGGCGTCAGCTCGTAGCCTTCGCGCGCAAGAAACCCCATCATCACCTCGCTGTCCACGAGGTTCTTCGGGCACCCCAGACTCACAAATCCAACCTTAGTTGTACGCTGCAAATTTGCTCCTCTGCGTAATCCTTGATTCTAACATGGGCCTAAAACCGGGTTTCGTGTCATTCGTCAGGCCCGTGAATAGCAGCGATTACAGTCCTGGCAATGTCGGATTAGGGCTGAATTCCGGTGGAGTTGAGAAGTGGTCTCTCCAACTAGCTGCTTCACTTCTGCCCTAGTGGCACGCGGCGCTTCAGCTCTTCAAACCAGTTGAGCACGACGTTGATTTGAGTCGGCGCCGCTTCGCCTGCCTCGCTGGGCTTGAGCATCAGGAAGCGCTGCCCATCGGGCGTCACGTCGTAGTTGGTGGTCGATACTGGCGTTGGCACGTACTCCCCCTCAAAGAGCAACCGTGGTTTCCCCGCAGTGAAACTGGGCTGCGTGACAACAGCCACAGCCATCATCTTGCTGCCGCTCCTATAGAACAGTTCCCTCCCGCTGGGGTTCCACGCAGGTTCCGTGCCCCCCTCCGTCGAGATTTGCAACTTCCCACCGGGGCCCGGATAGGGCTGCACGTAAACCTCGTAGCGGCCGGACTCATTCGAGATATAAACCAACCAGCGTCCGTCAGGCGAAAACCGCGGCACAGTTTCGTTGTACGCCGTTCGGAGAAAAGGCTCTGCCTTGCGATCGCTCAACCGTAGCACCCATATGTCGTAACCCGTCGTCGGACTGATTTCCATGAACGCCAGCAGCTGACCGTCCGGGGACCAGGACATCGGCACCTGGGTGGACTGGCTGGTTGTCAATCGCTCCAGTCCGCCACTGCCGTCGGCCCGTTGCCAGCAAATGTTCGCCGACCCTTCCTTGTTGGATTGAAACGCTATCCGCTTGCCATCGGGCGTCCATACCGCATTGATGTTCGCATTGCCCTCAAACGTAAGTCGCGTCAACGTCTCCCGCGAGAGGTCATACAACCAGTCTTGCGACTCTTGTTCGGTGATCCCCGTGGCTATCTGTCGTCCGTCGGGGGAAATTCGCGGGAACAAATACGCATGCAGAGGGGCGGCCACGGGTTGCTCTTTGCCACCTCGATTGACCCACACCAGCCTGCGTTGGTCCACTTGAAAGCTCCCCGGAACATAGACTAGCGATCCCCCGGCAGAAATGCTGAACTGTGCGGCCCCGCTTGTCGTGGATTGCCGGACGCCTTCGACCACAGGGACCGCTGTGCCCATGACCGCGAGCCTCTGGGCATCGAACGGCACGGCCATCAGGTTTCCACCTTGCGCAAAAACCAAGTGGCCAGAGGACGCGTAGCGAGCGTGTGCTGCCCCTTTGATCAGGTTCCGCCTTTCGCCTGTCTCGATTGATTGGATCGCGACCTGCGCGTTGGTCCAATTAAAGCTCGTCGGTGCAAAAGCAAAGAGCATGGCTTTGCCGCCGGGCAGGAAATCCGGCAGGCGGTGGCTGACCTCCCCTTTCTCGAGATGGGTCAGCGGTTGCGCCGCACCCCCTGCGTCAGTTACTTGCTGCACAGCCGATACTTGCATTGGTCCAAAAGCAATCATTCCCTGGCCGCTCCAACTGGCCCCACGCGGAATCATTGCATCGGCAAGCGTGACCACTGCTCCTCCGCTCACCGACACTTTCTTCAACTTTTGGCCTGCAAAAAAACCCAGCCATTGACCGTCGGGCGAGAAGAAGGGATTGACGGCTCCTTCGGTGCCCGGAACGGGCCTGGCCTCCAGGCTATCCATCGCGCGCAGGTAAATCTGCTGGGCCCCGCTTTGGACGGCAACATAGGCGAGGAGAGTGCCGTCTGACGAAAGAGCCACGGCAGGTTGATCCAATCCCGCAAGCCTCTGGCCGGGCGGCAGGGCAATCATGGTGCGGGTAACAGGCCGTGCCGGTATGGGCTTCAGACTCCAGAACGCAAGGCCGGTGATGGCCGCTAGGACCAACGAGACAGTGCCCCACAGCGCGATTCCTCGCCACCGAGCGCGCATACTTTTTGCTTGAGCGGTCGAAGCCGACGTGGCTTCTGAACCGCCTTCCGCGATCCATTGCAATTCGCCGGCTAAGTCGGCTGCACTTTGCCACCGTTTTTCGGGCTCCTTAGCGACGCAGCGGCGTATCGCATGTTCGAGGGCCGGCGGCGTCATCGGCTTGATCGTGCCGATGGGCGCGGGTTCTTTCTCCAGAATGGCCGAAGCCACGCTGAGCTGGCTTTTGCCTGGAAACGCGCGCTGGCCCGTGAGCATTTCGTACAGCACTGCGCCTAGCGAAAAAATGTCGCTGCGGCTGTCCAGTTCTTTGCCTTCAATCTGTTCGGGAGACATGTACTGAAACGTCCCCACAATCGTTCCTTGTGCCGTCACCGGAGAATCCTGCGTCACGGCCGCTGTCAGCGTGGCCACGCTGGCCAGCAGCGCAGCTGGTTTGGCAAGGCCGAAGTCCAACAATTTCGCGCCGGTCGGCGTCAGCATGATGTTGCCCGGCTTCAGGTCGCGATGGACAACTCCGCTGCGATGCGCCTTGTCCAGCGCATCCGCGATTTGCATCCCGTACTTGAGCACCTGCTCCAGCGGCAGCGGTCCTTTCTCCAGCCGCTTCGCTAGCGTCTCCCCTTCCACGCACTCCATCACGAGATAATCGATGCCGTCCTGATTTCCCACATCGTGCAGCACGCAAATGTGAGGGTGATTCAAACTGGAAATGGTCTTCGCCTCGCGTTCGAAGCGTTGCTTGCGGACGGAATCATTCGAAAGTTGCGAAGGCAAAATCTTGATGGCCACGTCACGCTCCAGCCGTGTATCGCGTGCGCGATACACCTCGCCCATCCCGCCCGCCCCCAGCGGCGACTGAATCTCATACGGCCCAAGTTTTGTGCCTGAAACGAGAGGCATGATTGGCCGCGATTATACTCCCGAGGAACCTGCGCACGGTACGTCCAACCCCGACTGTCGGAAGAAAGCCTGTTGGAATGTGCCCCTCACCTGGGGACTTAGCGTGCGCGGAGAATCATTCGAATCTGGTCCAGCAATTGTCCCAGTTGCGTGGTATTGCAGGGCGCCTCGCCGAAGCGGGCGTGCGCGTAAAGCTGCGTAAATTCCCAGACTGCCGGAGCAAGCTGCGGCGAATGTACCGCTGCGGCGAATTCGAAAGGCGTTTGCGTCTCCGTCCGCACCAGGCCGCGCCGTGCCATCATCCGCAGCAGTTCGGCATACAGCCGCGAGGCAAGCTGCGGATCGGCGCGTACCGCTTTCGACGCGCGAATCCGCAGGAAGAGTCGAAATCGACGAAGCAGTTCCACCGGCACGTTGTACCGCAGCGCGACGAGCAACAGCACCAGCGCAGCCGGCAGCAGATAGCCCAGCGTGCCATGTTGAAATTGCCAGGCCTTCAGCCATCTCTTGCCGTTGCGTTGTTTGCGTTCGAACCAGATCCGCGCTGCGTCTCCCCAATTCTTCGAGCTGCGCTGCAGGTTCTGCGCCAGCGCCACTTGGTGTGCGAAATCGTAGCCGATCACCCATTCATTCCAGGTCATCTCCATCCAGTCGACGTACATTCCGAGCCGCGTCAGAAAGCTGCTCCCGCTATCCGGGCCTGCGGGCGTGGGATCGAAGACCTGCCAGCCGATTCCGGGGAAGTACGCTTCCACCCAGCTGTGCGCGTCGCTCGCGCGCACGATGTAATCTCCGCCCAGGTCGTTGTATTCCCCGGGAAGAAACCCGTTCACTTCGCGCGAGGGAATGCCCAGCGTTCGAAGCATGATGGCCATGGCCGAAGCGAAGTACTCACAGTGTCCTGCGCGCGTTTCGAACAGGAAATGCGCCAGCGGATCATCACCTGGTTTTCCGGCCAGATTCAGCGTGTATGCGAATCGGCTTCGCAAGTAGTTCTGGATTCGAATGGCCTGATCGAATGGCGTCTGCGCGTTTTTGGTGATTTCGCGCGCCAGTTCCGGAATGCGCGGATCAAGCTCCGGCAATTGCAGATAGGTTGCGGCAATCTCTTCCGGATAATTTTTCGATGCCGCGCGTAATTTTGTCGTGTTGGCCGCCGGTAAACGCGAAACCCCTGCGTACCGCACGGCTGCGAAGTTTCGAAAAGGGTTGAAGAGGGAGTCCGTGGAGTCTTTCAGAATGTACGTTTGGCGCATGGCGTTGAAGGAATTCCCGGCTTCGCCCGTGAGATTTGCTTGGAGCGACAAAACTCTTCCCGGAACAAAAATCGCGTCCGTGGCAATCGGCTCGAGGAAGACGGTGTACCGCATCGTCTGCTCTGCCGCGCCTGTCTGCTGCGCCGCATCGCCCGTGTAAATCCAGCCGTCTGCGCCTGTCCGCAGCCTCTGCGGGTCGCGCGCGGAGGAACTCCAGCGCCTTCCGTCGAAAGTGGTCAGCGCGATGCCCCTCCAGCGTAGCAGATCGTACCCAATCGGCTTTCCCGTTTCCACGCGCATGACCACCGCGGAATTTTTCTTAATCTCTCCGATCTGGCCCAGTTCGACATCCTCCGTGAAACCGGTCATCAGCGACGGGCTGAAGCTGGCGCGCCCCAGGTATCCGGCGCTGAACCGCGGGAAAAAGAAGAAGAGCATCCCTCCGAGAAGAATGGCTCCCAGGGCCACGCTGAGCGCGGCAAGACTCAGCGCGCGATTGAGCTTGCGGTCTTTTTCCCGGTGCACCTGCGGAGCGGGCGAAACCGCGCCGGCGGCGCCGCGGCGCAATTCCATTCCGATGAATGTGGAGACCCCGAACAGGAGAAAAATGAAAAAAAGAATCAGAAAAGTCGTGTCCACAGTAAGAATTGCCGAAGCCAGAATCGCTGCAAACGACAGCATGCTGAGAAAGAGGGCGTCGCGGTCATTCGAGGCACTGTAAAAGCGGACCAGCATGGCGAAGATCAAAAAATGCACCACTGCGAGAAGCAGGGCGTAAAGCGGCGGATTCGAAGAACTGCCGACAAAAAATCGCGAGAGAAACACCGCGTCCAGCGGGAAAAAGGCCAGATACGCAACCAGGCTCCAGGTGGCCCCGCGGTGGGAAAGTTCGGCGGACCGTCCGTGCCACCACCGGTAACCTTTGTACAGTGCGGCGAAGGGGGCAGCCAGGGAAGTGATCCAATCCAGCTTTCCGGTGCCCGCCAGCGTGACAATCGCAGTCAGAATGAGCAGCGAAAGCGAGGCGCGAAAGAAACGCTCGGCGGGCAACGCGGGTGCAGGCGGAGCTGCAACAGTCTCGGTCATGGTCGATTTTCTATCCTAGCATCCGCAGGCACTGCCGAAGCGACGCCGCGCCAAAGCTCTAACGAAAAGATAACTCTCTGCGTTTCTGTGAGACAGAAGAAACCGCTTCCAGTGCGGCGCGGGCGATTTTCCGCGTGAGATTGGAAACGGGGAGGACGGTGACTTCTTGCAACGGAACACGTTCCGCCCCCTTGATGCGAGGAAGTTTTTTTGTGTTGATGCGATAGGGCTGCACGGTGATGGCACGGTACGTTACGGTGTGGCGAATCTTACCGGCAGCAAAGAGACGCAGATTTCCATTCTGCTTCTTGGCGACAAGTTCCCCCAGAACGCTGCGCAATTTCGCGACGGAATCTCCGCTGACAGGAACTGTCGGGAAGTGCCACAGTCTGGAAACTGTTGCCGGAACGTAATCGGCGAGAGATTCGTTGTTTTGGTCTTCGGGCGGGGGAAGCAACAGGGTCCATCCGTTTTCATCCGCAAAGACAGCCGCGGCGAGATGGATTTCCACGGTGGCATGCTTCTTGCGTTTTTCGGGAAGGGATCCGGCGATGCCCAATTTGCAGCCTTCACAAAATTGCGCGACGGGACAGATGAGGCATTGCGGCGATTTGGGAGTGCACCTTGTAGCGCCCAGTTCCATCATGGCCTGATTCCAATCGCCGGGTGATTCCGGATCAAGCAAAGAGTTCGCCATTTCCTGCAAACCCTGCCAGCGCTGCGATTCCCGGAGGTAGCCGCCAATCGTGCCGATGCGGGCGAGGACACGCGCGACGTTACCATCGAGCACCGCCAGTTTTTCGCCGAACGCGATGCTCAAGACCGCAGGAGCGGTATAGTTTCCAATTCCTGGCAGTGCAAGAAGTTCTTCCAGGTTGGCTGGAAAGTTTCCGCCGTGACGCACAACAACTTGTTGCGCCGCTTTTTGCAGATTGCGCGCGCGGCCGTAGTAGCCGAGGCCGGACCACAGGCGCAGCACTTCGTTCTCCGGCGCCGTCGCGAGCGACTGAACATTGGGAAAGCGCTCGACGAAACGCTCGTAATACGGAATCACCACAGCAACACGCGTTTGCTGGAGCATGATTTCTGAGAGCCAGATGCGGTAAGGATCTCTTGTGCGGCGCCACGGCAGGTCGCGCCGGAATTGGCGAAACCAACCGAGCAGTTGTTCCCGGAATTCAGCGAGTTCGTGGCCTTTCAACATCGTGCGTGGGAATTCTCGCACAACTGTTCCCGTAAGACGAAAGACGAAAAGAGACTCCTTCTCACGGGAGTCGACAATCCCAAACTTTGCTGGCCGCTCTCGCCCGGGACCTGAAGTTACCCCCCAGCCACCGCTGATCGCCGGGATGATCCAAATCTCAGATCCGGCGGCGATGGGACTCGCAAGTCCACCGGTATAGCGGACATTCTCGTCCCCGATGAAAAGATTGACGTGTTCCCGGATTTGTCCTTGTTCCGTGGCCATGCGATCTCGGACGCGGGGATAGAGCTTCCACAACGCAGACAATGCGTCCGCCAAAGTAGCTGGTGACTGTTCGATCTCGATGGTATTGCGCCCATCGGTGAACTCACGCAAAGTCCCTGGAATGTGAAACGTCACCGGCACGGATCACCTTTTGGTTCGGCGAGACTTGTGTGTCGCGCGAGATTTCGATGGAGGGGAAGTGGGGAGAGCCATTTTGGGCAACCTTGGTCTTGGACCGGCAGATGCGTCCTCGACGACGGCGCTCCGAACGCAGACGATCGCCGGCAGGCCATCGAGTATCTTTTCCCATGTCTTCCCTTCATCGCGCGAGCCAAAGAGTTGCCCGCTTCGCGTGCCGAAGTAAACTCCGAGAGGATCGAGGCAATCCATTGTCATGGCATCACGCAAGACGGTCTCGTAGGCCCTTTTCTGTGACAACCCCCGCATGAGCGGCTCCCATGAACCGCCCCCGTTGCGCGTTCGATAGACACGCAATCGTCCATCGCACGTGCAGCGAAACTGGTCGGACTCCACGGGAACGATGTACACCCAGTCCGGGTTTCGAGGGTGTATGACCATCGCAAAACCAAAATCCGACGGCACGCCGTTGGCAATGTCCGTCCAGTTTTCGGCACGGTCGTCGGAGCGATACAAGCCAAAATGGTTTTGCAGGAAGAGGCGCTCGGGATGCGCAGGATGCAGGGCGATCTTGTGCACACATTGCCCGAACTCCGGGTATTTGTCGGGAGTAAACATAACGCGCACACCGCGATTTCGCGCTTTCCAGGTTTGGCCTCCATCGTCGGTGCGGTAAACGCCGCCGGCGGAGATGGCCACGTACATACGCTGGTTATCGGAGGGATCCGGCAAGATGGTGTGCAAGGCCAAACCGCCGTTGCTCGGCATCCAGCGCGGGCGGTGCGGATGATCGAACAAGCTGCGCACTAACGACCATGTTTCCCCTCCGTCCCGTGTCCTGAAAGGCGCGTCCGGTTCCACGCCGCAATACAGCGCGTCCGGTTCCTCTGGCCGGCCCAACCCGATCTGCCAAATGTTCTTTAAGGAAACTCCTGTGTCGGCGGGAAAGCGAAGGGTCGCTTCCTGCGGATTCGTCCAACTTCTCCCGAAATCGTCGCTGGAGCGCAGCAGCGTGCCCCAATAATTCTGCGTGGACGCCCAGATACGGTGCTGGCCTCCACGGCTGTCATAAGCCATCGCGTAGACGGCATAACCGTGAAAATACGGCCCGCCAACTTCCCAACGAGTCCGCTGAGTGTTGGAGCGAAGGATAAACGCTCCTTTTGTCGTTCCCACGAGCAAAAGAAAATCTCCCTTTCTGACTGGAACGTGCCGCACGCTGTGCAAGACCGTAGTGGTGGGCCCGCCTCGATCGGCTCCGGGTTCAGGGGAAACGTTCACCGCAGACTGAACGGCTTCCAGAGCTGCTTGTACTTCGCCTGCGCGTTGATATCGCTGGTTGGGCTCCTTGGCCAGGCAGTGCTGGATGATGGCCCAAAGGCCGGGAGGCACCGGAGGGCCGAGCGGCTTAGGCATTTCGCGCAGGATGGCGGAGCTGATCTCAAAGCCGGTGTGTCCTTCAAAGGGCCGGCGCCCGGAAGCCGCTTCGTAAAGCACAACTCCGAGCCCCCATAAATCGCTGCGGTAGTCGGCTCCCTCCCCGCGTAAGACTTCGGGCGCCATATACGGCAATGTGCCGCTCATCGTGGACGCGTCCTGCGTCGTTAGAAAGGACTGCGTGGCCGCTTCGGAAATCCCCTCGGCTGCGCGTTTGGCTAAACCGAAGTCGAGGACTTTGACCAAGCCCTCAGGAGTGACAACAATATTTGCGGTCTTCAGGTCTCGATGGACGATGCCTTTGTCATGAGCGCGGACGAGTGCACTGGCGATCTGGACGCCATACCGGAGCACCGACTCCGCCGGTAAAGCTGTATCTCCAATCATCGCGCGCAGAGACCGGCACTCGACCAGCTCCATCACAATGTAGAGCTCGCCGTCCGTCTCACCCACTTCGTGGATGGTGCAGATGTTGGGATGACCAAGGGAGGAAGAAGCGCGCGCTTCCCGGAGCAGATTCTGGCCCGCCGATGGACCAAGATCAGCACCCTTTTTGACAATCTTCAGTGCCACATCACGGTGCAACACTTCGTCGCGAGCGCGATAGACAACACCCATCCCTCCTTCGCCAATCTTCGCCACCACACGGTAATGACCGAGGAACTGGCCGATCACAGGCACTCCTTTCGGACCTCATGCTAGGCTGTGCGCCGGACGTCCGTCAACCAAGTCTCGGTCCGAGCTCCAAGGATGGTGTCTAAACCAGCCAGAAAATGTATCAATCAGCGCAGGAGTTCGTCGTCGAGGAAGACGATGTAGGAAGAACTCCATACCGCCTGGGGAAAGAAGCCGCGAGGCTGGCCGGTCACGATGATTTTGAACAGTTCCGGAGACGCGGCCAGGTCGTTGATGAGCTTTTGATCGGGATCGGGCGGAAGCGGCTGGGCGAGGGCGAGGTGACGAAGGATTTTGAAGATGTTCTCTTCGGCAGGAGCGAGCGGCACATCGATGCCTACGCTGCGGTATTGCAGCATCGCGTTGGTCTGGTAGAAATGCCAGGCCAGGTTGGCACAGATGGCTACGGCTCGCTCGAAGCGCTCGTTGATCGCGGAGGACGTCGACTTTGCAGCGGACTTTTCCATTGCGGGAGAATGAGGATCGAGCGCAAGCAAGACGCGGGAATCTTCCTCGCGCGTGAATTCGCGGACCATCAATGACCCCGAACGGGCGGTGGCTTTCCAGTGGACCATGCGCGCGCTGTCCGTATGGACGTAGTCGCGTAACCCATACAAATCCTGGCCGCGGCCTTTGCTGAGACTTTCCAGCGCTCCCTGAATGACGGGCAAGACCTCCATGTACTCTGCCGTTGGTTCTACCGAAGGATAGACGAGCGCTTCCGTTTTTAAGTCCAATCGCCGCGCCTTCTGCAAGAAGCCGAAAGGAAAACGAGTCACGATGCGGAAGGCATCCTGACGGTAAACGCCGCGCCGCGCGAAGGTGAGGGGAACGGTTTGCTGGACGCGGTCCTGCTTGGGGAGATAGGGAAAATAAACGGGCTTCTCGAAGATCGCGGCAGCGGATGCCTGTTTTTCTTTCACAGCTTCGACGCGCAAGGAAAACGAAGGCAACGTGAGCTTTTGATTTTCGAGTTCGATCTGCGCGCGGACCGGCTGCCCAGCGAAAATATGCTCGGGCAAAGCGAGACGCATTTCGACTCCCGAGAGACTGACCGAAGAGAGAATTCCTGACATGAGCACGAGAGCAATGAGGCTCGCGAGAATCAGGAAGAGAAGATTATTGCCGGTGTTCAGTGCGGCGAGCGCGACCAGCAGGATTCCGGCGAGATAAATCCAGCCTTCGCGGGAAATTTTGTATTCGATTTTGTAGCCGATCCAGCGGAGCGGCGTGCGCCGGGCCAGCGTGGGCACCAGCGTGACCGCCACCCATCCGGCAATCGCCAGGGCCACCAGCGCGGAAGTGCTGGCGAGGGCAAGCTGGCCGAGTTCCGCGGCCGCGCCGGAATACAGTGCCAGAAGCAGCGCGGCGGAGAGCGCGATCATGGAAAGGATGAACGCGCGAACGCCGGGGCGATCGGCCTTGGCCCAAAGTTGCGCGAGAGTAGTCTGCACGCTCACAACAACACAATCACAAGGGAACGGGAACGGATTCGACGATATCGTGCAGGACGGATTCCGTGGTCTCCGATTTTTTCTGCAGCGATGCATGGCGCGCACTGGCGACAACGCGGTGAGAGAAAACCGGGATAGCGAGATGTTTGAAATCGTCGGGGAGGCAATACTCGCGCCCGTCAAGAAAAGCGCGGGCTTGCGCGGCGCGCTGGAGCATCAAAGTGCCGCGCGGGCTGACGCCGAGAGTGAGCTGGTCGGATTTGCGCGTGCGGTTGACAATTTCGAGGGCGTAGTCGTGAAGGCTGGAGTCGACCTTCACGTGGGCGACGGCGCTTTGCATGGAGAGCACGTCACCCAGATCCGCGACCGGCTCGAGCGAGTGGAGCGGATCGTCGCCGATACGCTTGCGCAAGATTTCCCGCTCCGTGTCGTGCGAGGGGTAGCCCATTTTGATGCGCATGAGGAAGCGGTCGAGCTGGGATTCCGGAAGCGGATAGGTGCCATGATGCTCGACCGGGTTTTGCGTGGCGATGACAAAGAACGGTTGGGGGAGCAGCTGCGTTCTGCCGTCCATGCTGACCTGGGCTTCGTTCATGGCCTCGAGAAGGGCGGATTGTGTGCGCGGCGTGGTGCGATTGATTTCGTCGGCGAGCACGACATTGGCGAAGATCGGACCGGGCCGAAATTCAAACTCGCGCGATTCGGGATTGTAAACGCTGACGCCAAGAACGTCGCTAGGAAGCAAATCCGAAGTGAACTGGATGCGCTGGAAGGTGCAATGAAACGATTTGGCGAGAGCCTGAGCCAGGGTGGTCTTGCCGACGCCAGGAACATCTTCGATGAGCAGATGGCCGCGGGCGAGCAGCGCGATGAGCGCGAGCTGGATGGCTTCTTCCTTGCCGTAGATCGCGCGTGCGATGGAGCGCCGAAGCTGCGAGACGACTTGAGCAGTGGCAGCCTGCATGTGTTGAAAACCCGGGCCCTTCCTGCTACAAATAGGATGACGCCGCGCGGCATCGCGGTTATTTCCCTGGGCGACTAGCTCAGTTGGTTAGAGCGCTCCCCTCACACGGGAGAGGTCAAAGGTTCAAGTCCTTTGTCGCCCACCATCTTTTCCCTGGCGCCAAAAGCCATTCTAGCTAAAATCTCAGCATGTCAACGTTCCTACGTACGATTGAGTTTCTATGTTTGAGCCTGTGGCTGGGGAGCGATGTTTTTCTCAGCTTTATGGTGGCGCCGGGAGCATTCCGGATTTTGAGCAGCCGGGACCAGGCTGGGGCGATCGTTGGATATTCGCTGACGCGGATGCATTTGGTTGGAATCGCGTGCGGCATTGTGTTGCTGCTGGCGCGACTGTTGCGGAGCAGAATGTTCGCCAGCTTGTTGACCCCGGCCGCGCTTTGCGTGGTGCTGATGATTGCACTGACGGCGATCTCGCAGTTCACCGTGAGCGCGAAGATGGCAATGTTGCGCGTGCAGATGGGCTCGATTCAGGCAACCGCGGCGGACAGTCCGTTGCTGGCGGAGTTCACCCGGTTGCACCGGATTTCGGTAATGCTCGAAAGCGGAGTGCTGCTGGCTGGATTCGCAGCTATGTATCTGATAGTGCGTGAGTTAGCGGCCAGATCGTGAATTAGGGGCCTTGGCAGAAGCACGTTTCGCTTTTCGTGGCTTCGCGGGGCGGATTTTGCGCATGGCGGCGTTGCCGCCGCGCTGACAGGCGCGCCACATGTACCAAGAGGCGACGGTGCGGTAGGGACGCCAGCGTTCGCCGAAGGCCAGGAGTTCCTTGGGCGTGGGCATCTGCTTTTTGCCGTAAGTGATGGACCAGCCCTTTCTGACGCCGAGGTCGTGGACGGGGAGAACGTCGGGTCGGCCCAGGCGGAAGATCAGAAACATTTCGACGGTCCAGGCGCCGATGCCGCGGACAGAGACGAGGCGCTTGACGAGTTCTTCGTCGGAGTGCTTTTCGGCTTGTTCGAGGGTGGGGACGATCCCTTCGATGGTTTTCCTGGCGAGATCTTTCATGGCGAGGATTTTTGCGCCGGAGAGGCCGGCTTTGCGGAGGACGGATTTGCGGAGCTTGAGCATTTGTTCCGGGGAAGGGGCGCGGCCGTTGTTGCTGAGGGCTTTGACGCGGCCGAAAATGGTAGCCGCGGCTTTCCCGGAAATGAATTGGTAGGCGATGGCCTTGAGGAGGACTTCGTAGGGAGAATCGAGTTGGTCGGAATGCAACTGAAATGGAACCGTGTTGGCGATGAGCTCGGCCAGTTTGGGGTCGATGGAGGCAAGGTGGCGAGTGGCTTCCGCGAGATCGAAAGGGAGAGACATGACGGAAGAAGATACCAGGCAGGGAAGGGGCGAAGCAATGAAGTCGAGTTGTGGCGAAAAGCGCAGAAAGACAACGCAGATATGCAGAGAACGCAAAGGGGTGCAGAGAAATCGTGAATAGGCGAGTGGGTCACACCTTGGCGTAATTCTTGAGCTGTTTGGCGAGCTTTTCGATCTCTTGGGTTTCCTTGAAAATGGCAATCGAAAAAATATCGGAGGTGTGGAGCGCATCGACCTGAAGTCTGAGATCGCTAACTTTGGCGAAGAGCCGCGCCATCGTCTCGCGGAATTCTTTTTCTTGCGCTTGCAATCTCGCGCGCTGAGCGATCTTCGATCCGTACACGGGAGTTTCCGTATCCTGCTTCTCGGCAGGCGACGGTGGATCGACCGGAGTCCTGCGCCTGGGAGTGGGGATGGGCGGCGAACATTGAAAAAGGAGAAGGGAGCTCGAGGCTCCGGCCAGGCTTTTGAGGAAGCAGCGGCGCGTATCGGGCATAGTCACCTCCAAGGCAGGACTTCCGGGGCGAGTCGGCGGAATTGCTGGTTCGATGGTATCACTTCAGGCGCGTATGCCGCCCAGTCGCGGGCAAACGCGCCCAACAAGTCTCCCTGCTGGATTGCGGCACTCATGGCAGCCTCCAAGCGGAGACAAGCTATCACACGTTTTGTGGCCATTTCGTTGGGCGTGACGAGTGGCGGACGGCCGATGGTGGCCACAGACGTGTGTGCTAAACTCTCGCGTTTATGCAAGCGGGAATTATTGGACTACCACAGGTGGGGAAGACCACGCTGTTCCGGATTCTGACGAAGGCGCACGTCGAGGGAAAAGGCGGGGCGTCGGCGACACACGTGGGCGTAGCCAAAGTTCCGGAGCCGCGGCTAGTGGAGCTGGCGAAGCTCTACAATCCGAAGAAAATCACATACGCCACGGTGAATTATGTGGATTTAGGCGGCATGCAGAAAGAGCGCACGCGAGATGCGCTTGCGCAGTTGCGCGAAGTGGACGTGATTGCGCACGTGATTCGCGTGTTCGAGGACCCGAGCGTGCCGCATTCGGAGGGGAGCATTGATCCGCTGCGGGACGCAACGAATCTAGATTTGGAGCTGATGCTTTCGGACCACGATCAGATAACGCGGCGGCTGGAGCGCGTAGAAAAGGATCTGAAGAAAAAGCGCGATCCGGTGCTGGAAATCGAGCAGACGGCATTGGGAAAATGCAAAGCGCAACTGGAAGCGGAGAAGCCGCTGCGCGAATTGGAGTTGACGCAGGAAGAACGGAAGTCGATTGGGGGATTTTTGTTTTTGTCGGTGCGGCCGGTGCTGTATGTGCTGAACCTGAGGGACGAAGAAGCGGACAAGCTGGATACGGCGGTAGAGCGGCACAAGTTGAGCGCATTGCAGGGAAGGCCGAACGCGGCGGTGGTGGCGGTGTGCGGACGGCTGGAAGCGGAACTGGCGGAGATGGACGAGAAAGAAGCGGCGGAATTGCTTGCGTCCTATGGATTGAAAGAGCCAGGACTGAACCGCTTGATTCGCGCAACGTATGATTTGCTGGGACTGATCCAGTTTTTCACGGCAGGGGAGCCGGAAGTGCGGGCGTGGACGATTCGAAAGGGTGCTCCGGCCGTGAAAGCGGCGGGAGTGATTCACAGCGACATCGAGAAAGGATTCATTCGAGCGGAAGTGGTGAGGTGGGATGATTTGGTGGCGGCGGGAAGCTTGGCGGCGGCACGGGAAAAGGCGCAGGTGCGGCTGGAGGGGAAAGAGTATGTGGTGCAAGAAGGGGATGTGATTTTGTTTAGGCATTCAGGATGAAGTAAGGACGCAGGGAAGTAAGGAGGTAGGGAAAAAAGAATTAACACAGAGAACGCGGAGGGCTCAGAGTCCACAGAGAAGACAGAGGAAAAAAGCGAAAAAGAGTTAAAGGCAATTCATGGGACATGATGTGACATTTCGCACGGCGCTGGCGGCGGGGCTGGGGCTCGTAGCCGCAGCGGGGAATTTGCTCGGCGGATATTTTGTCGTTCGAAAGGACTGGCCGCGGCAATCCCTGCAATATTTTTTGGCGCTGGGCGCCGGGTACATGCTGGCGGTGGCGTTTCTGGAGGTGATTCCCGAGTCGGTGCGGCTATCAGGGGAGGGCGCGCTCCTCTTCGTGCTGATTGGATTTTTTCTGGTGCATTTGTTCGAGCATACCATCGCGCCGCATTTTCATTTTGGAGAGGAGACGCATCACGAGGAGTTCAGCTCCGTTCATGCGGGGGACACGGTGCTTCTCGGATTGGTCATTCACACGTTTTTTGATGGCGTGGCGATCGCGGCAGGGTTTCTGGTTTCGACGTGGCTGGGTGTAGTGTTGTTTGTGGCGGTGTTTCTGCACAAACTGCCGGAGGGGTTTACGATCGCGTCGGTGGCGCTGGCGAGCGGACGGGGAAAGCGCAACGCCATTCTGGGAGCAGGGTTATTAGGAGCGGCGACGCTGTTTGGAGTGCTGTTGACGAGCGCGCTGCAAGGACAATTGAAATACGCGCTGCCACTGTCCGGAGGAGTGACGGTGTACGTGGCGGCGACGGACCTGTTGCCCGAAGTGAACCGCGAGCCGAATTGGCGGATGGCGTTGCTGGTGTTCCTGGGTGTCGCTAGTTTGTTGATAATGCAACGCTTGTTTCATGTTTGAAAAGGTAGCCGGTATTTCTCGGCTTTGACCCTAACATCATCCTAAAGCCTTTTGATACAATAGCTTACCAGGGATTTAAGGGCCTCTCGAACAAGCAACTTTCTGAGACAAGTTGGGTTTGATACGGTGTGGCGGCTATGGCCAGGTCGGACGTCCAACTGATGCTGGACGTAAAGGCGGGCGACGAACAGTCGTTCGGGCTTCTGCTGCATCGCTACAGGAGTCCTTTGGTTAATTTCCTGTACCGCATGGTTCGGAACCGGGAACAGGCAGAAGATTTGGCGCAGGAAGTTTTTTTGCGGGTGTATCGCGCGAGAGAAGAGTACGTGCCAAGCGCGAAGTTCACCACCTGGCTCTTCCGGATCGCGACCAATCTGGCGTTGAATTCGTTGCGCGACAATCGGTATCAACGCATGGAGATTTCGCTGGATGCGCCGGTGACCGTGGATGCGGAAGACGGCGAAGAGAAGGCGCTGGACGTTGCGGAAAAGCATCCGAACATCGAGCAGCACTTGATCGAGGAGACGCGGCGCAAGATGATCCGGCACGCGATTGAGAAGTTGCCGGAGAAACAGAGAGCGGCGGTGCTGCTGCACAAGTATCAGGAGCTGGATTACGGAGAGATCGCCAAGATTCTGCAATGCTCGGAGAGCGCGCTGAAATCACTGCTATTCCGGGCGTACGAAACGTTGCGAGTGGAACTCGCCCCCCTCGTGGCGCAGCAGGGCAAGCTGTAGAAGTTGGGCCGGGAAGGGAAGGAAGTTATGAGCTGCAGTCGGATGGAAAACAAGATTTTGGGATACGTGGACGGGCGCCTGAAAGAAGGCGAACGGCTAGAGGTGGAGAAGCACCTGGCGACGTGCGCGGCTTGCCGCGTGCGCGTGAACGAGTTTCGCGCGGTGCGCGGCTTGCTGGACGAACTGCCGGTGATCGAGCCGTCCTCGGCGTTTGATTTGCGCGTTCATGCACGGGTGGCGGCGGAGCCGGTGAAGCAGAGCTGGTGGGCCTGGTTCACGCCGTCGCCGCGTGTGGCGTTCGCGGCGTCGTTGTTGCTGCTGGCGACAGTTTGGATTGGAACGCATTCGAGCAACAATCCGCCGCAGATCGCGCAAGACGATATTCCGGTTCTGGAGAATTACGATGTGCTGTCTAGCTTTGATCCACTGACGGAATTGCCGCCGCCGGTGCAGGCGGACGAGGCGACGCAACAGAATCAGCAGATGTAAGGTGAGATGAAACTGCGAATCCAAATCGGTTGCTTACTGATTGCGCTGGGGATCGACGCAGGGATGGCTTTGCCGTGTGCAGCGCAAAAGCACGACACGAACAAGCCGCCCCAGCAACAAAAGCAAGAGCAGAGACAACAACAGAGGCAGGCGCCGAGACAAGAGCGGCGGCAAGAGCGGCAAGATGCGCGGAGGGCCCCCAATGGCCGTCCGAATGCTGACCGGCCGCGCAACATTGCTCCGCCGAATCGGCCAACAGAGTCGATGGGCACGCTCGGTGGGGGGAATCGTCCTCCAAACGCTGGCAATCAGCCGGGACAGCGGCCAAACTTCAATCCGAACCGGCCACCGAATGCCAGCAATCCCCAGGCAAATCCCAGAAGGTTCCAGGATTTGACGCCGGAGCAGAAACGAAGTTGGGAGAAGTTCAATCGGCTGCCGCCCCAAAAGCAACAAGAGATGAGAGAGGCAGCTAGGAACTGGCAGAAGCTGACGCCGGATCAGCAGGGGCATATCAAGAATGAGGTGTTTCCAAAGTGGCAGCAGATGCCGTCCGACAGACAGAGGGCAATTCGACAACGATTGGGCGTGCTGCAAAACATGCCGGAGTCAGCGCGGAACCAGCACTTGAATGATCCGAACTTCACACGCGGCATGAGCGAAGAAGATAAGGCCATGCTGCGCGATCTGAGCCACATGCATGTGGGCGCGCCGGATCCGCCGAGCGAGTAGAACAGTCTTCCGTTGTAAGTTCTAAGTTTTAAGTCCGGACAAAACAGCTCCACTTGGAAGTTTCGTCTCAACCGATGCTCGTTGCGCAGGGTGAGAGTTGAGATCCTTCGGGCCGCAAAATGCACGGCCTCAGGATGACACACCGTAGCTTGCGTTTGTCAGGGCAGAGAACTGCAGGTTGTCAAAAAAGCTTGGCTAGTTTCAGGGTCCATGGATCTGCCAAATCGTCTCTCCGTTGTTTTGCCCCAACGTTGACAAGAGCCGCTGGTTCACGGCAAGGTGACTAGTGCCGTTCCAACTCCTTTGAGCGATCGCTATTGGTTTCGGTCACGACGATTTTTCCGGAAACGATGGATCGCGCGTTTGGTCCGTCTAGTTGGAACGGCACTAGTTCGGGATTGCCGCATCGAACGAGTGGAGGAAGAACATTCCCGCATTGTCCACGCGCTTTCGCGCCTTGCAGCACCGCAATTTTCAGCTCTTCATCGCAGGGCAACTCATATCGCTGATCGGAACGTGGATGCAGACCACCGCGCAACTGTGGCTGGTCTATAAGCTCACCGGATCGGCAGCGCTGCTCGGAGTTTTTGGGTTCGCAAGCCAGGTGCCGATGTTGTTTCTCTCCTCGCTGGGCGGATATGTGGGTGACCGCTACGAGCGCCATCGTGGCGTGATTGCCACGCAGACAGCCTCCATGATTCTGGCGTTCGTGCTGGCAGCACTGACGCTGGCGCATCTAATTAATGAATGGGAATTGATCGCCATCGCGTTTTTGGTAGGCGTTGTCAACGCGTTTGATGTACCAATCCGGCAGGCATTTTTGGTGCAGATGGTGGGGAAAGAAGATTTGCCAAATGCCATCGCGCTGAATTCCTCGATTTTTAACGGAGCGCGTGTGGTGGGCCCGGCAATTGCGGGATTCGCGATCGCCTGGTTCGGGGAAGGCTGGTGTTTCTTCCTGAACGGGTTGAGTTTTGTGGCGGTGATCGTGGCACTTTTCATGATGAGGATCGCAAAGACGGAAATAAAGCCGAGTGAGGAATCTCCGCTGAAAAGCCTGGTGCAGGGATTCCACTTTGCGATGAGCGATCCGCCAGTACGGTCGACGCTGTTGTTGCTGAGCGTGCTGAGCCTTTTTGGATTGCAGTACTCGGTATTCATGCCGATTTACGCGCAGGACATTTTGAGGGGAAACGCGCGGACACTGGGATTGCTGATGAGCTCAGCGGGGGTGGGCGCGGTGCTGGGCGCGCTGCATTTTGCTGCGCGCACGCACTACAAAGGGCTGGCACGGTGGATTGGGGCGACTTCGACGACGTGCGCGGTCTGCCTGATCATTTTTTCGCAGGCGAAGGTTTTCTGGCTTTGCGTCGTGGTGCTCTTCGTCGTGGGGTTCGCGGCCACGTCACAGATGGCCGCGACGAATACGCTGATTCAGAATCGCGTGCCCGATGAGCTGCGCAGCCGAGTGATGGCAGTGTATGCGACGATGTTCATGGGCGTGCAGCCAATTGGAGCGCTGATCGCGGGAGGCGTCGCAAAGCGCATCGGCGCTCCCTACACGTTGACGGTTTCTGGATCGCTTGTACTGCTGGGTAGTTTGGTCTTTTTGTCTCGCGTCGTCATGAGATTGGGGAAACTGCAGACATCCGCGGGAACTTAGGAAGGATTAGGGCGATAGAGCCACGCGGGTGTCGAAATTGCCTGCTGAGCGGATGAGTTGTTGATCTCCGCGAGGATGGCGTCCACCTTGGGCCGCTGTGGGGCAAGGGAGCAAACGGGATCCGTCGCGCAAGCGTCGCCCGTGAGGAGGAGCGCCTGGCAACGGCAGCCACCGAAGTCCAGATCGCGGCGGTCGCAGGATTTGCAAGGTTCCTGCATCCAATCCTGGCCGCGAAATTTCTGAAACGCCTCGGAATGATCCCAGATTTCGCGCAGGCTGCGATTCTTCACGTTTTCGAACGATAGGCCGGGAATGACTGTCGCGGCGTGACAGGGAAGGGCGTCACCGCTCGGAGTGATGAGCATAAGCTTGCGGCCCCAGCCACCGACGCAGGGTTTGGGGAATTTGGCGTAATAGTCGGGCACGACGAAGAGGACGCGTGTCTTGCCGCGCAATTGTTCTTCGGCGCGATTGAGAAGCTCCACGCAGCGGTCCACCTGCTGCCTGGTGGGCAAGAGCCGCTCGCGATTGGCAAAGGCCCAGCCGTAATACTGGACGCTCGCGAATTCCACGCAACCCGCACCAGAGTTTTCCACGATGGCGAGCATTTCCTCGAGTTCGTCGATGTTGCGGCGATGGATAACGAAATTCAGGGTGACGCCAATGCGGTAGCGTTTCAGCCACTGGAGGACGCGGAGCTTGTGCGAGTGGGACTTCGTTCCCGAAATATCGCTGGCAGTCTCTTCGTGCCCGCCCTGGAAGCTGAGCTGAAAATGATCTAGTCCAGATTGGACTAGAGAATCGAGCTTGGCTTCGTCGAGGGGAAGACCGGAAGTGATGAGGCTGACATAGAGGCCGGCAGCTCGCGCGTTGCGGACGAGATCGACGATATCAGGACGCGCGAGAGGCTCGCCACCCGTGAAATCGGCCTGGAGTACGCCAGCTTCGGCGGCTTCTTTGAAGACACGCGACCAGGCTTCCGTGGAGAGCTCGTTGGCGCGAGATTGCAACTCGAGGGGATTCGAACAATAGACACAGTGGAGCGGGCAGCGATGCGTGAGCTCGACGACAAGGGCGAGCGGGTTGTGTGAATTAAGCGTCATGACCGGAAGAAAGGCGTGAGCTACAACTCGAAGTCGAGAGCGCGTTCTTTCTGCAAGAGCGCGAGATAGCCGATAATGTCCTGCTCGACTTTGTGCGGCTCCGCTTTCGAATAAATTTGTTGCAACTCGGCGATGATCTGCACCACGGTGTGCTGGCCGTCGCAGCGCGAAACGATTTCCAAGCTCGGGCCATTCAGGCGCAGAGCACGTTCGGGCATCAGGAGCATACGCTGATTGTTGTTCTCTCCCATGCGACACCCCGGAGCGAGCCGCGGCCGGCTGTTCCCCTCCATTGTCATGTGCTTTCCGTGGCAGGCTGGAAAGCGCCCGGGGGAGACCAGCCGGGATTCACATAGGCGAAATAGAGGGCGTCGAGCTGGGCCCAGAGAATGTCGCATTTGGCGCGCAGAGCAGCATGAGCATTGTCTTGTTCTTCGCGCGTGCGCGCGTGTTTCACAACCCATGCGAGAGCGAATTCGGCGTCTTCGGGAGCCTGGGTGAGGCGGCCGGTGAAATAGTCCAGACCCCCGGAAAGCCAAGGATAGTGCCGGCGCATGCGATCCAAGCGTAGGGCAATGAGTTTGTGGGAAAAAAGTTCCGTGAGCGAAGATGCGACGGCCTCCAGATGCGAATGTGTGGAGACGAAATCGACGTAGGCCTGTACCGCGAAACGCGTGGCCGGCAGAATGCCATCGCCGCGGAGAGCGTGATCGCGCGAAAGGCCGGTGGCTTCGACAAGTTTCAGCCATTTCTCAATGCCGCCCGGTTTTGTTCCGTCGCCGTCGTGGTCGAGGATGCGCTTGCGCCAGGCGAGGCGAAAGGCGGGATCTTCGCTGCGGGCAAGAATAGCCGCGTCTTTGATGGGGATGCGGCTTTGATAGTAGTAGCGATTCAGTGCCCAGGCCTGAAGCTGGCCGCGGGTCAGCTTGCCTTCGTGCATGAGCAAGTGAAAGGGATGCTTGTGGTGATAGCGCTCTTCGCCGATGGCGTGAAAACCAGCGATGAGCTGGGCTTCGGAGAGCAGAGGTTTTTCAAAGGAACTGGTCATGGATGGGGTCATAGCTCGAACTCCATCCCATCATAGGCGATTTCGAAGCCCGCTTCACGTACAGTGCGGTGTTCGGCGCTGTCTTCGTCAAGGATTGGATTGGTATTGTTGATGTGGATCAAGATTCTGCGGCCCTTGTCATTCGCAGGAAATTGCTCGAGCAGGCCCCCCGGGCCGGAGAGCGGCAAGTGCCCGATTTCGCGGGCGGATTTGCTGCTGCGGCCTGTTTTCGACAACTCATCGTCGCTCCAGAACGTGCCGTCGATGAGGGTGACATCAGAGGTCTCGGCAGCGGACCTCCACGCGCTCGAAGAGCCGGAAAGTGAGGGGGCAAAAAAGAAACGCCTCTGGCCTTGCTCCATGACGAAGCCGACCGTTGCTTCCTCGGGCGAGAGCGTCCGGAGAGTCTCCTCGCCCACGTAATCTGGATAAGAGCTTCCGAGCGACACTGTGGTGCAGATGAATTCTGGTGGCGCAGAGGAGTCTTCGGAGAGATGACAGCCCAAGCGTCCCTTGCTAGACAGAGTCTGCCATTTCACCGGCGGATCGGAACGCTCCAAAACGCGGAATATCTTGTTTTCTTTCTGGAGAACGCGCTGCACGCCAGCAGTCGCGAACAAAAAGAAGCTCTGAAATTCGCGCAGATGGAGGAGGCCCATTACGGAATCAACGTCAGCACTCGGCAGGAACACGCCTCCAATCGGCGATGGAGAAGAATCGTCCCGGGGTGGAGAGAGCTCACGGGTAGCGAGCACTTGATGCCTTAGATCTGGAGAAGCGCCGAGAAGAAACCAAGTCTTGGAGTCAGGCGAGAAGATGACTTGCGTTTGCGTACGCGGACGAGCTTTTAGAGTTCCGCGGCGCAACGCGCTACAGTTTGGACAGTTGCAATTCCATTGGGGAAAGCCGCCCCCGGCTGCGGAGCCGAGGATCTTTACGCGCATTCCGGCACGGCTGCCAGTGACTGATTCTGGCGGAGAGGAAGATTAAAGCTCGGCGTTGGCGTAAGAGGTAACTTCGCAATTGAGGTCGATCTCTTCGTGCTGAGGGGTGGTCCATTCCATGAAAAGGGCTCCTTTAGGAGTCTGAGATATCACGACCAGTAAAGCATAACACGAGAGCCGGAAGAATGGAATAGGGAAGTGGAAGAGGCGGGTGCCCGCTCGACACCGGCCCAGGGCTGCGGGCCTGACCAAATTAGTACCAATTTCTAGACTAGCATCGGCTGACAATCCCACCACTAAGGCTTGAAGCTGTGACGCGAGAGAGCCACAAGCAGTTGCGGCGAAAACGGCACGCTTGGTCCCGTCTAATTTTCACAACTTTTTTTAAACAAAATGCATGTTTCCTCTTGACAAGCGCCAAACAGAGCCTATCATGTGGGCCAAAGTGGTGAGAAGTGGGCTACAGTAGAACAAAGTAGCGGGCGGTAGGGCAAAGTAGACAGCTTGAGTAACTTGTGGTGAAAGTGGGCATTTTGGCCTTTCCAGACCACATTTTTGTCTCGAATCCCGGGAAAACCGGGGTCGAATTGAACGGAACAAATGAAGCTGCGGGGCAACTGTCCGGCGAAGGTGGACGAGAAGGGGCGATTGAAGATACCCGCCGTGTTTTTGGAGGAGCTCAAGGAGTACGGAAACCAGTTTTACATTACCAGCCCAACGGGTGAGACGGCACGGATTTATCCGATGAAGGTTTGGTCGGAGATCGAGGACAAGTTGGCGCGGTTGCCCACGACGAATAAAGCGAAAAGGAAGTTCTTGATGAGGACAAGCTACTACGGGCAAACCGTGGAGATGGACGGTCAGGGAAGAGTGCTGGTGCCTGCGGTGCTGCGTGAGGCCGCGCAAACCAAGGGCGAAGTAGATGTTTTCGGCGCCCTCAATTATCTGGAGGTGATGAATCACACCAGGGCGTTGGATCAATTGAAGAATGATCCGTACACCGATGAGGACGACAAGGTGTTGGGAGACCTGGGGATTTGATGCCGCAAGAGAAGTAGAGGATCGGGCTGGGCGAAGGGTTCAAAGGATTGAGCGCGGCGCATACGCCGGTACTGTTGGAAGAGGTGCTGGAATGGCTGCACATAAAGCCGGACAGAACGTACATCGACGCCACGCTAGGAGCGGGCGGGCACTCAGCAGCCATCGCGGAGAGATTGACCTCTGGGAGATTGATCAGCCTGGACCGGGACGCACAGGCGTTAGAACTTGGGCGGGCAAGGCTCAAAATCTTTGGGGCGAAAGTGAAGCTGATCCAAGCACCGTTCTCGAGGATCGCGGAGGTCGCACAAGAGTTGGGGATTCCGCCGGCGGACGGGGTCTTGGCCGACTTGGGGGTTTCGAGCATGCAGCTTGACCAGGCCGCGCGGGGGTTTTCGTTTCGCGAGGCGGGGCCGCTGGACATGCGAATGGATGCCGGAACCGATGAGTTGACGGCAGAAGAGATTGTGAATCGATGGCCGGAGAGAGAGCTGGCCGATTTGCTCTACCGCGAGGCGGATGAGCACGATTCCCGAAGGATCGCCAGGGCGATCATGAGAGCGCGACCCATAAGAGATACCGCGCACCTGGCAACGACTGTGGCAGGGGCCCGAAAGCAATGGGGAAGGCAGAGACTGCATCCCGCAACAAAAACGTTTCTGGCGCTGCGGATAGCGGTGAATCGAGAGATGGAGGAA